>Ga0326728_10009619_pt1 | contig 23149 bp, 12 predicted proteins | sample MB3enrmetagenome_FD_207602 | JGI IMG/M metagenome (GOLD analysis project Ga0326728, IMG submission 207602) | Lab enriched peat soil microbial communities from McLean, Ithaca, NY, United States - MB31MN | ecosystem: Environmental > Terrestrial > Soil > Wetlands > Peat | place: USA: New York... | reverse complement strand
TTCGCGCCCGGATAGCGAGTATCCGGGCCACCCGTCTGGATAGAGACTGTGTCGCAAACGCGATATGTTTCGTATTTCCCCCCTTTCCTAAAGGGGGGCAGGGGGGATTTTGATTCTCTTGTCCTGTATAAGCCTCAAAAATCCCCGTCGATCCCCCTTTATAAAAGGGGGAAGAAAAACTTGGCTCCATCGGATTTTCCGAAGTGCATCTGAAAAGTGACACAGCCTCATAGCAAGTATCCGGGCCACCCGTCACCTACGTGTCTGCTTTTCGGCTCCGGGTCTCCGCGTCCGCGTATCTCCGTGTCCGCTTTATCGCAGCCTCTTGCGCTTCGCGTCCGGATAGCGAGTATCCGGGCCACCCCTGGTGCTTTTTCACCACGGTCACGAAGATTGGCAGAGTCGGCATCCTTTTTTACGTGTCTTCCCGGCCAAGCGCCTTGTCCGACAACCCTTCAGATCGGTATCAGTTCTATTTCACGGCTGACCAACTCGGCCAGGCCGAGCGCTTCCATGAAATCGATTATCCGGTCCAGGAGTGAATTCAATACGCGCCCGTCGTTGCCGACCACGGCAATTCCTATGGACGCCCTTTGATAGACGTCCAGGTCCGCCACCTCGGCGACGGACACGTTAAAGCGGCTGCGGCTTTTTTCGACAAGGCCCTTCACTATTCGCCGCTTCTCCTTGAGAGAATGGATCTCGTGAAGCCTGAAGCTCACCAGGGCCACACCTACGGTCATGATCGCCTCACGAGCCGGCCCTGCGCTCCTGATCGGGTTCGAAGACCTGCTTTATTTCCTGAATCTCATAGGCCTCGAGGATGTCCTTATCCTTGATGTCGTTGAAATTCTCGATCCCGATGCCGCATTCGAACCCGGCTTTCACTTCCTTGACGTCATCCTTGAACCTTCTGAGCGAGCTGATCTTCCCGTCGTAGACTATTACATTGTCGCGAAGCACCCTTGCCCTTGCGTTTCTTTCCACGCGGCCGTCGAGTACGGAGCAACCCGCAATCATTCCGATTTTTGGAACATGAAAAGTCTGTCTCACTTCGGCCCGGCCGATCACGTTCTCTTTGTAAATGGGTTTGAGCATGCCCACTATGGCGCTTCTGATGTCATCGAGGAGTTGGTAGATAACATCATAGTAGCGAACATCCACCGATTCCTGCTCGCCCAGATCCGCCACTTTCGAGTCCGAGCGGACATTGAAGCCGATCACAATGGCGTTTGAGGCTGAAGCAAGCATAACGTCGGTTTCCGTAATAGCGCCGGTGCCGCTGTGAATGATATTGACCTTCACCTCGGAAGTCGAAAGCTTGAGGAGCGAATCGGCGATTGCTTCCATGGAGCCGTGGACGTCGGTTTTGAGAATGAGCTTAAGTTCCTTGACCTCGCCTTCCTGAATCTGGTCGAACAGGTTTTCAAGCGTAATCTTGCTCGAGCGCGAAAGCTCCTTTTCCCTCAATTTGAGCAGCCTGTGTTCGGCGACCGTTCTGGCTTGTTTTTCATCGGCCAGGATGATGAAATCGTCACCGGCGTTGGGCACGCCTGAAAAACCGAGAACTTCGATCGGGATGGAAGGCTGAGCGGCATCTATTTTCTGTCCGCGCCCATCGAACATATTGCGGACGCGTCCCGAATAGATCCCGCAAACATAGACGTCGCCGGCCTTTAGCGTGCCTTCCTGGACCAGGACCGTGGCCACCGGCCCGCGTCCCTTATCCAGCTTGGCCTCGATGACTCTGCCCCTTGCCATTTTGTTCGGGTTGGCCTTGAGTTCGAGCAATTCGGCCTGCAGGATCACCATTTCGAGCAATTCGTCGATCCCGGTGCGTTTCTTGGCCGATATCTCCACCATTGTGGTGTTGCCGCCCCATTGTTCGGCAATGAGTCCGTGCTCGGAGAGCTCGCGCCTGACCCTTTCGATATTGGCGTTCGGTTTGTCGATCTTGTTTATGGCGACGATGATCGGGACTTCGGCGGCCTTGGCGTGATTTATGGCCTCGATCGTCTGCTGCATGACGCCGTCATCGGCCGCCACCACCAGGATGACGATATCGGTTACTTTGGCGCCCCTTGCGCGCATGGATGTAAACGCTTCGTGGCCCGGAGTGTCCAGGAAAACAATATCGCCCCTGTCCAGCCTCACATGGTAAGCACCTATGTGTTGGGTAATTCCTCCGGCTTCGCCTTCGATTACCTTGGTGTCTCGAATGGCGTCGAGCAGTGAAGTCTTGCCGTGATCGACATGGCCCATTACCGTAACGACGGGTGGTCTCGGGGCCAGTTGCTCGGCGGTGTCCTCTTTTATCTGCAGCACTTCGTCTTCTTCGAAAGCGGTTTTTTCGACTTCAAATTCAAAATCCGAGGCCACCAGCGCCGCCGTATCGAAATCCAGCGCCTGGTTTATGTTGACCTGCAGACCCAGGAGCAGCAATTTCTTTATGACCTCGCCCGCCTTTATCCCCATCTGCCTGGCAAGGTTCGCCACTGTTATTGCCTCGTCTATCTTGATTCGCTTCCTGCCGACTTTTTGGGAAACAGGCTCGGGTTTGGGCGGTTCTCTGAAAGTTTGCCGTGCAGCCTTGGCGCGGCCCCGGTCATCCTGGGCGGCAAGCTCCTTTTTTGTATAGAGGTCTTCTTTCTGGAAAACTTCTTTACGCCGGCCGGTTTTGACCCGTTCACCCTCTTCGGGTTTGCGGCGCTTCTGTTCCTTCAGGGCAGGTTCGATAATTTCCGTGCCCCTGGCCATGAAACGGGCGGCCAGTTCGGTGAGGTCCGGCTCTTCTTCGGTTTCTTCCGACATGATCTCGGGAAGCTTGATGATCCTGGCCGGCTCCTCCTTCTTGACTTTCTTGCGCCTTCTTTTCTTGCCCCTTTTCCTGCCCTTGCCCTCTTCTTCCTCATCTTCGGCGATTTCGGAGCTGGGGATAACCACGGCCGGTTTTGGCGCCTGGACATCAAAGGCGCGCGGCGGCGTTGGAGGAGGTTCGACGGCCGGTCTGACCGGTTTGACGGGTTCCGCGGGTTTGGGCTCCACGGGCGGCGCGAGCTCGGAGGCTTTGGGCTCCACGATCACTGGCGCCGGTTTGATAATCCTGGCGGCGTCGTGTTGTTTGGGCGCGGGAGGAGCAACGGGTTCCAATTTCGGGTGCAATTCGGGTGGTTCCTGCGAAGGGGCGGTTTCGCTCGGACCAGTCTCAGCGGGGGATTCTGAAACGGACTTTGCCTCAACCGGCACTTCTACCGATGGCGTTTCCTGAATTTCTACAACAGCCTGAACCGGCTGTTCCTCAGCGGCCGGGGCCTGGGGTGCCTCAGGCTCGGGCTGAAGTTCAAACCTCTTGCGCCTTCGGATTACTTCCCGCCCGATGCGTTTTTCTTCCACTTTTTCGGAAACGGGTCTCGATTCCGAAAGCTGCTGCCGCAGCTTGAGCACTGCGCTGTCGGACAGCGTGCTCATGTGGTTTTTGACCTGGAAGCCCAATTTCTCGATGCGCTCGATCAGGTCTTTATTTTCCATGTTAAATTCTTTTGCGAGTTCATGCACCCTTAATCTCGTCATGAAAACTTCCCCCTTGGAAACACTCTCTTCGCTACTCATTTTGCCTTCCATCCGATAGGGACCGGTTAGCAATTAAAGTCTATTTGTCCAACAATGCGTTTTCAGTCAGACCGAGTTCCCTGACGCCGTTGCGAAAGGCCCGCTGTATTCGCCTGTTGAGGCGCAACCCCGGCAGACATTCCCGGCAGGCGTAGGCGCCGCGGCCTTTCATTCGTGCGTCAACGTCCGCCAGAACCAGCCCGCTCTCCCGGTCCAGGCATAAGCGGATCAATTCGCCTTTGGGCTTCTTGCGCATACACGCAAGACAGGTACGAACCGGTACGTGGCCACGTTTTGGCAGTCTGGTCTATCCTTCCCGGACCTGATCGGAATCGGACTGCAGTTCCGGCCGGTCTTCAATCTCTTCCGGTCCGCCTTCGATCTCTTCCGGTCCGCCTTCGATCTCTTCCCGCCGGCCCTCTATTTCTTCGGGCCTGTCTTCAACCTGTTCCTGTCCGTCGACAGTTTCTTCCGGCCGGTCTTCAACCTGTTCCTGTCCGTCGTCAGTTTCTTCCGGCCGGTCTTCCCGAGTTCCCTGCTCTTCGTCTTTCTGCAGCAATTTTCGGGCTTCGGCATTCATCATTTCAAGCGTCGATGCGGACAGACGGGTTGTATCCTCCAGTTCCAGCAGCGATGTTTCGAGAAACTCTTCAAGCGAACCTATTCCCGATTCATAGAGCTTATCGGCGATTTCAGAGGCAAGGCCGGGAATTCGCAGAAGCGACTGGTAGCCCACCTGCTTTTGCCGCTCATACCGGCTCTCGCTCTTCACGTCGATTCGCCAGTTTGTGAGCTTGGAGGCAAGGCGCACGTTCTGGCCCCTTTTGCCAATGGCAAGCGAGAGCTGATCGTCCGGTACGATGACCTCCATATTCCGGTTTGCCTGGTCTATTATAACCTTCGATATAATTGCGGGCGCGAGCCCGTTGACCACAAATTTGGCGGGGTCCATATTCCAGGGAATTATGTCTATCTTTTCTCCCCGAAGTTCCTGAACCACGTTCTGAACCCGCGTTCCTTTCATCCCGACGCATGCGCCGACCGGGTCTACATCGGAATCTTTGGAAATGACGGCGATTTTTGCCCTGGAGCCGGGTTCGCGCGCCGCACTGATTATGCTCACAATCCCTTCGCTGATCTCGGGGACTTCGGAATGGAAAAGCTGGATCAAAAAGTGCGGATGGGTTCGGCTGAGAACAATCTGGGGGCCTTTGCTGATTTTTTTTACGTCCAAAATATACGACCTTATCCGGTCGCCCTGCCGAAACACCTCACGCGGAATCTGCTCCTTTTGAGGAAGAATGGCTTCGGCCTGACCGATATTTACCAGTATGGCCCCCTTGTCCACTCTCTGGACAATGCCGTTTACAATCTCACCCTTGCGGCTCTTGAACTCATCGTAGACGACTTCCCGTTCGGCATCCTTCATCTTCTGAATAATGACCTGCTTGGCGGATTGCGCCGCAATCCGGCCCAGGGTCTCCGTATCCATCTTGATGCCGAGTTCGTCCCCGATCTCGCTCTCGCTGTCCAGCCTCAACGCCTCTGAAAGAAGCACCTGTTTGTCCGGATCGCTCACCTCTTCAACGACTTCTTTGAACTGGAAGGCCTCGATCTCCCCGTATTCCTCATTAAAGGTGACGTCCAGATCCAGCTTGGAGCCGTATTTTTTCCTGATGGCCGATTTGATGGCCTCTTCAAGAGTATGAATCAGGGTCTGGCGGTCGATGCCCTTTTCTCTGCTGACCTGCTCAATCAACCGCTTGAGTTCACTGGCCATAAGTAGAGATTACCTCCATATTAAGATAATTCCTTTTCCATACGATCGATCAATGTGATCTCCGTTCCATCGATTCGAAATACAACAACCGGGCCCGCTCGATAAAGCTCAAGGGTATCGAATAGCTCCTCGCCTCGCATTCCATCGTTATCCCCTCGCCGGCCGCCTCTTTGAGTTCACCTTTGAAGTTCCGCCGATTCTGTATCGGAGTTATCGTACGGACTTCGATAATATTGCCGATCTGCTTCAGAAAATGTTCGAGTTTTCGCAGCGGCCGGTCGATGCCCGGTGAGGAAACCTCAAGATTGTAATGGGTATGGATCAAATCGGCCATATCCAGCAAATCGCCCGCTATGCGGCTTATTTCAGCGCAATCTTCAACGGATATTCCACGATCGGCATCCAGAAATATACGCAACACCCATCCGACCGGTTCGCGCCGGTATTCCACTTCCAGTATCTCCATGCCCCGGGCGGCGATCACCGGTCCGAGAAGGTCCCATATCTCGCCGATCAGTTCGTTTCCTTCTCTTTTTAGCTGCTGAGCCAATGCACGACCTCTTTCGAGCTTTGCAGCCGCAAAAAAAAAGTGGGTCACACAACCCACTTCGTCAAGCAGACAGACAAATTTCAAATTCCAGTTAGGAACTAACTTTAACTCAGAATCCAGAACAGTTGTCATCCACTCATCGAAGCAGGCTAGGACTTAAAGCCCCCTCAAAAAGGGAAACCCTTCCGTGAAAAGAAGGGAACTTCGCGACCTGGAGCGGGCGACGGGATTCGAACCCGCGACCCCAAGCTTGGGAAGCTTGTGCTCTACCAACTGAGCTACACCCGCAAGTGAGCCGGAATAACACATTGTACATGACCCTGAATGAAAGGGTCAAGCAAAATTGCGTCCTCCCGTCCCGCGGCGCGAGCGGTTTCAACGCATGAGGCCCTCCCACCGGCGGGGCCGGTTGCCGGGGGGGCCCGGCTCAGACCGGGACGGGATCGCCCTGCTGCTTCAGGCGGCCCTTGTCGAGCGTCCTTCTAACCGTGCTCGCCAAATCTTTCGCGGCGAAGGGCTTGCCCATAATTTCCACGTCCAGGTCCACTTCAGTGCTCAAGACAGATGTTTCGGAAGATCCCGTACAAATGATAACCGGTATATCGGCTCGAATCCGGCGTATTTGCCTGGCGAGTTCGGTCCCGCTCAGCCTGGACATGCTGCAATCGGTAATAACGAGATCGAAATGATCGGCATCGGCGTGGAATAGCTGCAGGGCTTTCGGAGCGTCCATGACCGAAGTGACCTGATATCCCAATCTGCTCAGAATCTGCGTCCCAATTTCCAGCATAATCTGTTCATCGTCTATTAACAATATATTCTCGTTTCCTTTCTCAAGGTCGTGGGCCGATCCGTCAACGATCCCCGCCGCCGCCTTCAGCCTCGGCAGGTATATGGTGAATGTGCTGCCCGTGCCCGGAGTGCTTTTGACTGAAATGGCTCCATCGTGTCTCTTGACAATCCCGTGCACAACCGCTAAGCCCAGGCCGGTGCCCTTTCCGAAAGCTTTCGTCGTAAAATAGGGTTCAAAGATTCGGTGCAGGGTGGTCGCGTCCATTCCACATCCCGTGTCCGAAATGCTTAGTCTCAAAAAGGGGCCGGGCGTCAGGCCTATCAGCGATAAGGATTTCAGATCGTCCAGGTTCAAATCGGCCTTGACAAGGTCTACCTCCAGCACCCCGTTGTCATCCATTGCCTGGGTTGCATTTACGCAAAGGTTCATCAAAACCTGATGCATTTGAGTGGCATCAGCCAAAACGAGACCGTTTTCCAGATTCTGCTTTATTTCAATAGTCGCCGGGAGCGAGGATCTCAAGAGTTTCAAAACTTCTTTGACGATCAGGCTGATCTCCAGCGGTCTTCTTCCGGTCTCTTCATCCGGTCTGCTGAAAGTCAGAATTTGCCTGACAAGGTCCTTTGCGCGCAAGCCTGCATTGAATACCTGTTCCAGACCGTTCCGGGTTGCAGTCGGAAGCGAACTGTCGCGTAAAGCCATTTCGGTAAAACCTATTATCGGGGCCAGGATATTGTTGAAATCATGGGCTATGCCGCCGGCGAGCGTCGCGATGGCCTCGAACTTCTGGGCCTGGGAGAGCTTGGCTTCGAGCATGGCCCTGATTTCTTCATCCTTTTTGTGCTCGGTTATATCTCGAATCGTCAAAACAGCTCCTACAATATTGTCTGCTTCGATGATCGGGGTGCATGCATAGAGCGCCGGGAATTTTTCCCCGTTTTTCCTCCAAAGGACTTCCTCTCTCATCGGGCATGGATTTCCCGTCCTGAGGGTGGCGTGCATCGGACACGCACTGCGGGAGCAAACGGAGCCGTCCGGTTTGGAATGATGAATAAGCTTGTGAATATCCTTGCGAAGCATTTGCTCTATTTCGTATCCCAGCATCGAAGCGGACGACGGATTTGCGAAAACGGCCTTGCCACGGACATCGAGCCCGATGATTCCTTCGCTTGCGGCGCCGAGGATCATTCGATTCAGACGGTTCAGGTGCTCATGTTCCTCCTTGGCCCGTATGCGCTCGCTGATGTCCCTGACAAAGACAAGCGCCCCGTCCTTGCCGCCGTAGGTAATCGGCACCGCCGAGGTCTCGGCTCCGACAGCCGAGCCGTCGATTCGTATGAAATTCAGCTCGATGTTCGGCACCGGTATTTTCTCGATATTGAGCATATGAATTCGCTTGCCGACCTGCTCGCGGTAATCCGGATGAAGTCGTTCCATATTGGATGTCCCGATCAGTTGGCCGGGGGAGTCGGCGCCGAACAGTTTCACTGCGGCCGGATTGACATAGGCAAAAAGGCCGTCGGTTTGAACGAAGATAGCGTCGGGAGCATTTTCGACGAGCCGGCGGAACATTTCTTCGCTGGCCCGGAGCGCTTCGCCGGCTTTTTTGCGCTCCATGTCCCGCATCTCCAGCAGTGACGCCATATCATCGAAGGATTTCGCCAACAGGCCAATTTCATTGGTGGAGTGCGGCAATCCGGTTCGCGCCCACATTTCTCCCTTGCCGAATCGCTGAGTTGTCTTCACCAGTTGGTTGACCGGTTGAATCAAAAGGTGATTCGCATACCTCCATACAAGGGACATGGCAACAAGACCCAAAATCCCCAAAACAGACAGGTAGCCCAACATCTCGAGGCCGGCGGTCGCAAAAATCGGGTTGCTCGCGGTGCCTACTTTCACATAGAGGTATGGAGAAGCGCCTTCCCGGAGCCGGAGTTTCTTGAAGGCATAAGTCCTGTGAACTCCGTCCTCTCCGGTTTGCCGAAAAGTCCCGAGTTCACGGCCGTATTTCATCTGCCGGAATGCGGCTTCCGAGGTGGGTTCGCCGGGAGTTACCGCGTTATTTTCGGGAAAACCGAATAGAAGCTTCCCTTTCCTGTCCGAAACGGTAATGGAAGACCCGTTGGGCGGGTTCAGTCCCGTCCAGAAATGTGCAAATTCCGCCATGTTGAAAGCGGCGATGACGACTGCCGCGAGCTTTTTCTCCGAATCAAAGACAGGATAGGCGTAACTCAAGGATGACACCCTGCTGACCCTGCCGATATGGTATTCGCCGACCGATACATCTTGCGTGAGGATGGCCTCTTTCACATACTTCCGGTCTCCCAGGCTTACCTTGTCCTCAATCTGGGGTGAACAGGCAAATATTTCTCCATCGGGCGTCACTGCGCCCAAAAATGCGTAGGATGGAAATCGTTCACGGAGTTGACGGAATAATTCACAGCAGGCCGGAATGTCACGTTTCTGCAATTCAGGCAGATTGGCCAGCGTGCTAAGCATCTGCTTGGTTCCCGCGGCAATCTGCTCGTGACGGTCTGATAAACTTTCAACAAGGAGCAAGGCTTTGTTTTCTTCGTCCTGAATCGCTCTGCCGCTGTGTTTCAGGCCTGATACGACGATGATGGCCGATGCCGGCAGGAATATGATCATAAGCAACAAAAGCATCTTCCTGCCGATGGACCAAAAGCCTAGAGGTAACTCTTTATCCACTTTGCCTCCATTGCCCGGCAACTCTTTGTGAAAAATTGAGCTTCCCGCGGATTCCCATCACTCGGATTAAGATCGGAAGCTTTTCTTCAGTAGATAACGGAATTCGATTGTTATTATGCGCTCATGCCGGAATCGAGGTGCTTTTAAGAACACGATTTTCATGCGGCATCTCCATATAGGGGACCCCCTGTCTGTGTGGTCGGCTCAATATTGCTCTTTCGAAGTCAAGTATCCGGAGAGTATTGCCGATTTACCGGTTGGAGAGAACCCGATATCTGATTTCGGACCGCCGTCGAAAGCTCCGGCCGCGAATCACGAGATTCAAGCCGTTCTGAACGAGGAGGCGCCAAATGGAAGCGGGCCCTGACGATAATATGGTTTTGGAACGCTGGACCGACGAAGACCTCGAGTTGCTCAAGTGCCTCGTCGAATTGAAGATCCCAATAGACGTAATATCCGATGAATTGGATCGGTCATTGACGGCGACAGGCTTGAAGGCGGCCGAACTGAAGCTGAATTTGTTCTCGTGAACCGAAACGATCCCCGCCCCGGGTTGTTGAGCGGTTTCCGTGAGTGGTATGTTCTCTCCACATTTGCGGCAGGCGGGCTTTTGGAAGATTGTCGGCGATAACAGGCTGACTTGTTGAGAGTTTGCTTCACACTCCAAGAGAAGAGTAGTATACAAAATTTAATCTATTTATCGCATTCCGGACTATAATGCCGCTTTGTCCGGCCGTACCGGCCCTGCATGGGTACTGTTGAATCTAAAATTTTTGAAAGTGACGCATGGATAACGAAAATCTTCTTAACAGATTGTTGATGGAAACAGGGAGACCCTTGACCTTGACCTGTGGCGGTCGAGCAGTCAAAGGCTGTTTTGTAGGTTTCAAACCTCGCGAGTACCTAATCGTCGAAATCCCACGATCGGCAGAAATCGACGCCGCCTTTACCGATAACCAGGCGGTAGTTGGATCGTTTTATGTATCCGGGACACTGGTCCGCTTTGAGTCCTCGATTTCGGCTCATCTGAAAAGACCTGCGTGGCTCCTGTTTGTGGCATATCCATCTTCGCTTTCGAAAGTCCGGGATCTACGGAGCGCGTACAGGGCGGAATGCAGTATTCCGTGTACATTGGTGACTCTGTTTAACCTGAATCAATACTCGGGGTTAATAGTCGATATCAATGCAGGCGGTTGCCGGTGCGTTCCGTCTTCCATGTCACCCGGTCGGGCTGAAGCCTTGTTCAATTCCGAAAAAAAGGTGCTGATAGAATTTGAATTGCCGGGCAGCAGCGGCAGGAAAAGAGTTTTCGGCGAGGTTGCAAGTGTAAAGCGGGATGGCGCGGAAATCTCGTTCGGCATCAAATTCAACGATAATGACGACGAAAAAGCTCTGAGAGAGCTGGAAGAATATGTTTCGAACGTTGTGAAACTGCCTTCCTGAAGGATCACTCATCTCGCGAGTTCGGCGTCTTCGGGTTTGCGGTATCTGCGCCGGTCCCTTTCAGGGCTTCCGGCGCTCTCCATTATTTCACGGCTTTGTCTTGGCCGGATCTAGCGACTTCCAGTAATCAAGCCATTGTATATAGCAGCAATTTTTGGATCTTATTTCGTTGACGATGGAGGTTCAGATGTCCCAGCGAGGGCCGAGCGGCGGAAAGTTCAATTTGGGCGTTGCGATGTCGGCGTGCGTGGTGCTGATCGGGTTTTTCACGATATTGAGCGGCCTCATTTTGGCCCATCCCGCATCAGCCGGCGCGAGCGCCCCGGGGGAAGCGCTCAGGATAACCCGTATCACACCGTCTGGTGACGACGTCCCGCCGGGAAGGCAGATCGTTTTTGAATTCGACCGTCCGGTGGTGTCCCTCGGCAGAATGGAACGAAGCCCTTCGGAAATACCGATTTCCATCGAACCTGCCATTTCCTGTCAATGGCGATGGTTGAATTCGTCCGATCTGGCGTGCCAACTGGACGAGCAGCATTCAATGGCGCCTGCAACCCGGTACAAGATTACCGTCAAACCCGAGATCAAATCAGAGGACGGCGCCCGGCTCGCCGAACCGGTCGCTCACTCCTTCATAACGCAGAGGCCGCACGTAACATCGGTATATTTCGAAGCGTGGGTGTCGCCCGGAAAGCCGCAGATCAGGGTGCGTTTCGACCAGTCTGTGAACAAGGACTCTCTGGAGTCTCACTTTTTCTTCAAGACGGGCGCAAAGTCGAGAGTCGCGGCGGCAGTCATCGAGGATAATCGATATGAGAGCACGAAAGCCGGTACGGCCTGGCTGTTGAGCCCGGCCGTCGAGCTTCCCGAGGACCGCGCCGGGGAACTTGTCGTCGAACCTGGAGTAACGTCTGTCGGTGGGACCGAACCGGCCGTCGAAAGCCGCTCCGTTTTCAGCTTCCGCACGCTCGGACAGTTTCGGTTCGAGGGTGTGCTGTGTCAGGATTCGAACGGCAAGGAACTGACCATTCGCCCTGAGGGCGGTGGGCAGCATACCCCGGTTCGGAGCGCATGCGATCCGGAAGGTTCCGTTTCCCTGGTCTTTACCTCCCCCGTAGCCATGTCGGCAGTAAAGAAGAATGTGTCTATAAGCCTGGCCGCCGGGCAGGGTGGGCCGATTCAGGACATATTGCCCGGATACGAAGATCTCTCGGCGCTCAAGACATTGCCGGAAAAAGGGCACTATTTCTCTTATGAACTCACGAGCGAATTTATCAAACCATTCACCAAATATCGGGTCCAGTCCAAAGCAAGGGATTTCAAGGACGCATTCGGGAGATCGCTTGCCCGGCCAATCGATATGCGTTTTGCCATGGACCATTTACGGCCCGATTTGAGCCTCTACAAGAATATGTCTGTCCTGGAAAAGGGGATCGACACCGATCTGCCCGCATTCGCAACCAACATAGACCGGATCGATCTCAAGTATCAGACGTATACGACGGCTGGAAAAGCATCCGGGAAATCGGCCTCGCTTCCCGGCCCCAGAGTGCGAGACGACTCGGTCGTCATGCCGATGGGAATCAGAAAGCTTATTCCCGCAGAATCGGGGGTAATTTCCGGAACAATTGGGACCGTCCCCGCAAGCACCAGGAAGTCGGAGGAGCCGAACTGGTTTTTTGCGCAGGTCACGCCCTTCGATGTTCACGTCAAGATGGGACACTTCAATACTTTGGTCTGGATAACCGATTTCCAGACCGGCCAACCGGTTTCGGGCGTCAGCATCGAGGTCCGCAGGGACTCGTACAGGGACTTGGGAACCAATTCGGAAGCATTGACCAAAGCGGTGACCGACGAAAACGGGATTGCCGAGCTTGCCGGGACCGCTGAGATCGACCCCAAGCTTGAACTTGCGGAAGGATACTCGCACGACAGCGATCAAAGATTTCTCGTTATGTGCCGCAGAGGGGCCGATATGGCCGTGGTCCCCCTCATGTACCACTTCCGGGTCGATTGCGAGGGGGCCAATTATCAGTACATCCCTTCCTGGATGCGGTCGCAGCACGGGCACATGCACGCCTGGGGCGCAACTGCCCAGGGCATATACAAGGTGGGGGACACCGTTCAGTACAAGATCTACGTAAGGGACCAGCAAAACAGGCACTTTATCGCGCCTCCCGAAAGCTCCTACAGCCTGAAGGTCGTGGACCCGACATCGAAAGTCGTCTTCCAGCGTGACAACATCAAGCTTTCAAAATTCGGAGCTTTGGACGGCGAATTTGTCATTCCAAAAAACGGTGCGGTCGGGTACTACGATTTTCAGCTCGAATCCAGTTTTGTAAAGGTGGCTCTCGCACCGATGCAGGTTCTCGTAAGCGACTTTACCCCATCGCCTTTCCAGGTCGTCACTGAACTCAACGGCAAGATGTTCGGCACGGAAGAGAGCGTGACCGTCTCTACACAGGCCAAGCTCCATGCCGGTGGGCCATACGGGGACGCCCACCTCGGTATTTCGGCATCCGTCGAGACCCGGGCTTTCAAGTCCGAAAACCCTTTTGCGCGTGGTTTTCAATTCGACGTAGTCGAAAAAACGGATCAGGAAGACCGGGGAGAAACACATCCCGAGGTTCAGACCGTTTTTCAGACGAAGGGGCAACTGGATAACAACGGCAACTTCGAGTCCCATTTTAAGATCGCCGATATGCCGCTCTATTACGGGCTGCTTACTGTCGAGAGCTCGGTCGAAGACGAGCGCGGCAAGTCCGTTGCAAACCGCGCAACGGCGATCTATTTCGGGCGGGACCGTTTTGTCGGTCTGAAGCCGACGGAATGGGTCTTTGAAGAGGGAAAACCGGCAAAGACCGCTTTCCTGGTAACGGACCAGACGGGAAACGCGGTCCCGGACGTGCAGATTCAAGTCGAGATCGACAAGCTCCAGACGAAGGCTGCGCGAGTCAAGGGGGCGGGAGACGCCTACCTGACGCAATACGAGACGGAGTGGGTGCAGGATGAGACCCTGACCGCAACCTCGGGATCTGAGCCCCGGACCTTCGAATTTATACCGAAGCAGTCCGGGACGGTGAGGATAGTGGCCTCCGTTGCCGATTCGAAGGGCCGCATCCAAAAAACGGCGATCCGCAGTTGGGTTGCGGGCAAGAGCAACGTCCTGTGGAAAAACGAGGAAGGGAACCTGCTGAACATCTATCCTGAAAAGCAAACATACCGCGTGGGAGACACGGCGCGGTTTTTCGTGCAGAACCCATTCCCGGGTGCGAAGGCCCTGGTTACCGTGGAACGATACGGTGTGCTGGAACGCTGGGTTAAAACTCTCGAGAGCAGTGCCGAGGTGATCGATGTTCCCGTCCTGCCGGATTATCTGCCCGGATTTTACGTCTGTGTCATGGTGATGTCTCCAAGGGTTGAAAAGCCCCTTGGGCCGGGAGGTGAAGATCTTGGCAAACCGGTCTTTCGAATGGGTTATGCACAGTTGGAAGTGAAGGACCAGTTCAAGGAAATCGAAGTTAAATGCAAGACCGACAGGGAAGTCTATAAACCGCGGGAGACCGTAAAACTCGAGTTCGAAGCACGTCCGAAAAACCTTCCGCCGGGCGAGCCTGCACCCCCGGTGGAAATTGCCGTGACGGTGCTCGATGAGTCGGTTTTCGACCTGCTGAAGCAGAAAAGAGGCGCGTTCGATCCCTACGATGGTTTTTATACGCTCGAAGATCTGGACCTCGTTAACTACAACCTGATCATGCAACTGGTGGGCAGGGAAAAGCTGGAGAAAAAAGGAGGGTCCCCCGCAGCCGCTGCCGGGTTCGATCTCGGCATGCGCTCGGTCCTCAAGTTCGTAAGCTATTGGAACCCATCCGTTCCAGTCGATGGAGAAGGGAAGGCGAGGGTCGAGTTCGAATTGCCGGATAACCTGACGGGGTGGCGGGTACTGGCAATGGCTGTGACTCCGGAAGACCGCATGGGCCTGGGAGAGTCCACCTTCAAAGTGAATCAGTTGACGGAAATCAGACCTGTGCTGCCCAACCAGGTGATGGACGGCGACAGTTTTTCGGCCGGATTTTCTGTGATGAACCGAACGGCGGAGAACCGGAATATCGAAGTCAAAATAAAGGCGGAAGGCCGTGTCGCCGCCACCGTCCCGGGGACGGCTGTCGAGGCTGTTCAAAAGATAACGGCGGAGCCATATAAACGCTACACGGTACGGCTCCCTGTGCAAGCCTCCGGCGCGGGCGAAATCGTTTTTACCGTGCAGGCGGGCGACGCCCAGGATCACGACGGTCTGAAGCAGACCATGAAAGTCCTCCCGAGGCTCGACCGAAACGTGGCCGCTGCCTACGGCAGCTTTTCGACCGGCGAGGTTTCCCAGCGGATCGAATTCCCGGAGGATACTCGCCCCGATTCGGGCCTGTTGAGTGTGGGGCTGTCGCCTTCCATCCTGGCCGGACTCGAAGGGCCTTTCCATTACATGAAGGTTTACCCCTTCGAGTGTTGGGAACAAAAGATCAGCCGGGCGGTAATGGCAAGCGCCGCTACGAACCTTGCGCCTTATTTTTCAAGCGCCTTCTCCTGGCAAAACGCTTCGGCGCAAGCGGAAGCGATACTTGCGGAGGCGCCCGAGTTTCAGGCCCCCAACGGCGGAATGGCTTTTTATCAGCCGCGCGACGATTATGTAAGTCCTTTCCTCAGCGCTTTTACGGCCAAGGCGTTCAACTGGCTGGAGGAGACGGGCCATGCTCCGCCGCCGCCTGTAAAGGCAAAGCTGAATCAGTATCTTCTCAATCTCCTGAAGCGGGACGATACGGAAGATAATGCTTCACGCAGCGTTCTATCCAATGTAAGGGCGCTGGCCCTGTCCGCCCTGGCGGATCGCGGCGAAATCTCCCGCTCGGACGTCGAACGACTTTATACGCGCCTGCCCGAGATGAGCCTTTTCGGCAGGGCCATGTTGCTGGAAGCCATGACCAAGCTCCCCGATACGTTGGAAATGAGAAAGAAAGTTATCGAGAGCATTTTGTCCCACTCCGACCGGAGCAGCGGAACGATCAGATTCACCGAGCAGTTGGATTCGGCGCTCTACTCCATTTTGTCCTCGCCCATACGGGACAACGCCGCAATCCTGATTGCTTTCATAGCCGATCAGTCCGCGGGTGCTTCTCAAGACCTGGGCGATTTGCCTTTGAAACTGATGGCGACAATCGCTACGAGCCGTAAGGGGCAGGATCACTGGGATTCGACTCAGTCGAACCTGTTCGCGGCCATGGCGGCCGTTCGCTACAGCAAAGTGTTCGAGACTCAGAAACCTCAGTTCGGCTTCCAGGCGCTTCTGGATCAGCAATCTATCGGGCAGGGCAGCTTTGGGAGCTTCTCGGATAAGCCCGTGAATCTGGAGTACCGGGCGCCGGCTTCGGATCTCGGCAGGAAGGCGGCCGTGACGCTGCGAAAGGAAGGCGAGGGCAGGCTTTACTATGACACGATCCTGTCTTACGAACCATCCCGGATGAGCAGCGAATCGACCAACGCGGGGATTGAAATTCACCGGGAGTACAGCGTTGAGCGGGACGGGAAATGGGTGCTTGCGCAAAGTCCTCTCAATTTGAAGACAGGTGATCTGGTGAGGGTCGACCTGTTCGTGTCTCTGCCTGCGGAGCGTTACTTCGTCGTGGTCAACGACCCTGTGCCGGGCGGCCTTGAGCCGGTCAACCGGGAACTCGCGACATCTTCGGAAGTCGATGCGAAAAAAGGCGAAACTGGATTCGCGCCGGAATCGTTTCGGAACCGGTATGGCGACTGGGAAGACAGATGCCTTTCGCGCTGGAGTTTTTACCATAAGGAATTGAGGCATGATTCGGCCCGCTTCTACTCGGAGCGGCTCAGCCCCGGACACTATTACCTCTCTTATACCGCCCAGGTGATAGCTCCGGGTGAATTCACGGCGCAGCCGGCCAGAGCCGAGGAAATGTACGAGCCTGACGTTTATGGGAAAAGCTCGGGTGCAGTGTTGAAAGTGGAACTCTCCGAATGAGCGTGATTCGCCGGATTTACAGGTCAAAGCCCGCGATCTGTTTTCTTGTGTGCCTGATTGCCGGACTTTCGGCACTGGCATTGAAAACGGCCGTTGATCTTCAACCGTTGCCGGCTTCCCTTTCGTTCGGCGACTCGGAGGTAAAAAAGCCGCAGCTTCTGGACAGGGGCGGAAATCCGCTGCTGGTCAGCTATCAAAACAAGTGGAGCGTTCAAAGCGCTGCGCTCCACGAAATACCCGCATTGCTCAGGAATGCCTTTATCGAATCCGAAGACAGGCGCTTTTACACGCACGGCGGGCCGGACTGGGCGGCCCGCCTTCACGCATTGGCGCAAAATCTCAGGGCCATGAGAGGGGTCCGGGGAGCCAGCACTATTACCGAACAGGCGGTGCGCATGCTTCACCCCCGGCCTCGAACCGTCTGGTCCAGATGGCTTGAAGGAATCGAGGCGGCGCGTCTCGAGAAACGCTTTTCAAAGAGCGAGATCCTGGAGTTCTACCTGAACCAGGTCCCATACGGACATCAGAGGCGGGGAGTCGTTGAAGCGGCCCGGTTCTATTTCGATCGCGACCCCGTCACCCTCAACGCAAAGGAAAGCCTCGCGCTGGCGGTTCTTGTGCGCGCGCCCTCCGGGCTCGATCTGCAAAGAAATCCAAGGCCCCTGGAATCGCGCCTTGCAAAGCTTGCGGATCATATGCGGGCCAGGGGTCTGTTGAATGAATCCGAGTACCGGATCGCTCTTTCCGGAAGTTTCGAATTCGCCCGCGCCAGGGGAGTAATCGAAGCCCGGCAATTCGTTCAGTACGTATTCGGTAACGCCCGGGCGGGGGCCGGCGCCTCCGGCGCTACGCTCACGACCAGCCTCGACGGGCAGCTTCAGCAAAAAGTGCGGCGAATCGTGCAAAGCCGCCTGAAAGCGTTGAACTCAAGCGACGTCGGTGATGGGGCGGCCCTCGTGGTCGATAATAGTACCGGCGAGGTGCTCGCGTGGGTGAGCGAGAGCTTTGCAGCAGGAGAATCGGGGGGATGGATCGATGCCGTAACCGTGCGAAGGCAGCCGGGTTCCACCCTGAAACCCTTTGTGTACGCTCTGGCACTGGAAATGGGATGGACGGCGGCAACTCTTATCGACGATGCCCCTCTGGCCGAAGCTGCCGGTTCGGGTTTGCACAGCTTCCATAACTATAGCAGGACTTATTACGGCCCGTTGCGGCTCCGCGTGGCGCTCGGAAACTCCCTCAACACACCGGCGATCCTGACCATCCGGTTCACGGGCACCGAACGGTTCCTGCAGTTGCTGCGCTCACTGGGTATGTCGGGTCTCACAAAATCGGCTGATTTCTATGGACACGGCCTTGTGCTGGGAGACGGGGAAGTGAACCTCTTCGAGCTTGTGCAGGCTTATTCGACCCTCGCGCGCGGCGGGGTCTTCAGGCCGCTGCAACCATTACCCGAGTCCCAGCCCTCCGGAGAACCCCGCCAGGTGATCGGGAGGAGCACGGCGGCAATAATCGACGATATCCTCTCGGACCCGCAGGCAAGGCGTCTTGAGTTCGGACAGGGCCACCTTCTGCGGTTCCCGGTCCAAACGGCCGTGAAGACCGGGACATCCACCGACCATCGCGACTGCTGGGCCGTCGGCTTCACGGAACACTATACCGCCGGAGTCTGGATGGGAAATCTGGATCACCGCCCGACCAGGGGAATAACAGGGGCGTTGGGTCCCGCGCTCGTTCTAAGGGCGATCTTCGCCGAGCTGAATCGGGACGGAGAAAAGGGGCCTTTTCCCACGGCTCGTCTGTCACGGGGGGCGGGTTTGCAGACACTTGGCATATGCGCCGTCAGCGGAATGCCGGCCGGCCCCAATTGCCCGAGGATTGACGAAAAATTTGAACCGGGCAAAGTCCCTGCCGGCGTATGCACGTTGCATTCGGACCCGGCCCGGGCGCCAAAGTCCAGCGAAGCCGGCCTGCTACGCCGGGGGCAGGGCGGTCCGCATCGGGAAAACTCCAGTTGGGCCGTTTTCGAAAAAGGGGCGAAAGTCCCCGGCGCCGAACCGGCGGCGTCCGATATCCAGATAATCCAGCCCACCCCCGGGCTTCAGATCGCCGTAGACCCGAGAATCCCATCCGATCTCCAGGCTTTCGCCTTCAAGATTTCAAAGAAAATCAAGCCGGCCAGAGTCGAGTGGGTACTTAATGGAAGGCCGGTAGGGGAAACCGGAGAAGATGAACACCGGTTCCTGTGGCCGCTTTCCCGAGGCGAATATACACTGCTTGCCAGAGTGTGGCGCGGCGCCCCGAACGACCCGGTCGAAACCCCCGGGGTGGCGTTCGTGGTAAAATGAGGTCCAATGTGCGGCCATCAGTCGGTGCATTACCGGCGCCAGTGGCTCCGGGTCTCCATGGTTTTGGGTTCGACTCCCCATATCTTTACCGATGCAAAAATCCCTGACATCCTGAATGATATTTTGTCGGTTTTTCTTCTCTCCGGCTTCCGGCACGCCCACACGGTCATTAAGCTCTTCACTTCTTTAGAGTTTTTCTGCCGCGCGAACAGGTTTTTGCCTGCCGAAACGTAAGTCTTTGTTTACGCTGTCAAGATATTTACTCCATAAAGATGTTGAGGTGGCCTGAAAGGTCGGCATTTGAGTGGAGAACCAATAGGCCCCTTGATTTGCGCCAAGTTCTTCCAGACGGTGTCAGTCGGCACATGTCTTGCTTGAACGACCCTTGACTCGAAATCCCTATTAAGAGCGCTCGGAAGCGAAGGGATAAGCGAACGACTCGGCATAGGACCCGTTCAATGTCGAAAACCAATTTGAGAAAGCTGACCGGAGAAAATGGGGCAACCTCGCCTGCCTGCTAATTCACATGGAGCATGGACGGATATGCGGAGCCATTCCATAAGGGTTCTTCTCATCAATGATAATGAGGATGACTACGCAGTCGTCCGAGACCTGCTCTCAAATCTTTCCCCTATGAAATTCATAATCAAGCGGGTTTCGGATTATGGGGCGGCACTGGATGCGATCCTTTCCGGTGAGTTCGATGTCAGTCTGCTTGACTACCGGCTCAAAGAGCGAAATGGGCTGGAACTCATGCGGGAGGCTCTAAGCCGAGGCGCCACGATTCCGATTGTTTTTCTCACCGGCCGGGAAGGCTACGATCTGGACCTTGAGGCCATGAGCAATGGAGCAGCCGACTGGCTTGCTAAAGACGAGCTAAGTGCCACCCTTCTTGAGCGCGCCATCCACCATGCGATGGAGCGGCAGCGGAAAAGAGGGGAGGCGTTGAGAGAATCAAGGGAGTTTCTTGACAAGATAGTCAATTCAACCAGCGATCCTATATACGTAGTGGACAGAGAGCACCGTTATGTTTTGGCCAACGACGCCTTGTGCGCTCTTGCGGGCCGGAAACATGAGGATATCCTTGGCAGAACCGATTATGATTTCTTTCCCAAAGAGCAGGTTGATATTTTTTGGCAAAAGGACGAACTTGTTTTTGAAACGGGGCAGGAAAATGAAAACGAGGAAGAGATAACGGATGCTAATGGGAGAATTTTCACCGTTGTAACAAAAAAGACCCTATACACGGATAGTCAGGGAAATAAGTTTATAGTTGGCATCATAAGAAACATAACCCGCCGCAAAGATGCCGAGCTTGCTCTTCAAGCTTCCCACCAACAACTTCAGGATATCATAGAGTTTCTGCCCGATGCCACTTTGGTCATCGACCGGGATAAGAAGGTAACAGCCTGGAACCGGGCTATGGAGAAGATGACCGGGCTCAAGAAATGCGACATCCTGGGAAGAGGCGACTACGCGTATGCTGTTCCGCTTTACGGTGAAAAAAGAGCGATGCTTATCGATCTTGTGATGGCTGAGGAGTCTGAAATAGAGAGCAGATATGACTCTGTCAAAAGGGTAGGAAATACGATCTGTGGCGAGGCGTTCGCTCCTGGCGCTTACCGGGGAAAAGGCGCGTACCTCTGGTCTACAGCGGCTCCGCTTATTGGCGGAGACGGGAGTGCAATCGGTTCTATCCAAGTCATACGAGATATTACCGAGCGCAAACTGGCCGAAAAGGCGCTGGCTGAAGAGGCGATCCGACTCAAATCCATCAGGTGTTGATGAACCTTTGCACAAACGCAGCCCATGCGATGGATGGCGAGGGCATACTGGATATCAGGCTGTACCCCGTCGATTTGAGCGAGAGCGATTTAGCCGATCAGCACATTGTCGATATCAGGCCCGGGCCGTGCCTGAAATTGAGCGTTTCAGATACCGGGTGTGGCATCGATGCAAAGACTATGGAGCGCATCTTCGACCCTTACTTCACCACCAAGGAAGTTGGGAAAGGAAGTGGACTTGGACTGGCCGTTGTGCATGGGATAGTCAAGCGGCATGATGGGGCTATTACCGTCATGAGTGAACCCGGTAAAGGCACAGAGTTCAGTGTCTACATTCCGAGGATAGAAACGGCGGCTGAAGTTCCTGTCGAGACACCTCATAAGGCTCCAATTGGTTATATTGTTCCTGGACGACGAACGGGCGGTTGTCGAAATGGGAACAAGAATCTTAGCGCGACTCGGCTACAAGGTTACCGCCGAAACGGACAGCCTTCGTGCCCTTGAAGTCTTTAGCGCCAGGCCGGACGAGTTTGATCTGATTATTACCGATTACACCATGCCAAATTTGACTGGGACGGATCTTGCCAAAGAAGTCCGCCGAATTCCCCTGTCATGCTTTGCACGGGGTTTAGTGAAAAAGTTACTCCTGATAGCGCGAAAGAGCTTGAGATGGAACTCTTGATGAAGCCCTATAGTTTGAGGCAAATATCCGAAGCTGTTCGGAAGTCCCTCAACGTGGGAAAGGGGAATTGACTTGGAAAAGGGAATCAAAAAGATCCTGATCGTTGATGACGAGCGAAATATTTGTACGATGCTGACCAGATTCTTGCGATCGTCGGGTTATATCTGCGAGAGCACCACAGATCCGACCAATGCAGCAGGGATATTGAAACGAAACTATTTCGATCTCGTCATCTCGGATATTAAAATGGCGGGCATGGATGGTTTGCAACTTCTAAATGAAATTTTTCAAACTAACCCCAGACTCGACACGATCATGATGACCGGCCATACCAGCACCTATACATATAGCGACATAATCAGGGCCGGAGCGGCTGACTTCATAGCGAAACCGTTCCAGTTGCCGGAGCTCAAGGCAAAGATCGAGAGGATCGATCGCGAACGGAAAATGGAAATGGAACTCCGTGAATTGAACACCGCCATGAGTGTACTCCTTCACCGGGCGGAAAAAGACAAGGAGACACTAAGCGCAAATGTCATTTCGAATGTAAAGGAACTAATCCTCCCCTGCCTGGAGAAATTGAAAAAGGCTCGTCCTGGTGCGGAGCATAGGGCATATGCAGAGATTTTGGAAATTAACCTGTCGAAAATCTGTTCCCCCTTCACGAAAAATCTGTCAGCCCAATGTGCTCACATCAGCTCAATGGAAGTCCAGGTCGCAAACCTTATCAAGGCAGGCCGGCGAAATAAGGAGATAGCCTCGATACTCGGAGTCTCCCTGAATACCGTCATGACTCACCGATATCGCCTCCGTTCGAAGCTCGGGTTGAAGCGGAAGAAGGTAAACCTGAGATCCTACCTTAAATCCACCGAATTTTAGTGACTGCCTGTAACCATTTTGTCAGTCTTCTTTCATCATCGAGAATTGCTCGAACAACACCGACCTAAATAGTACTGCCTGACTGAGATCGGCTCTTATCAGGGGGATAGGATTGGGTGTAGGAGAAAAGCAAATACTGGAAAATCGAGCGGTTGTGTCCCCGGAAAAACAGATGGAGTCAACAAGCTCTCTTTCCTGCGCTGGAAAATACTTCCAATGGCCGCATCACCAGTGATAAGAAAAGCAATGGGCGAATCCAAAAGGTCAATGGAAAGGGTCCGGCCCACTTCGGCAAACGGGACCCCGGACCCGATCAGGTGATTCCTTTTGATGACAGGGATATCTCTCAATTTTAGGCCAACCCCAACGATGCCATCATGCGTGTGCAGTATGTGCCGTTATGGTGAATGGGGGGGGCCATCCCTGATTTCCGGCGTCCTGGCTGGGGACCGTTGGATTCTGTGAATAGGTTTTGATGGAGGAAGTGGAATGGATGTCTTCATGGCCAGGCAGCCAATCTTCGACGCTAATCAGA
>Ga0326728_10009618_pt1 | contig 23151 bp, 23 predicted proteins | sample MB3enrmetagenome_FD_207602 | JGI IMG/M metagenome (GOLD analysis project Ga0326728, IMG submission 207602) | Lab enriched peat soil microbial communities from McLean, Ithaca, NY, United States - MB31MN | ecosystem: Environmental > Terrestrial > Soil > Wetlands > Peat | place: USA: New York... | reverse complement strand
GCCCGGTGGCGCTCGTGGCCGGTCTCGCTTCCCTTCCCCTTCAGGCCCAAACCGCCGCGCCTTCCCCGGCTCCCGCCGCAATCGCGACCGCCGCGCCGGCGCAGTCCGCTCCGCAGCAGGCCTACACCTTGCCGCCGGAGAAACTTGCCAAGGCCATCGCCTTGAGCCGCATCCGCGTCACTCTGGGCATTGCCGGGGCGTTCTGGGGCATCGTCTTTCTGGGTCTGCTGCTCAGCCTCCGCGCCTGGGTTGCGATCGAGCGCTGGACCGAGCGGCTCTCCGGCCGGCGCTGGGTGCAGGGGCTCGGGTTTTTCGCCGCGTTCTTCCTGGTCACCACGCTCGCCGGCCTGCCGCTCGACGCCATTGCGCATCACTTTGAGCGCGCCGACGGAATCAGCGTGCAGGCGTGGGGCAGTTGGCTGGGCGACCAGGCGAAGGCGTTGGGATTGACGCTGCTCGTCGGCGTTCCGATTCTGCTGCTCTTTCATTGGATTGTGCGCCGCTGGCCGCGCAGGTATTGGCTCGCGGGCTGGGTGGTCACGCCGCCGATTCTGGCGTTCTCCATCTTCCTGGAGCCGCTGTTCGAGCCGATCTTCTTCCACTTTGAGCCGCTCCAGAAGAATCACGCCGCGCTGGTGAGCGAACTCGAAAAAGTTGCCGCGCGCACCGGAACCAACATTCCGCCCTCGCGCATGGTTCTGATGAAGGCCAGCGTGAAAACCAACGGCCTCAACGCGTACGTCTCCGGCCTGGGCGCGACCAAGCGGATTGTGGTGTGGGATACGACAGCGGGGCGCATTCCCGACGACGAGGTGCTCTTCATCTTCGGCCACGAAAGCGGGCACTATGTGCTGCACCACATTGCGAAGGGATTTGCGGGCTCGGCAGTTGGCCTGTTCTTCGTCTACTGGGCCTGCGCCGCGTTTGCCGCGTGGCTGGTGAAGCGGTTTGGGGCGCGATGGATTGGTCTCAAACCGGAAGATCTGATTCATGCGGAGCCGGCGCTCGCGTCGCGCACGGGCTTCGTGGTGTTGCTGTTTGCGATTTCGATTGCAGGCTTCCTCACCGAGCCTGTGGTCAACGCCGTCAGCCGCCACTTCGAGCGCCAGGCCGATGTGTACGGACAAGAAGCGATCCACGGCATCGTGGCCGATCCCGAAAGAACCGCGGTGGCTGCGTTCAACGATCTGGGAGCGGCGTGGCTTGAAGATCCCCATCCCAACCCGATCCTCGTCTTCTGGCTCTACGACCACCCCAGCATCCAACAGCGCGCCGAATTCGCCGCGCACTACAATCCGTGGGCGAACGGCGGGCGCGGGGAGTTCTTCAAAAAATAGGTTTCAGGGGTCAGGTTTCAGGGGTCGGGTCGGGTCGACAATCACAGCCGTTCGAAGATGCCTGCCGCGCCCATGCCGCCGCCCACGCACATCGTCACCATCCCGTACCGCGCGCTCCGCGCTTTTAGCTCTTGGAGGAGAGTTGCGGTTAACTTTGCGCCGGTACAGCCGAGCGGATGACCGAGCGCGATGGCGCCGCCGTTGACGTTGACGCGCGCGGGGTCGAGCGAGAGCGCGCGGACGATGGCCAGAACCTGCGCCGCGAAGGCTTCGTTCAATTCGATGAGGTCGATGTCGTTGAGGGTGAGGCCGGCGAGCTTGAGGGCTTTGGGAATCGCCGTGATGGGGCCGATACCCATCTCCTCCGGCAGGCAGCCGGTGACTGCGTAGGAGACGAGCCGCGCCAGTGGTTCGAGGCCAAGCTCCCGCGCGCGGCCGGCTTCGACGAGAACCACTGCGGCAGCGCCATCGGAGGTTTGCGAGGAGTTGCCCGCCGTGACCGTGCCCTGCGCATGAAAGACGGGCTTGAGCTGCGCGAGCGCTTCGGCGGAGGTGTCGGCGCGCGGGCCTTCGTCGGCGAAGAATTCCCGCTCCTCGATCTCAGGTCTTCCTGGTTTTGCTCCAGGCGCGGCCCCAAAAGCGGTCGTTATCACGCGCACCGGGACGATCTCTTCCTTGAAGCGTCCCGCGGCCTGCGCGGCGAGGGCTTTTTGGTGGCTTGCGAGGGCGAAAGCGTCCTGATCTTCGCGCGAGACGGCATAACGGCGGGCGACGCGCTCGGCCGTCAGGCCCATGGTGAGCAGCGAGGCGGGATAATGTTCCGCCAACCATGGATTGGGGCTGGGCTTGTTGCCGCCCATGGGAATCAGGCTCATGGATTCGGCGCCGCCGGCAACGATCGCCTGCGCGGCGCCGTAGAGGATGCGCTGATCGGCAATCGCGATGGCTTCGAGACCCGAGGCGCACAGGCGATTGACGGTGGCGCCAGGAATTTCCACGGGCAGACCCGCGCGCAACGCCGCCATGCGCGCGATGTTGAAGCCCTGCTCGCCCTCAGGCTGCGCGCAGCCGAGGATTACGTCGTCGATCTCGCTCTTGTCGAGGTTCGGAACCCTGTCCAAAGCCTTGCCCACGGCCAGTGCGGCAAGGTCGTCGGGGCGGGTAGTTGAGAGCGCGCCCTTCGGGGCGCGGCCCACGGGCGTGCGAACGGCGGCGACGAGAACGGCTTCCGGCATCGAGGTCTCCGGGGAAAAGCGGATAGCAAACAGCGGACAGCATACTCCGGCACTGCTGGTTCATTGTTAGATGGCTGGACGCGTGGCGGTCAAGCTGCCTGGCGGTCAATCCCGCGTATCGACGACCGTCCAGGCGCCTTTCAAGTAGACGCGGTAGATGGTCTTCCGGTCGATGGCGGAATCGGCCAGGGCGTCGTGGTCGAGGCGCGGCGGTGGATGGCGCATGCCGAGTTGCGCCAGGTGCACTGCTTCCGGCGATGCGGGATCGATGCCCCAGTTGAATCCGAGAACCGGGCTCAAGCCGTGAGCCTCGAGGCGATCGGTCTCCGGCGCCGTGGCCAGCACCATGGGTTCGCCACGATTCGCGAAAAAAACCAGCAGGGAAGCGGTGCCGTCGACCGAGCAAAGCACGGCCCAGTCGGACGAGCCGTGGCGCTCAAAACTGGCATGCACCACGTTTTCCGGCTGGTGCGCCTCGTAAGTCTGCGGAATCAGGCAGCCGCGGTGGGTGAGCGCATCCTGAATGTCGGGCGGCAATTGAGGAAATGCGTTCACCGGCAGATGGCGGATGAGATAAGGAGTGGGCCGACCGTCGACCGTCACCCGGCCGGAGGTGTTGAGATCGCTGACTGGAGAAGTCACTTCCTGGCTAGCCGAGCTAAGGAGCGTGAATCCCACCCAGGCCATCCATATGCACGCGCTCTTCCACCAGACTTGCATGCCACCTACTTCAGATTCAGGGCAAGCTGAACGGCTATAGCCGCTTCAACTCGCGCTATGTCCTCGGAACCCAAAACGCCTACCCGTCCCCCGAGCCGCTGCTTGCTCACCGTCGTGAGCTGATCAGCCATCGCTTTTCGCATTTCTCCATTGAGCGATACAAGAGCCTCTCCTGGATAGCAGCGATCTGTATTGGAGGTGATTGGAACCACCTGCACGCGGTTCAGATGGACGTTCGCGGCATTGTTCGACACAATGATCGCGGGCCGGGTCTTCTTGATCTCGCCGCCCAGGCTGGGTTCGAAATTGACCCAAAGGACATCTCCACGTTCAATCGATGTCGCCAACCAGTCCCTCCACCCACTCTTCTGCTTCCGTCTCACGCGCTCGATCAGCCGCCATCTGACGATAGCCTTCCGCCAAGGCCGTTTGCGTTTTTCTATCTGAATTTTTGGCAGCTATCAGAACCGCTTCCTCCAACTCCTCAGGCACTATAAACCATGCGGGATTTCCACGCGACTGGGGCGTCCCAATGCTGTTACTGCTATCTCCGTTCCACCGGACGCCGATTGCAGGCGAACCTTCCCATTTCAGGCGTGCCACGGACCAACTGGACTCAACTGGACCCTTGTCGAAGACAATCTCGACGGAGCTGACTTTGCTTTTAGGAGAAGAAACGGTTTTGGGGTCGTGATACATGGCTGCCCACCTCTACAAGCATCTTCTCATACGTACGTATGTGTGTCAATTCCGCAGCGGCTTGCCGGTTTTGAGCGTGAAGGCGATGCGCTCCTGCGTCTTGCGCTCGCCGCAGAGCGACAGAAACGCCTCGCGCTCCAGGTCCAGCAAATATTGCTCGCTGACGAGTGTGCCTGCCGTAATGCGCCCGCCGCAGAGAATATACGCCGCCCAGCGGGCAACCTTCTGGTCGTGCTCGGAAGCGTAGCCGGCCTCGCCCATCAAATAAATGCCCGCCTCGAGCGTGGCCAGCGCAGCCGTGCCCGGAGCGGGAATCTTCGTACGCAGCTGCGGTGGAGCGTAGCCGGTTTCGGCCAGCACGGCGGCTTGCGCCTTGGCGTCGAGCAGCAGGCGCTCGCGGTTCATGGTGATGCCATCGGCTTGCGTGAGCAGGCCCAGCGAGCGGGCCTCCGCGGCCGATGTGGAGACCTTGGCCATGGAGATGGTCTCAAGCGTGCGCTTGAGCGCCGTGGCAAACTCGCCGGATTGGGCAAAGCGCGAAGGCGGATCTTTCGGATCGGGCGGGGCAAGCGCGGCGGCCGCGTCGAGCGCGCGCAGCAACATCTCCTTCGTTCCGCCGCCGGCGGGGATCAGGCCGACGCCCGCTTCCACCAGACCCATGTACGTCTCCGCATGCGGTTGCCGCCGCGCGGCATGCAGGCAAATCTCCGCGCCGCCCCCGAGCGTGAGACCGAAGGGCGCGGCAACCACCGGCCGCGGACAGAATTTGATGGCCGCAGTCATCTGCTGGAACCGGTGAATGACGCGCGCCAGCTCGTCCCACTCGCCTTCCTGCGCAGTGAGCAGGAGCTGCAACAGATTCGCGCCCACGGAAAAGTTTTCGCGGTCGCCTGTGATGACGAAGCCGGCGAAATCGCGCACCGCATCGGAGGCGGGATCGAGAACCGACGCAATCATCGCAAGCACGTCGCCACCGATGGCGTTCTTGAGCGAGTGCAGCTCGATGCAGCCGATGCCGTCGCCGAGATCGACGAGCGACGCGCCGGGATTGGTGCGGACCACCGCGCGCGTGCGGCGAAAATCGGCGACGCGCGCGTGGCCGGGGGCGGCAGGAATGGCGACCGTCTGCCCCGTCAGCGGCTGGAAGCAGGCATCCTTGCCCGCCGCGTACCAGCTCGTGCGCTCAGCGGCCAGCAGAGCCTGCGCCGGCTCGCTTACCGGCAGGCCAAGAGCGTTCATGCGGCTCACGGTTTCCGCAACCCCCGCCGCATCCCACATCTCAAAGGGGCCCATCTCCCAGTTGAAGCCGGCGCGCATGGCGGCATCGATCGACGGCGCGTCATCGGCAACTTCGCCGATGCGATCGGCGGCGAAGTTCCAGAGCGCGGCGAGAAACGGCCACAGAAACGCCGCTGCCTTGTCTCTGGACGGATCGTTCGAGAGGAGCAGGCGCAGGCGCTCGGGCAACGTGGCCGCGTTCTTCGCCATTTCGAGGGCGGGCAGCGTGGTTTTGGCTGCCGGCCGATAGTCGAAGGTCGCAAGATCGAGAACCATACGCTCGTCCTTGCCGTCCGCGCCGCGAGTTTTCTTGTAAAATCCCTGCGCACTTTTGTCGCCAAGCCAGCCACGCTTGAGCAACTCGCAAAGAATGGGCGCGAATTTGCCGCCACTCACGCCTTCGGGAAAATTGGCCGCGACGTGCGCCAGGATGTCGATGCCCACCAGATCGGCGAGACGAAAGGTTCCGGTGCGCGGCCAGCCGAGGGCGGGACCGGTCAGCGCATCGACCTCTTCGATCGCGAGTCCCTGTTCCAGCATCAGGTTCGCGGCGTTGAACATGACCGCGATGCCGATGCGGTTGGCGATGAAGTTGGGTGTGTCGTGCGCAAAGACCACCTGCTTACCGAGGGCGCGATCGGCAAAGGCGGAGAACGCGGCCACCAGCCCGGGATCGGACTCCGGCGTGGGGATGACTTCGACAAGGCGCATATAGCGCGGCGGATTGAAGAAGTGCGTGCCGAAAAACCGGCCGCGCAGATCGGGAAGGCCGGCGGCGATGCGCGCGATGGGCAGGCCGGAGGTGTTGGTGGTGAAGATGGCGTGCGGTGCAAGGTGGGGCACAACGCGCGTGAGCAGCGCGGTCTTGACTTCGAGATTCTCGGCCACGGCTTCGACGACCCAATCGCACTCCGCGAGCCTGGCCAAGTCTTCATCGAAAGTGCCCGGCGCGATCAGGCGGACGAGCGACGCCTCGAAGAATGCCGCGGGCTTGGATTTGGCGAGCGATGCGAGAGCGCGCTCCGCGTTTTGATCCTTTGGAGGGAGGTCGAGGAGGAGCGTGGGGATTCCGGCGTTGGCCAGATGCGCGGCGATGCGCGCGCCCATGGTTCCCGCGCCCAGCACGGCGGCGCGGCGAATCAACAGCGGCTTCGCGCCGATCTTCGGGGCGGCATTTGCGGCCGTGGCGACGGGGCTCATGCGGATTCTCTCCTAGTATTCGATCTTGTTCGGCGAGGCGATCCACGCGGCGAAACTGGCCCACGCCTCGTCCTCGAGCAATTGCGTCGCGCGGAGCTTTCGGTCGGCAGAATTCTTACGCATCTCTGCGTAGAGAAACGCGTCGTCGAAGCCGGCGCGGGCCGCGTCGGCGGCGCTCGCGCCGTAGTAGACGGCGTCAACCCGCGCCCAATACGCGGCCGCCAGGCACATGGGGCAGGGCTCGCAACTGGTATAGAGTTCGCAGCCGGCCAGCGTGAAGGTTCCCAGCGCTTTGGCGGCGGCGCGGATGGCATTCACCTCGGCATGTGCCGTCGGATCGCATGTCGCCGTCACGGAATTGACGCCTTCGCCGACAATCTTGCCGTCACGCACGACGAGGGCCGCGAACGGTCCCCCAGATCTCAAGACAACATTCTCAGTGGCCAGCGCAATGGCGCGGCGCAACAAATCCGGGTTGGGCTGACCGGCCACTTTCGTCGTTCCCCGCTCCGCGTGCGAGATGCAAAGACAGAATCAGTATGGCACACGGATTGTTCCAGCGATCGGGTTGTAAATGCGCGGGCGCCCCATGCTTTCCAGGCTTCGCAAGGCGACGACGCAGAAAGGGCGGGATGCCGCGTTCCACCCACTCTCCGACGCGCCCCGCGCACCACCACCCGGAAGTAAAATGCCTTCATGGCCGGGCCTGCAAATCTTCAGGCTTTGAATGCGCGCATTGTGGCTTGCGAACTGTGCCCGCGGCTGCGCGCGCACTGCGCCGAGGTTGCGCGCAAGCGCCGCCGCGCCTATGCCGGCTGGGAGTATTGGGGCCGTCCCGTGCCGTCATTCGGCGATGCAAAAGCGCGCGTGCTGGCGCTGGGACTGGCGCCGGGAGCGCACGGCTCCAATCGCACCGGGCGGTCTTTCACCGGCGACGGCTCCGGCGATTTTTTGTATCCGGTTCTGCACGCCGCCGGGTTTGCGTCGCAGCCCACGGCAACCTCGCGCGACGACGGCATGAAACTCAGCGGCCTCTGGATCACTTCCGTCGCACGGTGCGCGCCGCCGGGCAACAAGCCAACGCCCGAAGAGCTGCGCAACTGCGCGCCGTGGCTGGACCTTGAGATAAAGCTGCTCGCGGAGTTGCGCGTGGTTGTGTGCCTGGGCCGCATCGCGTTCGACGGCCTTCTGGCGCACGAGTCGCGGTTGGGCCGCTCGCTCAGGCGCTCGGATTTCCTCTTCGCGCACGCAGCCGAATACACATTGCCGGGCGGGCTCGTCGCCATCGCCAGCTATCATCCGTCGCTGCAGAACACCAACACCGGCAAGCTGACGCGAGCCATGCTCCTGAGCGTTTTCAAGCGGGCGCGCAAGCTGGCAGGGCTTTGACGCAGGTTGGGTGCACATGGTTTTTCGAGAGGCATCGATGGAACGGATCGAAAGAGCAATTCTCAAGGATGTTTCGCTGGACGAGGTTGGCCCCGCGCCGCGGAAGCCCAAGAACCCGGTCGATCACTGGTCGCCGGCGGTGCTGTTGGAGCGGGCCGCGTATCTGCGCAAGATGGCCAGGCACGGCGACGGCTCGGCTTCGGAGACGCTCCAGGAATATCCGCAGCATTGTGCCATGCTTTCTTTCCGCGGCCGCAGCGGCGAGGCAGAGATACACGAGCGGTTTGCGGATCTATTCGTCGTGCTTTCCGGAGCGGCCACGCTGGTCACGGGCGGTACGGTGGTTGGCGCGCGCGTCGTCGCGCCCGGAGAGACGCGCGGCGCGTCAATCGAGGGCGGCGCGCGGCAAAGTCTGCGGCCGGGCGACGTGGCCCATGTGCCGGCAGGCACGCCGCATCAGATGCTGCTCAACGGCGAAGACACCTTCACCTGCCTGGTCATGAAGGTGCAGGAATCTATTGAGGGCCTGCGGTGAAAAACCAAATGCCTTGAAGCACGTCCCTCAGCTAAGGCCGCCGTAGTCGAGTAAGACTTTGCACTTTGCAGATCGGATCGTGGCACCGCACGGCCTTTGTGCGCTTCGTAGCGGAATGGCGATGTTAGTTATGTAAGTGGCGATGTTAGTTACGTAAGCCGCGGGACTATGCGGCCTCGGGCGTATTGCAAGCCCTGGCTGCTGATTTATGTAATTCAAGTCTTTCAGCGGCATCGATCTTGCGCAGGCCGCTAACTTTCCAGATTCCAAAGCAAGTGCCGGATATCAGCAGGCCCACGAATACACAGGCCAGCGGAGTTGACCATTTCTGGAGCGTCCCTGACCACATGCGGATGGCGTGGCGTCCATAGGCCACGCCGAGCCAGGCAATGAGAGAGTAACGCAAGGTTCGAGCCGAGCCGTAGACGGCCAGAAAGCGGCGGCGCGAGACGCCCAGCGCGCCAGCGGCAAGCGCAAAGGGCAATAGTGGAATCGGCGGTGGAAGCACGGCGGGAAGAAACACGGCGAGGATGCGGTGACGATCCACCCATCCGACGACTCGCCCCAGAAGACGCGCCGGCACGTAGCGGCGCAATGCCGCTTCGCCTCCTCTGCGCCCGAGGTGCCAGGTAGAGTATCCGCCCACAAGGCTGCCCGCTATGGCGAACGCTCCGAGCACCCAAGGATCTCCACCGTACGCCACCAGCCACAGCAGCAGCAGGTCAGTGCTACCGGGCAGAGGCAAAGGGATCGGGGAGGAGTCGACAATGGCAACGGAGAAAAGCCCCAGTGCTCCCAGATGCGTGAGCCAATGTGGCATCAGCAAGTGGTGCATAGCGGGCTTAAGGAACATCGCTTGTTGCCGAAGAGGAATGCTCATAGAAATGCCGACCAAATGAATCGTCTCTGTGCGGATCGACGCGCGTAGTCGAGGGATCGCCCTAAAAGCTCGCTTTGCGCAAAAAGACAATAGTCCCGAGCATCATCTCCCGATTCAATACCATTTTCTCGAATCAGTTCAGCGATGCCTGACTTTGTATCTGGCGAGCTTGGAGAGTTACTCTGGCCAGGCGGAAGCCGGGGAACTTCGTAACCTGGATGAAATCCAGCTCGGCAGCATTGAACCGTCCCCTCACCGCAGGAAGAGTCCGTGCCAATGCCCGATAGATCGCATTTTCTGCCGTTCTGCCGAGTGCTTGCGACGAGTACGAGTCCGCTAGCCACATAAAGTGCCAGCCAACGCCGCGGATTCTCGCGTCCAGCTCCATTGCCACGGTCCCGATAGCCTTTGCCCATCCCTTGGAAAACGGTTCCTGAAGCAGAGCGAAGCGACCCGGCAGGATACATCCATTCCGCAGGAATATTGTGTTTATCTTCACTGTTACCTGCTTCCCCGCAGAGTGCGTTTCTGTCTCGCACTTAAACCGGCGACAATCGGAACCACAACGGCGGGAATGCTCGGAGAAGAAAGTCCGAGGGTGACAATCCCAATAGAACGTGGAGCGTTCGCCGCTGTTCCCGTGCGCTCGATCACGGTCGCTTTGGGCTGCTGGCTCATTGGCCTGGGCCGACCTAACCGCATGGCTCGCCGGGCAGCGAAATGTTCCTCAACGTCGATCTTTTTGATAAGGCTCATTGCGGCTTCTTTGTCCTGTTAAGATCCGCTGCGGCCTTTGTCGAGCCGCAGCGGATATTCGCTCCTATTAACGCAGGCTTCCAGTCGTTGCGTTAACCTGGCTTCCGATGGCTTCGCCCGATACAACCAGTTCCACTCTCCGGTTTTGCTGGCGGCCGGCGGAGTTATCGTTCGTGGCTACCGGCGCACTATTGCCGAACCCCGTTGAGCTAACTGAGCCTGCCACTACGCCTTCTTGTACGAGGTAATCGCGGACCGCTCCCGCGCGATTCTCCGAGAGCTTCTGATTCATCTCATCGCCACCGACATTGTCGGTGTATCCGCCAACTGCAATGTTGAGCCCTGGGTAGGAGATCAATATTCCGGCAACCTTTGCCAGCTTCTCCCGTGCACCCGGCTTCAGCGAGTATTGCCCGGTGTCAAAAAGCACATCGGACATGCTGACGATCAGCCCCCGTGCGCTGTCGCGTGTCTCGAGGATTTCATTGAGCCGCTCTTCCAATTGCGAACGCATTGCAGCTCTTTCGCTGTTTGCCTTGTATTCTCCCTCTTGCGCTTTCTGGGCAATCGACCGGGACTGATCGGCATCGGCTTGAGCCGCGTTGATTGCTGCGGCCGATGTTGCCTGGTTATTCAACAAGTCAGTCTGGGCCTTTGTCGTGGCGGCCTCAGCGTTTGCTCTATCATTTTGGGCCTTGGTCGTGGCAGCCTCGGCGTTTGCCGTATCGGCCTGGGCCCTTGCGGCATCGGCTTCGGCTTTTGCCGTGTCGGCCTGGGCTTGCACTTTTTGCCGGGTTGCCTCATCGGCCTGCGCCTGCGACTGCGCCTGTGCATCGGCCGAAGCCTGCCGTTCGATCGCCGCGCGCTCCTCGTCGATCTTTGTGACAGCTATCTGCCGCGCATCTTCCGCGGTCTGCACTGTCTCCCGCGACTTAGCGATCAATTGCTTCCTATCCGAATGCCCTTGCGTGGCGTATATGTTGGCGCTATCCATCAACTGGACAGCGTGTTGGTAGCTTTCGCCGGCGTACGACTCGGCTCCCTCGGATTGCGCGATGCGAAGCGCATTCCGCGCCTCAAGGAATTCCAAAGGCAGCTTGGCATCCAGAACCACGGGGTCGAACTTATATCCAGTCGGGATATAACCGCCGCGCTCCATGAGTTCATATTTTGCGTGTATTGCTTCGGGCGTTCCCTTGGTGTCGGCGCGAAGAACATTCTCAAGCACGACAACATCGCTGGGCTGGCGAACGGCAAAATAGGGCTCCGCGGTGACGATCAGTGCGAATGCCTGGAGATTGGTGGTGGCAGTCAGCTTGCTGCGATCGTCGCCGCCAATCAAAAGTTCACCAAGGTTCACTGCGTGTCCATCAGGCGAGATCGCCCACAACACGTAGGTCAGATACTCGGCGCCAAAGGTCGTGGGGCTTTGCAAATTGCCGAATTCCGCTTCCACTTCCATGGTGCCGCGCTTGGTGCGCACCTTAGCTTTTCCATCGGCTGCCGGAAGCAAGGCGGTACCGGCAAAATCCACTTCCGAGGCTCCGCCGCGATGTTGATAGTCAACTGCTTCGACGGTGCGACTGGTTTCGATCACGGCAAAGACGGGCATTGACCCGAGAGGCACGAGGGCGATCGACTGTTGGGGGTTAGCCTGACCAAACGCGCTCACACTGAGCGCGCTTCCTATCACAAACAAAAGTGTATGCTTCACGATATCTCCTGCAGTCAGACAGACTGCCGCATTGCGTTGTTGACTTAGGTTGACGGGCGAAGGCATGCGGGCTTCGACGGTATGATCTGTCAACGCCCGACGCGGAATTGATGGAGGTGATCGAATATCCCATAGAGATTCGCGATCCACAAAACCAAAACGATGACCACCAGGCCGTTCAGGATCGATTTGATTTGTCCTTGCATGGGGATGAATCGGTTCACAATCCACAGCAGAAGGCCTGCTGCAACGAGTGTGATGAGGACGGTGGTAAGTGGCATATCGTATTCTCCAATCATTTCTCGGATTCGATCCCCAGATTGGCATCGTCCGGAAGGTGCGAGCGCTCGACTCACTGAGCATGGGAGCCATCGGAAGGAGGAGATCGATTACTCCGCTTCACTCTTATTCTTCCGAATCGCTGGAGAAATATCTGAGCTATAATGCTCATCCGAAAGAGTGAAGAAGACAATCTCTACTCTTATATGACCTGGCACTCCTGGAGACAGGCTGGGACGGTGGGACGACTTAATACGATGAACGTGAAGACGAAGGGCGCGGAAACCGGGCGATTATTCGGATACGCGGTTGGGATTTGGATTATGCCAGCCGCCATCCGCATGGATGAGCGCGTCAGCCTCTTTCGGGCCCCAAGTATCACGTTTATAACGGCGAACCGGGTGATGGTCCTTCAGAACCCTATTCACCACCTCCCATGCGGCTTCAACCGCATCTTCGCGTGTGAAGAGCGCCCCGTCGCCCTTCATGGCATCGCCCAAGAGCCGTTCGTAGGGCGATTCTTCTCCCGGCTGTTCGTCTGACAGGTAAAGCTCCCGCTCCTCTCCGATGAACTCCTGACCGGCAAGCTTCACGCGGGCAGCCAGAGCGATGGCCGAGTTGGGAGAGAGCCGGAAGCGCAGATAATTCGACCTGCTGTTCGGCTGCACTGCGTCGCCAAAAAGCTTCTGCGGAGGCCGCTTGAGTTCCACGAGGATTTCGGTCGCAGTAATTGGGAGATATTTACCCGAGCGTAAATACCACGGCACTCCGTCCCAGCGCCATGAGTCGATGAAGAGCCGAAGAGCGCAATAGGTTTCGACATCGGAGCGCCTGGCCACGTCCGGCTCGTCACGATAACCCGTGTATTGGCCGCGCACCATATCATCGGGCTTCAGCGGGAGCATGGCTTTAAAGACCTTGGCCTTCTCGGTTTGCACATCGCCAAAGTCCCGGCCCGCGGGCGGTTCCATGGCAAGCAGCGCGGCGATCTGGAAGAGATGGTTCTGGATCACGTCGCGCAGACAACCTGCTGTCTCGTAAAATGCGCCGCGCCCGCCCACGCCGAAATTCTCCGATAGAGTGATCTGAACGCTGGCCACATAGTTGCGATTCCAGATCGGTTCTAGAAATGAATTGGCAAAGCGGAAATAAAGAATATTCATGATCGCTTCCTTGCCAAGGAAGTGATCGATGCGGAAGATCGAGTCCTCAGGAAACACCGCGTGCGCAACTTGGTTTAATTCACGCGCCGAAGCCAGGTCGCGCCCAAACGGCTTCTCGACAATTACGCGCGCGTTCCTGGCAAGATCCGCGGCTTTAAGTCCTCGAATCACTGTCTCGAAGAGCGCAGGCGGAATTGCCAGATAGTGCGCTGGACGCCGCGCCTTCCCCAGCGCTTCTTTAATTGCCGTGTAAGTATTGCTGTCTGCATAGTCCCCGCTCACGTATTTCAGCAGCGACAGAAGGCGTTCGAGTGCGCGTTTGTCGTCGATTCCGCCTGCACGCTTGATGCTGTCCGCCGCACGCCGGTGCAGCCGCTCCAGGCTCCATTTCGGAAGAGCAACACCGATCACAGGAACCCTGAGCGCGCCACGCTTCACCATCGCATAGAGCGCTGGGAAGATCATTTTGTGTGCCAGATCGCCGGTAACGCCGAAGACCACCAGAGCGTCCGATTGCGACTCGGCCATCAGGCGCCCTCTTTCCCGGCCGCAGTTTTCTCCTCGTGGCCGCCGAATTGAAATCGCAGTGCGGATAAGAGCTTGTCGGCAAAGGTATCTTCACCGCGCGAACTAAAGCGCTCATACAGCGCAGCACTGAGCACGGGCGCCGGAACCGATTCATCGATCGCCGCAGTAATCGTCCAGCGCCCCTCCCCCGAGTCCGAAACGCGGCCGGTGAATTTTGCCAGATCCGGGCTGTCGAGCAGAGAGATGGCGGTCAAATCCAGAAGCCACGAAGAGATCACGCTGCCGCGGCGCCAGACCTCGGCGATGTCGGCAAGGTTAAGGTCGAATTGGTACACCTCGGGGTTGCGCAGAGGCGTAGTCTCGGCGTCCACGGTTTGCTGCTGCTTGCCGACATTGGCATGGTGAAGAATATTCAACCCCTCCGCATACGAGGCCATGATTCCGTACTCGATGCCGTTGTGCACCATCTTCACAAAGTGTCCGGCGCCGTTGGGGCCGCAGTGCAGATAGCCGTGCTCGGCGGTGCCACCCACCTTTTCCCTGCCGGGCGTGCGCGGCGCCGAATCGAAGCTTGGCGCCAATGCGGAAAAAATGGGGTCGATGCGCTGAACCACTTCTTTTTCGCCGCCGATCATCAGGCAATATCCGCGTTCGGCCCCCCACACTCCGCCGCTGGTTCCCGCGTCCACATAGTGGATGCCTTTAGGTTTCAGTTCCGCGGCGCGGCGAATGTCATCGTGATAATAGGAGTTCCCGCCATCGATGACCACGTCATCCGGTTCGAGCAGCGGGATCAGGGCTTTGAGCGTCGCATCCACCACGCCTGCCGGCACCATCATCCAGATGGCGCGAGGGGATTTCAGATTCTTGACCAGGTCCTCCAGCGAATTCGCGCCAACCGCACCTTCCTTAGTTAGCGATTGCACGGCTTCCGAATGAATATCGTACACAACGCATTGCTGGCCGGCCCGCAAAAGACGCCGCACCATGTTGGTTCCCATCCTGCCCAAGCCGATCATGCCTAGTTGCATGGAATCCTCCCCATACGAGATTGGATGCGAGCGAGAGAACAATTATCCACAAATTTGAGATACTTTCATGCACAACTCACCCGATACCCGCAGAGCGCAGGCGGTGTCACGGGGTTTTGCTGTATTGTCGCGTGCCCTCACGCACACGCGTTATGGTTATTGAGTTGCCGCGGCAGTGATCTGCACGGGCTTTTCCGCGTCAGGTGTGGATGAGCTAGCCACCGGCGCTGCTGGCTTGTCGGCCGGAATCTCAGTTCCCGCGGGATAAATAAGAATCTGGATCGAGCCCCAGTCCGCGTCCGGATTCGCGCCTGTCTGCTTACCCATTCCCAACGTTTTGAGCTGGCTGTCGTCAAACCCGAAGTTTTCGACCAGGTACTCGCGGATGACCATGGCCCTGGCCTCGGTGAGGACGAGATCCTTCTGGGTATCGCCATCCATGCCAGTGGAGACCACTACGACCGCAACTCCGAATTGAGTCTGTGCCAGGAAGTCGCCGGCGGCTTTGAGAGTCTTCTGGTCCGTTATCTTTGCCGAAGCGCGGCCATCGAAGAGCTGCCTTGTTGTGTAAGTAAATATCTTTACAGGAGTACTCTGCGGGAGACAGCTGATCTTGTTTGCCGCCAAATCGGAGGAGTCTTCGTATCCACGCTTCTTGAAATATCCGCTCAAAAGGAAATTGTGCTTCAGCGCTTCCATATTCTCCTGGAAGTCCGTTACACCGGTCTGCGCCTGCAGCATGGTGTCATGGAGCGTGGTCGTAGTCTGGTCCAGGTTGTCGTAGAGTTGTTTGTCGTTCACCAGCGCTCCCACCGTTCCCTGGCCCGCATCGATCTTGGCGGTTACAGAGTTCAGATGGGCCGTGGCCGCAGTTGTGTTGAGGATGGCCTGCTGACTGCTGTCCAGGATCGCGTTCGTCTTTGCAAGCAGAGCTCCCAACTCCAGCGGCGGCACACTCTGGATGGTCTCGCCATCACTCACCTCGGCTTGTCCTGCGGATCCAAACGAAATGGCCACGAACTGATTGCCCAGGACCCCCTCGGTTTCAATTGAGGCTACGGAGTCACGCTTGACGATCTCCTTTGTCGATTTGCCGAGATCCATGACGACGATGACCTTATCGCCCGGTTTGTGAGGCAGCGTGATGCTATGCACATTTCCGCTATGAACGCCACCCACCTGCACGTCAGCTCCTACAACCAGGCCCGCAACATTGTCGAATTGCGCCTTCAGTTGGTAAGTGGAGCGAAATAGATACTCCTGGCTCCCTATAGTGAAGACACCGGCAGCCAGAACCGCCAGCGTGGCAACGATAAATGCTCCCAACCTTGCAATTTTCGACATAAGTCCTCCTACGATTGCTGTAGAAACTCCTTTACAAACCCGATATCGCTTTGTTGAAGGTCTTCAAACGTGCCTTCGATCACTACGTCGCCTTCATTCAGCAAGGCAAGATGGCCGGCGATGGTTTTGGCGCTATGCAGGTCGTGCGTCACTACGATGGACGCCATCCGGCGTTCTCTCTGGAGCTTGAGAATCAACTCGTCGATTTCGCCGGAACTGATGGGATCGAGGCCTGCCGTGGGCTCGTCGAGCAGCAGAATCTCCGGCTCAAGCGCCAACGCACGCGCCAGGCCTACGCGCTTTTGCATACCTCCTGAGATATCGGACGGCATCTTTTCGAGATCGCCCTCCATGCCCACCTCGGACAGCAATTGCCTCACACGGTCTGATCGCTCGGATCTGGACATGTCTCTGCGATGATGTTCAAAGGGGAAGGCCACGTTTTCCCGGACAGTGAGCGAATCATAGAGCGCCGATTGCTGAAAGAGGAAACCCATTTTCTTGCGGATCTCTCCCATGCGGTCAAGCGCGAGACCTAAGATGTTTTGGCCATGAATGCAAATCGATCCGGAGTCGGGCTTTTCCAGGCCAATGATGAGCCTCAGCAGCACGCTCTTCCCTGTACCGCTGCGTCCGAGTACGGCCAGGGTTTCTCCCTGGTGCACGCGCAAGGTGACCCCGTTTAAGACCTTGTGGCCGGCGAAGGACTTGTATAAGTTCTCGACAGCAATCACGGGCACAGGAGCGTCTTGCTTAGGCGCCGCTTGCTTCGTCGCAATTTCATAAGTTGTGGCCATACTTATTTCACGAATGCTTCAAACAACGGTTAAGGGAAAAAGACCAGGATGAACTTCACCAGGACGACGTCGGCAAGGATAAGGAAGAGCGAGGCCAGCACGACTGAGTTAGTAGCGGCGCGGCCCACGCCCGCAGCTCCTCCGCGCGTGCGCATTCCCTGAAAGCACGCGATGAGCCCGATGATCAGGCCATAGACGGCAGTCTTGAACGTCTGCGGCAAAAAGGCGTTGAAAGTGGCGCCACTAAACCCGCTGGCAATGAACTGATGGAACGAAAGCGGCTCAACCAGAGTCTGTGCAAACCAGCCCGTGAGCAAGGCACATGCGTCGGTGGCAAGGGTGAGCAGCGGCAGCATCAGGATGCAGGCCAGTATTCGGGTCGCTGCCAGCAGCCTGTAAGGATTGATCGCGGATGCCTCGATGGCGTCGATCTGCTCGGTCACTTTCATCGATGCCAGCTCCGCGCCCATGCCCGCGCCCACGCGACCGCTGACGACCAGGCCGGTAATGACCGGTCCCATGATCTGAATAACGGAGTACACGAGAGTGGCGGGAAACATCGATTTGGCGCCAAATCGAGTGAGGCTGTAACGGGCTTCAAGCGAGATGATGACGCCAATCGCGGCGCCAGCCATGGCGACCAGCGGCAGAGACTTCGACCCAACTTCGTCGAGCTGCCGAATCAATTCTCGCCATTCATACGGCGGCGTAACCGCAGCCCGCAAGACCTGCCATGAAAAGATGCCCAGACTGCCGAACCACTCGAAGAACCCGCTGAACAGTCCCGGGACAGAGCTTGTAACACCGGAAATACCATCGGCGTGCCGCGCCGGAAGCGGAGGGTTTAGGACCGCAACTGCTGGAAATCCGCGGTTACTCATTGGTTCGGGCCCGGAACCGGCGAGTTGTGCGGATTGTTCAGATGCATGCGTGAAATCAAGGCGTGAGGTCCGCTATAGAAGAACTCCAGAGCAATGTTGCCGCCCATATATGCCAGCATGCTGTAGTTGCCCATGCGGAACGCGTCCTTAGCGTCGAAGCGATCCGGAAACCACAAGTGAACCGCAATCATGGAACCCGCATAGGGGGCGACAAGCGCGGAGAGAGAGAAGACGCGATGGCCGTCTTCGCCACGGCGCCCCGTCAAGGTGGAGATCACGGCATGACGCAGCCGCGGAAGTGGGCCACTGCACTCGCACCGGTAGTACAACGTATCTTCCTTGAAGGCTTCGGCCAGCCCATAACGGGTGGTTGTTCCAATAGCCGCGATCCCAAAGTCGGACCCAAGCCGCTTGCCGTAGCCCTCAATGCCCTGGCCCCACTCCGGTGGTGCATTGCCCCATTGGTTGATTCCCGCAGCGAACGCTGCGCCAGCAATTGGATACGGACCGAATGCGTCGAAGGCGTAGTTGTTCACCTTTGTTCTTTCAGTCGGCCGCACATAGGTCAGGTCCAGTTTCCCTGGAGCCGTGATTCCTGAAACTACAGAGGGATCTCCCGAAGCGAGGAGGAATTGCGATCTTGCCGGTACGGGGATTGCGGCCAGAGCCGCAGCGGCCAGCACCAGGAGTATGGCCCGATGAATCTTCGTACCGAGGGGATTTTTGCCCGCTTGGCCACCGCGCCGTTCCGCCAGACCCGCCTGGCAGGCTAACAAGAAATGCGACTCCGCGATCCACTCGGATTGTCTCATCGTTTCTCCTTTGATCGGCATCGCCCATCTCAGGCACGGCATGCGCGGCCAACGGACTGTCGCGTCGCATTGCTACACCCACAGAGATGGTTTCAGAGTGGAGGCCTTCAAGGATGGTCATATTTGCACGCCATCGCAAGTGGCGCGCTTCTGCAATGTCCGCATCGGTCAATTGAGCCGAAATGGCACAAGGCGAGATCGACCCATGAGAGCAAGCGTTCAAAAGAGCACAGTCTTTGCTCTTGTGACGAGAGGATAATAAAGGAAACCAGTTGTTTCTACGATTCGGCGAGGAGCCGTCATGCCTGAAGTTCATGCTTTCCCTTCCATCCCGACGAAGATCTTGTTGCCCATCGACTTCAGCCCATCCTCGCAGGCGGCTTTGGAGATGGCCGCTGACCTTGCGAAACACTTTCACGCGGAACTCCATCTCGTGAATGTAATCCCGGAGTTTCCCGCGTCGACACTTCCTGACTTCGTCCCCGAAACCAAATTTCTTCAGGATGCAAAATCGCTTGTGGAGAGGCACCTGGCGAAATGCCATGCAGCTCTCGCGGCCAGGGGAGTGAAGTCAACTTCCAGCGTCGAAGTCGGAAATGACATCGCCGGGAACATCATGGAAGTGGTAGAGCGAGAGCATATCAACATGGTGGTGATCTCCACGCACGGCATCTCCGGCTGGCATCCGCTGGTCTTCGGGTCGATTGCCGAAAAGGTCGTGAAGCTCGTGCAGTGTCCCCTTCTGCTTCTGCGATCAGCCAAGCCTGGCGACAGTGCGAAGACTCGGCCCGAGCATTCCGAGGCATGGTGGTAGAGAAAACGCAGATCCCCGTTTCGCAGCGCGCACCTGTGCCGGACTTCCAGCGCATTTTTCTGAGTGAGAGTGAGCAGGATTGACCATACGCGATTGTTGAATCCGGGCGATGATGAACAGGGGTTGATCGCAATTGCGTGGGCCATCGAAAGACAGACTGTCCCCATGTCGCGCCTGCGATACTCGTTCCGTTCGCCACAAGCCCCGAGCGCGACACACTGTGGCGAAGCCTTCCCGGGCATGAAGTGGCTACCCAAAACCAACGACCTGTAACGAGGGAATATTCTAATGACGGATAACGGCAATACATTCGATTCCGCAGCCTTTCTTGCACACGCGGGGCTGGGCCGAACCATCGTCGAACTGAAGCCGGAGCAGACATTTTTCTGCCAGGGAGACGCGGCGGACTCTGTGTTCTATCTACAAAAAGGCCGTGCAAGAGTCACGGTTGTTTCGCAGAGGGGTAAAGAAGCCACCATCACCCTTCTATCCGCTACGGATTTTGTTGGCGAGGAGTCTCTCGCGGCCATCTCCGGGCTGCGGCTGTCCACCGCCACTGCCGTGAACACCTGCACGGCGCTCAAGATTACCAAGAACGAAATGACCCGCGTGATGCATGAAGAACCCACATTCGCCGATCTGTTTCTCAAGTTCCTGCTGACGCGGAGCATGCGCACCCAGGCCGATCTTGTCGATCAGCTGTTCAACTCCAGCGAAAAGCGCCTGGCGCGTATTCTCCTGTTAATGGCGGAATTCGGCAAGCCCGGCGAACCCGAAACTTTCATTCCTCCTATCACGCAGGAAACACTCGCGGATATGATCGGCACCACGCGGTCGCGTGTCAGCTTCTTTATGAATCGCTTTCGCAAGCTCGGTTTTATCAGTTATAACGGCCGCATCCAGGTACATAAGTCGCTGCTCAATGTGGTCCTGCTCGACCAATTTCCGGGGCACAATTCTCAGAAGCCGCCCGTCGTTTTGACCTGATAAAGTACTCCCGGCGAACCGATCGGGAGGTTTCTGGTGTGAACGCAATGAAACAGCCCGTTGATCGAGGTTAGGGGAGGCTTTGCTCCAGACTGGTCTGAAGACGATGTCCAGGAAGACTTCCTCAACGGGGAAGCGTAAGACGCTCGCGATCGTTTAAAGAACTGTGAGCAATATTGCACAGTATTCCTGACGCTGAATTTGCAACATTTTCATCAGGTGCCCATCCCCTCAGCGGCGGCAGCGATGCCAGATTATTCGGCTAGGTTCCCCTGAAGGCCGCACCCCTTCCACGCTGCCGCCGCACCTCTCAAAGGCTTCATGGATTGGCCCCGTTCGATCTTTTCTCACAGTTCAAAAGTGCACATCCATCCCAAGTTGGTTGGAGTAGATTCAGGCCATGATGACAAGCCATCTTCGCCGCATTTCTAAGCTTGAATTACTTATGGGGGACATGGCAGTGTGCGCTACCGGGAGCTTCGCATCGATGCGCAGCTTCCGCATGGTGGCAATGGGACAAGAAGGACCGGACGCGAGGTCATCCATGCGCGCCGATGGCAGATCTACAAAGCCATTCGCAGGTATCGGCGCCGCACTCTTCCTATTGGCCTTCGTGGCGAGTGAAGCTGCGGCAACCATTGTGGCGCTTCGCCGCTGATCTCGAATTGCAGTATTAGAACATTGTTCTTCGTCGTTAGCATGTTTGACTTCAGGAGCCTGCGATGTCCGCACCGAACATCTCCTTGAACTCGCAAACCGGAACCCTAATTCTGCGCGATGCGCGGACTCCTTTGTTCGGAAAAATACCAGTATTCTCTCCGCAACCGGCGCCCAGCCGTTCACTTCCGGCCCGCATAGCGGTGATCGGAAACCACATTCCCCGGCAATGTGGAATCGCAACCTTCACCACGGATCTGAGCAATGCGATCGCTGCTGAGTATGGAGCCGCGGTATTATCGGTGGTGGCCGTCAACGACCAGCAGTCGTCTTACGCTTACCCCACGCGAGTGCGGTTCCAGATCGACGAAGGCGACGTATCCTCGTATCGGGCAACCGCCAATTCTCTCAATGCCGGCAATTTCGATTTGGTGTGTTTGCAGCATGAGTACGGGATCTTTGGGGGAAAGGCCGGCAGCCATGTCCTGGAGCTGCTGCAGCGCCTCACTATGCCGGTGGTAACAACGCTCCACACCGTTCTAAGTCAGCCGGACCTCGATCAACGAATGGTCATGCAGCAGATCGCCGCGCGCTCCGACCGCCTTATTGTGATGAGCGAGTACTCTTCTCGTGTTCTGCAGGATGTTTTTGGAGTGCCAGGCGAAAAGATCGATCTGGTTCCTCATGGTATCCCCGACTTGCCCTTCGCGCAGCCGGAGATATACAAGGATGCGCTCGGCGTCGCGGGAAAGCTGGTATTACTCACCTTCGGCTTGCTATCTCCTAACAAGGGATTCGAAACCGTGATTCGCGCCATGCCGCGCATCCTCGCCCGTCACAAGGACGTTGTCTATGTAATCGCAGGCGCAACCCACCCGCATGTCAGGGCTCGCGAGGGCGATCGATACCGGGATCAGTTGCAGGCTCTGGCCAGGGAACTGGGAGTGGAACGAGAGGTGGTGTTCTACAACCGGTTCTTCAGTCCTCGGGAGATGGCCTCGCTGGTCGGGTCGGCCGACATTTACATCACGCCGTACTGTCACGTGGCGCAGGCAGTATCGGGAACCCTGGCCTATGCCATGGGCGCCGGGAAGGCCATCATCTCCACTCCCTACTGGCACGCCGCCGAACTCCTCGACCATGGGCGCGGTACGCTGGTTCCCTTTGAGGATCCGGCCGCTATTGCCGATGCTGCAATCGACCTTCTGGATAACGATGCGAAGCGCGCCGCAATGCGCAAACGCGCTTACCTTTATGCACGCGAGATGGTCTGGAACCGGGTGGCGCAATCTTATATGCGCTCCTTCTCGCGGGCTCATGCACATCGCATGCAACCTGCGCGCCTGGAGTTTCCCGCCAAGGTTGCGGAGAAGACCGCTGCGAGCCTGCTTTTGAGCGCCTGAGTGCTGTGCCGCTGCGGACGGGGCAGAGAAAATCCCGCCAGGAAATTGCGAATGACTTCGAATTGTTTCTGAGAATGAAAACAGGAAGGGCGCCGTTACTCAACGGCGCCCTTCGCTTTCGGATCGGCTCTGTTTAGTGCGTAGGCGAAACCTTTGATGCGCACATTGCGAATGAATCTCCGGTTCATTCACAAGCTATTATTCATTCCGCTCAGAATTGCGTTATGTGGGAGTGCCCGAACCATCCCGGTTCGCCCGGCTTGGCGACACTGTAACCGTCAATTCGGAGACGTCTGCGGACGATTTGACGCGACACTGGAGTCGATGCGGGGCATTTAGAACCAGCGCCGCCTGCGCCGCGAGAGTGGAGATCGCCACGAGGGCCAATAAACACCCGATCAGCAACCAAACAGAGTCACTGTCCGTGAAATCGCCATGCAAGAACTTGAATTCGTGCCAACTTATCAGCGCCAGCGCATTGCTCAATGCGATAGGCATCGCTTCCCTCCGCGTAGCGGTTCAATGGCTCACATCCCATAGCCGGAACAGTGATTTCCGCTCCGCCGCCAATCTTCCAGCGGCGAGTCTAGTGTACCGTCCCGGCTAATTCTTTACACCGGCGAACCTTGTCGAGGATGACGTCAGCGGTAGCTTTCCAGACGAACGCCTTGGGTGTGTCGTTCCAGGTCGCAAGCCATGCATAGATGGCGCG
>Ga0326728_10009616_pt1 | contig 23155 bp, 21 predicted proteins | sample MB3enrmetagenome_FD_207602 | JGI IMG/M metagenome (GOLD analysis project Ga0326728, IMG submission 207602) | Lab enriched peat soil microbial communities from McLean, Ithaca, NY, United States - MB31MN | ecosystem: Environmental > Terrestrial > Soil > Wetlands > Peat | place: USA: New York... | reverse complement strand
CGCCAATGCGGGTTCGCTCGTGGCGGGCACGGCCACCTGTACCACCTCGGCGCTGGCGGCGGGCACGTACTCTATTACAGCGACCTACACCGGGGACACGAACGACACGGGGAGCACATCCAGCCCGTTCAGCCAGATGGTGGGGAAGATTCCCACCCTCACCGGCCTGGGCTCCGCGACCACGGGCACGGGCGCGAATCAGCAGTTGATTCTGGTGGCAACGGTTGTGAACTACTCCACGACTACGCAAAACGCTTCCTCGCTGCCCGTACCCGCAGGAACAGTCACGTTCAGCACCGTCAACGGTTCGACGCTGACACCGATCGGCTCGTCTCTCCTGGATTCAACCGGCGTGGCGACGCTGTCCCCGGAGAATCTGGCGACCAGCACCTACAGCATCGTCGCGGCCTACAGTGGAGATACGTACCATCTCCCCTCGACTTCAAGCCTTGCGACCGTGAACAATACCACGGCCTTCACGCTCACCATAACTCCGCCCAGCGTGTCTGTGGCTACGACGCAGAACGTCACGGTGAATGTGGCTCTGACCTCGTTCAGCGGCTTTACCGATACCATCGGGCTGGGTTGCGCATCGCTTCCGGCGGGCGTCAACTGCCACTTCTCGACGCCCACCATCATCCTGCCGGCAAATGGCATCGAGAACGTATCGTTGACCATCGACACCAACAACCCGCTGGGCGGAGGCTCGTCGGCCATGAACGCGCGCCCAGGCGGCCGGGGCGTTTCTTTTGCCGGATTGTTCCTGCCACTGAGCGTCTTCTTCGGCTGCGTCTTCTGGCGCTTCAGAAGGCGATACGCGCTGGCGATGACCACGGGGCTGGTTTTGCTTCTGGGGGTCGCAGCCATGCTCGTGACCGGCTGCTCCGGCTTCTCGCAGTCGAGCGCCACGCCGGGCACGTATGTGATCCAGGTAACCGGCGTCGGTTCCAGCAGTGACATCACGCGCTACCAGAACGTGACACTGACCATTACTCAGTAGCGTGCACCCGCAAAGCAGGCATCAGGAGAGAGATGAAGAGCTTCCATCATTTTGTTCCGGCGTGGCGCGGTATTCACTGGTTACTGCCCTTTCGCGTTGCGATTTTGTCGATAGTACTTCTGGCGGCTTGCCTGGAGACTACGAGCGCGGCGCATGCCCAGGCGGCGCCGTCAGCCGACCGCGGCGGGCTGACACTTTCGGCGGGGGGTACGGCTTCGGGCTATTACATGGGCTACGGCGAGCAGAAGCTTCTGGGAGCATCGGCCTTTGTGGACGTTGACGGCCGGCGGCACCTGGGGGTCGAAGGCGAAGCGCGCTGGCTGATCTTTCACCAAACCAACGGGGAGCACGCCACAACCTATGCGATCGGGCCCCGCTGCTCGATGTATTACGGGAGATTTCAGCCCTATGTCAAGGGGCTTGTGGGGCTCGGCCAGTTCAACTATCCCTCCTATACCCTCGCTAAGGACAACGACCTGGTGGTTGCGCCGGGAGGCGGAGTCGATTTCCGGCTCACGCGTGGAATCCGCCTCCGGGCCGTGGACTTTGAGTACCAGATCTGGCCGCAGTTCCACTATGGCCTGATGTCCTCCTACGGGTTGAGTACGGGCCTCCGGATAAAAATCTTCTGATTGCGCCAACCCCGCTCGTTCAACCGGAATAAACTGTACGCCTCCGGGCGACAACAACGGCTCACCGTCGCAGTATGCCTGCATCAATGGCGCGTCCTCCGGCGTCGGCTAAGTAAGCAGTTCATCGTTGTTTACGACTGGTCTCTCTCAGGCGATATCGAACTGCATCGGCGCGGGGAACAACTCCAGGAGACTACGAGGGTTTGTGTCTTAAAATCAATGGTAGTCTGGATTCGATGTAGTTGAAATCTTGGTCTCTGACCTCGAAGGCTTCCGCGTAACCTGGGCCGGCGTGGGCAGCTGCGACCGATCCCAACCTCCGCCCAGAGATTCGATCAGTTGAACCGACGCCGTCATTTCCTGCACCTGCAGATTGGTCAGAGACTGCTGGTTGGCAAGCAAAGTGGTTTGCGCTGTGATCGCATCGATATATGGATCAATGCCGGTTTCGTAGCGCCCTAACTCCAGCTTCACAAAGATTTGCGCGGAATTCACTGCTTCTTGTTGATGCCGTATCCGGCGTTGCGGATGTTCGACTGCCCTTCAGTTACGTCGGCCACGTCGGCAAGCCTGACTGCGGCTCCGTTTTTGTAACCCACAATCAGCGGCTTGTATTGGTCTGCATGGGAAATCTGGTCATTGGTGACAATGTCCGCGGTCGTATTTCCATCTGAAATCTGGCCTGCCGGCTCATGAGCATTCTGCTGGCTTAATACAGACTGAATGTTCTGGATTGTGAGTCCGTGGCTGTTGAGCAGAGTCGGATTCACTTCCACGAGCACGGCAGGACCGGCGCCGCCGCCGACCGTCACCTGTCCCACACCCTCGATCTGCGAGAGCTTCTGCGCGATGATCGACGACGCCTCGTCATAGAGTGTTGGCTTGTCGAACTTATCTGAAGTAAGCCCAAGAATTATGATCGGTGAATCCGCTGGATTCACCTTTCGATAAGTCGGGTTGGCAGGTAAATTTGCCGGTAGATAGGTCCGCGCCGCGTTGATGGCCGCTTCCACGTCTCGCGCCGCGCCGTCGATGTCCCGGCTCAGATCGAACTGCAGCGTGATCGAGGTGCTGCCCAACGAACTCGATGAGGTCATCTCGGTGACGCCCGCGATGTGACTGAACTGGCGCTCCAAGGGAGTTGCGATTGCGGAGGCGGTGATCTCGGGGCTGGCGCCGGGCAAACTGGCGGAAACCGAAATCGTGGGGAAATCCACTTGCGGCAAAGGGGAGACAGGCAGAACATTGAAGGCGATGGCGCCCACGAGAATAATGCCCGCCGTCAACAGTGTGGTGGCGACCGGCCGGCGAATGAATGGAGCGGAGATATTCATCATCCCTCCGCCGGTTGTGGTTCGCTGCCGCTTACGATAACTTTCGGCGAACGGTTAAAGCGATGACCGATGCGATCAAAGAATACGTAGATGACAGGTGTGGTGTAGAGCGTGAGCACCTGGCTCAGCAGTAGTCCGCCAACCATGGCAATGCCCAGCGGACGCCGCAGCTCCGAACCCATGCCTTGACCAAGAGCCAGCGGAAGGCCCGCCAGCAGCGCGGCCATGGTGGTCATCATGATGGGACGGAAGCGCAGCAGGCAGGCATCATAGATCGCATCCGTTGAGCTCTTTCCGTGCTCACGTTCTCCCTCCATCGCAAAGTCGACCATCATAATTCCGTTCTTCTTGACAATGCCGATCAGCAGGATGATGCCGATGATGGCGACAACGCTGAGATCCTGCTTGAAGAGTATGAGGGCCAGCAATGCGCCCACGCCTGCCGAGGGAAGTGTAGAGAGAATGGTAACGGGGTGAATGAAGCTCTCGTATAAGATACCCAGCACGATATACACGGCAGCCAGCGCGGCGAGAATCAACAGGCCCTCATTGGCGATCGATCCCTGGAATGAAGCCGCGGTTCCTTGAAAGCCATGCTGAACACTAGCGGGCATGTCCAGATCCTTTTGCGCCTTCTCGATGGCCGTGATTGCGCCTTCCAGCGCGGCGCTGGGCGCAAGATTAAAGGACACGGTCACTGCCGGAAACTGACCCTGATGATTGATCGAGAGTGGCTCAACCGTTCTTTCAATATGAGTGAACGCGCTGAGAGGCACGGCATTGGAGGCTGCGGTAGACGAGACTGCATTCGCGGCTGAAGAAGTGCTGCTCGCGCCCACATTGAATTTAATGGCATTCGACGGCGCGCTGAGCACCGCGGAGGATGGGGTATATGCCACGGACGTCGTGGTCGCATTCGAACCTGCGGACGATGATCCCGAGGATGCGAAGGACGAGGAAGCGCCCGGCCCGGAGCCTCCCGCGGAAGTATTGGTCTGGATATACAGATCCTGAAGTCTTCCTGGGCTTCGTTGGAAATTCTGATCGGTCTCCAGAATCACGTGATACTGGTTCAACTGCGTGTACATGGTGTTGATCTGACGCTGGCCATAAGCGTCGTAGAGTGTGCTGTCGATGGTGGACGGCGCAATCCCAAGCCGCGATGCGGTGACGCGATCAATCACCAGCGATACGGCCAGGCCTCCGGTTTGCTGGTCGGTGGCCACATCGGCAAGTTGCGGCAACTGCTTCATCTTGTCGACCAGCCGGCCGGTCCACAGGTTCAACTCGTTCGCATCCGGGTCCTCCAGCGTGTACTGGTACTGGGTGCGGCTGACGCGGTCATCGACCGTGATGTTCTGCACCGGGTCCATGTAAAGCACTATGCCCTCGACCGGTTTGAGGCTAGTTTGCAGCCTGCGAATCACATCGGAGGCGCTGATGTTGCGCACATTCAGCGGCTTCAGGTTGATGGACATTCCTCCGCTATTCAGCGTGGTGTTGGTCCCGTCCGCGCCAATAAAGGAAGACAGGCTCTCGACCGCGGGGTCCTGAAGAATAATGGCTGCCAGTTGCTGCTGCTTCTGCGCCATGGCCGCAAAGGAGATCGTCTCCGGCGCTTGCGATATACCCTGAATGACGCCCGTATCCTGTGTAGGGAAAAAACCCTTGGGGATGACGATATAGAGGGCAATCGTAAGCACCAGGGTGGCGGCAGCCACCAGCAGCGTGATGGTCTGGTACCTCGGAACGAACTTGAGCGTGCGGCCGTAATAAGCGATGACGTTCTCGAAGACGCGCTCCGAGGCCTTGAAAAAGCGTCCCTGCTGTTCTTTGGGCGTCTGGTGAAGAATCCGCGAGCACATCATGGGCGTAAGAGTGAGCGACACGACGGCTGACAGAATGATGGTGACGGCCAGTGTAACCGCGAATTCGCGAAACAGGCGGTCGACAACGTCGCCCATGAAGAGCAGCGGAATTAGTACCGCGATAAGCGAGACAGTAAGAGAGATAATGGTGAAGCCGATCTGCTCCGCGCCTTTCATTGCCGCCTTCATCGGCGAATCCCCCGCTTCAAGATAGCGAGTAATGTTTTCGATCATGACGATCGCGTCATCGACCGCAAAACCGGTGGAGATGGTGAGCGCCATCAGAGATAGATTGTCCCGGCTATAACCCAGCGCGTACATGACGCCAAAGGTGCCCACCAGGGAGAGTGGCACCGCGATGCTGGGGATGATGGTTGCGTAAAGGTTGCGCAGAAACAGAAAGATGACCATCACCACCAGGGCAACGGTCAGCATCAACTCAAACTCGGCGTCGGCGACGGAGGCGTTGATGGCCGTGGTGAGATCGGTAAGCGGCGTGACCTTGATGGATGCCGGCAGATTTGCCTCAAGCTGCGGCAGAATCGCCATTCTTGTTATCGAAAAGCGCGCGCAACTTGACCGTTCCGGTCGTGGTGTCGATCTGATTGTCGATGGACTGTAACTTACCCGATGCTATCTTGTTGGCCTGGGCGCGATCCCACGCATCGACGGGCAGCGTATGCATCTGTTTCATCCGCGCCTGCACCTGCCCCAGGCTGTCTTCTGCAAGCGTGAACACCACAGTCATAGGCTGTTCCTGCGTGATGACCACCAGAACGGTGGTTCCCGATGCCTGCACCACGTTTCCGGGGTCCATGAGACGAAGACCAACCCGGCCTGCAATCGGCGCGGTAATGTGACAGAAGCTGAGTTGCACCTGGTTATAATTCACTGTGCCCTGGTCATTCTTCACAGTGCCCTGATCCTGCAGTACGATCTTCTCCTGATCGTCCAGCAGTTGCTTGTTGATGCTGTTTCGCGACCACACTGTCCGGTATCGATCCAGATCCATCTGCGCCTGAGCCAGAATGTTGGTGTCGCGTTCCAGCGCGCCTTCAGCCTGAACCAACTGTGCCTGGTGGGGTCGCGGATCGATGTCGATCAGCGCATCCCCTTTCCGAACGAATTACCCCTCGCTGTAATGCACCGCGGTTAGGACACCGTCAGCCGGCGGCATGACGGAGGTTGTATAGACCGGTGTGACAGTGCCGATGGCATCGAGGTATATGCCGATGTCACCCTTCGCGGCAGTCGCGGCCGTGGCAGTGACGGATGGCTTCGCGGCAGCCAGCGCGCGCTTGGCAGCCGCTGCCTTGACGGCGTTATTGTGGGCAATCGCGGTAATGATCGCGACCAGAAGCAGCAGAAGAAGCAAGCTCGTCCACAGAATCCAGCGCTTCCCATACCAGAAAACCGGCGGAGATAGTTGGTGGTCTCGGCTCATGTGATAAACATCCGATTGATCTTTGACACCGGACATGCAGGCTCCACGTCAACGCACAGTTGGCAAAGTGCTTCTCGCAGAATCTTCTTAATTTGGAGCAATTGTATGTTCCGTAGTGCACAATTCCGAAGGCATTGCGGATTCTCGGCGATCCTGTGCTCGGCGGCACAATCGAGTTACACGGAACTGGATTGTCCGTCACCGCCCGGAGCAGTGCCAAGCTCTTGGAAACCTTGCCATAAGCCGGCTTCCAAGGATTGATTGGCAATGAAGCTGCCGGGCAATGGATACGAACAGTTACTGTTCCAACTACGCGGATGAGGATGGGCCGGTTTCAATCACTCCATAGAAATAGAGTTGGCTCGATCGAGTGAGCTATATTGACCTGTATTTTGCGCTCGTTTATGCGATTCTAAGTAGTTGTTACTTCAAGTATGCACAGACCTATAGTCAGATGTTCTATCTGAGCCAGTTGTACACTGCTCGGAAGGGCCTTGATGAGCATGTCCTGGTTGCGGCAACTCCGCGGTCAACTCCAATAGGCGCGATCATGAGCCTTGCTTTCGCCAAGCGGAAGGAGCATTTTCCGGGGGAAGCTATTGATGCATGAACTTGGGAATCCGTCATTCGATGCAGATGCCTTTTGGGCGAGCGCTGGGATCGGGTGCAGAATCGTCATATTACTCGAGAATCAGACCTTCTTTTCGCGGGGAGTAGCCGCCGACTTTATCTTCTATCTTGAGAGTGGCCGCGCGAAGTTGACGGATGCTTCAAAAAATGGCAAGGAAGCCGCAATCACTCTTTTTTCCGCGGGGGACTTTGTTGGAAAAGAATTGCTGGCTCCGGAAAGGCGTGATTGGTTACGATGGAATACTCGAAACTGAAATCGCTGCTACGCCAGATGTTTGTGGTTCCCATGGTGGTCATGGCGGCATTTGCATTATTGCTTTTGTGGGAAACCTTCGACTTGAACAAATCCTTGCAGTGGGTTGACCATACCGATCAGGTTCTCGATCAATCCGGGCATCTGCTCAATTTGCTGATCGATATGGAATCCGGGATGCGCGGATACATCGTAACCGGCGACGAGAGCTTCCTGCAACCCTATCTGCAGGGCACGAAGAGATTCGACTCCGAATACCAGGCCTTGTATCCGATGTTGGCTGACACTCTCCCGCAGCAGCAGCAGCGACTGAGGGAGATTCATGCCGGCTATCTGGAGTGGGAGGGGTACGCCGGCCAGATTATCGCCCAGCGCCGTGCGGGAAATGCCGACCCCGCATTTTATGAGGACCGGCTAGGAAAACGCAGAATGGATGCCCTTCGACAACAGATTTCGGAGTTTCAATCTGTGGAAGCTGGACTTCGTGTCGAGCGTGTTCAAGCAGCGCACCTGCGATGGATTGTGATAGTGACTAGTTTTCTTGGCCTGGGCCTGGGAGTGGGAGTTTTCCTCGCTCTGTTCACTCGATACAATGTGGAAAAACTGGGCGCGAAACTGTTGCAGAGCGAGGAGCGGTGGACGGCGACTCTGGGCAGCATCGGCGAGGCTGTTATCGCAACGGACAGCGAGGCTCGAGTCACCTTCCTCAACCCGGTCGCTGCCTCTCTCACTGGATGGTCATTGGAGGAGGCTTTAAACCAACCGATCGGGAATGTGCTCAAGCTCATTAACGAGAAGTCCGGGATGAGCACGGACAATGAAGTATTACGCGTGCTCAAAGAGAAACAAATTTTGGCTGTGGCCAACCATGTGGGTCTGATCACCAGGGATGGCCGCGAAATTTCCGTGGAGCACAGCGCCGCGCCCATCCTCGCCAGCAAAGGAAAAGTCATTGGCGTGGTGCTGATCTTCCGCGACGTTGCGGCGAGGCGGCAAGAGCAAATTGAGACCGCGGAACAGGCTGCCCTGCTCGAACTCACGCAGGACTCCGTCTTTGTGATCGACATGGAGGGAAAGGTTCTCTTTTGGAGCCGCGGGGCAGAGGCGATGCTGGGATACACCAAGGAACAGGCTGCCGGCAAGATCGCGCACGACCTGCTACGCACTGAGTTTCCGCAGCCGTTCGTTGAGATAATAGCTGAACTGATGCGCGTGGGGCACTGGGAGGGAGACCTCGTCAAGATCGCGCGGGACGGCAGGCGCGTTGTGGTGGCCGGCCGCTGGGCATTGCAATGGGGAAAGCGCGACCAGGCGCCGCGCGTGTTAGTGGTCAACAGCGACATCACGGAACGCAAGCGCGGGGAGGAGTCGCTGGTTTTGCAAAGTGAACAACTACGCGCGCTGGCGGAACGCCTGCAACGGGTGCGCGAAGAGGATCGAAAGAGGGTGGCGCGCGACCTGCATGATCAAATCGGGCAGATTCTGACCGCCATCAAAATGGATATGATGTGGATGACGCGTCATCTGCCGGAGTCGGAAGGCGCGGTACTCTCACGTATAACGGAATCGATTCAGTTGATCAATGATGGCGTCAAGGCGGTGCGCGCCATCTGCAGCGGGCTGCGTCCGGGAGTTCTGGATGACCTTGGCTTGGCGGCAGCCATTGAATGGCAGGCCAGCGAGTTTGCTTCTCGTAATGGTGTTGTCTGCCAGGTCTCTGTTCCACCTGTTGATTTACACTTGGATGGTGACCGGGCCACCGCGACTTTCCGAATCTTTCAGGAGTGTCTGACCAATGTGATTCGGCACGCGCAGGCTAAGTCGGTGCGCATTGACCTTTGCCAGGAAGATGAGAACATCCTGCTGGTTGTGGAGGATGACGGAATAGGCTTTCATGAATCGGGCTTTGCGAACACGCATGGGTCCTTGGGACTTTTGGGCATGAAAGAACGAGCGCAGTTCTGCGGAGGGGACGTGCATATCTCCAGTTCCCCCGGCAAGGGGACGACGGTCATTGTTCGCGTTCCCATGGACATTCCACGCGCCGAGAGGAGCATAACATGCACATCCTGATCGCCGATGACCATGCAGTCGTTCGCCGCGGCCTGAGAGAAATTCTGGCGGATGCTCTTCCCGGCGCGGACTTTTCCGAAGTCGGCAACGGGGATGAAGTGATGGGCCACCTGGGGAAATCCCAAATTGGCCTGCTGGTGCTGGATATCAGCATGCCTGGGCGCAGTGGGATGGACGTGCTGCGGGATGTAAAGCACGCATACCCGCGAATGCCGGTCATCATACTGAGTTGCCAGCCGGAGGACCAGTATGCTGTCCGCTGTTTGCGGGCTGGCGCAGCCGCATATATCAACAAAGAGAGCGCCGCCGAAGAACTGGCGCGGGCGACGAAGAAGATACTGAGCGGAGGCCGTTATGTCAGCGCGAGCCTGGCGGAGAAACTGGTCGCCAATTTGGATGAGTCCGTCGACAAACCCTTGCATGAGCTGCTCTCGGACCGGGAATACGAAGTAATGAGAATGATTGCCGCCGGCGTCCCCTTGACGGAAATCGGCGACAGGCTTCACGTCAGCGTAAAAACGATCAGCAGCTATCGCGCCCGCATTATGGAAAAGATGCAAATGAAGAGCAATGCCGATCTTACCCGCCACGCCATGACGCATAGCCTGATCGATTAGGCTGGCCTGTTGGTGTAGGAATAACCTTACAAAACAGTCGGAATAAACCCTACAAAAATCATGGTTTTCGCTGATATAAATTCATTTTCATCTCCACTATAGTTGTTTCAAGCCGAATATTGAGGCTTGGCAAGCGGGCACAATCATGAATATACAGATAGCAGATGATCACGCAATCGTACGACGCGGCCTGAGAGAGATTCTGGTCGATGCATTTCCGGGTTCGCAGTTTTCCGAATCCTCCAACGGTGCTGAAGTGCTTGCCCAGTTACTCATATTTCAACCTGATGTACTGTTGCTTGACATTAATATGCCGGGGCGCAGCGGGTTTGAAGTGTTGATCGATGTAAAGAATATCTATCCTTATCTCCCTGTGATCATGGTGAGTGTCCAGCCTGAGAGCCAGTATGCGCTGCGCTGTCTGCGGGCCGGGGCAACCGAATATGTCAACAAAAACAGCGCTTCGGAAGAACTGGTGCCGGCAATCAGGAAGATACTTGAGAACGCCGCAAAGCTCGCGCAAAACCCGATTCTAAACTAGGGAACCTCTGATTAAGCCGATGTTTTGAAAGGGCACGGCTTTAGCCGTGCCGCAAAGGCCGCAAATTCAATGTGGGCTTTAGCCCCTGAGGGAATGCTGACTCGCAATCAAAACTTAATCAGAGGTTCCCTGGTCGCGAAGTTCGATGAATTTGTGAACAGCACGCGCATAAGAAGCTATGAGGCAGAGAGGCCGATAAATTAAAAAAGATAACTGACTCCAATGTCCCCAAGCGAAATCCGCCGGCTTGGTTTAATGTGTGTAAGCGCGATAAGCCTCTATCGAACAACATAATTATAGAATAGATAAAGCGGAGCAGTGTCGAATTATCCCGTTGAACCAGCATGTATAACTTAGTCATTCAATTTGCATAGATGGCGTAAGTAAACCCCTACATATCAAGCGCGGCGAAAACCTACAACAATCACAGTTATCGCCGATATTCATTCCAGCAAACCTTTTGTATCTTGGTTATATCAACGTTGCAAAGGATGAAGATAATTCATACCCTTGCACTCACGCTGTAAGATTGAGAGGATTCGATAATGGCTACCAGTTTTGCTACTATGACGAATAAGGCGCCTAGGATTACGCTGGGCAGCGCTTTCCCTTTACCGCCGGTTGAGCATCATAACCTGAAGCTTGTTCCGAACCAGGTTAACGCTTTGCCAAAGCAGGGGACTATATCGGACCCTGAGATTCCCAATAACAAGTATATGGCCGGAAGAACGCGGCGGGAATACGAGACTGGCGAGTCTATTTTCTCGCAAGGAGACCCAGCCGATGCTGTTTATTACATCCAAAGTGGCAAGGTAAAGCTCACCGTCGTGTCGATGAGTGGCAAGGAAGCCGTTATCGCTTACCTTACCGCGGGTAGCTTTTTCGGCGAAACCGCCCTGGCTGGTGAACCGCTTCGCGTTTCCTCCGCGTACGCACTTCAATCATGCACCATTGTTCGCATAGGAAAGACGGTCATGCAGGATTTGCTCCATAGCGAACCGAAGTTCGCCGAGCAATTCCTAACGTACCTGCTCTCTCGCAACGACCGCATGCAAGCTGACTTGGTCGATCATTTGTTCAATTCCAGCGAAAAGCGTCTTGCCCGGTTGTTAATGCTGATGGCTAACTTCGGTCAGGAAACGAAGCAAATTCCAGTCATCCCCAAGATTAGCCAGGAGACCCTGGCGGAAATGATCGGCACCACCAGGTCCCGCGTCAGTTTCTTCCTCAATCGGTTTCGCGATCTAGGCTACGTCGACTACAACGGTGGCGGAATGCGTATCAATAGTTCACTGGTCAACGTTGTGCTGAACGATTGAACGGCAACCATACATACGTGCAAATGGTTCTTGGGGGCTATCGATGGGATCGGGCGCATCTGCCCAAAGAGGTGACATAGCCCTGCAAACAGAGGAAGCGCAGTTTGCATTCAAAATCTGCTCTCCCGGTCTATCCCCTGAGAACCGGATCGGGCAAAAACCAAATTCTGCGCGAAGTCTGGAAAAGGGTCTATCTCCGTGTGTGCCATACGTGTGTGGAATCGTCAAAAGCTGCGTTCCCAGCGTTATATGAGTCCAAAAAACAAATAACATGTTTGTTTTCAATGCGATCCAGTAATCCTACTCACGCCGCCTCTACCATTAACTATTTATTGGTTTTTGCGATCGTATGCGAAGTGTTAACACCATCCTCTATGCGCGACCGTAGAGCATTTGAATTTGTCTGGATCCGTAAACAAAATGTGCAACGTGCAGGGTTATTCCGGATTGTTTTTCACAGAGTTAACCCTAGTCAAACATCTGGCACCGGCGCGTGAAACAGGATAGAGTAACTACAAAGGGAGCTTTGGCGGCGGATGGAGGTCAATCTTTTCGCGCTGCAACGCAGGGCACACCGGGAGCCATTCACGACCCGGAATTGCCAGAGTTCCATAACCGTAATACCAACAAGGAGGAAAGACCGTGGCACTGAAAATTGCTTCCCGAGAAGTGAGCGGCGTCAGCGTTTTGGACCTTAGCGGACAAATCACTTTGGGCGAGGGCAGCGTGCAACTGCGCGAAGCCGTTCGCGGTTTGCTGGGCAGGGGAAAGAAGAACATCCTGCTCGACATGGGAAATGTAGACTACATCGATAGCGCGGGGCTGGGCGAACTGGTGAGCGCTTTTACCTCCGCCAAGAATCAGCAGGCCGAAGTCAAGCTGCTGAAGCTGACCAGGAAGGTTCAAGGTTTGCTGCAGTTGACCAAGCTGTATACGGTCTTCGACATCAAGGACGACGAAGCCGCCGCTATCGCCTCGTTCAAGTAGGCGAGCGGGCAGTCATTGAGAACTTCCTTGTTGCAGCCCATCCAGCGGCACTACAGAAGAAGAATCATTAAAAAACTCTGCCCGCCTGCATCGGCAAGCGGGCAGAGTGCGGTTACTCCTACTTTGCCTTCTTTTTGACTACCTTGGCGGATTTTTTCATCGGGATCTTTCGCTTGGCACTGACCTTGGCTGGCGCCAGCAACGGTATCAGCTTGCCGGTGTTGGGCGACCCAAGTCCGGTGCAGGCGTCCCAACCCGGCCCGGCCGAAAAGGCCCCGTTGTTGCCCTGGGTAATGTCGTTGAAGGCCGAGGCAGCCTTTGCCGCATAGATAGCCGGCTGAATGAAGCCCGCCTGGGTGCCGAGCTGCTGGTTGGCCACCGCTATCAGACCGGCCCACAACGGAGCAACCGCGCTGGTCCCGCCGATCACGATTGTCTGACCGTCCACGCGAATCGTGTAGCCGGTAGTTGGGTCGGCGTCACCAGCCACGTCCGGCACACCACGCCCGCCCGTGCTGACGCTTGGCGCAGGTACGTGCGCATTCGCCTGCCAGGCGGGCAGAGCAAATACGTTGCTCACGCCGCCGCCGGTGGCGCCTTCGTTGTTGGCCAGCTCGTTCCAAACCACCTCGGAAACGATGGCCGCTCCATTGGCATCGAGCTTCGTTCCTCCGCAAGCCAGCACATGCGGGCTAGACGCCGGAAAGTCAACATTGTTGCCCGTTCCTCCGTCCGTCGAGCCGTTGTCGCCCGCCGCAACGGTAATCGTAATTCCCAACGCCGCTGCCGATTGGCAGGCCGCGTCCAGCGCCTTCATCGTCTGCAGCGACCAGGTCGATTCCGGCCCGCCCCAGCTGATCGAGATCACGCTCGGCTTGTTAACCGTGTCGTGCACCGCGGTGGTGACGGCGTCGATAAAGCCCCGGCTGGTGTTGGGCGCAAAGTAAACCGCAACCTTCGCCCCCGGCGCAACGGAGGCGGCCACTTCAATGTCCAGCATCACCTCTCCATCGGGGCCGCTGGCCTTGGACGGAGTGTTCTTGCCGCCGTTCACGCTGACGGTTGTAATGCCTGGCGCGGGAATTCCCAGCGTCTTGAAGTAGGCGGTCAGATCGGCCTGCCGATATCCCCCGCCGAACTCGAGGATCCCGATGGTCTGCCCGGCTCCGCTGGCATTGGCGGGGAATTTGTATGCCTGGGCTACTTGAGGCGGGGTGTAGCTGCTGGGGGCGGCTGCTGAGGCGGCATGGACACGAAAGTGCGGCTGTACCTGGGGACGGTTATCCAGCCCCAGCACAGCCTCCACGACTCCAGTGAGCGATGCCGGCAAATGAATCGCGCCCTCGCGCACCCGGTATTCCGCTCCATTGACTGTCTTCTGCTCCAGCACCACGCCAAAGGCCTTTTGCATGTCAGCGGCGGTGCCGGTAAGCTGTACCGTGCGCCGCGCAGTTGCACTGGGATCAGGTTCGACCTTGAGGTTGAACTCCCGGGCAAACGCCCGAACCAGCTTGATTGCCGCGGGATCAGCGGCGTGGTGTTTCTTGAAGTGAGCGCGGCTCACGCGAACAGGCCCGCTTGTTCGGCCGCCCCGAATGTTGACCTTTAGCGGCTCTTTGCGTTTTACAATGACCGACACGGTCATCTTCGTCTTGGCCGGCGTAGCCTTCAGCCGGGCGGCATCGAGAGCTGTGGCTTTCTCGCTCCCAGGAAGGATGACGCGCGCCTGCTCCGTAACCTGCGGAGGCTTGACTAAAACATCCTGGGGTGGCTTGACTGACTTGGCTTGCGGACGCTTGACAGACGTTGCTTGTGGAGGCTTGACCGACATTGCCTGGGGAGGCTTGACGGACCGCGGTTTAATGCGTGGGGATTTTGCCATGATTGACCTCTTCTTTCCGTCCGGCTCTCGTTACCCGAGATTAGGACTTATTAACTCAGAATGATAGCGTGAATTGTTACAAGGGGATATAGTAATCTGCGTGCAACGGAATTTTTAAATAATTCCATCTAACATTCGCTGAACTCGGCGACCGGCGCAGCGCCATGAAAAAGAAGATTTCCGCTTGTCCGGTTCATCAGTGAATATAGTTCGTGCAGAGACTTCCTACTCGCAAAAGAGGTTCCGCCGTGGTCCAGCGCCTTCGCATCCCATTGTTGATTCTTCTCTGGCTCGGTATTGGAGCCTGGGCGCGGGCCCAATCGTTACCAGCCCAACAGACGCACGCGCGAACCGATGGCGCCATGCACATCAGCCTGGGCCAGTCCGCCGTTCCGCTCTATGGGCCATGGAAGTTTGCCGTCGGTGATTCACCCCTCGATCCGGTTACCCACCAGCCGCTCTGGGCACAGCCGGGATTTGATGACTCAATGTGGGAAACAGTGGATCTTACGTCGATGAACGGGACGTTTGATCCGGTAGGGGGGTACTCCGGATACGTTCCCGGCTGGACGGCCAAGGGTCATGTGGGGTACTGGGGGTATGCGTGGTATCGCATTCGGGTAGTTCTGGAGGCGCGCCCTGGAGATAAGCTGGCTCTGGCCGGGCCGCCCGATGTGGACGATGTATACCAGGTCTTCGATAACGGAGATCTAGTGGGCAGCTTCGGAGATTTTTCCGGCAGCCAGCCTGTGACCTTCTACGCGCAGCCGACCATGTTCTCGTTGCCGCAGCCTGCTGGCGGGAACTCTGGCTCATCCACGCGGGTTCTGGCCTTCAGGGTATGGATGGAACCTGAGGCCCTGGCAACCGAGCCCGATGCGGGCGGCTTCCACACCGCGCCGGTGCTGGGTGAGGCCGGAGCTGTGACGGCAGGCTATCAATTGCGTTGGCTGGAAGTGGTCCGCGCCTACCTGCCTTTCGCCATCCAGGCCCATCTGTATGCCTTGCTGGCAGTGGTAGCCTTCAGCCTGATTCTCTTTGACCGCTTCGACCGGGTCTATCTCTGGATTGGAACTGTCTTTCTGCTTCAAGCAGCTTCTAACGCACTGTCCACCTTCGATGTCTGGACACGGTACCTGAGCATTTGGGCCGACAGCCTGATTATTTCCGGCTTTTTAACTCCGCTGATCTACGCTGGATGGGTGATGGTGTGGTGGGTGTGGTTCGGGCGTCAACGGCCAGTGTGGATTCCACGCGCCGCCGCCGGGCTGGCCCTGCTGTTCATGATCTCCAACATGATCGGCGAAGATCTTTTCTATATATTTATCCCCCATCCGGTTGCCGCCGCCTTCCACATGGTTTCCCTGGTTGTCCGGCTGCTCTTCTTCTCGCTATTTGTGTGGATCATTGCCCAGGCAATCCGCAACCGGGGGCTGGAGGGCTGGCTGGTTCTGCCTGCCATCCTGCTGTTGGGGATCGGGATGTTCGGGAGAGAACTCGCCGTTCTGCATATCACGGTGGTTTGGTTTCCCTTTGGCGTGGGCATCAACCTGCCACAAATCGCAAGCCTGCTGCTGGTGGCGACGGTGGCACTGCTGCTGTTGCGCCGGTTGCTGCTTTCAGTTCGCCTTCAGCGGCTGATGGAGCAGGATGTGAAGCAGGCGCGTGAGGTGCAGCAGATGATTCTGCCCGAGGCGCGGACTACGCTGCCGGGATTGATGATCGAGAGCGAGTACCGGCCGGCGCGAGAGGTGGGCGGAGACTTTTTTCAGATCATTCCCCGTTCCGCCGACGGCAGCCTGCTGATTGTGGCTGGCGACGTGACCGGAAAGGGCCTCAAGGCGGGTATGCTGGTGGCGTTGCTGGTGGGCTCCATCCGAAGCACGGCGGAAACCAATACCGAGCCGGAATATGTGCTGGGTGTGCTGAACCGGAGGCTGCTGGGACGCGGGGATGCCCAGGCCACTTGTCTCGCGCTCCGCATTGCCAACGATGGCAAGGTAACGCTGGCCAACGCCGGGCATTTGCCGCCCTACCTGAACGGGGAGCCGGTCGCAATGGAGGGCGCCCTGCCGCTGGGGATGATGCGGGAGGCGATCTTCCCTGTCCTGTGCTTCCAAATGGCGGAAGGCGACCGGATGGTACTGATTTCCGACGGAATTGTGGAGGCCGTGGACGCGGAGGGGCGTCTATTCGGTTTCGAACGCGTACACGAGTTGATGCGATCGGCGATAAGCGCTGCGGAGTTGGCCGGTGCGGCGCAGAGATTCGGGCAGCAGGACGATATCAGCGTGATCTCCGTAACCCGGGCCGCCGCGCCCAATCCTGCTCGTGGATGAACGAGCCCATCTGCTTACAACGCCGCCAGCGCCTCGGCCTGCGTAGGAAACAATCCGGCGTATTTGGGAATGCCCACCATGGTAAAAACTTTAGTAAAGTGCGCTGAAAGCCCGAAGGCGCAAACCTTCTGGCCGCAGTTAGAGGCCTCGATCAGCAACTGAATGACCAGCGCGATGCCGCTCGAATTGATGTAATCCACCTTGGTAAAATCCAGCAGCACTAGCTTGGTTTCCCTGGGCAGTGCCTGGTAGGCGCCGATAACCGCGTCCTTCGAGGTGCTGGCGATATCGCCCTCGAAGCGCAGGACGGCGACCGGATGCCCGGCCGGAGATGTAAGCTGTTCAACGCGCGCCTTGGTTTCGCTCTGCACGATCAATCGTCTCCGTATCTTCTTCGGTTACTCCGCGTCTTTATCCAGCCGGATCACCAGCCGGACATAACTGCTGTTGGCCTCGTCGCCGGCAACCCACTCCGCTTCGTCTACCAGCGCCTGGATCAGAAACATGCCCATCCCGCGCGGGTCTTCTTCGCCGCGCATCTTGCGGTCGATGTCCGGCTTATTCAGTTTTCCCGGCTGCCGGTTCATGCCCTTGCCGTCGTCCATGACCTTCACTTCCAGCGCATCATCGCCGGCCGACAGCACCACGCCCACACTCAGCTTTTCGTTCAGCCGGTTGCCATGCTCAATGGCGTTGATGCACGCCTCGGCTACGGCCGTCTTCAGATCTTCGATGCGGTCGTCGCGGAAGCCCATCAGCTTGGCTACCGAGGCAGCAGTGTTCATGGCCACCTTTTCAAAGCCCATCCGCGAGGGCACATGAACTTCCACTGTTGTGGGCTTGGATGCGGCGGTGGTCTTGGATTCACTCATTCCGGCATCTCCGGCTCGCGGCATAGCGCCAATGCTGTCATATCGTCTGTTTGCGGGCCGGCATCGGCAAATTCCTCAATAGCCGCCCACAATGCATCGAGAATACCATCGGTCTTGCTGGAGGGGCATCTTGAAAATTCCGCCAGAAGCCTTTCCGGACCAAATTCCTCATCTCCTTTGAAGACTTCCGTCAGCCCGTCCGTGTAAAACAATAGCCGTGTTCCCGGCGTAAACCCGCACCGCTCACTGGTGTAGCCCATCCCAGGCAGAAGCCCCAGCGGTGTGCCGGTGGCCCCAAACAGTCGCGGCTCCGAGCCCAGCTGCGTCAGAAAACCTGGATTGTGCCCCGCGTTTACCACCTCGATTTCGCCCGCCTCGGGGTGCAGCCGGAGGAAAATAGCGGTCACGTAGCGCCTGCGAGCCTCTTCACCCTCTGCCCAGTGGTGCTGGTTCATGCGCGCCGCCAGCTCATCCAGAGGCGGTCCGCTTGCCGTCATCGCCCGGAAAGCAGAGCGAAAACTCACCGACACAATCGCCGAAGCCAATCCCTTGCCGGCCACGTCGGCCACCACCATCAGCAGGCTCCCGTCCGGCTGGGCCACGATGTCGAGATAGTCGCCGCCCACCTCGTAACAGGTGGCGGAGCGAAAGGCCAGCGCATAGCCGGGGATGGAGGGCGGATTCTGCGGCAACAACGACCGCTGGATGGCGCGGGCCGCGTCCAGATCCTGCTGAACGCGCGCAAACTCTACGTTGCGCTTGTGGTTGCGCGCGTTTTCCACGGCCACCGCGGCCTGTAACGCCAATCCTTCGATGAAGTCGGCCTCGTAGAGCGTCAACTCCCGCCCGTCCGGAGTCGCAACTACCAGCTCGGTCATGCGCCGGCCATTGCGATCATCCAGTGGAAAACTCCGCGGGGAAGTTGCATCCGCGTCCGCGGCGCCTGCCAATAGCGCGTCGCCATATGCCAGCCCGGTGCCCGGAAAAGCCGCCCCTGCCATCTCCAGCTCGCGCACCACAATGCGCAGCACCTGCTCCAGCACCTCTTCCTCGCGAAGGTTCGAGTGGACTTGCCGCGAAGCCTCCAGCAGCGCCTGCAACCGCGCCACCTGTTGTTGCAAGTCGATCATTTCATGATTGCCGGGAAGCTGAATTTCAGCCGTCATCGCGCCTATCTCCGTGGAATTCCACTCTAGCATGGCCTGCCAATGTGGCTGGTAATACGCCCGGAACTCGGAATTGGCTTCACCAGCTTAAACAACCCGCAGACAGTAATGGTCCCCTTTTAATCCGCCCTTGAAAAACTCATCTGTTTTCTAGATGAGTACAACGCCGGTGCAGACATAGGAGATGGTGATTGTATGAGGCGGGCTTATGAGACAGGCCGCGATGCAGTTTTTACATAAAAGCCGCACTCATGTTTGCCGCCGCCGGCGAAGGCATATACGTGTTGAATCCGATACCCACCGCACCTGCTAATAACTTATTTATTATCAAGAGAATACAATTTGTTTTGCGCTCGGGTTTGTGAGCCGTGTCTTGTTTCTCTCCATTCAATATCACCCTGTGGCTTCTGTGCTGAAAAGATTCTTGCCCATCGCCAATGGGGTGCGTATACTTGCCAGATTCCTCTGTAGTTGCTTGAATGCAACTGTTTTCAGTAGTTTCACCTCAACCAATTGACAAGGAGGATGTATGGGAAAAATCAACATCGGTCGCGTAATCCTCGGAGGTCTCGTCGCCGGGGTCGTTGCAAATGTCCTGGGTTATCTGGTAGATGGCTTGTTGTTGGGGTCTACATGGAATGCCCAGCTAAACAAGCTCAATCATCCCAATTTATCGTCAGCACAATTGATTGAGCTAAACCTGCTCGGGCTCGTCTGCGGCATTGCACTGATCTGGATCTATGCTGCTATCCGGCCTCGCTTTGGCGCCGGAGTCATGACAGCAGTCTATGCCGGGGTGGCCTTTTGGGTTGTGGGAGTGCTGATTCCCAACCTCAGCTTCATGTGGGTTATGGGCTTTTTCGGGCGTCGCCTCACGGCTTACACAACTGCCGGCAGCCTGGTCGAGATCGTCGTCGGCGCGATTGCCGGCGCGGCTCTTTACAAGGAATAAGCCTGCCAGATCAGCTCCAGCCGGCCAACCTCAGTCCAGGCAAGCTTCACCCACAGCGTGCGGACTCAGGATCAGATGGGTCTGCACGCACTCTTGATTGCATGGCCGCAGCCGCCATTCCATTGGTTTTGTTATCGATTGTGGAAAATAAGAAGCAGGCGGTTTCTCAATCAGCGGTTTTTCTTCACTTTCAGCGCAGGCCTTGATCTGAGCATCTTTTTTTTGCAACAACTCTACAGGCTGAGCTTTATTGACCGTTTATCCGTCCAAACGAACAGTTACCTTTGTTTTACACCCCGCGTTTTCACTCCTTATACTGGAGGATGCGCGCCGATGTTCATGGAAGAACGGCAGCCGGGTAGCAGTTTGCCCCGCACTGGGGAATTTGATACGCTCAGGCCATCTTCATGCTGAGCAAAAAGGAGAGTTTTCATCATGGCAGAGGACAATAAGGTTAACGGTCTGGCTTGGTTTTTGGCTGGATTAGGCGTCGGCGCGCTGGTGGGGATTCTGTATGCCCCCAAGAGCGGCCGCGAAACCCGGGAAGACCTGATTTCGGGCGCCCGGGAGGGCACTGAATACCTGCGCAATCGCACCCGTCAAGTCGCCGAACAGGTGGGCAACCTGGTGGATCAGGGCAAGGAGCATATCGGCGAATACGTGGAGCGCGGCCGCGATGTTGTGGATCGCGGACGGGCGCAGTGGGAAGAGTTTGTGGAGCGCGGCAAGAACCTGGTTACCGAGCAGACTGGCCGGGTGACTGCGGCCGTTGAAGCCGGACGCCAGGCCTACAAGACTCCCCCCGTTTCCGGTGAGCCCAAAGAGGGTTAAGTTGGTGCTTCTGCCGGAGTTTCTTCCGGTCCGGACCGATTGTGCCCTGAGAAGTATCATTTCATTTGTCCGTTGCCCTGCGCGCGGGACAAGTTGAGGCTCAAGCGCAGGCTCCGGAGATAACGCTTCGGCCTGGTTTTGGGGAGCGCACAAGAGAACAGGATCAAAGTTCGTAGATTCACTGAGCGAGACCACTTCAATGCCAATGCTTAAACTGGACAATCAAACCATCCTGCTCGCCTTTGCTGTTGTAACCGGGCTGGCGATGTTGCTGCAGACCTTCATACTACTGGCAATCTCCATCACCTTGCGCAAGGCTGCCGGCTCCATTCGGAATGAGATCGGGAGCCTGCGCTCCTCGCTCATGCCGGTCATCTACGACACGCAGGAACTTCTTGCCAGCTCGCGGGAAACCCTTGTGAGCGCACAGGAATTCGTCGCCAACGCGCAGGGGTTCCTGACCCGTGTTTCGCCCAAGGTTGAAGAAGCGGCCGGCGACGTGGCGGAGATTGCGCGCGGGCTGCGCGTACAAACCGCGCAGATGCAATCCTCTATGACGGAGATTCTGGAAAAGGTGCGCCAGCAAAGCAATCGCGTGGATCACATGGTCACCGGCGTCCTGGATACCGCTGACCGCGCCGGGGGCTTTGTAACCGATGTTGTCACCCGGCCGATGAGGCAGATCTCAAGCATCTTATCGGTGGCCAAGGCGGTCATCGAATCGTTGCGCGGGTCCAGAGCGCAGCGATAGAAGAGGTTAGATTGCTCGCCTTTTGATCTCTGTCGAGTTCATGCAAACTCGATTCTCTATACTTGAACCATGCCTATTTCGCCTCTACTCGTCGATGCGATCCCTCAATTTGCGCATGAGCTTGAAGGATTACTCGCGGAACAGGGTGAACCTGATTTAACTGCTCAAGTGCGAGAGTTGAGAATCGTGGACCGCTGCCGGTGCGGAGATGACTTCTGCGCTACCTTCTATACTCAGCCAAAGCCGGAAGGAGGCTACGGATCAAATCACAGGTGCATTGAGTTGACACCCCTTGAAGGGATGCCCATCTTGGATATAGTTAATGACACGATTATGAATGTTGAAATTCTATTTAGAGATGAAATCCGTGATCAGTTTCACACAATTCTGCCTTGAGCGCGCAGGCACTATCACGCACTCTACGCAATCCATCCACCGCCGACTACCTCATCGCCGTCATAAAAAACCGCTGACTGGCCCGGCGTGACGGCGCGCTGCGGCTCGTCGAAGGTGGCGACGACCTCATCCGCGCCGGCTGGCTCCAAGGTTGCCCAGGCAGGCTCATGGCGGTGGCGAATCTTTGCCTGCACGCGCATCGGCGCGGATAAATTTGAGATTGAAATCCAGTTCAGGCCGCGGGCGCGCAGCGTGCGAGTAGCCAGTTCCTCGTCCGCGCCCACGGTAACGCGATGCGTGGCAGGGTCAATATTCAGCACGTAGAGCGGCGAGGGCGAGCTGACGCCCAGCCCCTTGCGCTGGCCCACGGTGAAGTTGAAGATGCCTTCGTGGCGGCCCAGCACCTTGCCGCCTGGTGTCACCAACTCGCCAGCCGTTTCCGGCAACTGCCGGCCTTGTTCCTCGAGATAGGCCGTCAAAAACTGCTTGTAGTCGCCGCCGGGGATAAAACAGATCTCCTGCGAGTCAGGCTTCTCGGCCAGCGCCAGGCCGTGCTGCCGCGCCACCTCGCGCACCTCCGTCTTGGTCATCCGTCCCAGCGGGAAGAGCGTGTGGGCAAGCTGCTCCTGCGTCAGGCCGAAGAGAAAGTATGTCTGGTCCTTCCCGGAATCCGTGGCCCGCTTGAGAATCCAGCGCCCGCGCAGTGGATCAAACTCATTCACAGCATAATGCCCAGTCGCGATGCGACTGGCTCCGATGCTCTGCGCGGTCTTCAAAAGCTGGTCGAACTTGAGGTGGTTGTTGCACAGCGAACAGGGAATCGGCGTACGCCCGGCGAGGTACTCGGCGACAAAGGGCCGGACTACATCATCTTCAAATCGCTGCTGCTGATTGACGACGTAGTAGGGAATCTTCAGGTGCTCGGCCACGCGGCGGGCGTCATACACGTCATCCAAAGAACAGCAGCGGCCTGCCTTGGGCGCATCCGGAATCCCGTGCTTGCCGGCGAGCCGCCTCTGATCCCAGAGCTGCAATGTAAGCCCGACAACTGAGCAACCCGCGCCGGAGGCGCCGTTACCCCCACCGGAGGGGTCATGCGCGAGCATCGCCGCTACCGTCGAGGAGTCCACCCCTCCGGACATGGCAACGGCAATGGTATCGGGCTTGGTCATGGGGAAGAACTCGTTTCTTTGAAAGGGCACGACTTCAGTCGTGCCGTAAAGATTGCAAAATACTTGCGGGCTTTAGCCCCTGAGGGAGATTTTCAT
>Ga0326728_10009614_pt1 | contig 23156 bp, 18 predicted proteins | sample MB3enrmetagenome_FD_207602 | JGI IMG/M metagenome (GOLD analysis project Ga0326728, IMG submission 207602) | Lab enriched peat soil microbial communities from McLean, Ithaca, NY, United States - MB31MN | ecosystem: Environmental > Terrestrial > Soil > Wetlands > Peat | place: USA: New York... | reverse complement strand
CGGCGAGCGAGGCGGCGAAGCAGTCTGCATAAGGAAGGCCGTGTATCGCCTTGAGACTTGCGGCCAAGCGGGTAAGTTCAAAGTCAGCGTCTACGATCTCGATGGGCAATTGAGCGATCTCACGGAGTTTGCCGTTGGCCGCCGCTTCGCCGCGTGCGCGCCAGACCGAGTGGTACACCTCACCCCAATTGACGACCGACATCAGCAGCGGGCATTTCGTTTCCGCAGCTTTGCCGAGCAGATCTTCGACCGTAGTGGCGCCGTTGCGATCCTCGAAAAATGTCATAAGAGCGCTCGAGTCAAGAACGTGAGTTTTCACAGGACCCGCTCTCTCTTGCGTTCCTCGATCAATTGCTCCAGCGGCGAAGGGCCGCCCTTGAGCGACCCACGCAGCCGGCGAATGAATTCTCTTGTGACGGGCTGAACCACGATATGCCCGTTTTCCTCGAGGAACGAAACAAGCGTTCCCCTTTTAATTCCCAGGCGACGCCGCAGCAGCGCAGGAATTACCACCTGTCCCTTGACTGTTACGGTGCCGGTCACCATTTTCATAGGGCTACCATCCGATGGATATCCTACCATAATTAGCTTCGTAAGCCAAATCGTTTGCATCCTACCTTCTTAAAATCAGCAAACCCGCTCCGGTGACCGGGTAACGCAGAGCCCCTGGTGGCGCGACTCTGCGGTTCTGCGAGCGGCATTTTCATGTGCGTATACGCGTGAAAATCAAAATCCTTAACATCAAAAGCCACAGACTAGCAGCACGCGCAGGTTTGCCGACCCTGTGTCGGTCAATGCAACTTGATGATGCTCAGGACATTCGAGAAGTCATCGCTCCACACTTTTGCGCCCAGAACAGGAGAAACTGGCATCCAGCGCGCGTCCTGCGACAACACCTGAAGATCCTCGCTTTTGCGAGCCATCACCATCCAGACTGAGGCGTACTTCCCCGCCTTCCTATCATCCTCGCCCGTCGCCGTATCGAGGTTCAGCAGACACACCACTCCAGCGTCGTCTGCCAGATTACCAAGGACCCGATGTAGGTCGAGGTAGCGGTTGCTGATGTGAAACGCCAGCAAGCCGCCGGAGGCGAGTTTGCGGAGGTAAATTCGCAGGGCCTCACGCGTGAGGAGATGCATCGGGATGGAGTCGCCGCTGAAGGCGTCGAGCACGATGATGCCGTAGGCGTGATCGGGGGCTTCTTCCAGCGACAAGCGCGCATCTCCCAACACCACGCCTGCCTGCGGAGCGCAATTCGACAGGTAGGTGAAGTATCGCCGGTCGCGGGCAATTCGCTCCACCAGGGGGTCGATCTCGTAGAATGTGAACTGTCCGCCGGGGGATTGGTAGGCAGCCAACGCGCCCGCTCCCAACCCAACGATCGCCACTTGGTTTTCCAGTGCATTCCCTGCGTAGGCGGCAAATACCTGCCCAATCGGCCCGCTGCGCGTGTAGTAAGCGAGAGGCTCGCAGGCGCGTGCCGGGTCCAGGCTCTGGATTCCGTGCACAGTGCTGCCGTGGAAAAGTACGCGAAGCCCGTTCGCATCGTCATTGGCAATCCGATAGACTCCGAAGAAGCTGCGCTCGGTGCTCAGGACATGGCCGAAGTGGCCGGTGTAAGCACCGCTCGCCAGCATCAGCGCCGCCAGTCCCAAGGCAAAGCGCAGGGGCCGCCTGCCGAAGCTGAGGCACCAGACCGCGAAGGCGCCGAAAATCATAACATTCATGGTGAGGCCCGGCTTCAGACCCTCAGCTTCCAGCGCGAGGATCAGCATCACAGCGCCAACGCCCACCGCCACAGGAAGCAAGTAATCCAACTTATGGGCTCGCGGCGAATCTTTGACGATGTCGATGGGTGGGCGCCACGCCGCCGCCAGCACCAGCGCTATTGGAAATTCCACCAGGGAGTGGAAGACCAGCGGCGCAATGATCGCGTTGAAAATTCCGCCGAGCACGCCTCCTACCGATACCCAAAGATAGAATTCGGTCAGGCGCCGCGCTGACGGCCGACTCCGCCACAACTCACCGTGGCAAACCATGGCAGCGACAAAGAGCGTGACGAGGTCGATCGGTATCACTGCGATCAAGGACAGATACGTCTTGGTAAGAACCGGTATTGAAGCTGCAAGAATTAGAAACGGCAGCCGGCGCACGAGCCAGCGGTGGGAGAGCAGGGGTCTCGGCGCAAAGACGAGAATGAAACTCAGAAGATAGAGGGAGAGAGGAAGGACCCATATCAAGGGGATCGGAGGGATATCTGTCGTAAGTTCGCTGGTCACACCCAACATCAGGCTCGAGGGCACAAAGGCCAGGGCGACCCATCGCGCCCGGCGGCGCAAGTCTAAATCACCGCGGTATTCGCCCGCGCCATCCTGCGCCACGTCGGTCGGGGGAAGCTCGCCTACTAAAGAATCTGCCGTCTCAGACACGCGCCAGACAAGCGCGGCACAGACCAGGACAAGCAGCACAAGCAATCGGTAGCACGATGCCCACAGCCGCGTTTGCGCGCCCAGGCCGAAGGCAGGCTCAAGCAGCAGCGGGTAAGCCAACAGGCCAAGCAGGCTGCCGGCGCTGCTGGCAGCGTAAAGAAAATAAGGGTCGCTTGCCGAGGGGTGTCGGGAATGCGAGAACCACTTCTGTAGCAGGGGTGTGCTGGCGGAGAGGGCGAAAAAAGGCGCTCCCACCGCCACCGCCAGCACGACGAGCAGCCAAACCACCGGATTGTGCCGCGCCGGCGGCGCCCACCCTGCGGGGACGCGGAATGGCAAGGTCAACAGCGCGCCAATGAGCACGACCAGGTGCAGCCTCGCCTGTCCACGCCTGCTCAGAAGCTTCGTCGAAACGTGCGCATAAGCATATCCGCACAGCAGCACCGTCTGGAAAAACATCAGGCAGGTGTTCCAGACCGCCGGAGTCCCTCCCAGGAGCGGGAGCACCATCTTGGCGAACATGGGCTCCATCAGGAAGAGCAGCGCCGCACTCACAAACATCGTTATGGCAAAGATGCCGGCGCGAGCGATATTGCTCGCGCGACCACCAGGCGAACTGGAGGGTGAGAGTTGCACGCTACTAACACAATGAGCAGGTGTTATTAGCACAAACGCCGGAGAGGTTTCAAGGCGGACCCTCAGTTGGCACAGCGCGCCAAAGCCCCAACCAAATGCAGATTCTTCGCTTCGCTCAGAATGACATGTCCTTCTGAGCGAAGCGAAGGATCTGCTTTTCCTACTGCTCCGTAAGAACCCGCATCGGAGAGACGAGGGCGGCGCGCCTAGCGGGCACGAGACAAGCGACAAGGGCTATTAGCGCCATTACGCTGGCGGCGCAACCGAGCACCAAAGGGCTCAAAGCAGTCACGTGAAACAAAACTGCCTGCATCACTCTTCCCATCAGCCAGGCCCCGGCGCTTCCCAGCGCCAATCCGGCAATGACCAACCTCAGGCCAAGAGCCAGAAACTGGGTGCGAATCTGGCTCGGCTGCGCTCCTAAAGCCATGCGCACGCCGATCTCGCGGTTCCTCTGTGCCACCGCATAGCTCAGCACCCCGTAAGTACCAATTCCGGTCAGTAGCAGCGCGATTGCAGCGAACATTCCGGCCAGCAGAGCCGGCGAGCGGCGGGCGACAAGACTGTCCGCGATGCGCTCATTCATGGTCTGAATATCGTTAACGGCAAGCCCGGAGTCCATTTCCCGAACAACCCGTTGCAGCGTGAATTGCAGCGAATCCGTCGGAACACTGGCGCGAACAACCAGGAATATGTTGCTCTCAGGCCGATAAATATACGGGTAGTAGACCGCGCCTTGCGCCGCCTCGTCGGTGAGCCCGGCTTGTTTGACGCTGTCGACCACACCGACCACCATGAAGGCCTCGCTGTCGGGACCGGGCTGAGAGCCCTCGAACAATTGCTGGCCCAGAGGACTCCTGTACGGCCAATAACGGCGGGCGAAATCTCCGTCGACCACGCAGACGCGTTCGTGGCGCCGCGAATCGGCTGCGGTGAGGAACCGTCCGGCGAGCAGCCGAAAGCCCATGGCGCGAAAATAGTCTCCACCCACGCCGTATGAGTAGATCCCGCGGGGGGCTTCACCGGGCCAGAGAACATACCCCTTTACCGTAGCGGAGCTTTTGCCGTTGCCGCCGCTGAACGGCACGTTATTGGAGACCCCCACAGACAACACCCCCGGTTGCCGGCCGAGCGCATCCACTAATCTCTCCGTAAATGCGAGACCGGCCAACGGCGAAGGGTACTTCTTGCCAACCATCGAGATCTGGCCGGTCAGCACGTGATCGGGCTGGAATCCCGGGTAAACCGCCATCGCCCGCTCCAGGCTGAGGCCCAGCAACCCCGCGCCGGCTAACAGAACGAATGTCAAAGCAATCTGTGCCACAACGAAACTCTGTCTTAGAGTCTGAGCTGCGTGGCCCGTGGTAGCGCTGCGGGGCTCCGACCGGAGGGCGTTGCCGGAGACGCGCAAATGGAACCACACTACAGGCACGGCGAGCGCGACGCCCATGGCGAGGGCGGCAAGCACAGCGGCCACCGCCAGGCGAGCATCGAAGGCAATGTGCGCCCCCAGAGGCAAACGATCCGCTCCCAGCGCCGCCACCAGGCGGATTCCCGCCGCTGCCACAGCCAATCCCAGCAATCCCCCTGCAAGCGTGAGCAGCGTGGTCTCGACCAGCACTTCGCCGGTGAGATGTGCGCGGCTGGCGCCGAGCGCCTGCCGAACCGCATGTTCCCTGGCTCGATGGTTGGCCCGGATCAGAAGCAGGTTGGCAAGATTGACCGTGCCAATCAGCAATAGCGTCAGCACGCCGGCTTGCAGCAACAGCAGGCTGGGCCGAATCGCGGCGACGTGGTCGGCGTGCAACGGCACCACAAGGGAGCGGAACCCGGCATCCGCGACCATTTTGGCCTGCGGGTCATCCAGTTCCAGGCTGGCATTCTGCGCGTCAATCTGCTGCTGGGCCTGGGCAAGAGTGGCGCCCGCCCGGAGTCGCGCGATCATCTGGATGAAATTTCCGCCGGCATGCCGGCGCGATGGCCCGCGATTCTCAGGACGCGATGCCAGCGGCAAATACAACCGTGCCTCGGAGGAGAGGAACCGAAAACCTGGAGGCAGGACGCCGACCACGATTTTCGGCGTGTCGTCAACCCGCACAGATCGTCCAATCACATGCGGATCGGCGTTGAACTCCCGCCGCCAGTAATCGTCACTCAGAATGACGACGTTATCGGTTTGGAACGTGGTCTCCTGTTCTGTGAACGCGCGCCCCATGACAGGGCCGATTCCCAGGGTGGTGAAATAATCGGGAGAGACTCGCGTGATCTGCTCCCGATTGACCGAGCTGGGCTCTCCGACCATGGCTGTGTCGTAGGCGTAAATCGAAAGTGAGCTGAACGCAGGAATACGTCCGCGGCGTTCGTAGTAATTGGTGAGCGTCGAACCATCGCGTTCGACATGCGCTCGCGGGTAGGTATTGAATAGCGTAACCAGCCGTTGGGCCTCAGGAAATGGCAGAGGACGAAGGAGGATTGAGTCGATCACGGCCAGGATCGTCAGGTTGGCCCCCAGACAAAGCGCTACGGTCAGTAGGGCCGTCGCTGCGAATGCCGGCGTCTTCCTCAGCAAGCGGGCTGCGTAGCGAATCTGCCTGCCAAGCTCCGCCGGCAAGAGCAGGCCGCGCGCTCCGCGGCATTCCTCCTTGACGGCTTCGATTGCGCCAAATTCCAGGCGCGCTCGCCGCCGAGCTTCTTCCGGGGCGACGCCGGACCGAGCAAGTTCCTCCGCGTATTGCTGCAGGTGAAAGCGCAGCTCTTCCGTCATTCCGGCTTCGAAATCTCGTCGTGACGTGAGCGCATGATAAAGCGACCGCAAGCGGGCCAGCATCTCACACCTCCTCCGGTTTAGTATTCAAGGCGGCGGCAATCGCGGACGCCAGGCGGTTCCAACCCGCCGTCTCCTCACGCAGGCGCGCCCGCCCCGCGGCGGTTAACGTGTAGTATTTCGCCCGGCGGTTGTTGTCGCTCTGACCCCATTCCGCCGCGATCAGCCCCTGATGCTCCAGCCGGTAGAGCGCCGGATATAAAGATCCTTGCGGAATCTTCAGAGCGTCGCGCGAAATCTGCTGAATGCGCAGCAACACGCCATATCCGTGCAGCGGCCTTAAAGACACGGCTTTGAGGATCAGCAAATCAAGTGTTCCGGGGAGTAGCTCAGCGGTTTTGCCCATCGTCTTCGGCTCCTAGTCTGTCTAGGAGAATACCACAACTCTCCTAGTTTGGCTAGTGGAAGCCGAAGAAGCGGCGCGGAGGTTCCCGTCGAAACTTATGAAATGTCATTCCGAGCGGAGCGAGGAATCTCGCTCTGCGCCGAGTGGTTCACGGAACAAGGATCAGGGCGAGATTCCTCGCTCCGCTCGGAATGACAGACAATTTCAAAGCAGATGCGAGACGCAAAGCGACTAGGAACGCGATAGAACGCCTTTCGGGTGCTCATCCCCCTCGGCGCGTCTTTAGTTCGGCTTTTCCTGCGGCTCCCACACTCCAGGCTCGGTTTGAACCAGCTTCGCACCGTAGCAGCAGTTTGTATCGTTCCGGCCGATGGCTTTCGGCTTGAAGTCAGGTTGATGTAACACCCAGATGTGGTCGGCGCGGCACACAGGAACGCCGCTCAGCAATTTCCATGAGTGGCCACCCTCGTCGAACGAGATGCGCCCCTGCACAACCTGCGCCTCAACGGCTCCCTTCATCGGCAACTGCGAGAGCAGGAATCGGCCCTCTCCAGAGATGTAGAACCCGAACACCGAGCCCGGATCGTCCGAACCGTAGATGCCACCGATATTCCTCGACAGGTCGCCGACAACCACGTTGTCTTTCAAAAGCAGCGGCCTGCCAAGACGAATCTCATTCGGAATTGGCGCAAGCGTCCCCAAGATCGGCATGTGATCCATCCACTCGCCTTCCAAAGTGAGCGTCCCTACCTGTGGCACATTGAATTTCAACGGCTCACCCGGCTCGAACCAAATATACTTGTTGGCACCAGCCTGACTCTCGGGGAAACCGGGGTTTGCCCCGGGCGTGTAAGTGGTCGTAGAGATCTCAAGCCGAACACGGCCACCATCTCGCGAAACTAGAAAGACCCTGTATGCGAGGAATCGCGACCCGACCTTCCCGTACCAGACGCAAGGGTACTGATTCTTGTCCTGCGTCGAAAGCACACAGTCCGCCAGCGGACCATTGGGTCCTGCTGTAGTCAGCAGGACTACGGTTCCCGTATTCTGCGCCCGGGCCCTATTTACGGCCAGAGCCGATGCAAGAACCAGGATGCCCGCGATCAAACCAGCAAAAGCAACCCTTGGGATTCTCATGGTTCCCCACCCTTTCTGCCACCACGTGGCGAGACGGTTCTGCGGCTTGGCCCAGACGCGTGGAGGCACGGCATCGGCCAGACCGAAGCTCGCGGCTCGGCGCAACTCGACGCCCATGGCGAGATAATCACCCAGGCGTGCCTGGCAGTCTGGGCAGGTACCAATATGTTGCGCGGCTGTGGCCGGAATCGTTTCGCCGTCGCACAGTGCGGAAATATACTCGGCGGCATCATCACAGATCATGGCGGCCTCCTGAATTCCGACGGGCGGAGCACCAAAGCACGCGGAGGGCTTCGCGGGCGGCAAACAAGCGTGATCGAACCGTGCCAAGAGGGACGTCGAGGATCGTGGCCAGTTCCTGGTAAGACTGCCCTTCGACTTCGCGAAGCCAGAGGAGCGTTCGGTGCTCAAGCGTGAGGCGGCTAAGGGCTTCAGTGACCATGGAAGCAATCTCCACCCGGCTGGGAGTCGGCGGATCGACTCTGAGTTCATCAGTTGGTTTCTGTTTGCGCCTCCACTCTGCGGCCTGGCGTCGAGCAACCCCAAACAGATACGCCCGAGGCGAGCCGCGTTCGGGGTCGAAGCGGTGCGGGCGGCGCCAGATTTGCGTGAAGGTTTCCTGCATAACGTCTTCAGCCTCTTGTTCGCCGCCTAGGAGGTGCCGGAGGAAGAGCCGCAAGCGCGGCGCGGTTTCTCGGTACCAGATATCGAACGCGTCGGCGTTGCCGTTGGCGATATTCGTCCAGAGCTCCCGGTCGTCGAACAATTGGATCTCCTACTTGTACTTAGGAAAAACGGCCAGAAAAGTTCGAGTTACGCGAGTAATTTATCTCAAGTGGGAAGGCACACGAAGCAAGAATTGCCGGCGAGTACGACGGAGTCAGTCGAAGGTGCGGTTCTGTCAGGTATAGCCATTTCCGGGCCGGCTCGCCAGCAACTCGGAGATAAGGCGGTCCTCACTTTGACTTAAGTCAGCGAACCGCGAAACTGACCTCGGGCGAGCCGATGGTGACCACCGGGAGCAAGAACGGTCTTGTTGCCCGTATGACGCCCTGCCGGGCGACATTCCGTCCTAGTCGCCCTCGCTAACCTATTGGCTGACCGTGGCGCCCCAGTGGGGTTCGCGGACGCGCCTTCCGGCATTTTTTGCTTGACAGGAAGCGCGATATATAGTAGCCTACTGTGATTGTCGAATTGCGGGCTTCTTGTCGCATTTTGATGCCATGTCCGCGCCGGCAGGAAGGAAAGGCGGGCTCACCCCGCCGATCAGGGAAGAAAGAGTGATTCAAGAACACAAAAAAACAACGACCGAAGCCAGTATGTTATTGAAAACACAGGAAGGGCACCGAAAAACGAAGCTAAAACGAACTCAGAACGGACCAACTTTGAGCCCCCAATGTGCATATTTGACACCAAAAGCGAGCCTTCGAGCGCCACGGGCGTGCGGGCGGCAGGAAGGCCGCTGCGGGAATGCCTTGAGGACCGAAATTGAACCACGCGGCGAGACTGGAAGGATTGTGAGCAAATACAAAAACAGTGGGAACGAAGCTAAGAAGTATTTGGAAACAAAGACTTGACTTCTTGAAATGCTGCAAATTGAGCGATTCTTGCGTGCATTTGAACACCAATTGAACCCCAAAAGGAGCAGAAAACGGCCTTATTCCCAGGAATCGAGTCGAAACTCCGGCACCGTCTGTCCCGGTCAGCCGAATGAAGAGCAGAAGGGCTACACGCGGGCGGCGAAGGGCGGCCGTCAGCAGGATTTCGAATTCAAGATTCGAGGTTCCAGAGGCGGCAGATCGGAAATGCTTGCCGAGAAAACAAGAGTTGACCAATTTGCAGTGAAGACATTGCGGCTGGCGCATCAGAGCGGAGCTCTGCGAGTACCGATCCGAATTTCCCTTTGTCTTGCCGCCGCTTTTTTCCTCTGCGCGCTGGGCTTGTGCGAAGCCGCCAGCCAGCAACCCGTACAGGCTGCCTCGCCTGCCCAACCCGCCACCGGGTCCTGGCAAGGGGTGGTGCGCGACGCCAAGGGAAACGCCTTGCCCGGGGCGCAGGTCGAACTACGGGAGACCAGTTCGGGCCAAACCCTGACTACCACGACTGATGTACAAGGCGCGTTTCGCTTCCCTGAAGTTCCGTCGGGAAGCTACGCCGTGCGCGTGCGCCGGCATGATGCGGCGAGCGCGTCGCGGGAGTTGCTGAGAATCCGGCCGGGCAGCAACCTGAACTCCACCCTGCAATTGGCTGCCGCTGGAGGAGAGTTGACTCTCGAGACGGTGGCCTCAGGCGAGCAGCCGAAAGCCAGCGGCGGCGAAAATCTCTCCAGCCGCCAAGTCTCGGAACTGCCCCTGAACAAGCGCGATTTCAGTCAACTCTTGCTACTCGCCGCCGGCACGATGACAGACACCAACGGTTCGGCGAATTTCACCCAGCAGTTCGCCGTGAACGGCCAGCGCGGCTCCACCGCCATGTTTGCCATGGATGGCGTGGACACGACCGATCCGGAATTGGGCGGCGCCACCTTCTCGAATTTCAACATCGACGCCGTGCAGGAAATCCAAGCCTATTCCGGCGTGATGTCGGCGGAAATCGGCCACGGCGCCGCGGGCTTCACCAACATTATCACCAAGGCCGGAACCAATCTGCTGCACGGCTCGCTCTTCGAATTCGTGCGCAACTCCGCTTTCGATGCGCGCAATTTCTTCGACGAGCGCTCCTTTGCCAATCCCGGCCGCATCCCGCCTTTCCGGCGTAATGAATTCGGTTTTGCGCTGGGCGGCCCGGTGGTGCTGCCGGGAATATACCGCGGCCGCGACCGCACTTTTTTCTTCGGGGAATACCAAGGCTTCCGGCAAGTTCTGGGCGCCACGGAGATCCTCTCGGTCCCCACGGAGGCGGAACGGCAAGGCTTGGACACAACGGCCTTCCCGGGCGACACGCTGCATGTTCCCGTCAGCCCCCTGGTGGCGCCCGTCCTGGCCGGGTACCCCTTGCCGAACGATCTTCAGGGGCCATTCGGGGCGCGCACTTATGCCACGTCCACCAAAGTGCCGACGGACACCAATCAATTCTCCCTGCGCGTCGACCACCGTATTTTTCACCAGGCTCAGTTGTTCGCCCGTTTCACGCTCAACAACGTCAACGGCCCCCTGACCAATCCCGACCAATCCGCTATCGCTCCCAGCTTCGCCATCCATTTTTTCGACCACCAGCGCAACGCGGCCCTGCATTACAGCCGCGCCGTGTCGCCGCATTTCACCGCCGAGACTTCCATAGGCTACATCCGCAGCACTCCGACGTTCATTTCTCCCAATCACGTCCAGCCCGCCATTACTTTCGCCGACAGTCTTTATGAGCCCTTCAACTCGGCCGCCGGCACCGCCACAGGCAGCATGGGAAACCTGTTTCAATTCCGGCAGAGTTTCGCCGACGTGCGGGGAACGCACGCCTTCAAGTTCGGGTTCGAAATGCGCTTCAACCGTGACGGCAGCGTTTTTGGCGTGAATCCCGATGGCACCTACGCCTTCGGTGGAGGGACCGCCTATTCCCCCGCCCAGATTCTTTCCGACAGCGGGCGGCACAACATCCTCGCGGGCGCTCCGCTGCCCGACTCGCTCTCGGGATTTCTGACGGCTACGCCCTTCTCCTATAACACCACGGTGCCCTCGCCCTACACAGCGGTGGGAGACCACTTTGATGAGGTCAACATTCACCGCAACGCTTACAACTTTTACTTTCAGGACGCCTGGAAAGTCTCGCCCAAGTTCACCCTCAACTACGGTCTGCGCTATGAAGCCAACAGCCGCATTGGCGAGCCTTTGCATCGCACCTCGACCCCGCGCTTTGTGGACGCGCAAGGCAAGCTCGTCCCGCCCTGGGAGCCGGGAGCGGAAGAAATTGTGCTGATGAACCCGCAGCCTCCTTACAGCCAGGACTGGAACGGTTGGGGGCCTCGCCTCTACGCGGAATGGCAAGCGGCCCGCAACACCGTGGTGCGAGCGGGTGGCGCGATCACTTCCATCCTCCCGAATCTCTACTGGATGAATTTCCTCACCGGCGGATTCCCCTTCATTGTCGATCCCTACCTCTCGGCAACGGCCGGCGCGCCGCTGTCCTTCGCGGATGCGGTTACCACTTTCAACTTGCCCACTCTCTACACGACCACAGGCCAGCCCGCCGTACCCGGCGGAAATACTCGAGTCGTTCCGCCCAACACCAACCTCGACATGCCGCGTTATGAATCGGACCTCTCCGCTCTTACGCCCGGCCGGCAGCCCCAACCCCTCGCCATGGCAGGCATGGCCCCTGACATCCGCTCGGGTTACATCGTCAGCCAGACCGCGAGCGTTGAGCGCACCGTGAAAGACGTGGTGCTCGCCGCTTCCTATGTTGGCACCGCCGGTGTAAAGCTTGAAACAGTCAATAGCCCCAATGGCTACGCAGGCGCTTCGCCTCAGTTCGCTCGCTTCACCCAGTTCAACCCCCAAGGCCAGATTACGGGCGGTTATGGACCGGAATCATTCGTGACCACCGGTTCTCACTCTACCTATCACGCTTTGCAGTTGTCCGCCTCCAAGAACAATCCGCGCCTGGGGTTGGGCTTCCAAACCAGCTACACCTTCAGCAAGTCGATTGATGACACCAGCGCCGTCGTCGTAGGCTACGGCGGGCCGACAGGAACCATCATCCAGGCCGCCCCCCAAGACCCCAGGAATCCCGGGGCCGATAAAGGGCCTTCCACGTTTGACGTCACCCAGGCGTTCACCTCCAGCCTCATCCAGGTTCTGCCCCTGGACCGGGTCAGCTTTCTCCGTCCGCTGGGAAAAAGGTTCAACACCGGCTGGCAGTTGCTGAACATCACGACCCTCACGAGCGGTTCGCCATTCACGGTCTATTCCGGAATTCAACAGACCGGCGCGGGCGCGGGCGGCGGCGACCGGCCGGATCAAATTGCTGTCCCGGTTTTTTCCACCAGCCGGACGATTCGCGAAGATTATTTCGGCCGGGGCGCCGACAATGCTTCGTTCTTTTCGGTCCCGATTAATATTCCAGGGGGGACCGGGCCCAATTCGGGACGCTTCGGAACGTTGGGTCGCAATACGTTCCGTGGTCCTGGCATGCACGATCTCGATCTCGCCTTGATCAAGGATACGGCCCTCAGCAGCCGCGCCGGTTCCGAGCCGCCGACCCTGGAGTTTCGCGCAGAATCCTTCAACGCTTTTAACCTGGTCAACTTCGGACTGCCGGTGAATATCCTGCGTGGCTCGGGCTTCGGACTGGTCAACCATACAGCCGGAACTTCTCGGCAGATTCAGTTCTCACTGAAATTGCTCTTCTGACTCCTGGTTTATGCTTTCTGCTTTCTTCCGCTTGTGCTTGCTTGAAACTGCCACCCCACATCCAGTGGTGGCTTTTGAAATGGCTTTGTTTTCATCGCGTTCCTTTTTTTCGTTGACAACTTCCGCCAATGTTTTAGAATGACGAATGCTCTGAGCCACCAGCATGAAAATAAGTCACGAATCTGTTCTCACTATGACCAGATTGCCCGGAGCGAAGCTTTTCTCTCGAGGCAAAGTCCGAGATGTCTACGAGGCCGGGACAGACCGACTGCTGGTCGTCGCCACGGACCGCCTTTCAGCGTTTGACGTCGTCATGGGCGAGGGTATTCCGGGCAAAGGCTGGGTTCTGACGCAGCTTTCGTGCTTCTGGTTCGAGATGTTCGGGAAGACCTTTCCGAATCACTTTCTAAGTTCGAATCTGGGCGACTATCCGGCGGAGTTCCAACCGTTCGCCGATCAACTGGAAGGCCGTTCGATGCTGGTGCGTAAGGCCGAAGCTTTCCCCATCGAGTGCGTGGTGCGAGGATACCTGGCAGGCTCAGGACTCAAGGAATATCGCGCCACGGGAAGAGTTTGCGGAATCCGATTGCCCGCGGGCCTGAGTGAAGGTTCTAAGTTCGATCAGCCGATCTTTACGCCGGCCACCAAAGCCACAACCGGCCACGACGAGAACATTACGTGGGACGAGGCCGCTTCGACAGTCGGGCGCGAAACTGCCCAAAAGCTTCGCGACCTGAGCCTCGAGCTTTATTCCCAGGCGCGAGAGTACGCGGCGGAACGCGGCATCATCATCGCCGACACCAAGTTTGAGTGGGGCCGGAGCGGGAATGAGATCATCCTCATCGACGAGGTGCTTACCCCGGACTCGTCTCGTTTCTGGCCCCAGCAAGGTTATCAGCCCGGCCGGCCACAACCTTCGTTCGACAAGCAGTTCGTTCGCGATTACCTCGAATCGCTGCACTGGAATAAACAGCCTCCCCCACCATCCCTGCCGCCTGAGGTGGTGGAAAATACGAGTGAGAAGTACCGGCAGGCGTATAGTCTTCTAAGAGGAAGGGATTCCTAACTGAAACCATCCCGCCGCCGCGGGATTGCGCTGAAGCTCATGGGTGCTTGGAACTGGCTCGACTGGACATTTGCCGCCATCGTTGCGGGCTCGGTCTTTTTTGCGATCCTGAAGGGTTTCGTCCGGGAGTTGATCTCCCTGGCGTCCCTGGTGGCCGCGCTCGTGGTGGCTGCGGTGGCATACCCGAGAGCGGCCCTCTGGTTTGAAGATCTGACCAAGTCGCACGATGTCGCCCTGGGGCTGGGTTTCTTGAGCCTGTTCCTGGCAGTCCTGATCCTGGGCGCGTTTGTTTCGCTGCTGGCCCGAAAGTTGATTAAGACCGCCGGCGTTGAATGGTTCGACCGTTTCTTAGGCGGGGTTTTCGGCTTGGTTCGTGGAGTGCTTGTCGATTGCGTGCTCCTCCTGGTCCTCGTGGCTTTCGCCATCAAGCCGGCAGCGGTGCAGCAATCGTCCCTGGCTCCTTACGTCACCACGGGAGCACATATTATTTCCCTGGTCATGCCCTCCAATCTCAAAGCCCAATTCCGCCTGGGATTTGAGAGGTTCAGGGAAACACTGAGCCAGAGCGACAAGAAAGCAATTAAGAAATAGACAGACGGAGCAAATACTTTCGCACGGGAGCGCTGTCGTGAAAGACCAGCTAGAAGCCCTCATCAACCGCATGATTGATAACGGAATTCAGTTCCCCGAGGCCATCAGCGAATTCGAGAGGCGTTTTATCCAACGCTTGCTTGAAAAATACAACGGGAACATGTCGAAGACCGCCGAGGCCCTGGGAATTCATCGCAACACTCTGAGCCGAAAGAGAGAAGAGCTCGGGCTTGACCACCACGCCAAACGGCGGAAGCGTCCCCGTCGTTAAATCTTAACATATTATCCGAATCAGCAACGCCTGATTATAAGCGGCACCAAGTGTATAACTATGCCCGCCGCCGACCCTCACTCCTCTGGAGTCTGCTATAATCGCGATTCAGGCTTGAGTTGCCGTTCTGATTTCACTTGCAGCGCTGCCCTCTGGGCGGGACTTGCCAGCCCGCAAGCGGTGTGTCGGCGCTACAATCAAAATGCAACCGCACTGGCAGGAAGCAGAACCTGCAGCTTTCGAGGGAGGCCGTACTTGTATCTGGAAATCCAGCGACGGATTCAGCAGAGGTTTGTGGCACTGGTTCGCGAGGTCTATGGCTTGGAATTGGAATCCCCCGCGCTGGATTCCCCGCCCTCGCTCGAGATGGGCGATCTCTCCCTAGCCGCCTGCTTTGAACTCGCCAAGCGATTGCGCCAGCCTCCGCGAAAAATCGCCCAGACACTGGCGGAACGATTTCTTCCCGTAGACGGAGTGGAGCGCGTCAGCATCGCCGGCGCGGGCTATCTCAATTTCCATCTCGACCGCGCCCAAGCCGCTGCGGCATTATTCGCCCGGCGTGCAGCCGGCCCTTCTTCCCTTCCGTCTCTTCAGGGTAAGGTCCTTGTCGAGCACACCAGCATCAACCCCAACAAGGCTGCCCACATCGGGCATTTGCGAAACTCGATTCTGGGCGACACCTTTGTTCGCCTGCTCAAGTTCCGCGGAGACCGGGTCGAGGTGCAGAACTACATCGACAACACGGGTGTGCAAGTCGCAGATGTGGTGGTTGGGTTCGTACACCTCGAAAAGAAAGGGCTCGAGGACGTGGAACGGCTGCTCCGGGATCCCCAGCAGCGATTCGACTATTTCTGTTGGGACCTTTATGCGAAAGTCTTTCAGTATTACCAGACGAATCCTGAAGCCATCAGCCTGCGATCACAGGCCCTGAAGGATATCGAAGAAGGCCACGGGGAGCCTGCCCGCATGGCCGAGCTTGTCTCCACCGCCATCGTGCGCCAACACCTGGAGACCATGCTGCGCATCAACGTGCAATATGATCTCCTCGTCCAGGAAAGCGAGATTCTGCGTCTCGACTTTTGGAAATCTGCCTTCGAGCTTTTGAAGAAGAACGGGGCCATTCGTTTCGAGGAGACCGGCAAGAACGCCGGCTGCTGGGTCATGAGCCTGGCGGAATCCGCGGCCGACGAGTCCGAGGGTGAAACAGGCGAGGAAGACGTCAAAATCATCGTTCGTTCCAACGGCACGGTCACCTACGTAGGCAAAGACATCGCTTATCACCTGTGGAAGTTTGCCCTGTTGGGAAAAGACTTCGGTTACACCCTCTTTCATCGCTACCCGGACGGCCAACCGGTCTGGCGAACCGCCTTGCACGGCGAGCTTGGCGCCCCCTCCCACGGCCACGCTTCGAGCGCCTACGCGGTGATTGATACTCGCCAGTCGTATCTCCAAAACCTTGTGAAAGCCGCGCTTCACGCTCTGGGCTTTCACGAGCAGGCCAATAACTTGCACCACTTTGCTTACGAAGTCGTGGGACTCTCCCCGAGCTGCGCCGAGGAATTGGGAGTGGAGTTGAGCGCGGAGGACCGGCAACGGCCCTACGTGGAGGTCTCGGGCCGCAAAGGCTTGGGGGTGAAGGCGGACGATCTAATTGACACTCTGATCGCCAAGGCACTCGAGGAAGTCCGCTCCCGTCAGATGACCCAGAACCCTGAGGAGCAGCAAACTTACGCCCGCATGATCGCCGTGGCCGCTTTGCGCTATTTCCTGCTCAAGTTCTCGCGGCGCATGATCATCGCTTTCGATTTCAAGGAAGCTCTCGCTTTCGAAGGCGAGACTGGGCCCTACCTGCAATACAGCGTTGTGCGCGCCAGGAACATCTTCAACAAGTTCCAGGAAACACACCCGGACTTCCAACCCCAAAGCCTCGAGCAGGCAGTCGGAGTCAAGGTGCTCGAGAGATTCTTCGCCGGCGAAGATGGACTTGCCTTTTGGGAATTGACCCTGCTCAATGCGCAACTCGAGATGACGGTCGAACAGGCCGTCGCCAGCCAGGAACCCGCTGCAGTTGCCAAATACGCATTCCGTCTCGCGCAAGCTTTCAACAATTTCTATCACCGATTCCACATTCTCAGCGAAGCCGATGCCGACCGGCAGCAGTTCCTCTTGTACCTGGTCCAGCTTTTGAATCAAACCCTCACTTCAGCCTTGGATCTGATGGGGATTGAGGTGCCCGAACGGATGTAGGGCGCGGCGCGGGTTGACTCGTGAGTTGTTCGTTCGCGTGTCTTTTCGCGCAGTGCGCGACCCGATCCACGGCGGCGGAAAGGCGGTCCCAATGCGCGATCTCTTGGCTGAGTTGTGCACGGCCGGCGCGCGTCAAGGTGTAACGCTTGCCCATTCGGCCCGTCTCGGTGCGGACTCTATGAGCTGAAATGAGGCCCCGGCTTCTCAGCCGGATCAGAGCCGGGTACAGGGAGCCCACCCGCACTTGCAGCGCGTTCTTCGAAAGTTCGTGGATGCGCTGGCGGATGGCCCAGCCATGCAATGGCTTCTCCGCCAGGATCTGAAAGATCAGCATGTTGAGTGTGCCTTGCACGAGTTCGATGGCTTTGCCCCTCATATCTTGTCAACCTTCAATCACTTCGGGTGCACGATCGCATCCACGGCGTCCGAGAGGCGGTCCCAACGGGCGAGTTCCTTCCGCAGTTGCGCGCGGCCGGCGTTCGTTAACGTATAAAGCCTCTTCATCCGGTTGCCGGAATTGACCAAGTGAGGCCGGATCAGTCCCAGTGCATGGAGTCGAACCAGCGCCGGGTGCAACGAGCCCTCCCTCACTCGTATCACTTGATGGGAGAGTTCATGGATGCGCTTGGCAGCGCCCCAGCCTTCAATGGGTTCCATCCCGATGGTCTTCAGGATTAGCAAATCGATCGTTCCGTGCACAATGTCAGTGGCTCTCCCCATACTGTGACGCCCTGCAATACTCTCCTCGTTCTCGTCCCTATGTTCTCCCTACCCTGACATCTGAAACCCGACACCTGACACCTGCTCACTGGTGTCGCCTCCGATGTTCGTGGATGTCTTGCTGGGCTTCCCTTTCGATGGTCCGGCGGCGAGAAGTCTCCCGGTGGTCGAAGACATTCTTGCCTTTGGCCAGGGCAATTTCGAACTTGATCATGTTCTTCTTCAGATAAACGCGGGTGGGGACAAGCGTGAAACCCCTCTCTTGCGTGCGCCCCGTCAGCTTGTCGATTTCTTGCCGGTGCAAAAGCAGGCGCCGGTCCCGCAGCGGGTCATGGTTAAACCGGCTGCCGGCGGCGTAGGGGCTGATGTGGCAATCGATCAACCACACTTCGTCATTCTTAACGACGGCATAGCTGTCCTTCAGATTGACCTTGCCCTCGCGAATCGATTTCACTTCCGTCCCCGTCAGCTCAACGCCGCTCTCGAACCTTTCGAGCAAGTGATAGAGATGTTGCGCCTGACGGTTAACCGCGAAGTTTCTTGGGGCAGGGTCCGCTGCTTTGCCCACCACACCCTCCTGTATATTCGCCGACGCCTCCCGGAGCAAAAATCTTAGCACATGGAAAGCTGCCGCGCACGCCTTGCCTGCCTACCGCCCCACCCATGTGCATGCGACGGGAAACTCGGTGGACAGATGCCTAGTCAATCCTGCATTCGACGGGCAGATTCCCGGAACCAGCCGGCGCATGTGATCTTGGTTTCCCGGAAAATGACAGCCGGTTAAGATAGATCCTCTGTAACGGCGCGTTTAGCATTACCGATTCCTGCGGATAGATCCCCACTTGGGTAGTGATTTCATCAAGTAGCAATTATGAGTCGATGGAAATTCCGCCCGCATGGGCTATCGCGGCGACTTATGCAGGTAATAGAGAACGCCATCGGGCCAGGCTCCCGGGTGATTCCGGAAGCCGATCCTGACGTTGGTACTCGCGTGGTTATGATTGCCGGCCTGAATGATCTGCGGCCCATTTTCCTGTAGTGCTTTCAAGGTTTTCTCCGACGGACGAACGATGGCGATGTGTCCGGGCACATGTTTGTCCGGGTTCTGGAACAGGACCAGCACAAGGTTTCCCTGGTTTGCCAGGTGCTGGGCCTCTCGCATTTCTGAGACTCTTTGCCATCCAGACTTCTGAGCTGCGGCGCTAGCTAGCCACTCGGCTTGCGCGTTGGCGAGCAACACTTGGCCGTGTTCAGGCGGACGAAGCAGGTATATACCGAGCTTCTTCGCGGCCGCGGCCGCAAACGCACTACAGTGTGTGTGGTTGCCCGGTCCCTCGTCGTCTGCGCTTCGGTCCGGTTCTCCGGTCTCCCAGTTGACGTGCTGGTGTGCAAGCCACAGGGACTCCACATTCATGCTGTCGAGAGTCGCTGCGAGTTGATCGCCTGCAGGAGTGATCGGTCCGCAGCAGGGGACATGCTCGGGTGCGGCGCTCGAAGGGCAGGGCAAGAGTGTGGCGGAAATCACCGAAGAGAGCGCGATGAGTGAGAGGAGGCGGCCCAGGCCTGACTGTGTGAGCGTGCACGAACTGAGCTTCATGAGGTTAGCCCTCGCAATGTGTCCGGCTGCGGGCCAGGTGAAGCGTTCTGATTGAGCCATGCTTTAATGGCTTGGACGTACTCTTGGGGGGTTGCGAAGGCGCCGGGTAATTCGAAGCTATTCCCTTCGCGGTCGAAGGCAATGACGGCTGAACGCGTGGGAGCGCGGGGCGCAAGGTTGTAGCCGGCCGCACAGGTTGCAGCGACGAAGCGAGACCAATCGAGCGGTTGGTAGTCCATGGTTCGCGCGATGTCGAATGTCGACATAAGCTTCTGAAGCCATTTGGGTTGAAGTGCGGCGCGTGAGAATGCGAGGGGGCCGAAGACCAGGAAGAGTTTCGGGGCGAGACCTTCGGATAGCAGGAAGCTCAGTTCCCAGTTGAGCGATTTGGACGAACCGGGCAGCAGGAGAATCGCTTCGGAGCGAACGGCCAGATCTTCGAAGCGCTCTTGCCAGACTTGGTCCGCGACGTATTCGCGGGCCGCGCCCGAAGGGGGAAGGTAGTCGTCGGGGCGACCGAGGGCGACTAGGGGCGCTAAGCCGGACTCGAGAGCAGAGGAAAGGTATTGTTCGAGCGTGAGTGGCGTGGAGTTTTCGTACGGGGTGAACGAGTAAGGGCCGAGGAGCTTGAGGGTGGCATCGAGACCGGGGTGACGCCGCTGCTCAGAGCGAACGAGGAATGGCCTGCGTTCGCGTTCGAATTCGCGCAAGTAGAGAACAAACCTATCGCTCGTTTGTGACGGCTTGAAGTACTGTCCCGCAGCGGCTGCTCTTTTCGCGAGGGCGCGAGCACCCCACAAAGCAAGCCCGCAACCAGCGGCACTCCAAACCAGCATGGCTTCAACCCAGCCTATGTCGAGATTGGGGCTCCAGTACTTCCACCGCAAGCGCCATAGGAGCAGGACCGCGAAAAGGGCGAGAAAGAAAATCGCGAGCCTGTATGCAAGCTTCTGATCGCGCTGCCATTCGGTGCGCTTCCCGGCGATGCGCGTGCGACGCTTTGGAAGCAGCGTGGCAATGCTCGCGATCAGCGCAACGCTGAAAACGGGGGCGCCGAAAAAAAATGAACCGATAGCCGCAAAGACGGACAGCTCCGACGGGTTTTCGCTATTGAAGGCGCTTTGCCAGAAGAGCGAACAGACGACGAACCCCGCGACAACTCCGCCCAACAGAAATCCGGCGATCATGACGAGAATTGCGATCGGCAGCCGATGGCCTTTTCGGCGTATCTTGCGGAAGCAATGAACGGATCCGATCATGCCCAGGATGGCGCCGAGGATGATAGGTATGAGCCCAATTGCGAATTCGAGCGCTTCGCGGGCGAACGCACGCATAATTCGGGTGGATGAGCCCTATTGATGTTAGCAAACGACCAGCCAAGAGGACAACTTGAAACATCCGGGCTCCATTTATGGCTGTTTCGCGCGGAAGATCAACAACTCCGAGGTAAGGTTTCCTTCCAGCCGCACAGGGATCCCCTGCTGCAACAGAAGGTACCCGGGAATTTCGAGGGTCTGCCCGCTGTTAGAAAATGTAACCTGGTAAGTACGCGAGAGGTCGAGGCCGCGCGGCACGAAACGGTACACGGCGTCCCCGGATTCATCAGTTCGGAATATCCAGCCGAGACTCTTCTGCGCATCCGATGTGGCGTACTCCAGAACTACCCAAGGGGAACCCTCGAGCATGGGAATGAGCGGCGTGTGGTGATAGACCCGGCAATCCTGCAGCATCGGCCGGATAACGTGTTTGTACAATGCAATGTTCTGCCGTACTGCCTCTCGCTCGAGCGGATTGAAATCCGCGAGCGTGGGGCTTAAACCCCTGAGAATCGGCAGGGCCATGGTAGTGGCGCGCAATTGGGTGACAAGGTCGGCATCGGAGACGGGACCGTCAGACTCGGTTCCGAATGTTCGAAGCAGAATCTCCGGAGGCAGAATCCAGGTCATGCCGTTCAGGATCTTCAAACCGCGAGGAGCCCGCAACCAGTCGGACAGTTCGGTGTTCTGAAAGCGGCTCATCATGCCCAGGTCGAGCCTTCCCCCGCCTCCGGCACAGTTCTGGAAGATGACGTTGGGGAACTGCTTCCGTAGCCGGTCAACCATGGCGTAAAGCGCCTCAACGTGGCGCCACAGGGTGTTTTCCGTAAAGCCATCCCGGATGCGGTTGCCGCCTTCCTCCGCCGTCGAGTTATAGTCGATGCGAAAGATGTCGAGGTCGTATTTCCTGATGATCCTGGCGATTTCCGATTCCATCCAGGCGGTGACGGCGGGATTGGTCAAATCCAGCAGGCGCCCGCCGGCCACTGGCTGGCCGTCGCGGGTCAACACCCAATCGGGATGTTCCCGCCGCAGCTTCGAGGCGCTGCCGATGCTCTCGATTTCCACCCACAATCCGAAGAGCAAGCCCTTCTGCCGGGCGTACTCGCGCACCGGATTCAGGTCGTTAGGCAGCCAAGCGCCCGCATACCAGTCGCCCACATTCGCGCCCCAGCGGTTGGGCTCCGGGCCGTACCAGCCGGCGTCGACGACAAAGATCTCCGCGCCCACATCAGCCGCCAGGTCGATCTCCCCCTTCAGGCCTGCTTCACTCTCGTGGTCAACAATGTAACCGCGGTGGTTGGCTTCCACCAGCATGTCCCGGTTGGGAAGCGGGGGCGGCAGCACCTCGCGCCGCACGTGTTCATGCAGAGCCTGGATAACGCTGTCCAGATCGCCGCGCTTGCAGAGGGTGTGAACCTTCGGGGTCGAAACCGTCTCGCCCGGGTCGAGCACGCGCAGCGCCGGGTCGGCCGCGCTGGGGCCGATCTGGAAAAGGAGAATCGCGCGGTCCGTCTCCGGCTTCTCTTGCCCGGTCACTTGGATGGTCCAGTTGCCGCTCCAGCCAAGCGAACTCACGAACCAGTCTCCCGTCGCCTGGTTGTGCGCGAAGAACGTCGGGTGTCCCCACCCTGACCGTCCGCGAGTGCCGGAAATGCTGCGGGCGCCGTTCGCGAGCGGCTCAAAGCGCCATGCGCCTTCATGCCCCCATTCTTCGTATTGCAAGTATCCGACCTCGAAGGGAGTCTCCGTCCCTTTAGGCAGGCGCTCTTGATAGGTAGCGGTGTCCCAGACGAGACCGGACCAAGGGGAAACGGCGGTGATGGCGGTGGCCGTCTTTCCTGTGTTGGTGACCTCAAGCCAGCGCACCATCACTGGTCCGCCGTAGAGCAGGGTGTGAATCTGCGCGGTGATCGGGCGCGCGTTGCTGGCAAGTTCCACCGTAACCAGCAGGCCGTCGGGGTTGTGCACCTCCGACTTTTCCGCCCTCACCCATCTCCAGGTGCCCGCCAAATCCTGGCCCTCGATGGAGAGACGAAAACCGTCAATCGGAAGGGACTCCCGCCTCTCTTCCTCTCCTTGCAAATGAAATTCTGGTTCGATGATTCCCGTTGAGATCCAGTAACGGTTCACCCACCGCCCCATCCACAGCGCCTCATCGCAGATGCTCAACCCGGAAGTAAGCCGGGTTCCAGGCAGGGGTTGCTGGTGAATATCCGCCGCCCAATACCTGCCGTTGGCGGATTCCTGCGTAGCGGCGAACGCGGCGGCAGATGAGAGAATCAAGACCAGGCACACGCTCCATGGCAAGCCTGGGAGGATTGTCCAGCGACCTGAAGACCTGGTTGGGTGAATCACTTTGCGACCTCGTCGAAGGCACGGCATGGCCGCCATTATAGGCCCCGAACCCACCCCGGGGGAACTTCATTTACCCAAATGAAACCATCGAGGACGACAAACTGCTGCCACCTCTATTTCAATTCGCGAGGGACCCGCGGCCAGACGAGTGAAAACCACATGGTTTCCGCACCCCCAAATTATTTCCCCCATTATGTTTCGCGCTGTGTTATACTCCAAGTGACTTTGAAGTAGTCCGTTTGCTTGAGAAGATTTTGAGTTGTTGTCTGCTCCCTG
>Ga0326728_10009612_pt1 | contig 23163 bp, 24 predicted proteins | sample MB3enrmetagenome_FD_207602 | JGI IMG/M metagenome (GOLD analysis project Ga0326728, IMG submission 207602) | Lab enriched peat soil microbial communities from McLean, Ithaca, NY, United States - MB31MN | ecosystem: Environmental > Terrestrial > Soil > Wetlands > Peat | place: USA: New York... | reverse complement strand
CAGTCAGTTCTGAGGCGAACCCAATTCTGGATTAGCTTTCCTTGTAGACCGATGCCCCGGCAACGGTGCCAAAAACGACTTCGACCAGGCCGCCGAGGGTGGTATACAGCGTGAGGTGATTCGAGAACAGGTGCGCGACGTGCATGAAGGCGACGTTCGGGAGCAGGGTTGACAGAACCCACACAGCCAGCCCGGCAATGATTGCCGTCTTGACGCCGGCGCCGAATCGCGGCCGGATGGCCGCATAAACCCAGATGGCCACGATCCCGGTCAGAAGTCCGATCACGTTGAACAGGATAATCTGGACCTGTGAGAATCCGGGATGGCCAAGCAGGGCCATTCCATCGGCCCAGCGCTGACCGAGCCAAACGCTATCGACAAAATAATCGATCAGATCGATGGCGATTCCGGCGACAATTCCGCCCAGAATCAGGCGGCCAACATTGATCTTTCCCATGATGCGCTCCTTGGGGGAATTTGAACGACCAACGGAGTATACGCACAGGCAAACAGGTGCGCAATCAAAATATGCACCGCATTTTCAAGGAATTAGCGGTATTACTATGCGAAATTCAGGAACTTCGGCGGTAAAATCTCCGTATCAAGCGTTGATTAGAAGCGGGAGACTGCTATGCACTTCCTGTTCTTTGGCATCGGCCTTTATTTCCTTCCTGCGATCATTGCGGCGGTTCGGCACACGCACAACTCTGTGGGGATTTTGTTTCTGAATCTCTTCCTTGGTTGGACTTTGATAGGCTGGGTTGTCGCGCTTATGATGGCGATCTTCTCCATGCCCTATTGCGCCCCCTACTACTATCATCGCGGATGGTGAGGACAGCGGCTCGGCCCCCGAGGTCTGAAGCCTCGACGTCTAAGCAGTTGACTCCGCGCTTTGCGTTACAAGATTGGATCGCCGGCTTCGGACTCTTTTCCGCCACGGCCTGCGTTGTGCTGTGGCAGAATGCGCACGTCGCTGTCTTGTGGGACACGAGCTATGTGCTCGATAGCGCGGCACGTTTCGCGCTCGGGCAGGCGCCATACCGGCACTTTCCCTTTGTTCACCCGCCGCTCACCTTCCTGATTCAGGCTGCAATCATCCGTTTCACGGGCCGCGTCTTTTATCATCACGTAATTTATGCCGCGGTTGTGGGCGGGCTGGCCACTCTACTCGCCTGGAGAATCGCGCTCACTTCGCTGCGCGGACACATTCCTGGAGCCCCATCTCGAGATTGGATGGTCGCACTCCTTTTAGCCGCGCCGCTCACTCTCCTTGGCATTTACTGCATCATTCCGATTCCCGAATACGATGGCGACTGCACATTCTGGATTCTCGTCGCTCTGTGGCTCTTCGAGCGCGCCGAGCGAAAAAAGGGCGTTGTGCGCGGGCTCATTGCCGGAGCTGGACTCTGCCTGCCGCTCTTCACGAAACAAAATATGGGGCTGCCGTTTCTGCTGGCAGGCATCGCAGCCGTCCTGCTCGTGCTCGCGTTCGCGGTCACGCGGCGTGGGCAAGTTCAGGCTGAAGCAGCCGACGCTCGCACGCTGCTCTCCATTGTGGCTGGCGCGGGCTTCACTTTGTTCGCAGCCGCGCTGGCGCTGCACTGGACAGCGGGCGTGCGCAACTATATCTACTGGACGATCACCTTCGCCGGCGAGCGGCGATTGCCGGGCTTTGGCTCCATGCTCGCCGTATTTCGCGATCCGGCGCTGTTTTGGACGTTGCCCTGCGTCGTGGCTGCACTCATACTTTTGTGGTTGCCCCATCCTTCGCGCGGTTCCGTCGCGCGAAGGGTGGGAGCTAAATCCCTTTGGGCGCGAATGGCCGCCTTCGCGTTGCTGGCCGCGCCGTTCCTTGCTACGCTCGCTTCCCTGCTGATCTACGACGATCCTGATTCACGCGGCGACAGTCTTCTGGCGCTATGGCCGCTGCTGCTCTTGCTCGCGGTCGTCGCGGCCATCGCAAACCTGTTCAGCCTGCGGCGAAAGCCAACCGTGCGAGCGCTTTTTCCGGTAATCGTGCTGGCCGCAATTCTGGGCACATTCATGTCGCAGCAGGTTTGGGGCTCAACCTACGCCATCTGGCCCTTGCTCGCGCTGCTGATCGCAGAACTGCTCGCGTTCCTTGCCCCGCTTGCCGGTCGCGCTGCATCGCGATGGTTTGTGCCCGCACTCGCCGCTCTCGTCTCCGCTACATTGTTGGTCTGCGGAGGCTTCTACACTGCCAGCGAAGAACGGATCTCGTACGTCAATCTGCCCGACGGGCCTGTCGAGCATTCGGCGTTTCCCGCGCTTGCAGGAATGGCCACGCCGGGGCTCTATCTTCCCGAATTCGATGAGCTTCTCCGCTACGCCGCGGAGAATATTCCGCAGGATGACGGGTTGATCCTGATTCCGGGTGAGGATCCGTTTTACTTCGCCACGGGCCGCGTACCGCGGTTTCCAGTTTTATTGTTCGATCCGACGACCGACCCTTATTCGCCCGATGAAACTGCTGCTCTGGTCCAGTCCGACAACATCCGCTGGCTGATCGTAAAGCGCAATTTGCAGATCAAAGTTGACCCGACACCGAACCGCGCCGCAACTGTCGAAGCCCTGATGGGCGAATTCACGCTGGCCGCGCACCTGCACGGGTACGACGTCTATCGCCGCTGAGCATGCTGCGCACCGCTCTACGCCTTCTTTTTCGCCCTCCCCGACCGCTTGAGCTCTTCCCAATCCTTTACGGTTTGGTCGGCATACACGACGCCGAACTCGGCGATCGCTTCAGGGAATGCGTCGCCGGTGCCGATGTAGCCGGCGATCGTCTGCGCGTCTCCAGAACGTGCGTGGCCGCGGGCGAGCAGTTCGCCGCAGACTTCCGCGTAGGCTTTCAAATTCGCGCCTGCCAGATCTGTGATCGCGATCGACCCCTTGTGGTCATTAAGCTGGCGTACAAGATACTGGCGATTGCCGATGTGCGTCCAGCCGAGAAATGGATCGGTCTGGATCTGCATAAAGCGCTGCCCTTCGGCGGTGCGCTTGCCGTTGTGCGCGGCGGGATGTGCGTCGGGCAGATACGGCGCGTAGGCCGACGCAACTTCTTCTTTTATCTGCAAAAAGAGCGGATCGCCCGGTCCGTTGCCTTCCATATAGATGCAGTAGTCACGCAAGCCCACTGAACCGGTGCCGACAACTTTGAAAGCCACATCGATGGGCCGGTAAAAGTCGAGCAGGTGCTGCCGCTGCGGCTCCAGCATTTCGCGATACGGCACAAGCGATGCCAGCACAGCCGCGGCGCGCGCGCCCGTGACGCGCCAAAGCGTTGGCTTCATCTCCTTGAAGCGGCGGCGTGCTCCAGACCTCGAAGAACCATGCCGGGACGAAACCAGAGTGGTGATTTGATCAAGCGTGTGTTGCGGTGTGGCGCGTTCCGCCTTCGAGAGCGCGTCGTGCACAGGTTTGGCCAGATCAAGCCTGTGCACCTGAAACCGGTTCACTTCAAGTTGCGTCATGCGGGAAAATGCGCGCATTTGCTCGGCGTAGCGCTCGATGCAGGCCTCAGCGGCTTTACGCGCAGTGCCATCTTTGTGGCCCGCGGCGCGTCCGGCCAGCACCAGCGAAGCCGCCATGCGTTTCAAGTCCCATTCGAACGGGCCTCGAATGGTTTCGTCGAAATCGTTGATGTCGAAGACCAGCCGCCCATCGGGCGCGGCGAATGCGCCCAGGTTGCGCACATGCGCGTCACCGCAAAGCTGACTCACGATCCCGGTCGAAGGAAGCTGCGCCAAGTCCGCGGCCATCACCGGCGCTGCGCCGCGAAAGTATCCGAACGGCGACTCCGCCATGAGCTGGTACTTGAACTGGATCAGCGGTGGCACGCGCCCGCGCATCGATCGCGCTACCAGTTCCAGTGCCTTGGCCGGCCGCGCCTTGGGGTGGAGTGCTTCATGCTGGTGACGGCCCACCTGCTTGCGCCGCATCTGGCCAAGTGCGCGCCGTTCTTCGGGAGTTGCCCAGTGCATACTGCGCAACATACACTGTCGACCCTCGCGGGACCAAACCGCGCAACGGGCTCAAGACATCACTGAAAATGCTTCTACCCTTCCACACATGCTCATTGGGACGGCGGACGGGGCGGCAGCGGGTCATGGATGCTTTTCGGCATAGGCGGAAGCGCCGGCCGGGGTCCCCCATTGGTCTGCGGTTGCGTCTGGGGCCGAGGGAACTGCGGTACTTCCGTTTGGTCGGAAAGAAAACTCACCGGATGGCCCATTTGGATTGCTAGGCGACGCGCGATTTCATTTCCGTAAGGCGTGCCGTCCAGCTCCGCGCGTGGCATGCGGACCTCGATGAGCGAGTCTCGCGGGCCAACATAAAGGAGCGCGTCAGCCGCCGCGGACAACTTCAATGGGGTTGCGGGAGCCATGCCACCGGTGACAACCGGCATCGCCGGAAGCTCGCCCACCCAGTTGCCGGCAAGCGCGACAATCGCGGGGATCGGCCAGGAGTCGAAGCGTTGATCCAGATTGTCGTAGCCACCAACTGCATTTGTCCCCATGACAATCAGGTAAGGATTCGCTCCGGCGGCCCGAATTGTGCTCTCCACAAGACCGGGACCATTCCGCCGCAGGAAGTGACCTGAGCCCATGATCAGCAACGCACGGCGATGCTTTGCCAGAACCTCGTCCTTCACAACCTGTGCATACCACTCATCGCGGTGGGCAAGGTATGGCCCCAAGTCTTCAGCGTCCTTTATCTTCTCCCAATCGCCGTATGGGTCGCCGAGGACGATGCGCATCTGGTGTTTTCCGCGGCGTTTCATGTTCGCCGCACGAACAGCCGCGTAAAACTCCCCATACACGGGCGAAGGCGGGCCGACGGCCCCAATCATGTTGCGCCAGGCCTTGCCAACCTGTTCTATCGGAACATCCTCGCCCGCGATGTAGCGATCGACGGACTTTTGATAGAGCGAGTTGCCGAACTCGACGACGATGTCATCCACTCGCTGATCGAAGTCGCGGTTCATCACCAGTTCGTTCAGCCACTCATATTCCTGCTTGTCAGCGTGCGCTTCGCCAAGCATGACAACGTCGTGGTCGCTGAACGCTTCGGTCATCGCGGAGGTTGCGCCTTGCACCTTCGGCTGCACGGTTTGCGGCACAGCCGGTGATTGTGACGCCCCCGGCAGGGCCGGCGTGGACTGAAAACCTCTCGGCTCGGAACCGCTGCGCCATGAGGAGAGCACAACTTTCGCTGGTCGGCGGGAATCTTCGATTTCGCTCTCATCGCTCGCAGCCGCGGTCCCCGGCATTTCAGATTCCGTTCGAGCATTGGAATGCCGCCCCGAGCGGGAAAGTGCAAGGAGATCGTGCTTGGTAGGGCCTTGAACCGTGTGGAGCTCGCGGTAGTTTCTGCTGTAGCCAAACCAGATGAGAATCGCTCCAAATGCAACGACAGACAACATTCCTCCGCATGCAATTGCCCTCAGGCGCGGAGCCTCCGGCTGGAGAACGTGGAATTGCGGAGCCACACCGATGCTCTGCGGCGAAACTCCAGCCAGCATCGGAGCGGAGCGGCGGTGTGTGCGCGGAAGGGAGGTCGCTAAGTCGACCGCGAGGTCCATCCAGAACCGCAGCTTTGCCCACATCCCTTGTTCGTCGCGCGCTCGTTCGTGAAACAGTTGCATCGCCTCGTCCCCATAGGCCTCGCGAAACTGCGCGGGATAAAGGCGAAACAGCAGGGCGTATACCTTCTCAGACATAATCCCCCCTCAGAATCTTCCTGGCCCGCGCAACGCGTAAGACGTCCGCGAGTTTCTCCGCCTCTGATCGTGCCCGCTTACGCCCAATGGCAGTCAACCGGTAGTACCGTCGTCTTTCATGTCCGGGTTCCGAGTCGCCACGCCGCGTGACTTCTTCGATCAATTCTTCCTCGAGCATCGCCTGAATCGAGCTATACAAGGTTCCAGGGCCCAGGCGCATATGACCGCTGGTCTGCTCTTCGACCCGGCGCATGATGCTGTAACCGTGATGATCTCCGTCAGTGAGCGCGAGCAGAATCTGAAACGCGGCCGAGGGCAATGGATCGAGTTTTCGCTTTGGCATAGATGCTCGATGATCGATATATCGATAAGCGACTGTATTGCAGGCTGGCCGGATATGTCAAGAGTGTTTTGCGACAGAATGATGCGACCCTGCAAGGCGCCACGGCGACCCCTTTCAATCGTTGTGATTTACACTGAGTCTTCCGGATCTACCGGCCCACCTCCGATCTTTGCTGTCCAGATCTCGTGTTTCGGGTCTCGCGCTCCGGGCCGGATTCCCGCTCCGAAAGTCGTGCTTAGGAGAGGCCCTTTGACACGAAAAGCCGCCATCCTGTTTTCGGCTGTTGCAGCATTTGCGCTGACCGCACATCCCATCAACGCGCAAGCGCCCGAAAAGCCGCTCACTGTCAATGCCATCTTTGCCCATGGGCCGCTGATCGGCGAGCCGCCCGACCAGCTCACATGGTCGCCCGACGGAAAGCATCTGACGTACCTCGATGGTGGCGAATTGATGGATGTGGATCCTGCGACGGGCAAGACTCATGTGTTGGTGAGCGCGGCGAAGATGGGGAATCTGAACGGCAGCATTGACTCGGAGAAGGATCGCGACCATCGCCAGCGCTACAACCTGGCCAGCTATGTCTGGGCGCCGGACTCCACGCATATCCTCTTCGATTCCAACGGCCGGCTGTGGCTCTACGACCTGCGCAATGGCGTTGGGGTCGAGATTGGGTTTTCGGGCCTTCTCTCGGGCGACGATCCCAAGTTCTCTCCCGATGGTTGGTCCATCTCGTTCATCAAGGATCACGGTCTGGCCGTCATCTCGCTCCGCGAACCCGGCACGCCCACGATTCCTGTCGCACCCGCGCCCAAACCTTCCACCGTCGATAGTCAGGTGTTTCTCAACGGTCAAGTGGACTGGGTGTACGAAGAAGAGCTCGACGTCCGAAGCAACTACTTCTGGTCGCCAGACTCAAAGAAGATTGCCTATTTGCAAATGAATGAGACCCAGGTGCCGCGGTACCCGCTCACGGACTGGATTCCGAATCATGCCACGGTGGATTGGCAGCGCTATCCGCAGCCGGGTGATCCCAATCCCGATGTGCACTTGGCCGTGGTGCAGGCGCGTGGCGGCAAGTTTGTATGGATCAAGATCCCATTTCGCGAAGGCGACGATTACTTGCCGCGTTTCGGCTGGGTCGACAGCAAAACCCTTTGGGTCGAAACGCTGACGCGCGATCACAAGCACCTGGCGGTTTTCTTTGCCGATACCGATTACGGTGAAGCGCGTCTCATGCTCGAAATCAGCGATGACAAGTTTCTCGATGAGAATTACGACGTGACAGTGAGTGACGGAGCGATTGTGTTCACCAGTTGGAGCGACGGGCACAATCATCTTTATCTCTACAGCTACGACAAATCGAAGCCGCTCGGCTCCGATGCGAAGCTCGATCGCCAGCTGACAACCGGCGAATTCGATGTCGGCGATGTGTACGACGTAGACACGGCGCGCAAAGTAGTCGATTACGCATCCAATGAAGGCAATCCGTTGGAGCAGCAGATCTGGCGGGTGAATTTCGCCGGCGAGCGTAAGCAGTTAAGCGCTGGTGCGGGATTTCACCAAGCCACCTTTTCTCCCGATGGCAGCGCCTTTACCGACAAATTCTCGACGCGCATGACGCCGCCGGAGATGCGCATCTGCCGAACTTCCGATGCGTCGGCGTCCAGTGGTTCATGCCGCGTATTTTGGGAAACGCACGCGCTGGATTCCTACCATTTGCACGCGCCATTGCAATTTGAAGTCGAGGCGCACGATGGAACCACTCTCTACGCGACGCTGCTGCTGCCGCAGGGCAATGCCAATCCGGCCGGCACGCCGTTGATCGTGAATCCCTATGGAGGACCCCACGACCAGACGGTCATGAACCAATGGGGCAGCCATCTGTTGTTCGATGAGCTGCTCGCCCAGCACGGCTTTGCCGTGCTCCATGCCGACAATCGTGGCATGGGCAGCCGCGGACGCGCGTTTGCGCAGGCTGCGTATCGCAACTTTGGTCCCGTGCAGCTTGAAGATCAGTTGACTGTGATTGACGCGGCGCTGAAGGCGTATCCGCAGCTCGATCCCCAACGCCTGGGCTGGTGGGGCTGGAGCTGGGGTGGCACGTTCACGTTGTATGCCATGACGCATTCGCCGCGCTTCCGCGCCGGCGTGGCCGTTGCCCCGGTGACAGACTGGCGCGACTACGACTCGATTTACACCGAGCGCTATCTGGGCTTACCCACCGAGGATTCCGACGGCTATCGTGATTTTTCTGTGGTGAACTCGGCAGCCAACCTGAAGGGCCGTTTATTGCTGGCGCACGGAACCGGCGACGACAACGTTCACTTCGAAAACACGGTGCAGTTCGTTCAGAGGCTCATTGACGCCGGCATTCCTTACGATTTGGAGATTTTTCCACGCAAGACGCATTCGCTCGCGGGTCCCGAGGCAGAAACGCAACTGTACAACCGTATTTTGGCGCAGTTTGAAACCTGGTTGAAGCCGGAAGCTCCGGCTGCGGGCGGGAACTAGTCCTTAATTAGACTTCGTGGCGATGAAAGAGATCGTCCTTCTTGCTCTTCGGGCAGTGCGTGCACTCGAGGCAAGCAACCAGCAGCACACCCACGCCCAACGTGACCAGCACGGCGAGTACGCTTCCATTCACCGCAATCCAATGTGCCAGGGTCCGCATCTTCGGTCACCATTCCGGGTTGGGATCCCGTCATCCGAGAGGATTCGGGGGCTCAGAAAAATGCTACCCAATTTTTACATTAGACGCTATTCCACCCTTTCGCGTCAGTAACTAGCGCTTTCAGGTTATATATCGGCCTGTTGATAAAAAGAATGAGATTTGCAAAATAGCAAAGAAAAGGCGAAAATTGATACACGCGAAGATGGCGGCTCAGTTCAATCCGATCTCCTCGCAACCACCCGAAGAGTGGCCGGAGGAACTTGCGAACCTGCGATTCGCGGCGAACGACGCACCGCAAGAAGTGGAACCAGCTGGGCCTCGGGATTCGGCCCCGGGGCCGATGCTCAACTGGCTTTTCGTCGACCTGAATTCCTATTTTGCCTCGGTGGAACAACAGGTCCGGCCGGAGCTGCGCGGCCGCCCGGTTGGCGTGGTGCCCATGATGGCCGACACGACAGTCTGCATCGCAGCCAGCTATGAAGCCAAGGCCTTTGGCGTGCGCACTGGGACGATCGTCGCCGACGCCAAGCGCATGTGCCCGGAGATTGTTCTCGTCGAGGGGCGCCACGAGATCTACACCGACTACCACCATCGCGTGGTTGAAGCTGTGGAGAGCTGCGTGCCGGTGACTGCCGTCTGTTCAATCGACGAGATGGCCTGCCGCCTGATGGGTCGTGAGCGGCCGTTGTTGAATGCGCTCGATCTTGGCCTCCGCGTGAAGACTGCGATTCGCGAAAAAGTGGGCGAATGTCTGCGCAGCTCCGTGGGCATCGCCACCAACCGCTACCTCGCCAAAGTGGCCAGCGACATGGAAAAACCCGATGGCCTGGTGGCGCTGCCGCTCGACATTCTGCCTGAAGCGCTGCATCAGCTCACGCTGCGCGATCTGCCCGGCATCGGCGCGCGCACTGAGAAGCGCCTGAACGAAAAAGGCATTCGCACCATGGACGATCTGCTCGCGCTGGATCGCGAGAAGGCAGGCGAAATGTGGGGGTCGGTGTGGGGCGAGCGGCTGTTTCATTGGCTCGCGGGCGAAGATTTCGAGATGGGTGAACTGGAGCACCAGAAATCCATCAGCCACTCGCACGTGCTGGCGCCGGAGATGCGCGACGCGGAAAAAGCCTGGGCCGTGGCGCACAAGCTTCTCCACAAAGCAGCCATGCGCCTGCGCTCTGCGGGCCTTTGGGCCAGCCACATAGGCCTGGCAATTGGATTCGCCGTGCCGCGCAGCGAGGGCACACCCGTCTCCCGCTTTGGCGTCCCCGCGCGCGGCTGGCGCAGCGAATTGAAGCTGAGCGAGTGCCAGGACAATCAGACGCTCATTGCCGCGCTGCGCCGACTGTGGGAGTCGCGGCCCTCCGGCGTGCAATACGAACACCCCTACTTTATCGGCGTGCAACTCAACAACCTCGTTCCCGATCGGCTGCACACGCTTGCGCTTTTTGATGGACTCGAAGAAGAGCAGAGCCGCATCCGCCTGAACGCCACCATGGACCAGATCAACGACAAGTACGGCATGAGCACGCTCGCTCCCGCTGCGATGCTCACCGCCTACAAGGCCGCGCCCACGCGTATTGCGTTTAACGCGATTCCCGATTTGTTCTGACTCTTGACAGCGATCTTGTTCGCTACCGCTGGCGTCGCAATCGTGCGTTTCAGCTGTTGACTCCTCTGGCGTGAACGCCCTGCCTATTCGGATTTGACCGTCTTTTTCAAAACGTAATCGAAGAACCGTTCGGTCACGCCGTCCTTGGAAGTCCATTCGGCGCGCAGGGTCGTTCTTTTTTCCACTTTTCTTAGAGCAGAAAGCAGCGCGCGATTCAGTTCCTTCGCGCCGGCTCCTTCCATCTCGGCCTCGATCGCAATCTCGTCGCCTTCCGTTCTCGCGGCGCCCTGCGCAGAGAGTTGCTTCAGGGCATTCCGGACCGTCGCGATATCCGAGCGGTTGACACGGGCCTTCAGCTTTAGCTTCATTCAGGTACTCCTCATTCGTGCGCAAGGCGCCATCAGTGGATCAGCGCCTTCGGATTCAACTTTCCAATCCGTCCATGCGGCCCAACGACAAAAGGCAGCGACAGCGCGTTCCAATTTTTATCCGCATCAGCCGCTTCGTGCATCGCGGTGTCGGGATGCAGCGCGCGCCAGTTCTTCCCGTCGTCGGTGGAGATGTCGGTGCCGTTCGGCCCGACGGTGATCCACGTTTTCGCATCAGCGTCGTAGGCGACGGCGGAGCGGTAGCCATGCGGCGGGGTTTGAGCGGCATGCCAATGTTCGCCTTCGTCCTTCGAATATGCGGCTGCTCCTGAAGAATCGTCGGGCTTCGTGTAGTCGCCGCCGACAGCGACAAGACCATCCCAGTCGCGCGATTCGATTGAAAATGCACCGCTGGCTGTAGAGCCGGTGCGTAGTGGCAAATCTACCGGGTGAAATCGCGACCCGTCATTAATATCATCGCCGAGAAAGAGACGGCCGCCAGCGGGTCCTCCGGTCACAAAACCGATTGCATATCTCTCATCCACCAAGAGCGCGGAATTGCTTGCCGCAAAAGCACCCTCTTGGGGAAGTGCGCCCAGCCCTTTCCACGCGGTTCGCTTCGAATTATCGCCCTGCCAATCGTCTTGCCACGTTGCACCTTTGTCGCCTGTCGTCCAGAACCGGAACGATCCATTCACGGGGTCGCCAAGCAGATAGCCGTCCGTGTCGAACCGATTGAGTAAGAACGCGTCCCAAAACCCATCCTTATCTGGGTTCGTAAACACCAGCTTCCACGTCTGGCAGCCATCGGTCGTCTTATACAGTCGCGACAGATCCCCTTTGCCGCTCGACATCACGATCGCCGTGTTCGCATCGAATGCCTGCACGCCGCGAAAATCCAGGTGCTCCGCGCCCGGCGGGATCGTACACGCCTGCCACAAATAGCCGCCGTCTTCCGTGCGCAAGACCGTTCCGTTCGTGACCGAAGCCCACGCCACCCCTCCGCCCACGTTGTCGATGCCGCGTAAGTCGGCAGTCGTGTGCGAGTCTTCCATCCCCCACTGCGCCCGCGCCGCGCCCGCGACCATCAGAATCAACGCCAGCGCCCATCCCCTTCTCATGCCCAACAGTGTAGGCCAGAGAGCAGGGGTCAGAGATCAGGGGACAGGGATCAGAACAACGGCCCACACGAACTGGTCCGCGCCGATCAGGTCCAACCTCATCCCCGAACTTTTCCCGCGCGAATACGTAATTCTCTGCATCCCATCCCGCACTCCCATGCGGATTAGAAGGTAGCAGCGAGTTTTATGGCCACTGACTGGCAGCCCGGCTTCGAACCACTCCCGGATTTCGAACGGCTTTTTGACGAGCACCAGTCCATGGTCTTTTCGCTGGCGCTTCGCATGACCGGCGACCGCGGCCTGGCCGAAGAGATCGCGCAGGATGTTTTTCTGGCTTTGGACGAGAACATGGGCAAAATCGAGTCCGCGCAGCACGCTTGCTTCTGGCTGCGGCGCGTCGCAATCAGCCGGTCAACCGATGCGCTGCGCAGGCGGCGGGCGCGCGGCTTCGGCCAGTGGGTTGAGATTGACGAAAACCACGGCTCCCAGGCGGAAGAGAGTAGCTCGCCCCTCGGCAGCCGCATTGAAGCTTTGCTGGCTACGCTGCCGGAGGCGCAACGCGCGGCGATCGTTCTTCGTTATCAAGAAGACATGACGCCGGAAGAGATTGCCGCTACGCTGGGCGCGCCGCTGGCCACGGTGAAGAGCCATCTGCAACGGGGATTGAAACTGTTGCGCGCCAAGGCTGAAAGCAAGTTGAAGGAGTACATTCGTGCCGTTTGAGCAGCCGTTTGAGCATATCGATGAATTCGAACGCGAGTTGCGCGAAACGCTGAAGCGCCAGCCCGCGCCGGTGAGCCTGAAGTACAGGGTCATGGAGTATCGCCGGCAGAATCGTGGGCAGATCCAATCCATTCGCCCCGCACAGCGCCAGCGTAACCGCATGATCTGGCTCGAGCGCATCGCAGCTTCGCTCGTCCTGGCCGGTGTCGCGGGCAGCGCTTTAGTCGGCCGTTACGCGATCGAACGCCGCAGGGGAGAAGAAGCAAAACAGCAGGTCTTCACCGCGCTCCGCATCACCAATCATGCGTTCCAGGTGATGAACGAGCAGTTGCAGCAGCAGGACAAAGATTCGCATTAACGAAGAACTCGCAAGAACGAAAGAAGGAGAATCGAGCATGAAACATCGCATTGTTGCAGTCATCCTGGGAGCGGCCGCGCTGATTGTGCCGGCGAGCGCGCAAACTTCGCCCTCGCCATTTCCGCTGCCAACGCCGATCGAGAAGGAACTCGGCACACGCGCCGCCAACGTAACCGAGGTGACGCTGGGCAAGGGCATGCTCGACTTCGCCTCGAAATTCATGGACAAGAGCGACAAGGACCAGGCCGCGGTAAAGCAGTTGATCGAAGGGCTCGACGGCATCTACGTTCGCGATTACGAATTCGACAAGGAAGGCCAGTACTCCATGGACGAGCTTCAACAACTGCGCCAGGCCTTCGCGACTCCAGAGTGGACGCCGATGGTGCATGAGCGCGAGACCAAGGGCGGAGGAGAGAGCACCGACGTGATGATGAAGATGGTCAACGGCGAACCGCAGGGAATCTTTGTGCTGGATGCCGAGCCGAAAGAGTTGACCATCGTGCTGATCCTCGGCCCCATCCGCTTGGATCAACTGTCGGAGCTTCAAGGGCTGAGCGGGCTAAGCAAGCTGGGCGAGATTGATAAAGACAGCAAAGGCAAAGACAAATCCGCTGAAAAAGCCAAAAAGGGAGGCGACCAATGAACAAGTTTCCTGGGAACCGGCACTTCTGGATTCCGCTCGGCTGCGCCGCTCTGTGCGTACTGTTGACCGCTCCGTGGTGGGTTGTGCGAGCGGCCGGTGAAGGCGGTTTTGACGGCGTCGTCGATTCCATTGAGTCGCACTATCACCAGCACGCGATGCGCATTCCATTGATGGGCCTGGCCAGCGTGGTGGCTGGTGCGGCCACTCATGGCGGCGTGGGCGGAGTGCACGTTGCCGAATTCGAGCACTTCTCAGCATCTGTTGACGGTGAAGAATTAAACCGTCTGGTCGAGGAAAAGCTGGGCCAGGGCTGGGACCGGATGATTCGCGAAACCAGCCGCCATGGCGGCGAACAGACGCTGATCTTTTCGCACCCCGAGGGCAAGCGCATGGGGCTCTTCATTCTCGATCTCGATGGAAAGGAATTGAACGTCGTTCAGGTCTCCGTGGATCCTGACCGGCTGAACGAAACGATTATCCAATACAAGCACCACGACGGAGACAAGAGCGCGTCCGATTGATGCGCGCAACTTCAGGCGCCGGCACAATGAGCGGGCGAATCAACGCCCGCTCTAATGCTGCGTCACGCTCAGCACGTTCTGATCGGGATCCTTGAACCAGGCGATACGCGCCCCACTGGGCGCCGTCCAGATTCCCTTCGGATCGCCGTCATTGACTCCGGGATAGCGCTGAAGCTCGACTCCCGCCGCAGTTAGCCGCTCCACCGTTGCTTCGATCGAATCCACACTCCACCCCAACACCGTGAACGGCGCGGGACTGTGTTCGTGCACGGCCGTTACCCGCAGCATGGTTCCATTGGCGTCGAAGACGAGCGCGAAAGGGCGCTGATCTTCAACGAGCTTGAGTCCCAGTACGCCTTCGTAGAACGCCCGCGCCTTGACGGAATCCATGGTGGCGACAAATGCCACGAGCTTGCAGTTTCCAAGAATCGATCGTTGCGTCATCCTGCACCTCCGCGAAGAGTTTCCATCGGATCGACTATTTTGAGTCGGCCCGCGTCATCAGGTCGACAAAATCTTTTTGGAAGCGCGGCAGATCCAAATCCATCTGCGCGTGGACAAGGCGAACGCCGATTGCCGGCTTCAGCGACTCGGGCCACGTGAGCGTATCGCCGTAGCTGGGGCCGTGGCTCAGGTCCACATCCATATACACATCCACTTCCTTCGTGATGATCGCGGGATCGATCCACGCGCAGGCTTCGAGTTCGTCCCACATATCCGTGCGCCGCCGGCTCCATTCGGCGATGTAACGTGCCGCCGGCGCCTGCGACTTCGAAATCGCATCGAGCATCTCTTGCGTGAAGGGCGCTTTGACGGAAACGTCTTCGGTGGTAACGTCGATGCGCGGCCAGTTGGCGCGCAGCACAATGTGCGCGGCCTCGGGATCGAACCAGAAGTTGAACTCATGTCGCGGATCGGCGGCCTCAATGTCGTTCGTCTGCGGATTGATGCTGCCGCCCATGATCAAGATGCCTTTCGTCAGCGACGCGAACTCCGGATCGATGGAGACGGCCAGCGCGATGTTGGTCAGCGGCCCGGCGGCATAAATCGTGACTTCGTGCGGATGCGCGCGCACCTGCCGGATGAGGAAGTGCGCAGCGTCTTCGTCGAGCGTCTTTGTGGCCGGCAGACCCTCAGGCATGGGCGGGATTTCGTAGGGCCCGTGGGAATCCGGTCGGGTTGCGCCGGTTGCGGAAGTTGCCACGACCCCTCCCCATGCACCCAGCCACGCCACTTTACCGTCGAGCGCTTCTTCCATACGCGTCTTTTCCTGGTCTCGGACGAGAGGAAACACCGCGCCGCGCACGACGGGAACATCGGTGTGCCCGGTCAGCTCCAACATGCGCAGCGTGTGCAGCGTCTCTTCGTCGCGCCACGCGTCGCCGGTCACGATCGTGATGCCCAGCACCTGCACGTCCGGCGCCTGCAACAGCGCCAGCATCGACATCTGGTCCGAGCCGCCGGGGCCGGCGCCATCCTGATCGATCAGCACCATCCGCTTTTGCGCGGAGCACATACTTACGCAGGCGAACGCAATAAGCGCGAGCAATTGTCTCTTCATAAATTGGATTGTGGCACAGCGCGTGGACCATTGATTCAGCCTGACGCGCGAAGTGTCGACCTGAACTCTGACCCCCCAAACCTGACCCCTGTCTTACCTCCGCCCAAAGCCTCGCGGCTTGAACGGCGGCGTGACAGGCAGATTGGTTTTGCCTTCGGGATACACCACGAGGAAGCGGTTTGCCCCCTCGCCCACGCTGGCTGTCTCAACACCCTGGAGCGACCGGCAAACCAAATGCAGCATGCGCCGCTCACGGCTGTTCATGGGCGGAAAACTGTAGGGAACTCCGGTCTGGCGAACCTTTTCTGCGGCAGCTTCGGCGGCCAGGCGTAATTCCTCGGCGCGCAGCGCCTTGAAGTTGGCGGCGTCAAAGCTGACCATGTGGTGCTCGTGATGGTCCAGGCGCAACATTTGTGCGGCCAGGGTTTCCAGCGCCCGCAGCAACTCGCCGTTGTGCTGGATCACCAGCGGTACATCGGGCCCGGCCAATTCAACCGAGATTTGGCGCGGCGCGGCGCCATCCCCTTCGCTCGTGCCGTCGGAAGCGCTGATGCGGTATTTGAGGCGAAGCCCGCCCAACTTGTTCAGAGTATTCAGAAATCCAGCGATTTTTTGTGCAGCGCGCTGCAGGTCGTCAATGGGCATAACAAACAAGTATCGCAGAGCCGGGTGGCCCGGCGCATTCTGCATACAGGATAGAAGAGCGGCCGGTCGGCTACTGAATGACCGGTCGAATCCCCTCCCACGGGACACAAAATGCTAACGTGGTCTTGGATCTTCCTGCGACCGCCTGGAACCCAATGTTGCGTAAGTCCCTCGACTTGCCGATGCGCCGCCTGCTTCCAATTCTTCTGCTCTTCGCGCCGTTTGTACTCACGGCACTTTCTCGAGCGCAGGGCGGCCCGCCGTTTATTGGCGACGATCCAGGAACGCCCGGCAATCATCATTGGGAGATCAACTTCGGCTGGATCGCCAACCATAATCCAGGCCAGTCGTACTACGAGATTCCCGATATCGACCTGAATTACGGCTGGGGCGATCGCATTCAGCTCAAATACGAGCTGCCCCTTGCCGCGGGAACCAACGCCAACAATTCCACCGGGGTGGGGCTGGGCGAATCGTACCCGGGCATCAAGTGGCGTTATTTTGAGTACCATCGCGCGGGGCAACCAAAAACGGATGAGAATCTGCTCTTCTCGCTGGGGACCTACCCGCAGGTGATGATCAACAACCCCACCGGTTCGGCGCAACGCGGAATTGTCGAGCCGGGACCACAATACTATCTTCCCATCGAGGCCACGGCACAAATCGGATGGCTGGCGCTCAACGGCGAAGTAGGCCGATGGATCGGCAACAAGAACATGCCGGATCAGTGGGGGCGCGGGTTGATCGCCGGTCACGAGTTCAACGATCGCACGGAACTTTATGCCGAGCTCTATGACCTGCAGGCCATCAACCGCATTGGTGACCAGCCTAAACAGCGATCCTTCACGCTCGATCTCGGCGGACGCCAGACTCTCGGCCGCTCCGGCCATCTCCGATTGCTGTTTATGGGCGGGCGCGCCATCCAGGCGGTCACGCGCACCAATGGCGAACCGAGCTGGATCGCCTACATCGGTCTTCAACTCCTGCTGGGGCCCACTGAGAAAGAAACGCCCGGCGAGCAGCCGTGAGCGGCCCGGCCGTTCACTCTGGAGCTGCGACGATCACGGGCCGAAGCCGCGGTTCATGTCCCAGAGAGGGTAGTGAGGAAGTGCGCGGGCGGGATCTTGGATGAACAGAGCAGTTTGTGCCACGCGGTCGCGCATGCGTTGCTTTGCCGCGGCTCCGACATCGTGGCGGCCGAGCGCCGGAGCCTGCGCTCCGGAACGAACGGTGCCTTCAGACGGGATAAGACCTTCGGCAATCAGAAGGCGCTCTCCGCTGCGCGGCACGAACAGTTCTGACAGAGATTCGCGGAGGCGACGGATTTTCTGCTTTCCGAAGCGCGTTTCCCAGCGTCTTTCGACGGCGGAAGTGACGTTAAAGTAGTTTTCGCGCGCCAGCAGGCCAAGTGGCGACAGGTGAACCAGTTTGCCGCGGCGCGGGGTCGTTGCGGGTTCCACAACGATAAAAGGCTTGATCTGCCATCCGATGCCGGAGGTTTCGGGGGAACAACCGGTCAAATGCGGGATCTCGCTTTCGGGAATTGGTTGATCGCTGAGTACGCGCAGAGTGTTCGCGCAAAGCCACAAAGGCACGCGCGACTCGCGCTGGAACTCCATAGTGAAGGCCAGCAGCAGTTGTGAGAGCAGCGCGGGCAAGGGCAACGGAACGGTGGCCTGTGTCGTGCGGGTTTTGTATGTCACGTCCAGTTCCCGTTCCCATTGGCCCGGTATGCCATGGGGCAAGTCGACATCCAGTTGGGCGGCGATGTCTTCGAGCGAGAGGCGGAGTGTTCCGATGCCGCCCGAGCCGAAGCGCGCTAGCCAGCGGCTTTCGATTTCATCCAACAGCGGCGTCCAGATTTCTATGGCCCGGCGGCCTTTTGCGGTGGGATGGACGATCCAGTCGGAGCGAATGCCGCGGCCGCTACCCCATCCGTCGCGCAGAAGACGGCCGGCGAGGCGGTGGGGCCTGGCAGGGATGGGGCGCTTGTCTGCGGAATCGGCTTCGAGCGTAATAAAACCCCAGCGCTCCAGACAGCCTAATTCGAACTTCACGCTCTTCTCCGAAGACAGGGAATGAACAGCCAAGTTGCGGACAGACAGGCTGGACTCTGCGAGGAAGCGCATCAGGGTGGACCAGATTACGAGGGACAGAGACGCACCCGCGTAACCCGCCTCGCGCATCTGTTTTTCAAACTTGTCGTCGAGTTCAAGCGTGAAAGCGATCAGCGCCTGCGACAGCCAAGCAGACAGCGGGCGGTTGGTTTCGACGGCCATGCTCGACTAGTTTATCGGGACCGGAGCGGGCCGTCTTCGACCGCGACGATGTGAACTCTACGAAAGCGACGGCCGGAGCAGGGATTCGAGACCAAGCCCTATGCTGCCTGCTAGATCCGTTCCTCCACAGCGGCCCGCCTGAAGAAAACTGCCCCACAGATCAGCAGTCCAATCATCAAAAACGTCGTTGCGGCAATTCCCGCGATGACGGCAAAGTGCAACAGGGATCGAAATTGCATGACTGGGACACCGACGTCCCAATGCGACTTGAGCACTCCGCCAACGAGCGCCAGTACCGGCACGACGATAGTGATGACGTAAATCTGTGCCCGTGTGTAGGGCTTTGCGGCCGGCAACTCATGCGGCTCGGTCGCGCGATACCACATCCATATCCACACCGCAACAACAGCCAGGCCGAACAACGTGCTGCCGTCCTGCAGCAACCTGTACATTTGCACATTCCCTTCAACGGGAAAGTGGACTCGCAGCCTGAGGAAGCTTAAATGTCGATATGGCCAATAGAACGGGTGGGTGAACGAGTCCCAAAGAAGGTGCGTTGCCTCCCCAACCAGGATGGAGACTACGATCAATGCCAGCCGCGGGGGCGGCCAGAACGAGAAAGGTTTCGCCCTGGGTTTCAGTCGCGCGCGAAACCCCTTCGGTAGGAGCATTGTGAAGGGCTGCTTCACGAAGGCGTGAAACAGCCAAAGGGCAACGAGGCTGAGCGGCAAATCGTAAAGAAACATGCCGTGCAGTGAATGAGCGGCCAGTCCGTGCGGACTGAGAAAAAAGAAATAAGCAAAATCGGGCGCGAAACATCCGACGAGGAGGGCCGACATTTCAAGGCGCGTTCTTTGAAAAGGCCATACGGCAGCTGCGTGAGAGAACGTAAAAGGCATTGTTTCAAGTATCGCGCATGCCGCGCGGAGGTTCTGAGCCGCTGGAAGATTCGCCGGTGATGTCTCAGTTCGCCGTTCCGGGTCTCTTAACAGGATGGTCACTCGCAGACAGGCGGGTAAGTTCGCTGCGATCTGCGGCCGTGACCTTCGACCATTCCTTTGACTGCCCACAGCTGTAGTTCACTTCGGTTGCACCATGAGCCGCTGCTGGGATAGGTGGTGGGGGGCTGATCGGGTCGAGGAAAAGCAAGTATTCACCGCCCAAATCTGGATTCGTCCCCTTATCCAGATAGAAGCCGCCGCTGTCACGGTAAGTGAGGAGTTCGATGTTCACCGGGGGATTACCTTTGAAGCGGGTAAGCACTTGTAGGTGATAGATCGTCCAAGAGTCGCCTTCGTCGGCCCAATGGTAGTCCGCATTTGTGACCTTTGCCAGGACTACCCATCTTGAATCTGCAAACTCCTGCCGAACCGTCGTTTTGGCGTTCATCTTCCCGTGGTAGATACAAAAGGCGCTAGCTTGTTGGGTCAACTGCAGCGCGAGCAACAAACATATGACGGCGTTCTTTGTGAGGATCATTTGGCAAGCATAAACCGGAATGTGGTTTCTTCGCTCCGTTTACCACAGCCGCGCTTGTTGATGAGCGTCGGATCGGCAAGATAGGATGACCCAGAAAAGGTTTTTGAGGTGCATCCGCCGTGCGTGCATTTTCCATCGTGCCTGTTTGCATTCTTGCATTGGGTTCCCTCACTGTTGCCGCGCAGAGTGCGCCGAAACTTCCCAGAGAAATCGTCCGAAAGGCTGCCCCACCGCAGGGGTCGCAGGTGGCGCTCACGCCGCCCATGGGCTGGAATAGCTGGAACTTCTTTCACGGCAATGTGACCGACAAGGACATTCGCAACGCTGCCGATCAGCTTGTTGCTACCGGGATGAAAGATGCCGGCTATGTCTACGTCAACATCGACGACACCTGGGAAGGTGAGCGCGACGCCGATGGTGTGCTGCACTCGAATACAAAGTTCCCCGATATGAAGGCGCTCGCCGACTATGTGCACTCGAAGGGGCTCAAGCTTGGCATCTATTCGTCGCCTGGACCAAAAACCTGCGCGGGCTTCGCCGCCTCGCTCGATCATGAGGCGCAGGATGCGCAGCTTTACGCGTCATGGGGCGTCGACTACCTGAAGTACGACTTGTGCAGCTATCGCGAGGCGGTCATGTCGGTGCAGGCGCCCGACGACAAAGCCGCGCAGATGCGCTTGATGATCGCAGCTTACGAAAAGATGGACAAGGCTCTCAAAGCCACTGGCCGCCCCATCGTCTACTCGCTCTGCCAGTATGGCTGGGATGCGGTTTGGGAATGGGGTCCGACGGTAGGCGCAAATCTGTGGCGCACCACGGGCGATATCCAGCCTAACTGGCAAAGCGTGTATTCCATCCTCAATGAGCAGGCCGGTCTCGCCAAATACGCCGGATCCGGCCACTGGAACGACCCGGACATGCTCGAAGTGGGCAATGGCAGGCTCTCGCTGGCTGAGAATCGCACGCACTTCTCCATGTGGGCCATGCTGGCCGCGCCGCTGCTCGCCGGCAACGACCTGCCCAACATGACGCCAGAGGTCCGCGCCATCCTCACCAATCGCGACGTGATCGCCATTGATCAGGATCGCCTGGCTCGCGAAGCCACGCGCGCTTTCTCCGAGGGCGAAGTTGATGTCTGGACCCGGCATCTGTCCGGCGGAGCCATTGCCATCGCCGTCATCAACGCCGGACCCGACCGCTACTCCACACATCCGTTTCATCTGAGCCTGTCCAGGCTCGGCCTGCATGGCGCGCAAAAGGGTAAAGACTTGTGGACCGGCAAGGAGATCACACTCACCAACAACATGCCGATCGAATTCGCGAGCCACGACGTTCTGCTGGTGCGTGTCGCGGCGCCAAAGTAGGCCGATTGCTGGGGACGCCATACGGTCTTTTCATCTTGCCAACGATCTCCTCGCAGGAATCGCAGATTTTTATTTCTACTTGCCGCTAAAACCGGTTAGAGTAATCCCCAACGGCTCCCTCCCGCCGCACCATGTGTGACGCGTTGATTGCGCTACTGTGGGGCGTGCTGTCCGTTAGCGGTCCGAGTTCTTATTGCCCATCCTTCAAGAGGCCTTGCGATGAGCGACGTCAGATGCCCGCATTGCGGAGGAATCAACGAGTCCAACGCTGCGTTCTGCGGAACCTGCGGAACGCCGCTTGCTGTTCAACCGCCTTCACCCCCCACAAACCAGCCTTCGTCCGCGACGCAGACGCCCGTATCGAACCAGCCACAACCTCCGGGCGCCTATACGCCACCGCCACCCGGCGCGATTCCAGCGCCACCGGGAGTCTATCCGACGCCCCCTGGCGTCTATCCACCCATGGGCCCCGGCGCGAACGTGATGGGGCAAAACACCAAGTGGGCGATCGGGCTGGGCATCGCGGCCTTGTTCTGCTGCGGACCCTTCACGGCAATTCCGGGCCTCATTCTTGCCAAGAAAGACATGGACGAATTTGCCTCAGGGCGCGCGCCGTATTTGAACGAAAGCTCGGCCAAACTCGCCTTTTATCTGAACATCGGCGCGTTGATTCTGTCGGTTTTGGGAATGTTGTTCTTCTGGGGCAGGGGATTTCACGTTCTTTGAGTTCACGTGGAGGGCCTGCATGTACGGCCGCACCGACAAATCGGTTGCTGTGGGACTGCTGGCCTTTGCCTGCTCGGTTCTTGCTGTCGCAGCGTGGCTGAAACCCGCTGCGATTGGCTACGGAACGCACATGCAGCTGGGGTTGCCCCCCTGCAATTTTCTGCGCCTGACGCACCTGCCCTGCCCCACATGCGGAATGACGACGTGTTTTGCGTGGGCCGTCCGCCTCCAATTCCGGAAAGCGTTCTTCGCCAATCCATTTGGCATCCTGGCATTCTTCGGCACGGTCTCAGTTATTCCGTTGGCAATCGTTTTGCTTTGGCGCCGCATTTCGTTTCGCCAAATTACGAGCCACGCCTGGTTCAACAAGGCTATCTACGCTTCAACTGCACTTTTGTTCGCAAGCTGGATTTTCAAGCTGGCGGAGTTTCAGTTCGCGGGTTACTGATCTCTCCGCCGTTCAACCGGAAAAGGAGTTCCTATGGCAACCATCGCTCCTCCGCTGATTTGTCCGCAGGGACATGGGCCCGGAGTGCCTGGTTCGCGGTTCTGCACGTTTTGTGGGGCCACGCTTATCGCGCCGGGACAGCCCGTGCCCGCAAATCTCGCAGTGCCGCCTGCGAACGGCGGGTGGCAACCGGTGAACGCCGGGCCGGCTCAAGCGACGCCCGCAGTACCGGCGCAAGCCACGACCGCGCCCCAATGGCAGCCGGCGCCTGCAACGGCAGTCCAACCGCCGCAGTGGCAACCCGCACCCGTAGCGCCTGTTCCGCCGCCGTCTCAAGGTTCAATTCCTGCGCCATCGCCCGCGCAGGCAGCACCCGTCGCCCAAAACCAGCCGGTCCCGTGCAAAACGTGCCGCAACATCGGCGCCGGGCTGGGCGAAGACGTCCTGGTCTGCCAGGAATGTAATTGGCTGCGTCCGCTACTTCCCGGCTACAAGCTCGATCGCTCGGTTTTCATGTGGGCGCAGGACGGCCAGGCGATGACCCATCTGCAGAGCATTTCCGCGCTT
>Ga0326728_10009611_pt1 | contig 23164 bp, 18 predicted proteins | sample MB3enrmetagenome_FD_207602 | JGI IMG/M metagenome (GOLD analysis project Ga0326728, IMG submission 207602) | Lab enriched peat soil microbial communities from McLean, Ithaca, NY, United States - MB31MN | ecosystem: Environmental > Terrestrial > Soil > Wetlands > Peat | place: USA: New York... | reverse complement strand
TTTAATTTCTGACAGGTCTTATCGTAGGGCGCTGTCGCCATTTCAAGCAAAAAAGGAAATCATGGACAATGTTAACAAACATTTTGACCCTGACGTGGCAGTCGCTTTTGAAAATATATTTCCCAAAATAGAAGATATTGATACATTTATTTTCCCCGGAAGGACAAGAATATAAGACGAATAACCGCACATACATTCAGTACAGTAGTGGTCAGTGTTATTGTATATTTATTCCTCTGCAGTTTTCAAAACTGTAATTTTAGTTAAGTTTCCACCTTCATTTGTTAATATTATTTCAATGTACAACATAAACTACCCCCAAAATAGCGGACACGTAATATCCGTAAATATATGATAAGACAATAGGGGGTAAAGCTATGCGTGGTAATACTCATAAACGGTATGATGAAGCATTTAAGCGGGAGGCAGTTTAACTAAAACACATCCTTGGAGATGCGCCATCTATCAGGAAACGCGGAATTTGATATAGTGACATCTTGATCAAGTTTGAAATCATTATACCGCTCAGAAATCCATTGTTTCATTTTCGTGTCGGATAATGCCCGTTCACTCACATTCTTGTTAAGATAATCGTCAATAGCTTCTTCCTTGATGATTATCTCGATCTTCCTGGATCGCTTGTTTTGCCGGTGCGTGTCGTTTTCGAGTTTCCAGTCGATTCGTATTAAATAATCGCCTCCGGAGAGTCTTGAATCAATCCATGCATTTGCGGGCAATAGCGGTTTTATAATCCTCAGCCAGTAATCAAGCAGATCTTCATTCATTGCCGGTCATTTTTATCTTTTTTGACCATCCATATTTATCTGTCTTAACATTTCTGCAGGTTGCATTATATTGGAGCGTGAAAACAATTTTTTCCTGATTTTGTGCATCCTGATTGATGCGATAGTCAGTTATTGAACCTCCGAAAAAAGATGGCTCAAGCCGTTTTTTGTGAAAATAAATTTCACCGCCAACCAGTTTCTTAGCCTCGCTTTCATCGACGCTCAACAAACCGCTTTCCCATCTGTCCTCTGCCAACTTTACAAAATTGTTCAATGGCTCAATGATGTGTATATTCATTCTATTTCTCCTTTTATAATAATCACTTGGTACAATCCGGACTTTCTTTCCATTAATTTTGATCTAAAAACAAAAGACCTGCCTTAAGTATAATGGACAGGTCTTTAATATTGCGCTGGCTCTCTAAATCAAAGAGAAATTCACTGTTTCTATAGATGTCTATTATTTTGTCTTTTACAGGATATACCTAATACGGGGGAAGTCAAGATAATTTACTTTATCTTATGCCGTCTGTATTTACATGAAATATTGTCATTTTTTAAACAGATTATTTGAAAGTCCCAAAATGGATTTCATTTCGTCATTTTTTTTAGCATCTTCAAACTTCTGCATAGGTGTCGGTATGAATAGTTCTTCCCGTAATTCTCAATGCTTTCAACATCCCACTGCTGAAACTGCGGTTATTATTTCCTTTGACACACATGATACTTATTTATTATATATTAAACACATAAAAAATGTCCCGTCCCTAAAATCAGTTCACCACACAGAGGGGGGTAACCCGATGAAGGATAAGTTACGCTATAATGAACAGCATTTCCGGTCTTTCGTAGAGAACTCCCCCGATATTGTTGTTCTCATGAATCTGGAAGGAATTATCACTTATATAAATCCGGCGGTGGAGAAAGTTTTAGGATTCAAGCCTGAAGAAAGGATTGGCGCCAGAGGATTTGAGCGTATCCATCAGGATGATAATAAGTTTTTAACTGAGTCATTCAATACGCTGGCCACAAATACGAACACGCCTGTTATACGGGGTGAAGTGCGTCTTCGTCATAAGGATGGAAGCTGGCGTACGCTTGAAGCTGTTGGGAAAAATCTAATAAACAATAATGTTGTTGAAGCTATAGTTGTTAACTACCGCGATATCACCGAGCGCAAGAAGGCGGAGGAAAAGTTACAGAAGAGCGAGGAAAATTACAGGCAGCTTTTTGATAACTCACCGGTTGCGATATATCAATTTGATTATAAAAAAGGAAAAATAATAAAAGCGAATGATCTTATTTGCGAGTATCTTGGCTTAAGCCAGGAAGAAATAACTTCTCTAAATCCATACGACCTTTTGACCCAAGAGAGCAAGAAACGGCTTTTGGAGCGTATGGAAAAAATATCTCAGGATGTAAAAGTGCCGGAGACAGTTGAATATGAAGTATTTGATAAAAAAGGTAAACAGTGGATTCTTCAACTGCACATTAAAAATATTTACGATGCAGAAGGCCATATGGTTGCTTCTGATGTTGTTGCACATGATATCACTGAGCGTAAGCAAATCGAAGAAGCCCTGCGAAAAAGCGAAGAGAACTTCCGCCGTTCCCTTGATGATTCCCCGCTGGGTGTGCGCATATCAACAATAGAAGGCGAAACAATTTATGCCAACAGAGCGATTCTGGATATATATGGCTATGACAGTATTGAGGAACTGAAGCAAAAACCCCTGAAGGAACGCTATACGCCCCAAAGCTACGCTGAATTTCAGGCAAGGAAGAAAAAAAGACTACAGGGCGACTCTGTGCCTTCTGAATATGAAATAAACATTGTGAGAAAAAACGGTGAAATCCGTCATCTCCATGTTTTTCGCAAGGAAATATTCTGGAACGGTGAAAAACAGTCTCTGGTCATCTATCAGGACATAACCTCTCGCAAGCAGGCCGAGGAATCCGCCCTTAATGCAGAAAAATCCCTGAAAAAGAGTGAGGAACGTTATCGCAGCGTCTTCGAGAATGCGGGTTTACCCACACTGATCATGGAAGACTCCCTTCTGATCTTCATGGTTAATGACCGTTTTGTGGAGATGTCAGGCTACCGAAAAGATGAAATAGAAGGCCTTATGAAATTCACGGACTTTATCTGCTCGGGAGATCGCAGTGCCCTTATGCGGTGCCTTACGCGTCGCCGGGGAGACAAACCAGCCGAATATGAATGTCAGATCCTTCACTGCAACGGAAATAAATTCGACGTTCTTATTCGAGTCGGGAAAATCCCGGAGGCAGGTCAATACATTGTTTCATTCACAGACATCACCTCTCGTAAGCAGGCCGAAATTGCCCTGCTGGAAAGCCAGGAACATCTCAAGAAAGAGAACATTCGTCTTCGTTCGTCCATACGTGAACGCTACCGTTTCCGTGATATCATCGGTAAGAGTCGTGTCATGCAGGAGGTGTACGAATTTATTCTCCAGGCGGCGGCTACCACAGCCAATGTCGTCATTTATGGAGAGTCGGGAACGGGAAAAGAATTGGTGGCCAAGGCAATTCACGAGACCAGCGACAGAAGCCAGAATAAATTTGTCACTGTCAATTGCGGAGCAATCACGGAAACGCTCATGGAAAGCGAGTTTTTCGGTTATGTAAAAGGGTCGTTTACAGGAGCCAACATCGATAAACCGGGCTATCTCGATGAAGCCGACGGCGGAACACTATTCCTGGACGAGATAGGAGAAATCGGCCTGAACATGCAGGTAAAGCTTCTGCGGGCCATTGCAGGCGATGGGTACGTGCCTGTAGGCGGTAACACGATAAAGAAGTCGAATGTCCGGATTATTGCAGCTACGAACCGGAACCTCCGGGATCTTGTCAAGATGGGAGTAATGCGGGAGGACTTCTTTTACCGTATACATATCCTTCCTATTTATCTCCCTGCTCTGCGCGAAAGAAAAGAAGATCTGCCTCTCCTCATTGATCACTTCCTCCAGTTACAAGATAAAAACCACCTTCCGCTGCCTGGACATCTAAACGAAGCCCTGGTAAAATATAACTGGCCGGGAAATATCAGGGAACTTCAGAATGTTCTGCATCGCTATTTAACCTTAAAGATACTTGATATTGAGGGCATGCCGAAAACAACGACAATGTTATTTGAAGGAGAATCAACGAAAAAAGGAAATCCTGTCATTACAAATTTTACATTAGGCGCCTCACCTTTTGGTCAAGTGCAGCCTGTTAAAAATCATGATGACATGTATTTAGAAAATTCTACGATGACCGTGGAGATCATTGAAAGAGATCGGATTATTAGCGCATTGTCGAAACATAATTGGCGGCGAGACCGAACCGCTTCGGCCCTGGGGATCAACCGCAAGACACTTTTTCGGAAAATGAAAAAATTCGGACTGGTTCATCCCTAGTATCATCAGTATTCTGCCCCATATGGGGCAACACATTTCCTTTAAGAATATATTAATAATAAACATGATTAATACATCGCGGGACATTATGGGACATTCATGCCCCACGATGAGCAGCCACGTTATTTTTGTTGAATATATTGATGTTCTTTATAGATCAATTACTTATAATCAACGTAAGGTATCCGTTTAAAATGGTACAGTTCATGCTTTACTTTATTTTAACAAGCAGAACTGATCATTAAAGAGCAGGCAGTATACTTTTGATTGCTTTAATCATCGCTCCATTGATTAGGGAAACAAAGCATTCTATCAATTTTTCTGTCTTCCTTTCTCTTGTGATTTTCGCATAAGCAAATCAATGTGCCACCACAAACAATGTGTTTCAACATTAAATAGTTTTTAATAAAGTACCAACCCTTTTTTATGGCGCCGATTACACGGCTTATATTTAAATAATTTAAATAATTACTGAAATTGTGAGAGGGAAAAACATGAATAGCGCAACTGCAGTCATGCAAAATCAGTCCATCAATGCTGATTCCCGTGCCGGCAAATACCTAACCTTTTTCCTGGCCAATGAAGAATACGGAGTAGAGATACTCAAGGTGCAGGAAATCATCGGACAGATGCCGATCACACCGGTGCCGTTGACCTCCAGGTATATAAGGGGGGTAATCAATCTACGTGGTAAGATTCATCCCATCATGGACCTCAAAATAAAATTCGGCATGGGCCAGAGTCAGATCAAAGACGAGACGTGCATAATCGTTATTAAAACCGCCAGCCTGATGATGGGAATACTGGTGGACAAGGTCTCGGAAGTGGTGAACGTGGCTTCCGGCGACATCGAGAATACACCGTCCTTCGGGGCGGATGTGACCCCCGAATATTTTTTGGGCGTGGGCAAAACCGGCGGCCGGATCCGCCTGCTATTGGATATCGAAAAGGTGATAACCGCCCTCGACGTAATCAATCTAAACATATCACAGGAGGGAAAACATGATTAACAATTTTAAAATACGGACGAAGATGATATTGATGACCCTGCTTATCCTGATTTGCTTCTTCGGGTTGACGGTGTGGTTTTACTATAGCCTGAGCAACAGCATCTATCAGGAAAAGAAAGCGATGACTCGCCAGCTGGTGGAATCGACCATGGGGATACTGACCCATTACGCCGATCTGGTAAATAGGAAACAGTTGACATTAGCGGAGGCTCAGGACCAGGCAAAGGAGGTAATAAGATCTCTTCGATTCGGAGATAATAATTATTTCTGGATCAACGATCTACACGGCAATGTAATCATGCACCCGGTCAAGCAGGAAATGGAAGGCAAGGACCAGACGGATTACAAGGATTCCGAAGGCCAGAGGATATTTGTCTCTTTTGTCAATGTCAGTAAAAGTAACGGGGCCGGCTATGTCGATTATATGTGGCCTAAACCCGGTCAGACGAAACCGAGTCCCAAGGTGTCTTATGTAAAACTATTCAAAGACTGGGGGTGGGTAGTCGGGACCGGTATCTATATCGACGATATTGACGAGGTAACGGCACATCTGAACAAGAGCAAGACTATTGTAACCGTCGTCGGGGTCGTTTTGCTGGGTTTGATTATATCTATCGCTATACTCATCTCATCATCGATCTCAGGTTCGATTCCCAAGATCGTCAAAATGATGCAGGATATGACCCATGGGCACCTTTCGACCCGACTCGGCCTGAACCGCAAGGACGAGATCGGCATCGTGGCCAGAGAAATGGATTCCTTCGCCGATACTCTCCAGAACGTTGTGATTGGAACAATGCATAAGATCTCCGAGGGTGATGTCAGTACGGATATAGTCGTTGAGGACAAGGCCGACGAAATATCACCTGCTCTGAAACAGCTGACGGAAACCATCAAAAACCTGATTAAGGAAATGAATGATCTTACCCGGTCGGCCCTGGAAGGCAAACTGGAAGTCCGCGGCAATGCCGGGTCTTTCAAGGGCTCTTACCAGGAAATTGTTCAGGGCGTCAATAGAACGCTGGATGCGGTCGTGGGTCCGATAAACGAAGCATCGGGGGCATTGCAGAAAATCGCCGGTAAAGACATGACCGCCAGGATGAAGGGAGACTATAAAGGCGACCATGCCAGAATCAAAGAGTCTCTCAATTCGGCGGTGGAGAATCTGGACGGTGCGCTGCAACAGGTGGCCATCGGCGCCGAGCAGGTGGCAACAGCCAGTGTTCAGGTAAGCACCGGCGGACAATCCCTGTCCCAGGGAGCCAGTCTGCAAGCCAGTGCGTTACAGGAAATATCCAGCAGCCTTCAGGAAATATCATCCATGACCAGACAGAACGCACTCAATGCCAGGGATGCCAAAAGCGTCGCTGATATGGCGAGGGAAAGCGCCGACAAGGGCGTGGAGAGCATGAACCGCATGTCTTTTGCCATCAATAAGATCAAAACTTCATCAAATTCAACAGCCAGGATAGTGAAGACCATAGATGAGATTGCTTTCCAGACCAATTTGCTTGCATTGAACGCCGCAGTGGAAGCCGCGCGAGCCGGAGATGCCGGCAGGGGATTTGCGGTAGTTGCCGAGGAAGTAAGGAATCTGGCCATGCGCAGCGCGGAGGCGGCAAAGAACACAGCCAGCTTGATTGAAGAAGCAGTCAAGAACTCGGAAAACGGAGTATCCATCAACTCCGAGGTTTTAACGAACTTTCAGGAAATTGCCGGACGAATCGGCAAGGTCAGCCAGGTGGTTGAGGAGATAGCGGCGGCTTCTGATCAACAGGACAGGGGAATCGGACAACTCAACAAGGCGGTGGAACAATTAAACCAGTTGACCCAGCAAACTGCGGCTAATGCCGAAGAATCGGCAAGCGCCGCGGAGGAGATGTCTTCACAGTCCGAACAGATGCGTGGCATGGTAGCCGCATTCAAACTTGACGGATCGGGACATCTCAGGCATTCCTTGCTGGCTGAAAGTCAATCAAGGCAGATGTTTATAGCTCCGGCGTACAAGGAAAAGAAAATAAAGTCCTTGTCTACTGTCCCGCCTGATCCCCGTAAAGTGATACCATTGGATCAATCCGACCATGATGTGTTAAAAAAGTTTTAAAATAACTCCAAAGTAATATTCCAGGAATCCCTTTCTCTTCCTTTCAACAGGGAGAGAAAGGGACGATTTTCAACGATTCAATGTGCCGGAGAAATAGTGAACAACAGCGCCCTGTTTAATTATTGACTTTCCTTAAGTCGCACGTAATATTTTGCGATTAAGAATCCTTTAGTTCATACTGAAAATAAATATCGTCGTCGCCCTGTACAAGACCTCTGACCTTTTTTGCGATAGATTTTTTACCAAAAACTTTAAGGGCCTGCTGAAAATAACCCATAAGAAGATGCTCGAAATAAATATATTTAACATCAACCCCTGTGATTTTAATATGTACGATATTGTTCTCTAACTTTGTGGTAATTGTGCCTCCGTCATAATAGGTCGACCAGAGCTTAGGCAGAACAAACTCGACAAAATGTTTCATATCTTTATTGAGTAAATAAGAATGGTACATGCCTCCCGGCTGCAAAACGTATTTAGCGCCGGACCTTCCAAATATCTCGTATGCCATTTTATCGTTATTAAAGAATTCCCTACACATTTCATCAAAAAAAACGATTAATTTTTCTATTGGAACAAGAGAAATAGCCATAATCATCTTGCTGAAAAATTCATCCTTTTCTGCCAGTTTGGTCATAAAGGCATTCCAGCGTTCCTCGCCAAACCCCTGAATGATAACAGTTTTTGTGGTAGCAAAAAAAATGCCTTTGACGTTCATATTTAAATCCTCCCGAGAAATTATATAAATTAACCGCTATTTATTTTTACCTTTAAGTTCATCAAATTGCAAATATAAATATTTTTAGAATAAGAAAAACAATTCTACAAAAAACATTATGACCAAGGTAGTCTTCATTTCTGTAAATTTATGCCAGGTTACAATCAATAATAAACACAATTCATCCGGCTTGTGAGGTTCTCCGGACATAACTGATTATCAGCATTTTTGTTTGAATGCCGGCGGTTCACCTGACTATTCTTGTTCTGTGTTAATGAGGGCCCTTTTGCTTTTCAGGTTTTTTAACCGCAGGACCGGGGGTATTTGAAATAGTGCTTTTGTTGCTATTGGCCCGCTCCATGACGTTTAGTATCATCAGTAGCCAGGCTCCGAAAACCACAATAGTTGGCGTATAAATCATGATCATATTAAAAAAATACATCAAACCGGGGAAACTATCCAATCGATGCGGAATAAGACAGAGAATCATCAGGGGACCCGCGGTCATGGCATACTCCCTGGCCATAAGCACTCTGAATACTGCCGGGATTAGTAATACCCACGAATAATCCTGAAATCTTGGCAACACAAGCGCGTAACATAATAAAACAAGCACTACCAAATCGGTTCGCGCTTCGTTATGATTTTCCCGGACAAGATATAATCCGGCACGTATTGTAAAAAAAAGCAGAGTTGCAATCCACAGTGCAAAAATGGTTGCTATCGCCGGATTTTGGACTGAAACGCTGTTGCAATTGGAAATCAGGTCTGTAAGAAAACAAAACATCGAAGGATTGTCAAAACTGAATGCCAGGTTATTCGTACACCAGGATATGCCCATTCGTTCCATATCGAGCCATTCGGAAAACGAAATCGAAAAGACGCTAAACACAACCTGTAAAGAAATCGCGACTAACACAATGAAAGCCAGAAGAGAGATTGCTGTAGAACGCCATCGCGGAGGTTTTTCGAAAAAAATAAGACCAAGAAAAAACAGAGGGGTAAACTTAAAGATGGAAGCCGCAAAAATAAGAACCATGAACCATATATGACGCCCTTTTAACCAGCATAGAAGAGCCGTGAAGACAAGGGCTGTTTCCAGCGAAGCCACATTGCCGGTTTGAATGCTTTTGTTTATCGCTCCATTGAAAGCCAGTACGGCAAAAAAGAAGAAGAGAGGCTTAAACTTGTCTTTCGGGAGTATACGTTGTGAAAAAACAATAAACGTTCCCAGGAGTATGAAAACGTAAAAACCCAAAGCGGCCAGTTGGGCAGTTTCATAACTCAAAAGAGCAAACGGCGCGAAAAAAAATAGAGAAAGAGGAGGGTACACGAATGGATAGGATTGCTTCAACCCCGCAAGAGTTTCTATTACTTTGTGATCGTATGGATTCAATCCGAGTAAAATGGCTTTAACAGAGTAGTAGTCGCGTTGGAAATCCCAAAGGTTTTGATTGGGATGTAAGGCGACATGCAGGATGAATAGCGCGACATAAACACATGGGACAATGCACAGGGTCAAGCCCAATATATTTATCTTACGTGATGCCGGAGATTGTCCTTCGGTGCTTTTCGACAAATCCACACCATTCCCTTTTTGACTATTAATAATTAATGATAATTTCTTTTATTAAATATCTAGTAAAATTCATCCAACATGTCAATCTGATTGTGCAATAGAGCTGCCGAATACCGCATTCAAAATAAATCTTAATCCTGACAACCATTCTTTGCCAGGACTTTGCAGGTGCTATACGTAACAAAATAATTCTGCCAATTTGGAAATCGGATTTTATTTCTTTTTTCCTGCAATGAAGCATCCGGCAATTTTGGCAAGCATACTCCCTTTCAAACCGTAATCAGCAAAAAGATGTCCTTGACATTTAATGAATAAGGATCAAAATAAAAATAGAAAAGTAAGGCATCGTCAACAGGTTAACAACTAATCTGATCTCCTGTTTTAGGAGTGGCGCTATGGATTAATTCTTGAAACCCTGCTTCTGAAAAGAGTGCGGGGTTTTGTGTTTTTAAATGGTGAATCCGGCGAAACAGGTTTTCTTAATATAGTTTGATTTAACGACACAGAGCGACGCAGCACTGAAAGTATCATCATATAAACAAGATCGTGTCATGGAGCACCTTTTTGTTTATCGATGATGAACGGACATTGGTTGAGCTGAACAATCCGATCAAGAAGGGCATCTTGGCCGAACCTGTTTGCATTTTGCCGGAAAAAAACAAAGAAAGGCGGTGACAATCATGCCGGAAATCACAAAATGGCGTTTACAGCAAAAAACCGTCTCTGCTGAAGAGGCCGTGCGAATTGTCAAATCCGGAGATCTCGTTCATTATGGAGAATTCGCTCTCTTCCCTACGTTATTGGACAAAGCTCTGGCCAGGCGTATGGATGAGCTCTACGATGTCGAACTGCGCAGTACAATGTATACCCAGATACCCGAAGGGGTTAAAAACGATCCTGACCGGAAGCACTTCATCATGGAGGATTATCACTTCGGTGGTGTATCTCGTCAGCTTTACAAAGATAACCTTGTCAACTACGTCCCCATGCTCTATCACCAGATGCCCCGCATTATCCGGAAATACATCGATATCGACGTTGCCTTCCTGACCGCAGCGCCCATGGATAACCGGGGGTTCTTCAATTTCGGTCTGTCTAATTCTCTGACCTCGGCAGTCATCAGCAAATCCCGTAAAATCATCATTGAGGAAAATGAAAACGTCCCCGTCTGTCTGGGCGGCAACCAGGAGATGATCCACGTCAGCAAGGTTGATTACATCGTTCGAGGTGAGCACGGACCATTGCTTCAACTGAAACCGGAAGAGGCCAGCGATGTCGATCGGGCCATTGCCGCGCGAGTCCTCGCGGAAATAGAGGATGGATCGTGCCTGCAGCTCGGAATCGGCGCTTTGCCTAACACGGTCGGAGTCCTGATAGCGGAAAGCGGTTTAAAGGATCTGGGAATTCACACGGAAATGCTGACAGACGCCTGCGTTGATCTATATGAAGAAGGACGAATCACCGGGGCCAAAAAGCAAATCGACACGCACAAGATGACCTACACATTTGCCATGGGAACGCAAAAGCTTTATGATTTTCTGCACAACAACACCATGTGCGCTTCCTATCCCACTAACTGGACCAACAATCCGCAAATGATTTCAGCCAACAACAGGGTTGTAGCCATTAATAACGCCATGGAAATCGATCTGTTCTCACAGGTTGCCTCGGAATCCGTTGGCACACGCCAGATTTCAGGCACCGGCGGACAGGCGGATTTCATCTCCGGGGCATTCAACTCTCACGGAGGGAAGGGCCTGATATGCCTGTCTTCAACCTTCACCGCTCCCGACGGCACGATCCATTCCCGGATTCGTCCGACCCTTTCACCGGGCACTATCGTAACGTTGCCCCGAACCGTCGTGTTCTATGTTATCACGGAATACGGAACCACCCAATTGAAAGGACTCTCTACCTGGCAGAGGGCCGAGGCTTTGATCAACATCGCCCACCCCTCATTTCGTGAAGAATTGATCAAAGCAGCCCAAGAGATGAAAATCTGGCGGCGTTCAAACAGACTGTGATCATATGACGGCATTAGAGGAGAGGAGTGGGGTCGAGGAATAGGGTCAGGTCTGCCGTTGACTGTTGAGAAAAGACAATTAGTATGATACGCAATAAATAAAAAAATAAGATAAGGTCAACGGCAGACCTGACCCCTTGGATCCCCAGACTATATAAACATTGTTAGAGTAAAATATTTGCTATGAAAAAGATTGAAGTTAAAGAACTTGAAGTTGGTGAATCTTGGTTCGCTGGAAAAGTGTTTTGTTTCTCGAAGGAATTCTATGATCGATTCCGCAAACAAATGCGGAAAGAATCCGACAGGGGTTGTGTTCTCATTGTTTCTGGTATAATCGATAGCATTCTTAAAAAAAGATTGCTTAAAAAATGCACGCAGGGAAATGTGGCTTCAAGGGAAAAGCTTTTCACTGTTGGTGGGCCGTTTCATTCTTTCGCACCTAAACTGGAGTGGTTATTTTGTACCAACGAATTATCCAGATCGCTTAGAGATGACCTTCATATAGTGAGGAGATTGCGTAATCAGTGTGCTCATAACTGGGAGGACTTTGTTTTTGATAAAAATATTGAAAATCTTTTCCTTGTGCGAATGAATGTCTATTCGTGGATAAAAAGTACAAAAGATTTCATTCTTAGTAAGGAAGAGAAGCAAATGACCCATGTTGTAGAGATTGAACCGCGGCTGCAATTTATATTTTTGGCATCAATCCTTATTTCAACATTAAATGCGGTAAATTTGAAATCAGTAGAATCAATAGAAGTACACTCTACCAAAATCAATTCAGCCAATCGCTGCGTACCGGCTGATTGAATTATGAAACACCTTTTGATAAGCTCCAAAAAGTTACCGAATTACTGAGCTAGTACAACAGCACCCTATTTAATAAGTAACTGGATTCCCGCCTGCGCGGGAATGACATTGACCTTTGATGATCTTACATCTGAATATTGTATGCGCAGTGGTCGTGTCATATTACTTCCTCATCTTATGACCCCCTTACGACCCATTCCTATTTGTGTAACAAACAATTCTGCCGATTTGGAAATCGGATTATTATTTCTTCCTTCCTGAACTCCTTATTTTCATTTCTGTAATTATGTGCCAGGTTGCAACCGGTAATCGTTCATTGATTTATAATTCATTTGAAAGAACATGCAGGTTAAAATAAAGAGAAATGTATATTTCATCTATACAAAAGCCTTTAACAGCTTTGTGGATGTTTGCTTTATAATCCTTTTATTTTATTTCATTTCTTTATCTTCCCCCGCGCAGGCAGCAAATTCCAATTTGTCAGTAACATCTTATCCCATAAATGAAGCATCGGTTGCCGTCCCGATAAACGGAGTTATCAAGGTTCCAGAGTATATAGATTAGAACCAGAGAGTTGTATGCCGGGCAGGTCGCAGCTTTAAATCAGAATGGAATTGATAGTAAATGACAATCATTATTATATTGTAATAGAAATGATAATCTGATAGATTAAACAAGTAATTGAAATGACATATACGTCCTCACCTGTTCTCCTATGCTGATGATTTGATGCCTGTTGGTAAGGGGTCTTCGTATTATCCTCTGATAGATGTTACTTAACTTTAAATGAGTTTAACCCGTCCCGAAAGTATTCTGCTTTTAACCGGGTAACGCTTCCGGGAGATGACAATGGCTAAGAAAAAAATATGATGTTATTCTTGAAAAATGTCCGACGGAAATTAAGTGTCTCGATGAAATCACGAAGGGAGGACACCCGAAGGGCAGGCCAACTCTGATCTGCGGCTCTGCCGGTTGCGGCAATACACTTTTCTCCATGGAGTTTCTGATGCGGAGGGGTTTCTTGTGGGCGTCGATCTGAAACCCGGGAATTTATATGAGCGTATCAATGAAAAAAGCGGATAAAACTCGTCAGCAACTTTTGGATGAATTGCAGGAACTCAAAAAGCGACTGAAGGAATCCGAAGAAACTTTGCGTGCCATCCCAAGCGGTGAAGTGGATGGTCTGGTTGTCAAAACGAAAGAAGGCGATCAGGTCATTATGCTATCTGACGCCGACTTTCCGTACCGGCTCATTGTCGAGAGCATGAATGAAGGGGCCCTCACTCTGGGCGCCGACGGCACGATCCTTTTCTGTAATCAACGTTTTGCAAATATTATCCAGGGGTCTATGGAAAAAATAGCGGGATCTTCAATCTATCAATACATTTCATCGACAGATATTCAATTATTTAAAACATTGATCCAACGGGACTTGAAACGGAAACGCAAAATGGAAACGGCCCTGCAATGCGGAAATGAAAAATCCGTACCGGTCCAACTCTCCATAAGCAGCCTGGAGCACACGGATAATCCCGGTGTGTTGTGCATGATTGTTACCGACCTGACGGAGAATAAGCACAATGAGGAGATGCGGGTGGAAGCGCGGGCACTGCAAAAATCCAATGAAAAGCTTGAGCAGCAGGTAGAAGAGCGAACGGTTAAACTTCGGGCGGCTCTTTCTGAAATCAAAACATTGAAAGACCAGTTCGAAGCGGAAAATATTTATTTCCGTCAAGAAAACAAAATGAAACATCAGTCTGAGAATATTATAGGGCAGAGTGATTGTCTCAAATATGTTCTCTATCGAGCACAGCAAGTTGCTCCCGCAGATACAACTATCCTCATTCTGGGGGAAACCGGCACGGGAAAAGAGTTGATTGCTGCCGCCATCCACAACATGAGTCTCCGAAAAGAGAAGCCCTTGATCACGGTCAACTGTGCCGCCCTGCCGGCTAATTTAATAGAGAGCGAATTGTTCGGCCGTGAGAAGGGGGCGTTTACCGGGGCCGATAGCCGGAGGATGGGGCGATTCGAAGTTGCTAATGGTTCCACGATTTGCTTAGACGAGATCGGAGAACTGCCGCTGGATTTGCAGGCAAAGCTTCTACGGGTGATTCAGCATGGCGAGTTTGAGCACCTGGGCTCTTCCCATACCATCAAAGTCGATGTGCGGATTTTAGCGACGACCAATCGAAGCCTTGAAGAAGAAGTTCGCCAGGGCAGATTCCGGCAGGATCTTTTCTACCGCCTCAACGTTTTCCCCATCACAATCCCGCCACTCAGACACCGCAAAGATGACATTCCGCTGATGGTTCAGGTCTTCATGGAACGGTATGCCAGAAAAATGGGCAAACAGATAACGAATATCCCGAAAGAAACGATGGAAGCGCTGCAGGATTACCCGTGGCCCGGCAATGTCCGGGAACTGGAAAATTTCATTGAAAGGGCCGTAATTTTGTGTCCCGGGCCGGTTCTGCATCTGGCGGATAAACTGGAGATTTCATCACCCGCAATTTCATCCGCCATGAAGACATTGGAAGATACGCAACGCAGCCAAATTCTAAAAGTCCTGACAGAAACCAAATGGCGCATTGAGGGAAAAGACGGGGCCGCAGCGATTCTGGGCATCCATCCGAGCACCTTAAGAGCGCGGCTGCACAAACTGGAAATAGCCCGGCCGGATACAAAAGATTCAGAATAGCAGGGGAACAGGGGAAATAGGGGGGCAGCATCCCCTATTTAATTTCACTTTTATATTGTGTCCCTTTCATCCGTTCTTCATAATTATTCTTTTGGATATCCCACCGTCTGAGCCAGAATAATTTTCTGATTATCGCCAAGTTTCATGGCTTTTGCCAGAGATTCCCTGTCAATAGATCCTCTGACAACAGTGGCCAAACCTTCCGATGCGCAAAACAGATAAACATTTTCGCTTATAAAACCCGTGTCCGCGGCCGAATAAAATATTTTTTCTTCATCCGTTATGTTTCCCATCCTTTTGAAATCGGCCACATAAATCAGCGTCAAAGGCGCATCAGCGACAAATGACTGTTTCCCGGTAAGGGCGCGGATATCCTGATTGATGATCGGCTTTAAAGTGTGTCCCTTGGGATCATACAAGGAAAGTCCCTCGGCAGTAGCCACGTAAACATCGATCGACTGGCGGTTCATTGCTGAAGGCGCGGTACGTCTCCCGTCTTTTGGCCGATTTATTCCGCAGGCGGCCCAGAGCATGTTGGATAGCACATTTACAGGAAGTTTTTTCGGACTAAAGGCTCTGTCTGATTTTCTGTCTTTAAAAACACGCATCAGATTTTTACCGCTATCCAATTGAGGCGCCGGAAGTTTCATCAAATCAGCCGCGGCGCATAAAGAAAATCCGAAAGATAAAACTACAACTGCAATAAATATTTTTTTTAACATGATATATCCTCCATTTAAAAAATGTCTATAAAGTAACAGCTTAATTATTTTTAGTGACATGCCCCGGAAACTTTTACCAATTTATAAGTCAGATATTACTGATTGGGTTATAGCATAAAAGAATTTTGAAAAATAGGGATAACGGGAGGAAAGAAACAAAAATCCGATTCCCAGGTCAGCTTCTTCTCGGAATCGCCTTCAACTATTTTTTGAGTTCCACCCATTCGCGCCAGTCTCCGGGCGCTTTCTCCGGCGATGAGCGCTTCAAGACCCAGTTTAACAAGAACTGTCTTTTTCTTAATCCCTGTCATCCTGGATGCTTTATCCATCAGGCTGTCTTCAATATTCAGAGTTGTTCTCATGATTTCACTTCACATAATTGGATGCCTCAATATGCATCATTTGTATATATCTGCCAAGTCATTCTCTTTGTTTCATCGCGTATTTGACGCGATCGATTTTCTAAACAAACTTACGCGGTCGAGGCCAAAAGATGCGGTCTGAAAAAGGCAGGTAATAAGTTGCCGGTCATATCTAATTATTTAGCCATATCTTTGTCTGCTAATTTTTCTTCAAAAAAATCTTTGTGCCAGTTGAGCTGTGTCCCTGCAGCCTGCAGCGATGAAAGAAGTATTGCTTCGGCAACTTCTTCTTTAGTCGCGCCGGCATTTATCGCGTCATTAATATGATGTTCCGTGCAATGTTTGCATCGGAATACCGAGGAGACAGCCAAACGAATAAGCTCTTTTGTTTTCGCATCAAGCACAGTTTCATGGCTGGCAGCATTTGAAAAATGCTGATATGCCGCGCCTAAAGGCGACTTTCCTATGTACCAGGGTGATTTATTTTCCATTTTCCCTCCTCCTTGGAATTGATGTCATTTTTTTTTTACCAATCCTATCGCAAAATGGCCGCGCCAATGCCATATAATCGTTATATAACCATCTGGATAAGGTGGGGGCCCGGTTCATATAGCGCCCGGCCAAGCTCTTTTGAGAGTTCATCGGCAGTGGTTACCTTAACGGACGGCACGCCCATTCCTTTACCCAGGCTGACCCAGTCAATGCCGGTAAGGTCAGTCAGACTAAGCGCGCTCTTGCCGGGAATAACTTTGAGCCTGCCATATTCGATTTTCAGTATGTCATAGCTGCTGTTGGAGCAGATAAGCGTGGTGACATTCAGGCCTTCTCTTGCCTGAGTCCACAATGCCTGCAGGGTGTACATGCCCGCGCCGTCCGCCTGGAAGCTGATCACCGGCCTGTCGGGGCAGGCGATGGCCGCGCCGGTCGCGCATGGCGTACCCTGGCCGATTGCCCCTCCCGTGAGCGTAAGCAGGTCAAAAGGCAAAACGCCCGCAGTGACCGGATAATACATGAAGCTGGTTGTAACAGCCTCATCAACTATTATTGCTCCCTCAGGCTGAAGTGCCGCGATGGTCTGGCAAACCTTCGCCGTGTTGAGAGCGCCCGTGGGAATTTGGGGTATTTTCAGTGATGTCACCATGCCCGGATCCACAACTTCGGGCGCGTCGAGATCGGATGCGAGCGCGTTCAGGACTTCCAGCAGGTCCTGATCAGGCGTGGATAAGTGCAACTTCTTCTGTCCGTCTTTTAAATAGTTTGCCGGAATGCCTTCATATCCGAAAAAAGCTACAGGCTCCTTTGCCCCGGCAAAAACAAACGTATCGTACCGGGAGAGCATTTCCATGGCAAGCTCCGGAAGGTAAGGTATGCGGCTTATATCGGGCAGTCCGGCGCCTCGCTCGATGCGCGCCGGGAAATTATCTGTGATGAGATCGCATCCGCAGGCCTGTTTTATCCTTGCGGCGGCCATTAACTCTTTTCTTCCGATATATTTGTTGCCGAGAACAAGGGCAACTTTTTTCCCGCCTCTCAACAAGGCTGCCGCTGATTTGACGGTGTCCCCGCCTATGGATGGATTCACCTGATTACAGGGAATAACGGTGTTGGGGCTGTAATTTTTTGTCTGGAGATCAAACGGGACGATGAGGGTTGCTATCTGTCCTTTTTGCGCGGCCTCGATTGCGTCTGTCATTTCCTGCCCGGGATGATCGGTTGAACGGCAGGTGCGCTGCCATCCGGAGACAGTCTGCGCCAGCGATTCGATATTCATGGTCAGGGGCGGGTCGGACGCGCGGTGCCAGGTGGAGTGCTCGCCCACGACAGTTACAATTTTACTGTGCGCCCTTTTGGCATTGTGCAGATTCGCCAACCCGTTTGCCAGGCCGGGCCCGAGATGGAGCAAAACCATGGCGGGTTTTTGAAGCATCCTCGCGTAACCGTCGGCAGCCCCGGTACACACCCCTTCAAACAAACACAAAACAGGCCGAATGCCTCCCACAGTATCCAGGGCAACCGCAAGCGGAAGCTCAGTCGTCCCCGGGTTGGCAAAACATACCTCTATTCCTGAATCCTTGGCCGCTTTAATAATATACTGGGCTCCGTTCATAATAACCTCTTTTGAAATGATTTAGTTAACCAGTGATTCCGGCGCCTCCCCTTTGAGTATCCGGGCGATGTTTGCCGACGACATATTGATGACCCGTCCTGCCGATTCATTGGTCACGCCTGCCACATGGGGCGATAAGATCAGTTTTTCACTTTCCACGGCAAGCAGCGGATTATTCATGGGCACCGGTTCCTGAGAGAAAACATCAATGCCCGCGCCTGCAATCTTACCCTTCATGATCGCCGCGGCAAGAGCCTTTTCATCCACAAGTTCGGCCCGGGCTACATTGATAAGATAGGCTCCGGGTTTCATGGAATTGAGGGCGTCTTCATTGATCATGAAGCGGGTGGAATCCGTGAGAGGCGCGTGAAGACTGATGATATCGGACTGACTCAGAATGGTTGCCATATCGGCATATTCAACACCGAGTTGTGCTTCGAGGGCCGCATCCGGTCGATACGTGTCGTAGTATAAAAGCCTGCCCAGCCCGAATGGTTTGAGCCTTTGGGCAACCGCCTGGCCGATGCGTCCAAACCCCACGATGCCCCAAACCTTGGCCATAAGTTCCGAGGGCTTTATATTCATTTGTTCCCATTTGCCCGCCTTCGTGCTTGTATGAGCATGGAACATGTTTTTGAGAAGACACAGCCCGGAGGCGATTGTGTATTCGGCTACACTGATCGTATTGGCGCCCGCGGTATTGGCCACTTTAATTCCTTTTGCGGTGCACGCCGCCACATCGATGTGCTGATAGCCCACGCTGGGCTGCTGGATGAATTTGAGTTTCGGCGCGGCCGATACCATCTCCGCGGTAATCTTTTTGTTGAACGTGTAATCACCCAGCACCATATCAGCCCCGGAAATCGCTTTCTTAATTTCTTCATCCGGCATTTCATGACCGGCGATGACCTCGAAATCAGGCACACCAGGCGTTTGCTGTATGAGCAACTTCACAAGTTCGGCAGATAAAGGGGCAAGGGATAGCACTGTTTTGGACATATTATTTATCCTCCTCATAGAAATACTTGATTAAAGTGTTTTTGTTTTCACAATTATATTTTTATCACGAGTTTATCCGCAAGTTCAAGGCCAATTATGCAGGTTAATAATTTATTATTGTACTAATTTATTTGCACCGGAAGGGCAAAAAGTATGATCCGGTCGATCGAGTCTTTTTGACTCGATCGATTTTAAAAACTGGTTACGCGGCCCTATCCAAAAGACCCGGCCCGGCAAAGGAAATCTTAATAGACATTTTATATAAAATTTATCTTGAAATTACATTTCATATTTGTAATGGTACGTCATATTCATTATTTTCAAAGAATATGAAATACCTTGAAAATATTCCAATAAGTTTGCAGTAAGAATAATGGGGGATGCTTATGATCATGAAAACCAGAAGAATTTATGTATCATTATTTATCATTCTGACACTAACGCTGAGTTTTATTAACGGATGCAGCAGCAAAAGCGATTCACCATCATCAGCAAAAGCGATAACCGCGTTTTCTCTCAACGGTGTTGCAGGAACAATTAACGAAACCGCAAAAACAATAACGGTTGCCGTGCCGTCTTTAACAAATGTTTATTCACTGGCGGCAACCTTCACAACAACAGGTTCCACCGTTACCGTTGGCACGACGACGCAGACAAGCGGGTCAACGATAAATAATTTTATAGCTCCGGTAGCATATACCGTAACCGCGGCAGATGGTTCAGCTGTGACTTATACAGTTACCGTGACTATTAACCGCGCCTGGCATAATTCGGCAAGCTATATTAATCCCGGCGGAACGGATGCCTGGTACCCGCAAGTGGCGATGGATAATAACGGCAACGCTATTATCGTCTGGCAGCAATATGATGGTACGAATTATCATATATTCAAAAGCGAGTATCGGGGCGGCATTTGGACAAATCCGGCAAATCTCACAGACAACATCAGCCCCGGCGGTGCGGGTGCCTGGAACCCGCAAGTGGCGATGGACAATAATAGCAATGCCATTATTGTCTGGCAGCAGTCTAATGGTACAAATTATCATATATTCAAAAGCGAGTATCGGAGTGGCGTTTGGACAAATCCGACAGGTCTCACCGATAACATCAGCCCGAACGGACAGGATGCCACTTACCCGCAAGTGGCGATGGACAATAACGGCAATGCGATCATCGTCTGGCAGCAATCTAATGGCACGAATTATCATATATTCAAAAGCGAGTATCGGGGCGGTGTCTGGACAAATCCGGCAAACTTCACCGATAACATCAGCCCGAACGGACAGGATGCTGCTTACCCGCAAGTGGCGATGGACAATAACGGCAATGCGATCATCGTCTGGCAGCAATCTGACGGCGCCAATTTTCAGATATTCAAAAGCGAATATCGGGGCGGTGTTTGGACAAATCCGGCAAGTTTAGCCAACAAAATCAGTCCCAGTGGTCAGGATGCTTATACGCCTTATGTGGCGATGGACAATAACGGCAATGCGATCATCGTCTGGCAGCAAAATGACGGTGTTAATGATCAGATATTCAAAAGCGAGTATCGGAGCGGCATTTGGACAAATCCGGCAAATCTCTCCGACCACATCAGCCCCGACGGTACGAATGCCTGGAACCCGCAGGTGGCAATGGATAATAACGGCAATGCTGTAATCGCCTGGTATCAGTATGACGGCGCCAATAATCAGGTATTTAAAAGTGAGTATCGAGGCGGCGTTTGGACAAATCCGGCAAATCTCTCCGACCACATCAGCCCTGACGGAGGAGCTCCTTCTATTATATTGACACCACTGGGATTTTCGACTATTCGTGTGGCAATGGATAATAACGGTAACACTATAATCACCTGGTTTCTAAGTGAATTGGTAGAAATCCTTTCGGAACCAGATAGTCAAACATGGGAATCATATTCATTCGTATTCAAAAGTGAGTATAGAGGCGGCGTTTGGCATAACCCGGCTGTTTCCGACGCCATCAGCGGCGAGGGTGCTTCGTATCCTCAGGTAGCGATGGACAATAACGGCAATGCAATTATTGTCTGGATGCAAGACTTTTATAATGAGGGCCTCCTGAGTGAGATGATATTCAAAAGCGAATACCGCTAATCAGCCATGCATTTATCGGGTGATATAGTCTTGTTGATTTGATCGATTTTTAGAAACGATTACAAGGCCGTGTTTAAATGATGCGGTCTGACAAAGGGGGGCTACTTCAAGGTAAAGGAATTGCCCCAATCGAATTCCTAACAACCGGGTTTACCCTTTATCTGTATTTTTATTGTAAAATGATCTTTTCGATTTGCCCTACGTTATCAAAATGTTTGTCCCGCGTTAAAAGGGTGCCGCCCGCAGCCATGCAACACGCGGCAATCCACACATCGTTTATTGGAATCTTGCAACCCTTTTTCTCCAAAGATCCATAAATAAGAGCATATTTACGGGAAACATCTTCATCTACTATGATTATTTCAACATGAAAAAGATCAATAAACTGTTCAAGTTTTTCTTCATTTAATTTTTTCCGGCTGCTTTTACCAAAACCATAGTAAAGTTCACCCAAAACAATTGCCGGAAAGCAAATCTCACGCCCTCTATGCGCGATAATGTCAACAACGTCGGGCTTTCCTTCCGCGTAGTCGGAATATATATTCGTATCCAGTATAATCTTCATTGCCAATCGCCTTCTTGAACAGTTTCAAATACCGCTGTCGCACGCCGCAGTTCTTCCGCTTCCTTGTGGGAAAGCCAACCTGCAAAATCGCGCAGCGCCTTTTCCCTGTTTTTGACCAATCCGAGCTTTTCATCCACCGCCTCAATGATAAAGGCCGTCTTGGTTTTTCCATTTTTTGCCGCCGCTTTTTTTATCAGGTTTTCCTTTTGCACAGGTATCCTCAGACTCATCGGCATCGCAAACACCTCCTTGTATCTCTTTATTGAAATTGTATCTCATTTACATTCTTTTGACAAGATATATTTAAAGAGACTCTCTTCAAGCCTATCAAAGAAAGTTCATAGGAATGCAGAAATTATTTTCGAGCAGCAGGGATGAGAGACGCGGATATCCGCGCGCCATTTCCCCCATCATGAAAAATAATGATTTAAGTGAAAGACTGTATTCTACCATTTGGAGGATTAGCTTGCGTTTTGATTGCTCACCGGAATCATTTATAGGCAAGCGACAGGCAGTTGTCGAACATGTCGGATAGGGCCTGCACGGCTTCCTCGCCTCTCCCTTCTTCCAGAAGTGATGTGAAAAGTTCTAAATGTTCAATGCTTTTTTCGACACCCAGGATTTTAATGGAGGTTTCCCAGAGAAGCAGGCCAATGTCCCGAAAAGCATTCATCAGCACGGGAAAGAATGTGTTGCCGCTGCGTAGGCAGATGAAACGATGAAAGTAAAAGAGCATCTGCGCCATTTCACGCAGGTCCCTGTGCTCCTGCTTCGATACGTATTCCCGGATATTGTCAATGATACGTTTGAGCGCCGCAATATCCTCTGGTGTGTGCGATTTCGAGAAAGTCCGCATAGCCTGTCCTTCAATGGCGAGGCGCATTTCCAAAAGCGATTGGGTGGTTTCGCGATCCAGTCTTCCTCCATGGAATTTGAGGATTGTTGCCAGGGTTTCGAAAGTGCCTTTTTCCGCGTAGTTTGAGACAAACGTGCCCTGGCGTCCGCTTACATTTACAAAGCCCATGCGTTCCAGATGTTTTAGGCCGTCGTGGATAACCGTTTTGGATACCCTCATCTGCCCGGCAAGTTCCCGTTCTGAAGGCAGGCGTTCGCCCATCGAAAGCTTTCCCGAAAGGATCATCTCTA
>Ga0326728_10009610_pt1 | contig 23166 bp, 19 predicted proteins | sample MB3enrmetagenome_FD_207602 | JGI IMG/M metagenome (GOLD analysis project Ga0326728, IMG submission 207602) | Lab enriched peat soil microbial communities from McLean, Ithaca, NY, United States - MB31MN | ecosystem: Environmental > Terrestrial > Soil > Wetlands > Peat | place: USA: New York... | reverse complement strand
CGGCGGCGGCGCGCGCGGAGGCGAGCGCGTGAAGTCCGCGGCGCGATGCCTGCTGGCCGTCGGCCTGACGCTGGCGATTCCCGCCGCGGCGCAGACCTTCGCGCCGCCGTTCACGCCGCCGTCCGGCCCGGCGATTTCGGCCGGACCGCCGCCGGACACCGCCTTCAGCGACTACCAGCGCGGCTTTTTCCTCACCGCGTTGCACGAGGCGATGGTGCGCGTCGCCGGCAACGGCAAAGACGCCGCGGCGATGACCCTGATCGGCCAGATCTATCACGACGGCTACGCCGTGCCGCGCAACGAGGCGGAGGCGGTGCGCTGGTACCGCGTCGCCAGCGGGCTCGGCGATCGCGAAGCCGCGTTCGCGCTCGGCATGCTGCTGCTCAACGGCGCGCCCGGTGTCCCGGCGGACCGCGCCGGCGCCAAGGCGCAATTCGAGCTGGCCGCGGCGAAGGGCCAGGCCGGCGCGCTTTACAACCTCGGCGTGATGGCGCTCGGCGACAAAACCGCGGGGGGCTTTCCCGACTTCGCGACGGCGGCGGCCGATTTTCGCCGCGCCGCCGAGGCGGGCTACGACGACGCCGCCTATTCCTACGGCGTGCTGCTGCGCGAGGGCAAAGGCGTGCCGCTCGACATCGCCGAAAGCGCGCGCTGGCTCAAGCGCGCCGCCGACGCCGGCGTCATCGCCGGTCAGGTCGAGTACGCGATCATGCTGTTCAACGGCGTCGGCGTCGCCAAGGACGAGGCCGCCGCCGCGAAGCTGTTGTTGCGTGCGGCGGCGCGCAACAATCCGATCGCCGAAAACCGCCTCGCTCATCTTTATGCCAGCGGCCGCGGCGTGCCCAAGGACCTCGTCGAGGCGGCGACCTGGAACCGCTTCGCCAAGGCGGCCGGCATCGACGATCCCGACCTCGACGCCGCGACTTCGAGCCTGACGCCGGAACAGAACAAGCGCGTCGACGACCTGATCAGACGGCAGGCGGCGTTCTAGAGCATTCTGCGATGAGACCGACGCACGGCGTCCCTTCTCCCCGCGCGCGAGGAGAGGGGATCGCTGATTCCACGACAAAGCAGAACGTTCTAGGAAGGCGGCTGCGACGCAGGCGCCGACCGCCGCCGTCTAGGCCGCCGATTGTCGCGCTTGGGCGGGATGGGCGCCTCCCGCGGGCTTCGTCTTCGCCGCGGGTTTCGGCTCGCGGCAAACGTGCGGCGCCGGCTTCTTCAATTCACCGCGCAGCGGGTCGGCCATGTCCTCGCCGACGCGGAAGTGGGTCATCAGCGTCGCCAATTCGTCCGCCTCGCCGGCGAAGGCGCGCGCGGCCGCGGTGGACTCCTCGACCATCGCCGCATTCTTCTGCGTCACTTGGTCCATGTTGGCGACAGCGGCGTTGATCTGTCGCAGCCCGACTGCCTGTTCCTGAGCGCTGGCCGCGATCTCGGCGATGACGCCGGTGGTTTCGATCACTTGCGCGACGATGCGCTCAAGCGCCTGCCCGACCTGAGCCACCGACCTCACGCCTTGGTCAACCTGCGTCGTCGAAGTCGCGATGACGCCTTTGATCTCCTTGGCCGCCTCGGCCGAACGCTGCGCCAGCGCACGCACCTCCGAGGCGACCACCGCGAAGCCGCGACCGGCGTCGCCGGCGCGCGCCGCTTCGACGCCGGCGTTGAGCGCGAGCAGGTTGGTTTGGAAGGCGATCTCGTCGATCACGCCGATGATCTGGCTGATTTGCTTCGATGACTTGTCAATGTCGGTCATCGCCGACATCGCCTCGCGCACGACCGCGCCGCTACTGTCGGCCTCAACCTTGGCGTTGGCGACCATCTCGCGCGCGTGCTTCGCTCCCTCGGCCGTCCTCGTCACCGTCGTTGTGACTTCCTCCAGCGCCGCCGCGGTTTCCTCGAGGTTGGAGGCCTGCTGTTCGGTGCGGAGCGAGAGATCGGCGGAGGCGGCGGAGATTTCGCCGGCGCCCAATTTGACCGCCGCAGCGCTGGCGATGATCGAAGCCGCGACTTTCTCCAGGGACTCCACCGATTCGTTGAAATCGAGACGCAATTTCTCAAATTGAGGGACAAACGGCGAGTCGATGCGCTGGGTAAGGTCGCCCTCGGCGAGTCGGCTCAGGCCCTCGCCGATCTTGCTGGAGGCGACGACTCGGCCCGTGGCGTCAGTGGCGAACTCGACGATTTTGACGACGCGTTGGTCGAGATCGAAGATCGGGCTGTACCACGCTTCGAGCCAAACTTCCTTGCCGCCCTTGCCGATGCGCTTGAATTCGCGGGCGAGGAACTCGCCGCGGGTCAAGCGCCGCCAGTTCTCCTGATATTCGGCGGATTGAGCATAGGTCGCGTCGAGAAACATCGCGTGGTGTCGGCCCTGGATCTCCTCCAGCCGATAACCCATGATGTCGAGGAAATTCTCGTTGGCGGCGATGATCGTCCCGTCGACCGTGAACTCGATCACCGCCTGCACGCGGGAGATCGCGTCCCATTTGGCGGCCTTCTCGATCGCCTCGAGCTTGGCGGCGTCGATGTCGAGGGCGACGGCGACGACCTTGCGAAGCGCGCCCGTTGGCCCGTTGACCGGACAGTAGTACGCCCGCACCCATCTTTGACGCCCGCCCTTGTCGAGTCGCTTGGTCTCCTGCGAGAAGCTCTCTCCGCGCGCGATCTTGGCGAGAAACTCCGCGTACTGAGGGCTGTTGGCGTAGGCGGCGTCGACCACGAGGCTATGGTGCTTGCCTTTGATCGCGGCGCGATCAAGGCCGACGAGGTCGCAGTAGTTGTCGTTGGCGGACAGGAAGGTCCCGTCAAGCGCCAGTTCGACGACAAGGAGCTGGCGGCCAAGCGCGGCGAGAATCCGGTCGCCGTCGCCGCCCAAACGCGAAAGAAACATCGTCGTTCTCCCTTGCTTTAGCGCCTCACGTCGCGCCGATTTCGGCGTTCGCTCGGCGCACATGCTCACCACGCCGGGCAGCCCGGCGAACCGACGCCGCTCCCGCCTCCAAACGGAACGCAAGTCCACTCTGAAAGAGGTTGAAGAACCTGCATGTCGGCTCTGGGCCGACGCGACGGGACGGCCTCATGCCATCGTCGGCGCGGTAAAGCCAGGCGACCCGTCAGGTTGTACGATGCCGTGGAAGGGTTAACTGTGTATTGCGCTGTTAACCGCCAACTTGGACTTGCAAATGTCAGAATGTAACGCCGCCGCCGAATGTAACGCCTGAGATCTGAACTCGCCTATACGCACATTGCAAAGTTGCAAAGAAAGAACAGAATACGACGCATGCGTAGACCGCGACAATGGCGGCCGGCATCGACGATCCCGACCTCGACGCCGCGACTTCGAGCCTGACGCCGGAAGAGAACAAGCGCGTCGACGACCTGATCAGACGGCAGGCGGCGTTCTGAATCCGTCGGACCACCGCCACCCTCGCTTCGCCTCTCCCAGCGCCCTGCCCAAATCGCCCGCGAACTTCGCCTTTTCGTCGGCGCCGAGGAAGGACGCGATCTCGAGCCGACGGCCGCGGCTCAGCAGCGCGAGCCGTTCAGCCATCGGTCCGGTCTCGCCGCGCTCGAGCGTCACCCAGGCCGGGTTGAAGCGCCATTCGCGCCGCGCGCCGCGCGCGCTCACCCGCGCGAATTCGAGCTCGAGATAGGTCAGGCGGTAGTCCTCATAGGCGCGGGCGGCGCGGAAGCTCAAGCGGAAAGCGAGCCACAGCAGCGCGACGTCGAGGCCGAGAAAACCGACGATCGGCCAGGCCCCGGCGAGATAGAACGGCAGGCTGAAGAGGGCGCTGGCGCAAAAGGTCGCGAAGAGGAGCTTGCGCGCCGCCGCCGGGGTGAACGAACGGCGCGGAAAAAGCCGCGCGGCGAAGATCGCGGAATCGTCGGCCCCAGGGCTCGAGACCATGGCCGCCCTCCTCGCCGGACCGCCGCTTGGCGACCCGGCCGACGCCGACTATAAGGCGCGCATGGCGCGAGGCAATCCGGCCCCATCCCCCGTCCGCCGCCGCCCCGCGGGCGCGGCCAAGGCGGCGGAATTGGCGCGCGCCGAAGAGATCTTCGCCCGGCTCGCCGTCGCCAATCCCGAGCCGAAGAGCGAGCTCGAATACGCCAACCCGTTCACGCTGCTGGTCGCCGTCGTGCTGTCGGCGCAGGCGACCGACGCCGGCGTCAACAAGGCGACGCGCGCCCTGTTCGCCGTCGCCGACACGCCGGCCAAGATGGCGGCGCTCGGAGAAGCGGAGCTCGCCGAGCGGATCAAGACGATCGGCCTCTATCGCACCAAGGCCAAGAACGTGATCGCGCTGTCGCAGGCGCTGATCCGCGATCACCGCGGCGAGGTTCCGGCCGACCGCGACGCGCTCGAGGCGCTGCCCGGCGTCGGCCGCAAGACCGCCAACGTCGTGCTCAACGTCGCCTTCGGCGCGCCGACGCTCGCAGTCGACACCCATGTCTTCCGCGTCGCCAACCGCATTCCGCTCGCCAAGGGCAAGACGCCGCGCGAGGTCGAGGACGGGCTGATGAAGATCATCCCGGCGCGGTTCATGCGCCACGCCCACCACTGGCTGATCCTGCTCGGCCGCTACGTCTGCAAAGCGCGCGCGCCGTCATGCGCGCGCTGCGTGATCGCCGACCTCTGCCGCTACGAGGACAAGACGGCTTAGAGCGACGCGTCAGGCGACCTTCGACCCGGTGGTGGCGTAGATCGACACGTTGTCGGCGGCAAGCGTCGCGATCGTGTCGGTGAAGGCCATCTGCAGCGAGCCGGAATAGGCGGTGTTCCACGGGTTCTGGATCGAGATCGTGCCGGCGGAGGAATTGACGCCGGTGATCATGTACATGTGGTCGCCGACGAGGTTGCCGTTGTCCTGGTTCGGCGTCGACAGAATGATCTCGTCGCCCGCCTTGAAATCCGCGTACAGCGTCGACATCAACGAATTGAGCGTCGTCGTCGATTCGCCCGAGCTCAGATTGTAGGTGTTGAAGGTCTGGTCGGTGATCTCGCTCAACGAGATCGCCGTGCCGCCGTTGAGGTCCTCGTAGGCGTCGCCGGTCGGATGGCCGCCGTAGTTGGCGGCGGCGCTCTGGCCGTTGAGTTCGGCGAACGCCTTCTCGACCAGCGCCACCCACGACACCGGACCGTTGGCGAACTCCAGGGTCGAGCCGTTGGCCCAGTCGTAGCCGCCGCCCATCGCCGGCAATTGCGAATTGACGGTGACGTAGTCGGCCTGCCCGTTGACGTAGAACTCGACCGAATAGGTTCCGTTGCCGTTGTTGGTGATCATGTTCTCGATCAGGCTCGGGTCCTGCAACGCCGTTTCGCCGAGGGCGGAGACGAAGTAGCAGTCGCCGAGGTAGCCTTGATTGACGTCGGTGTACTTCGGCGTTCCGCTCGCGCCGAAAAGCGGCAGCGTCGACGCCTGATAGGTCGGATTGAGGTTCTCTTCGCCGATGCCGGAAACGCTGAGGCTCGGCAGGTCGGTTCCGAGGAACCACTCGCCGATCAGCTCGGTGACTTGGGTCTGGGTCGACGTGGCGCTGAGATTGCCGAGCGCCGTCGTCGTCGACGAACCGCCGTTCCACACCGCGTTGGCCGAATTGCCGTTGATCACGTCGTCGGCGATCTGCTGCACGTAGGCCGACGTCGAGAGGCCATTCGGCTGGTTGAGCATCGAGGCGAGCGTCTGCAGGGCGCTGAACTTCGTCGCGGTCATGCCGCCGACCGCCGCGTCCTGGAGAATGGTGAGCATCCCGTTGTAGGTGAGCGAATTGTTGGCGGTGAGCTGCTGGGCGGTGGCGGCGGGGACGCCGAGCTCGCCGAGCAGCGAAACCACGGTCGTGGGCGCCGGCGCTTTGACCGTCAGCGTCGCGGCCGCGGCGGCGGAGAACGCCCCGCCGTCGGAGACTTCGATCGAGACCTTGTCGGTCCCGACGCTCGAGCCGGCGACCCAGCTGACCTCGGCGAGCTGCGCGGCGGTGAAGTCGTACCACTTGCCCGCCGTCAGGACCGTCCCGTTGTAGACCAGCTCGCCGTCTGTGCCGCTGTCCATCAGCGCGTAGGTCGTGATCGACTTGCCGTTGGGATCGCTCGTCGAGGCGACCAGCGAAGACGCGGCGAGCGTCTGGCCTTCGGTGACGGTCTGGCTGGCCGCGGTCACCGACGGCGGGGACGGCGCCTTGGTCGTGGCGGTCGTCGAATAGACGTTTGACCACTGGGCGCCGTCGAAGGCCTTTATGCTGATCGTCTCGCTGCCGGCATTGGCGCCGGCGACGTACTGAAGCTCGGCGAATTGCGCGGCGGTCAGGGTGTGCGCCGCGCCGTCCGAGAGCCTGACGCCGTTGAGGACGAAATAGCCGCCGTCGGCGCCGCTGTCGTAAATGGAGTACTCGGTGATCGAACGCTTTGCGCTGTCGGTGACGGAGTTGACGAACGACGAGCCGGAGATCGTCTGACCTTCCGAAAGCGTCTGGCCATTGAGTGTCAGAGTGATCGTCATCGCCGCACCGCCACTAGCGTTAAAGGAACCGAGAGCACGCGCGACCGCCCATTCCAGCTCGGCCCCGACGGCGCCAGCGCGCGGCCGCCCGAAGCGCGAGAAACAGGTTCAGTCGCCGCGCACTTTACGGCGCCTTCGTTGAGAAGAGATTGGCGCAATCCCTTAAAATAGTTTGAATCAATCGGATGCGGCGCGCCGCTTGCCCAGGCGTCGGAAAGGACTTGGCAACATCTTGCGGGCAACTTGACTGAAGGGCCCTGCCTCGCGTTTCCCGCGCGGCGGGGCGACGCTCGATGATCGGTCCTCCTTCGGTTCTGGCCCCGCCATGCGCGCCGCACAAAGGCTATTCGACCCGCCCGCGCAGCAGCAGCCGAGACCGGCGGCCGCCGGCGGCGAGAGAGCGGCGGAACCGGCGGCCGCGCGGCCGCAGCCGATCGGCGCTCGAACCTCGCTCGCCGCGCCGCCCGATTCCGGCCTCACCGCGCTGGCGATGATCGCCGGCTACTACCGCATCGCCGCCGACCCGGCCCAATTGCGCCACGAACTCGCGCTCGGCGTCAACGCCGCCGGTCCGGAAGACCTTGTGCGCGCCGCCAAGCGGCTCAAGCTGAAGGCGCGATTGCTGACCGGAAAACGCGCCAAGCGCCTCGACGCGGTTCCCTATCCGGCGCTGGCCGCGCTCGCCGCCGGCGGCTTCGCCATTCTCGCCCCGGCGCCGGTCAAGGGCTCTGTCCGGCTGATTGATCCGCTGACGCAAACCGCGCGCGACCTGCCGCTTGCCGAAGCGACGGCGCTGACCGGCGACGCAATGGTGTTGGTCACCCGCCGGCTCGCCGGCGCCGGCGCGGATCCCGCGACCTTCGGCTTCCGCTGGTTCCTGCCCTCGATCGCGCGTTACCGCAGGCCGCTCGCCCAGGTCGCCGTCGCTTCGCTGTTCGTGCAGGCGTTCGCCCTGCTGACGCCGATATTCTTCCAGCTCATCGTCGACAAAGTTCTGGTTCACAAGGGCTTCTCGACCCTGGTGGTGATCGTCGTCGGCATGCTCGGACTCGGCGCGTTCGACTCGCTGCTGCAGTTCCTGCGCGCTTACACGCTCAACCACACCACCAACCGCATCGACGTCGAGCTCGGCCGGCGGCTGTTCCATCATCTGTTCCGGCTGCCGCTGTCCTACTTCGAGACCCGAGCGGCCGGTCAGACGGTCGCGCGGGTGCGCGAGCTCGAGACCATCCGCAGCTTCCTCACCGGCCAGGGCCTCACCTCGCTGCTCGATCTCGTCTTCACCTTGATTTTCTTCGTGGTGATGTTCGTTTATTCGGCCAAGCTGACGCTGATCGTGATCGGTTCGATCCCGTTGTACCTCGTCGTCGCCGGCCTGATCCGGCCGCCGCTGCGCGAACGCATCAACGAGAAGTTCAACGCCGGCGCCCGCTCGCAACAATTCCTCGTCGAGTCGATCGTCGGCGCGCAGACGCTCAAGGCCGCCAGCGTCGAACCGATGATGCAGGCGCAGTGGGAGGAGCGTCTGGCCTCCTATGTCGGCGCTTCGTTCGACGCCAGCGTGCTCGGCTCGGTCGGCCAGAGCGTCATCCAGTACATCAGCAAGGCGACGACGGCGCTGATTCTGTTCTTAGGCGCGCAGGCGGTGATCGACGGCGCGATGACCGTCGGCGAGCTGATCGCCTTCAACATGATCGCCTCGCAAGTCGTCCAACCGATCCTGCGCCTGTCGCAGCTGTGGCAGGACTTTCAGCAGGTCCAGGTGTCGGTCGCGCGTCTCGGCGACATCCTCAACGCGCCGCCCGAACCGACCCCGCAGAACCTCCTGACGCTGCCGCCGCCGGCCGGCGCCATCGAACTGCGCGGCGTCACGCTGCGCTACCGCCCCGAAGCGGCCGCGGCGCTCAGCAACGTCTCGCTTTCGATCGCGCCGGGGGAGGTCGTCGGCATCGTCGGTCCGTCGGGTTCCGGCAAGTCGACGCTGACCAAGTCCATCCAGCGTCTTTACAGCCCGCAACTCGGCCAGGTCATGCTCGACGGCGTCGACGTCGCCCAGCTCGATCCCGGCTGGCTGCGCCGCCAGATCGGCGTCGTGCTGCAAGAGAACATGCTGTTCAACCGCACCATCCACGAGAACATCGCGCTGGCCGATCCCGCGGCGCCGCGCGCGCTGGTGATGCACGCGGCGCGCTTGGCCGGCGCCGACGAATTCATCGCCCAGTTGCCGCAGGGCTACGACACGATGATCGAAGAGCGCGGCGCCAACCTCTCCGGCGGCCAGCGCCAGCGCATCGCCATCGCCCGGGCGCTGGCGACCAACCCGCGAATCCTGATCCTCGACGAAGCGACCTCCGCGCTCGACTATGAAAGCGAGCGCATCATCCAGCGCAACATGCGCGCGATCGTGCGCGGCCGAACCGTCATCATCATCGCCCACCGCCTCGCCGCGGTGCGCGACTGCGACCGAATCGTCGGCATGCAGAACGGCGAAATCGTCGAGGCCGGCGCCCACGAGCAATTGCTGGCGCGTCCGGGCGGCCTCTACGCACGACTTTGGGCGTTGCAATCCGAGCCCGGCAGGACCTTCGCATGACCCCCGCCCTCGCGAGCGCCCCGGCAAAGGCGCGCGAAGCCGCCCCGCCCGGCGTCAGCGGGCGCAACCGCGAGTTTCTGCCTGCCGCGATCGAGATCCTGGAGACGCCGGCGCCGCCTTTGCCCGTGGCGATGATGCTGACCATATGCGCGTTCTTCGCCCTCGCCCTCGCCTGGTCGTTCTTCGGCCGGCTCGACGTCAACGCGGTCGCGCCCGGCAAGCTCGAAGCAACCGGGCGGGTCAAGGTCATCCAGTCGCTCGATCCCGGCAAGGTCGCCGCCATCCACGCCGAGAACGGCGCCCGCGTGAGGGCCGGCGATCTGCTGCTTGAGCTCGACCCCGCCGAAGCCGCCGCCGACGAGCGGGAGGCGCGCGAGGCGCTGCAGGCGGGCTTAAGCGAGATCGCCCGCCGCCGGATGGCGATCGACGCGGCGCGCGCCGCGCAGCGCCTGGCGGTCGAGAACGGCGCGCCCTTGCCGGCGCTCGAAGCGCTCGCCGCCAATCCGCAGGGCAAGATCGACTGGGGCGAGCCGCCGCCGGACGGCGTGCAGGCGCGTGAGGAAGCCGTGCTGTCGGCCGACTTGAGCCAGCTCGCCGACACGCTGCGGGCGCTCGACAAACAGGTCGCCGAGAAACAGGCGACGCTGCAGCGGCTGCGCATGAGCATCGCCTATCAGACGGTGCTGATCGACACGCTGACCGAGCGCGTCAACACGCGTCAGCAGGCGATCGACCTCAGGGTCGGCACCAAGATCAACCTCTACGACGCCAAGGAAGAGCTGCAGCGCTCGCAGTCCTCGCTCGCCTCCGACCAGGGCCAGCTGATCGAGACCGACGCGGCGATCGGCGAGCTGATGAGCGAGAAGACCAAGGCGCTGTCGCAGTTCATCGCCGAAAACGAGAACAAGGCGGAAGAGGCGTCGCGCAAGGCCGACGAGGCGCGCCAGGCGCTCGCCAAAGCGACCGCCCGCCTCGCCAACACCAAGCTCTACGCGCCGATCGACGGCGTCGTGCAGCAATTGTCGGTGACGACTTTCGGCCAGGTGGTCGGCGCGGGCCAGCAGCTGGCGATGGTGACGCCGACCGACGGCGCGCTGCAGGTCGAGGCGCTGGTCGCCAACATGGATATCGGCTTCGTCCGCATCGGCCAGGAAGTCGCGGTCAAGCTCGACGCCTTCCCGTTCACCCGTTTCGGCGCGCTGCACGGCAAGGTCGTCGCCATCGCCGCGGCGGCGGTCGACGAACAGCAGGCGAAGCGTTCGCTCGCCAACGCCACCACGCCGGGCAACGCCGCCCCCGACTCGATGGCGCCCGGCCAGGCGCCGAGCTTCGTCTTCCCGGTGACGGTGGCGATCGACGAGACGGCGATGCGCGTCGACGGCGCGGCGATCCCGCTGACGCCGGGGATGACGGCGACCGTCGACATCAAGACCGAGAGCCGGCGGGTGATCGATTATCTGCTCTCGCCGCTCGCCAAGACGATGTCGGAGGCGATGACCGAGCGCTAGAGCGAGCGGCTTTGCCGTGGAATCAGCGATCCCCTCTCCCGGTAAACGGGGAGAAGGGACGCCGTGCGTCGATCTCACTGCAGCTCGCTTTAGCGGCGGGCGCCCGCGCTTAAGTTCGGCTCGTGCGGGAGGAGGTGGTACCGCCACCCCGGATCGAACGGGGGACCTCTAGATCCACAATCTAGCGCTCTAACCAGCTGAGCTATGGCGGCGACGGCCGGGAAACTAGTGTCAAAGCCCGGCGCTTGCAAGCCGCCAAAAAACGGTCCGCCGGCGGCGCGCGCGAGGCCGCCCCGCCGGCGGCGGGAGGGGGCTTCAGACGGCGAGGTTGAAGCTCTTGACGACCTGCGCCTTGATCGGCACGAACGAGTCGAGCGCGGTCTTCTGCGCCAGTTCGCCGATCGCCTTGGCCTGGTCGGCCGCGGCGTCGAGACGGGCGCGGGCGAACTCCCCTTGCAGCGCGACATAGTCGGCGAAGCCGCCGACGCCGAAGGCCGATTTGACGAAGTCGAAATTGGCTTCGACGTTGGCGGTCAGCGATTCGAGCGCCTTGGCGTTGATCGCGAAGACGCCGGCGCGGACGGCGGCGTAACTCGTCTCCAGCGCTTCGACGGCCTCTTCGGCGGCGACCTTGGTCTTCACGTAAGCGGAGCGGGTCTCGGCGAGGCCCTTTTCAGCCGCCGCGCGCAGTTGGTCTTGCAACTGGGTCAGCGTCGCGTCCGGCGTGGCGAACATTTGCGCCGAAGCGCCCGGCGGCGGCGCGGCGGCGCCTTCGTCGACGGAAGCGGGCTCGGCCGGCGAGGCGGAGAGAGCGTTCTTTTTCGGAGCTGTCGCCATGTTCGGAATCCCCCTGTGAGTGGCGAATGACTGGGCTTTCGACGGCGGACCGCCGATCATTTGGCGCCGGGCGTCGCGCTCTTCTGGATCACGGCGCCGATCTTCTTGGCCTGGGCCTGAAGGGCGGCGAGCTGGCTCTGGAGGAATTCGCTCTGCAACGCGAAGGCCTCTTGCGGGTCCTTGGCCCGAACCAGCTTTTGGGCGAGATCGAGAGTGGCGTTCACGTTCTGCTCGGTGAAGCCGAGCACCTGCGCGCCGACCGACTTGGCGTTCTGCTGCGCGGTCTCGGCGGCGTCGTCGGCCGCGCCGATGGTCTTCTGAGCGACGGAAACAAAGCCCTCGAACGCCTTGCGCGCCTCGTCGACGCTGCGTTCGGCGAAGTCGCGAACCTCGGCGGGAATCTCGAACGGGGGGTTGGTCATGGTCGGTCTCGCTTGGTGCGCCCTCATGTCGGCGATTCTGGTTGGCGCGCTTATAGACCAACTCTTGTTGCAGTGCAACATAATTTTGCGGCGCAACACGCATTAACCGTCTCGGCGGTCGGCGGGGGACGGCGCGCAGGAAAGACGAGCGAAACCGTTAAGTTTTTGGTAAGCATGCCTTTGCCGCGCGCGCCTCGTCGCGCCGGCGCTCGCAACCGCATCGTCGCCGATGGACGCCGACAGAATTGTGACCACCGCCGAGGAGACCTCCGCCCTGCTCGCGGGGTCGCCGTTCGCCGACCGGCTGGCCCGCGGCGCGGCGACGATCGTCGCCGCCGGCCGACCGCCGCGGCTGCTGTTCGCCAATCCGGCGGCCCTCGCCCTGTTCGCCGCTGCGGACCTCGCCGCGTTGGAGGCGCAGCTCTTCTCCGCTTCGAGCCCTGGCGGGCGGCGCCTGACCGGTCTCGCCGAGGGCGCCGCGGCCGGTCCGCCGCGCGTCGAGTCGCTGCGCTTCTGGCTCGCGCGGCGGCCGCTGCCCCTGGCGCTGTTGTGCGGGCGGATCGGCGACCGGCTGGTCCTCGCCGCGCCCCCGACGCCCGACGAGATCCGCGCCGCCGCGCCGCCGCCCGAGCCGCTGCGCGCGCCGCCGCCGCGGCGCTTCCTCTGGCGCCTCGACGGCGAAGAGCGTTTCGGCGCGGTCGACCCGGCGCTCGCGGCCGCCTTCGGCGACCACGCCCCGCACTCCGGCGAAACGCTGGCGGCGTTCAGCGCCCGCGCCGGCTTCGACCGCGACGGCAAGCTGGCCGAGGCGCTCGCCGCGCGCCGCACCTTCGCCGCGCTGCCGATGAACTGGGGCGAAGGGGACGGCGCTCGCGTCGCGCTGATGTCGGGCGCGCCGGAATTCGATCGTGACCGCCGCTTCGCCGGCTGGCGCGGATTCGGGCTGTTCGCCGACCAGACGGCGCTCGGCGAACCGAGCGCGCCGCCCGCCGACGCCCCGGCCGCGGCCGCGCTGGCCGAAGCCGAGGCCGAACCGCCGCCAGGGCCGCCGCAGGACGTCGCGGCGTCCCCGCCGGCGCCGCCCGCCCGCCCGACGCCGCCGGCCGAACGCAGCGCCGAAATCGTCGTGTTGCGCCCGGTCGCGCCGCCAGCCGCCGCCAATGTCGTGCCGATCCGCCCCGGCGCGCTGGGGCCGCCGCTCCCGGTCGCCGACGAACCGCGCCGCGGCGGCGAGGACAACGTCGAACTGAGCAGCCACGAACGCGACGCCTTCCGCGAAATCGCCCGCGCGCTCGGCGCCCGCTTGCCGAGCCGGATTGGAGACGACGCGGCCCCGCGCGACCTCATCGACCTCGCGCCGCCGCACGCCGCCGAGCCGGCGCCGGTCGCGGCCGGCGCGGCGCACGCCAACGCCGAAACGCTGCTCAACCTGCTGCCGATCGGCGCGATGGTGCTGCGCGGCGGCGAGCCGCTCTACCTCAACCGCACGCTGCTCGATCTCGCCGGCTACCACGACCTCGGCGAATTCCGCGCCGCCGACGGCCTCAACCGCATGTTCCGCGGCCGCGACCCACAGACGCTCGCCGAATCGAACGAGGGCGGCGCCATTCCGCTGGTGGCGGCGGGGGGCGAGCTGATCGCCGTCGACGCCCGGATCGAAGCGATCGAATGGGACGGCGCGCCCGCGACTCTGCTGGCGCTGCGCCGGTCGCGCGAAGTCGAATACCAGGAGCGGTTGCGCAATTTCGAGCGCGAAGCGCGCGATCTCAGGGCGTTGCTCGATTCGGCCGCCGACGGCGTGATCACCTTCGACGAGTCGGGCCGCGTCCTCGCCATGAGCCGCGGCGCCGAGGCGTTGTTCGGTTACGACGCCAAGGAGGTGGCGGGCGAGAGCTTCCTCACCCTGTTTGCGCCGCAGAGCCAGAGCGAAGCGGCGGCGCGCTTGGAGCGGGCGCGGCGCGACGAGCCGCCTGCGCGCGGCGGCGAAGAGCTCTGCGGCCGCGACCGGCGCGGCCAGACGCTCGCGCTCGCGGTGACGCTCGCGCGCTTCGCCGCCGCCGGCGCGCCGCCAAGCTACTGCGCGGCGGTGCGCGACCTCGGGCCGTCGAAGGCGGCCGAACGCGCGCTGGAGACGGCGCGCAGCGCCGCCGAACAGGCCAACGCCCGCAAGACCGAGTTCCTCGCTCGCATCAGTCACGAGGTCCGCACGCCGCTGCATGCGATTCTCGGCTTCGCCGAGGTGATGATGGAGGAGCGGTTCGGGCCGATCGGCAACGACCGCTACAAGGACTACGTGCGCGACATCCACGCTTCGGCGCGGCACGTCATGAGCCTCGCCAACGACCTGCTCGATCTCGCCAAGATCGAGGCGGGCAAGCTGGAGCTCGAGTTCGCGCCGGTCGACGTCAACCGCATCGTGCGCGAGTGCGTCTCGCTGATGCAGCCGCAGGCGGCGCATGAGCGCATCATCATGCGCATGTCGCTGTTGGACCGCCTGCCGGCGGTGATGGCCGACGAGCGCGCATTGCGCCAGATCCTGCTCAACCTGCTCTCCAACGCGGTGAAGTTCAACGAACCGGGCGGACAGGTGATCATTTCGACCGCGCTCGACGAGGCCGGCACCGCCGTCGTCCGCGTGCGCGACACCGGCGTCGGCATGAACGAAAACGAGATCGCCGCCGCGCTCGAACCGTTCCGCCAGGTCGGCGACGCGGCTCAACGGGCCGGCGGCGCCGGCCTCGGCCTGCCGTTGACCAAGGCGCTCGCCGAGGCCAACCACGCCGACTTCTCGATCAAGAGCCGCAAGCAGCAGGGGACGCTGGTCGAGGTCGCTTTCCCGCGAGTCAAAGCGGCGCAATAGCGGCGCTGCCTTCCCAAACGTAAGACGGCGTGATTTGCGACAAATCGATTAAAGCGCCGTTAGCGCATAAAGGCTATCGATAGACACGCGTCGGCTGCAAGAGCGCCGCGCGGAGTCGTGTCTATGAAAGCCTTCGCCGGCGTCGCGCGTCCGACCATCCGCAACAAACGCGAGCTCGCGACCTTCGTGACGCTGGTCACGGGGTTCGCTTTGGCGCTCGCGCTCGCCGCCGACGTCGTCAATCAACTCGTCTTCTTCGTCGACTGGTGGACCTGCTTGCGCTCGTGGTCGATCACCGTGACGATCTGTATCGTCGTCGCGACACCGACCGCCTACGGGTTCGGCCGCGCCCATCTCGAGCTGTTTCGCGCCAAGGAGCTCGCCGACCAGCAGGCCCGCACCGACTCCTTGACCGGCCTGTCCAACCGCCGGGCGCTGATCGAGGACGCGGACTCGGCGTTCGCCGACGTGCGGGCGCTGACAATTTTCGACATCGACCGTTTCAAGGCGGTCAACGACGCCTACGGCCATCTCGTCGGCGACGCGGTGATCCGCGCGGTCGGCCGGATGATGCAGGAGGAGCTCGGCGCTCTCGGCCTCGTCGCGCGGGTGGGCGGCGAGGAATTCGCGTTGCTGTCGACGCACGCCTCGGTCGAGGATCTGGTCGAGCGCCTGCTCGCGTTTCGCGATCGCCTGCGCGCGGCGCCGATTCTGGTCGACGACGTCACCTTGCGGGTGACGGTCTCGGCGGGCGTCGCGTTGCGTGACAGCGACGATGGCTTCGACCGCCTTTACGGGCTCGCCGATCGCGCGCTTTACGAGGCCAAGGCGGCCGGCCGCAACACGTTCCGCTTTCCGCCGTCGCTCGAACCGCTCGTCAACCGGTTGGCGACGCGCTTCGAGCCGGCCCCGCGCGTCACGACGCTGCGCAGCGCCTGACCTTCGCCGCTCACCGCGGCGGGAAATCGCAACGCGCCAGCGGCCGCAGCGCCGCGTGAGGCGCGGCGCAGGAGAACGCCGCCGCCGGCGACGCAGCGAGCGCTGCGAAGCCCACGGCGGCGAAGACTGCGCGCGTCACCGCGCACGCGTCCAATCGTACGACTTGCAGATGAGGCCGCCGAACACGCAGCCGGCGGTGTTCAGGCGTTCGCCGGCGAGCGTCATCTTGCCGGAATAGGTGTGGCCGTCGTCGGGATTGAACGCCGAGCCGGCCCACGCGCCCTCGCCATTCGGCTTCATGTCGAAGAACACTTGCTGACCGACCTTGGCCGGGCTGTCGGCGTCGCGCAGCCAAGTGATCGTCCCGCAAATCGCGCCGCCGCCACAGGGGGCGAAGCGCACCTTGCTCTTGCCGTCGTCGCGCTTCCATTCGCCGACCACGTCGGCGGCGAAGGCACTGAATGAAAATGCGACCAAGGCGGCAAGCGACAGAAGAATTCGACCCGTCACGGATTCCTCCCAATTTGATTGGACCGCGACTTTGGCGACGCGCGCCTGACCGGTCAAGACAGGCGCATGGCGACATGCGACTAAGTGATAGCCCGTCCCACCAGTCTCTCGAGGACGCGCAATGGAGCGGCTGACGGCGTGCGCATGGCCTCGATCGGCGCATAGAATGTCTGCTCGAGGGCTGCGTGGCCGGACACGGCGGCGTGCAACACCTGGTCGGTGAAGCAGAGCCAAGTCGTCCCCGGGGCAAACTCGACGTCGATCCTCGGCGCCGAGCTCTGGTAAGCGTCGTCCAGCTTCGCCAGATCGTGCAGTGCCAGCATGTAATGATCGTAGACGGTGCGCCGCGATTTCGTGATCCCCAAGAGTTGCAGCGCCGCGGACGCGCCGGGCCACGGCGGCCTGACGCGCGGCGCGAACTTCTGCGCGAAATCGGCGAACGGTTCGCCGACGCGCCACCGCCGCACGGCGCCGTCGTCGGCGATGTTGGTGAACACACGCAGGATTCGGCGACCTTGAACCGGCCGACTTGGAAAGGCGTCGACATGCAACCGCGTGTCGTCGTGGCGCGGCGAGGCGGCGCGGCCCTGGATCTCGACCGGCCGGAAACTCGTCCGTCCCAAACCAAGGTGGGGCGCGTAAGTCGGCAGCAAGTCCTGAACGAGGCGAAGAGCGTTGCGGCTGAAGCGCTCCAGCATCGCCGTCAGCAACGCCGCATCGCCGGGCTCGGCCGCGTTGGCGATCTTTCGCTTCTGCGGATCGAAGCTGATGTTCTTCCGCCGCTCGCCGCTCGTCGCCTGAGCGAGAAGCTTGGTTTCCGCGGGCTCCAAGGGGAATGAAAGTCGGGGAAGCACGAGAACTCTCCCAGCCTCCAAGGCGTCCACGGCGCGGTTCTGGTCCTCCGTCCCGACGCTTCCGCCCCAACTCGTCAACGGCATGAATGCAAGGCTGTCGCTTGTTTCCATGGCGCTTCGTCCGTCGTTGTCGCGAGCGCGAACTCGCGTGATGACATTGAGTTTTCCGGCATAGCCGCGCTTAAAAACGGATGAACTTCACCTCAAGCGGACCTGAACAGAGAAGTACTTCGCCGATGCGTACCAAGACCCGGTGCGCGAGTCGAGCGCCAGCGCGGCGCGCGAGCAGCCGACCGGCGCTACAGGCCGCTCGTGCGCAGCGCGTCCGACGGCCGCTGCTGATCGGCGGCGAGCTCGAGCGCCCAGTAGACGCCGTAATGGGTGTGCGGGCTCTTGGCGATGGCGACCCCCATGCGCGTCGCGCCCGCCATGCGCAGATTGGCGTCGTGCTCGGCCGAGCCGCGCCAGCCGGCCATCGCCTCGTCGAGCGTGAAGTAGCCGGCGCCGAGATTCTCGCCTGCCTCGGTCGCGACGATTCCCGCCGCGGCGAGCCGAGTCAGAAACGGGCCGCCGACGGTATGCGAAAGCGCGTCGCCGGCGACCATCGCGTCGGCTTGGCGCTGGGCCATCGCCGTCAACGCCGGATCGAGCCGCAGCGGCTCGAGGCCGCGGCTCGATCGATAGGCGTTGATCGCCGATTCGGCGGCGACGGGATCGAGATGAACATTGCCGAGCTCGCGCGCCAGCCGCGAATCGATCGGGCTCGGCGGCTCCATCGCGCAGGCGGCTAGCAGCGAAGCCATAGCCAACGCGATCAGCGCCGGCCGGCTGCGGACGAAAGCGCGGAACGTCATCAGTCGAGATCCTCGGCCCACATCGGGCGATAGCCTGCGGCGAGCGCGGCGACAATAGCCGGAGGCGTCAATACCCGCACGATTGTCTGCGCCGGTCTCGGCTCGGGCGCGCCGTATCCAAAGAAGCTCCACGGCAACAGCGCCGCGCCGTGCACGGCGTAGGGCCGCCCGTCCCGCTCGATCATCGCGCCGTCGGGCAGTTCGGCGAGCGGTCGTTCGCCGGCGCAGCCAGGAATTTCAGCCAGCCGCTCGCGGTGGAGGACGGCGTCCATTTCCGCCGCGCTCGGCGCGCCGCCGGCGGCGAAGGCGCGGCGGAACGCTTCCGCGTCGGCGCGCCGGCAGACGAAACACGGCCGATGGCCGGCGGCGAGCGCCGTCGGCTCGTCGAGGAAGAACAGCTCGGTGTAGCTCACGCCCCAGACCACGCGACGGCGGCCCTGGAACGCGCACAGGCAGGAGATCCATTGCCGCGACGCCCAGCGGCGGCGACCGAGCGTGCGATCGGGACGATGGAAACGCCCGCCGCGATTGCCCATCAGCGCGCCGCGCGCGCTCACGGCGACCAGCGCGCCGTAGGGATCGACGCGGTTCTGCAACGGGCGCGAAGCGGTCATTGCGCGGTCGCGGGGAAGAGTGCGAGCGGCGCGGCGCCGCTCGCCGACGCTTCGTCCGCCGCGTCAAGGTCGTAAACGTCGTTGCGGAAATTGGCGGCGCCGTCGGAATTCGCCCAGCCGGTGAGGTAGACCCAGATCACCGGCGTCGGCCGCGTCACTCTGATGTCCTCGCGCGCGCCGGTCGTGATCTCGGCGAGCAGCGCATCCTTGTCCCAGACGCCGACCGGCCCGCCGCTCGTCCCGTCGAGCAGCCAGGCGGCGAGGTCGTAGACGCCCTGCACGCGCACGCAGCCGTGGCTCAAGAAGCGATAGTCGGCGCCGAACAGCCGCTTCGACGGCGTGTCGTGCATGTAGACGGCGAGCTTGTTGGGCATGTCGATGCGAATCGAACCGAGCGAATTGCCGGCGCCCGAGTCTTGGCGCAGCGTGTAGTAGGCGGCGCGCTCGGTCGACCAGTCGATGCGCTTGGGATCGATCTCGGCGCCGCTGCCGTCGAGGATGCGGATCTTCTCGCGCGCGAGATAGCCCGGGTCGCGCTGCATGCGCGGAATGATCTCGTTCTTGATGATCGACACCGGCACCGTCCAGGTCGGATTGAGGTCGATCGCGGCGACATGGGCGGCGATCTGCGGCGAAGGATGATCGGGGTCGCCGACGATCGCCGCGTAGCGGCGGACGACCACGCCGTTCTCGACCGCCTCGACCGAGGCCGCCGGCAGGTTGACGACGACGTAGCGCTCGCCGAACGGAAAAGCGAGATCGGCGAGGCGGCGCGCGCTCGCCGCGAGCTCGGCGGCGCGCACGCTCGCCGGCGCGTCGAGCGCCTTCAGCGTCGCCCCGGCGACGATTCCCGTCTGGCGCAGGCCCATGCGCGCCTGGAAGCGCTTGACCGCCGCCGTGAGGTCGGCGCCCCAGGCCAGCGCCGGCAGCCCTTCGGCGGCGGCGCGGTCGAGATCGCCTTCGATCGCCAGGCGGCGGCGCAGGTCGGCGACCGCCGGCCCTTTCGAGCGCGGGCCGAGCGGCGCGATTACGGCCGGCCAGCCGCCCGCCGCGTCGATCGCCGCATAGCGCTCGGCCGCGCGCGCGGTCAGCGCGGCGGTGTCGGGCGTAAGGGTCGGCACGGGATCGTTCGACAGCGCGGTTTCGAGCGGGGGCGGCGGCGGAACCCGCTTCTTCGGCTTCACCGGCGCGGCGATGCTCGGAATCGGAGCCGCATTTGGCGCCGCGACCGGCGCGCCGGGCGAATAGGCGTCGCTGCGGGGCGGCGCCTGGGCGGCCGGGACGCGGGCGGGACCTGGGACTTCGGCGGGGATCGGGATCGCCGCCGGGTTGAGCGTAACCGCCGGAGCGGGCGCCGGCGCGGCCGCATCCTCGGCGAGCGCCGCCGGGCCGACGCAAACCAGCGCAAGCCCGGTCAATCCGCACGCCAACCGCCGTCGAAACGCCATCGTCACAGCCCTCGTCGCAGCCCTTTTTCTTACCTAGGGGACGGTTACTAAATCGCGACGAAGGCCGGTTTGCGGCGATCCGGGGGCTAGCGCGCATTGCAGTTAGGCGGAAGCAGCGCCGCCACGTCCATTCTCCCCGCTTGCGGGGAGCGGGGATCATTGCGTTGCTATTCGAACTGAGTGCGACACGCTCTAGCGCGACAGAAACGCCGTCACCGCCGCAAGCGCCTCGTCGCGCTTCTCGTGCGGCGTCCAGTGGCCGGCGTCGGGCCAGTGGACGACCTCGGCCGACGCGCAGAGCCTGGCGCTCGCGTCGGCGAGGGCGGGGACGCCGGATTTGTCGCGATCGCCCCACAGCACGAGCGTCGGAACCTGCAGCGACCCCGGCGGAGGCATGGCGAATTCATGGCGCAGCAGCGCGCGGCGCCAGTTCAGCATCGCGGTCAGCGCGCCAGGCCGCCGCCAGGCCTTGAAATAGGCGGCGAGCGTCTGCGGCGGAAAGGCCGCCGCCAGCTCCGGGGCGCGGAACGGATCGGCCAGCGCCCTGAAGCCGCCGAGCCGGATTGCGAACTCCGGCAGCCACGACGTCCGCAGCGCCGCGACATAGCCGCCGCGCTTCTTCCGCTCGGGATCGTCGCGCACGAAGGCGCGCCACACCGCCGGATGCGGGGCGTTGAACACGGCCATGCGGGTCAGACGGTCGGGCGCGGCGCCGGCGAGCCGCCAGGCGACGCTCGCACCCCAGTCGTGCGCGACGAGCGCAAAGGCGTCCGCGCGTAGGTGATCGGCGAGCGAGAGAATGTCGCGCGCGACGAGATCGACGTCATAGGCGAAGACGCCGGCCGGCTTATCGCTCAGATTGCAGCCGCGCATGTCTGGCGCGACGACGTGATAGCCGCGCGCGGCGAGCGGCTCGAGCCAATCGCGCCACGCGAACCAGAATTCGGGAAAGCCGTGCAGCAGCACGAGAAGCGGATGGCCTTCGCGCCCCGCCTCGGCGACGTGCAGAATCACCCCGTGGCCGGGGATCCTGGAAAATCGAAGCGTCATCGCGCACCTCGACTAGCTCTCCGCCACCACGATATGCAAGCGCCGCGGACCATGGGCGCCGAGCAACAGGGTCTGCTCGATGTCCGCCGATCGTGACGGCCCGGTGATGAAGTTGACGGTCCGCGGCAGCGCGCCCGGTCCGTATGTCGCCCGCAGCTTGGCGAACACGCTCTCGACGTCGCCGACGATGTCCGCGGCGAAGAGGACGACGAAATGGTTGTCGGGCAGGAAGTTGAGCGTCGTCGGATTGTCCGGGCCGGAGACCAGAGCCAGCGTGCCGGTCTCGGCGACCGCGGCGAAAGCGGCGCTGGCCGCGTTGAGGTCGTCGCCCTCGGAGGGACCGCGCGCGATCTCGAGCGCCGTCGCCGCCCACGGCATCGCCGCGAGGCGACGATCGTCGCCGAAGCGCAGCGTCGCCGGCAGGTTGTTCTCGCGCAGGTAGCGGGCGATCTCGGCCGGGACGTCGGCGGCGGACGCAACCTCGGCGACCGTCGCCTGGACGCGCTCCGCCTCGGACTTGAAGGTCGCGAGGCGTTCGGCCGGCTCGCCCTGGCCGCGGCGCGGGATGATCCCGACCGGGGCTTGCGCCAGGCGCGCGGCGACCGCGTCGCGACGCGGCGCGTCGACGGCGCCGACGCCGAGCGAGCGCCGGAGCGCAGCGAACACCTCGTCGCGCGCGCTCATTTGACCGCTCCGCTCTTCGCCCGCCAGCGGCTCTGGAAGGTCGCCCCCTGCGGCGCCGGAAGATCGCGTCCGCGCGTCCAGCCGCCGGCGAACGGCGCCCAGGCGAACCGGCCGCGGCGGCGGCCGATCAGGGCGAGCGCGCGCATCGCCAGATCTGTCGCGGGCCGATAGAGCGCCGGCCGCTTGGCGAAGAACGCCCACAGTCGCAGAGCGGCGCGCGCGAGCGGCGGCGTCAGGCGCCGCTCGAACTCGCGCTCGCGCCACGTCCGCATCAGCTTCGGCAGCGGGATGCGCATCGGGCAGACCGCTTCGCAGCGGCCGCAGAAGGTCGACGCGTTGGGCAACTGGCCGCCTTCGGCGACGCCGATCAGCAGCGGCGTCAGCACTGCGCCCATCGGCCCCGGATAGACCCAGCCGTAGGCGTGGCCGCCGACCGCGTGATAGACCGGACAATGGTTCATGCAGGCGCCGCAGCGGATGCAGCGCAGCATCTCGGCGAACGGGCCGCCGAGCGTCGCCGAGCGGCCGTTGTCGAGCAGCACGACGTGATATTCCTCCGGCCCGTCCGGGTCGCCCGTGCGGCGCGGGCCGGTCGACAGCGTGGTGTAGACCGACATGTCCTGGCCGGTCGCCGAGCGGCCGAGCACGCGCAGGATCTGCGCCACGTCGTTGAGCGTCGGCGTCACCTTCTCGATCGACGCGAGGACGACATGGACCTTGGGCAACGTCTGGGTCAGGTCGCCGTTGCCCTCGTTGGTGACGATGATCGAGGTTCCCGTTTCCGCGACGAGGAAATTGGCGCCGGTCACGCCGACGTCGGCGGAAAGAAAGCGGTCGCGCAGAATCGCACGCGCCTCGCCGAGCAGCTGCTCGGGCCGCGAAAGATCGCGGTCCGGCGCGAGATCGCGGTGGAGACGGCGGAAGTCGGCCTCGATGTCGTCGCGGGTGACGTGGATCGCCGGGGCGATGATGTGCGAGGGCGCCTCGCCGCGCAGCTGGATGACGTATTCGCCGAGGTCGGTCTCGACCGCCGCGATCCCCTCGCGCTCCAGCGCCGCGTTGAGGCCGATCTCCTCGGACACCATCGACTTGCCCTTGGTCACCACCTTGGCGCCATGCGCCTTGCAAACGCCTAGGATGACCGCGATCGCCTCGTCGGCGTCGCGCGCGTAATGGACGTGGCCGCCCGCCTCGACCACCTTGCGCTCGTAGGCTTCGAGATAGAGATCGAGATGGGCGAGCGTATGGTCCTTGATCGCGCGCGCGCTGTCGCGAAGCGCGTCGAATTCCGGCAGCCGCGCCGCGGCCTCGGCGCGCCGGCCGATGAAGTTGCGCGCGTGGGGCAGCGCGCCTTGCAGGCGCCGGTCGTTCAGCGCGTCGTGGACGTTGTCCTTGAAGCGCGGCGTCGTGGCGGCGACGCTCATTTCGCGTCGCCGTCGGGCGGCTCGCCGATCGCCGGCTCGGCGGTCATGCCGGCCAGCACTTCGGCG
>Ga0326728_10009607_pt1 | contig 23169 bp, 23 predicted proteins | sample MB3enrmetagenome_FD_207602 | JGI IMG/M metagenome (GOLD analysis project Ga0326728, IMG submission 207602) | Lab enriched peat soil microbial communities from McLean, Ithaca, NY, United States - MB31MN | ecosystem: Environmental > Terrestrial > Soil > Wetlands > Peat | place: USA: New York... | reverse complement strand
GCGGCAGCACGTCTGCTGTTCTCGCTAATTTAAACAAAACGAAAGGGTAGACGGAACTATGTTCCGTCTCATGTGCGGCAGACCGATCGTCTCGGTCTACACTGTTGTGCCTTCTACTTTAGTGGCGCTGGCGAACCGTGGGCCGACTTGCGTGATCTTGATCTTGGTCTTCTCACCCTGCTTGCCTCCCGCCACAAAGATGACAAAACCGTCGATCTTGGTCACTCCATCGCCCCTTCTGCTCGTCTCGGTAATGGTGACTTCGTACTCCTTTCCGACTTCTACTGGCTTGGGTCCGTTGTTGGATGGACCGCTGCCAAAGCGAGATCGCCCGTAACCGCCTCCTCCACCTTGTCCGTAACTCGTTCTTCTTTCATCTCCTAGTGTACGACACTGGAGGTGTCTCCAAAACCATCGGTAATAAAGGTGCCGAGAGCAGGGTTCCCGCATAGGAACACGTAATAGGACTGTCTTTTGCGCTCTGGGCATGTCAAGCAACGAGGGCACGATCAAGACTTACACGCTCTGCGACCGCCATGCGATCCGCATGGTTGAGGTGTCCCCCGGCCATCTGGAATGCCCGGTGTGCGCTCAGTCGGCTGGCACGAGACGGAGATACAGGAGATAATCGCGGCCGGCATCCCCGCCCGGCCCCAGGCTCGCGTCCTTGTTCGGGCAGCGGTCCTCAGGATGCCATGGGTGGCGATGGACCGGCCGGACTGCGGACGTACTCTCTAGGCTGACGAAGGGCGAGGAGGCCCTGTTCTTTGGGAAGTCGCTGCGCCTCGGGCGCGGCTTGCGCATGGTCTCTGTTCTTCTCCACATTCGCCGCCTGTCGCATGTCTTCACCTCGGCCTAGGTGTTGTCGTTGAACTGGTAGGTCGGGAGGGTGAGATCGGAGATGTCGACCAGCGCCTTGGATATCCTTTCGAGCATGCTGAGCAGGTCAACCATCACGCGGGTGGAGATCCTGCCCTCCTGGGCAATCCTCGCAAGACGGGCTGTGGCCTCCTGATGCATCGCGTCTATCTGCATGTACCCTGTTCTGCTCTGGCCGCCCTTCCGAGCGAGGAATGTCCTCACTGACGTCTCCTCCATCTCTTCGAGGACCTTCAGGACGTCTGCGATCTCCCTTGCGGCCTGGGTCCCCGGGAGCTCCTCCGTGGCCCTTCCCGAGAACTCTGCGATGGTGTCACCCAGCCCCTCGATGAAGCTCGCGACCACTCTGTAGTCGAGGCACTCGACGGGGGTGAGGTTGTACCTCCTGGCCACCTCGGCGTCGATGGTGGCCGTCCTGATGGCTCGGACCAGCAGGAAATAGAGCCGGTCGACCTCGTCGTCCCTCTCGGCAATCAGGGACATCATCTTCCGGTCCTCGCTCGCCAGGGCTTCTCTCGCGTCCCTCAGCATCCCCTTGGTGAGGCTGCCCATCCTCCTGACCATCTTCTCCGGGTCGAGGGTGGACGGCTCCGGAAGGAACTGGAGGGTGATGCTCCTCGAGTCCTCGTCCATTATCTCCAGCCCCACCAGACGACCCATGGCCTCCTTCACCTTCTCCCGGTCCTCCCTCGAGATGGGTTGGGTGCCCTCGATCTTGATGATGTTGTACCCGAGAAGGTAGGCCCCAGTCATGCCGATGGTGACCTGCGACAGGTTCTCGCCCGGGTAGCGTATCGATGCCGTCTTGGGCTCCTGCTCCCTTCCTATGGGGCTCACGATGAGCCTGCTCGACGACAGCTCCTCGACCAGTACCGACGCGCCCTTGACTATGCCGTTCCTCCTGGCCCAGGATTTTGGAAGCGAGATGAGGACCGTCCCTCCTCCCATCTCGAGCACCTTCCTGGCGTCCATGGAAATATAGAGGTCTCTATATTATTTATAGATTATCTTGATATAGAAAGCCCAGGGAACGGGCGCTCCCACTGACTGCTTTGGCAAAAGGTCCTCCGGCAACGGTCTCCTCAAAGGTCGCAACCATAGCGATAACCGCCGTGCTCTACGCCGTGGGCAAGGGTCTCACCGCCTTCGTGCCTTCTCCTTGGGGAGTGGGCCAGCTCCTTGTGGGGATCTTCATACCGGCGTACTTCGCAGTCACGTCCGACACCCTCTCTGTCGCCATAGGTGCAGGCCTCGGGACCTTCATTGGTGACTCTCTCCTACTCGCCCCGCTCGGTCTTACGACCCCCATCTACAGCCTGGTGGCGGGCGTGCCCGCCAACTTCGTGGCCTTCCTGCTCTTCGGGTGGTTCGTCAAACGATACTCGTCTTGGCCTGCGTTCATCGCTGCGACGGTCTCCTTCGTCACCCTGGGCAACCTGATAGCGGCGACCAACCTCGTGGTCTTCCTGTCGCTCCCGACCTCACTCATCCTCGGGCTCACGGTGTTCTGGAACACGACGGCGATCCCCGCCATAATAATCGCGGTCCCGTTGCTCGTCCGCGCCACCCAGCCTGTGTTCGGGAGGTCTGGAATCCTGCTGAACAACCCCGACTGGAGGATGTCCGACCGGGCGAGGCAGACGACCATGGCCCTCGCCTTCGGGGTCCTGTTCCTGATGCTCGGGGTGGTGTTCTTCGTCGCCGCTCCCGCCAGCACCATCGCCAAGTGGCCCGGGCTGACGACCTACTACACGATCGCGGCCGCTGCCGTGATAGTCTTCGCGCCCATCACGACCATCGTCGTTGGGTCGAAGCCCAAGCCGGCGAGCTGACATGGCGCTCACGGCGAAGGCATTCGCGCCCGCGGCCATCTCCAACTTCTTCGCGATTTACTACGGAGGAGGCTCCTCTCCCGACAACCTCCGGCTCGCAGGCGCGACCGGCGGGGGTTTCGCCCTCTCAAGTGGCGTGGTCACCAGCGCATGGGTGGACAGAGATGAGGCCGGTCCCGGCATCAGCATCACCGTGAACGGCGACCCGGCCTACGAAGCCACGACGACGAAGACGGCGGTGAAGCTGCTTCTCCAGGCGCTGGGCGAGGGAGAGCGCCGGATCGATCTGGTCCAGACCGTCGACGTCCCGATAGGCTATGGGTTCGGAGCCAGCGCCGCCTCGGCCCTGTCGGGGGTGGTTGCCGTGGCATCGGCCCTGTCGACCAAGCTCGACCGAGAGGGCGTCGCCTACTTCGCCCACGCTGCAGACATACTGTGCAGGACCGGTCTTGGCACCGTCTCTGTGATCTACAAGCACGGCGGGGCGGGCGTGATAGTGAGCCCGGGGGCCCCCGGTCTCGCCAAGGTGCTTCCGGTCAAGGTTCCGAAGGGCGTCCGCGTCGTGACCGCGTCCTTGGCCCCCTATGGGAAGGCCTCCCTGCTGTCGTCGCCGGAGATGGCGAAGAGGGTCAGCATCCTGGGCGCTGAGTCAGTTCGGATCGCCTCGGACGGGACCCTGGAGAGCCTGCTGAGGGCGGGAGAGGCCTTCTCGGAGGGGCTCCACATCGGGTCGCCGCAGGTGCGCAGGCTCGCGGGCGCGGCCAAGTCCGCCGGAGCCCTCGGCGCGAGCCAGAACATGGTGGGCCAGGCGGTCCACGCCGTGGTCTGGGAGAGCGACGCCGAGCGTGTGGCATCGGCCATGAGAGAGGTCGAACCGTCCGCCGCGGTCCGAGTCCATAGGCTTGCACCCGGCCCGGCGAGGACGCTGGGCTGAGCCCTAGGCCAGGACGCGAAGTTCCTTCGTGTAGTCGAAGAGGACCCTGGTCCTGTCCCCAATCACCAGCGTGTCCTCGATCCTTATGCCGTACTTCCCCTCGATGTACACTCCGGGCTCGATGGTCACAACGTCGCCCTCGCGGAGCCGGTCTGTGCTCGACCTGCTCAAGGACGGAGACTCGTGGATGTCGATGCCGACTCCGTGGCCGACCCCGTGCGTGAAGTAGGCGTCGAGTTTGTGTTCCTTCAGGACGTCGTTGACCGCCTCGTGCACCGCCCTCCCTGAGGCTCCCCTCCTGGCAAGCTCGACCCCCTTCAGCTGGGACTCCAGCACGGCCGCGTAGGCCTCGCGCCGGTCCTGGGAGACGCGGCCCACGGCGTAGGTCCTGGTGCAGTCAGTGCAGTAGCCTTCGTAGCGGAAGAAGATGTCGGCCACGACCATGTCTCCCGTCCGGATCTTCCTGTCCGACAGGTCGGCGTGGGGGTAGGACCCGTTCTCGCCGGACCCGATGATCACCGGGCTGAGCGCCCCCTCTGCCGGAAGCGGCGTTAGCTTCTCCTCGGTCGCCAGCTTCATCACGTCGGCTGCCACCTGGCGCTCAGACCTTCCGGGACCTATGGAGGTCTCCAGCATCTCGTATATCTTGTCCATGCGCCTGCTGGCCTTCACTATCCTGGCAATCTCGACCTCGTCCTTCTTCCTCCTCACCTTGATGAAGAGGCCGCTGTCCACCTTGGCGGTGGCCAGGTTCTCGTCGTACTCGTCGCTGAGGAGCTTCCCTCTGGCCAGCTTGAGGGCCGTCTCGTACTGCTGCGACCTGCCCCTGGTTGGCATGACCTCGATCTCGTTTCCGCTGTCGTTCGCCCTTTTCTGCTCCATGACGGACGTCACGAGGATGGTCCTGTCGTCCTTCACTATCCCTATGCCGCCGCCCCAGAAGTCAGTCAGATAGAACAGGTTCTTGGGGTTCGTGACGACGACCGCGTCATATTCGGGCGCGGCCGAGAGAAGCCGCTTGCGTCTCCTTCCAAAGGTGCTCAATGGCGCACCTGGGACCGCCCTCGTGTTATATTGCTAGCAGGTGCTAGGGCACCCCCGCCGCGTCCGAAAAAACAATAAATATCGTCCCGACGAAAAATCCTTCGTTGTCTTCCTCCAAACTGTTCAGGAAGGATGAAGTCGACGGCAAGATCGTGATCGAGGCCTCGGGCAGGGCCCTGGGCAAGGCCAAGGATGTGGCATTCGGGCTTGACGGCACCGTAGCGCTCATCGTTCTGTCGGACGACAGCTCAGAGGTCCAGATTCCACTGGACCGCGTAACCGGCGTGGCGGAATACATCGTAGTGAAAAGTGACAGGCCTCAGGCAAGGGCCATGGCCGCTCCCGCGTCTGCCTTGGCACCGCCTCCTCCTGTCCCCGCCGCTCCTCAAGCTGCTCCCCCACCTGCGGCAATGGCCGGGAACCACTGCAGGGCCTGCGGGGCGGCCCTGAAACCAGGCGCGAAGTTCTGCACTAAGTGTGGAACGCCGGCCTAGCAGGCATTTCGCCGATTCAGTCTTGAAGAAGCTGTCGCCGACCAGGCCCGCCCTGGCGCTCCGCGGCGCGGGGTTGGGCCGCGTCCGCATTGTCTGCCGCCCTTCCCTTGATACGCTTATATCGCATGGTATACGTGCAAAGACTCACTGGAGCTTCGAGCATGGGCTATATTCGAAGGCTGGAAGTTAAGGGCTTCAAGTCATTCGGCCCAAAGACGCTCTCCATAACCTTCGAGCAGGGGCTCAATGTGGTCACGGGCCCCAACGGAAGCGGCAAGTCCAACATAGCCGACGCGATTCTCTTCGCGCTCGGCGAGAACTCTCCCCGCATTCTCCGGGCTGCGCAGGGCCGGCTGTCGGGGCTGATCTACGATCCCAAGAAGGAGACCGAGACGGAGGCAGCCTACAGCGAAGAGCGCCCGACCAGCTGCCGCGCCTCAATACAGTTCGACAATCTCGACAGGAGGATTCCCGTCGACACGGACGTGGTCACGTTCTCGCGCGAGCTCCGGAGCAACGGAGAGAATGCCTACTTCCTCAATGGCAAGAAGACGACCAAGGGGGAGGTGTCCGACCTTCTCGAGGTCTCGGGACTCTCGCCCAGCGGCCTCAACATAATCCCGCAGGGGGCTGCGACCAGGGTCGCGGACCAGACCCCTGACGAGAAGAGGAAGATGATCGAGGAGGTCGTCGGGATTTCGCGATTCGACGAGAAGAAGGCCGAGGCGCAGAAGCAACTTTACCAGGCCGACACAAAGCTGCAGATAGAGCTCGCCAGGACGGGCGAGATGAAGTCTCAGCTCGAGAGGCTAGAGGAGCAGAGAAACGACCTCGTCCGATACTCCCAGCTCGAGGAACAGGTCGCATGGCTGACCGCCGTGCAGACGTCGCGCAGGATAGCCGAACTCCGCGAGAAGCTGGGTTCGACCAACAAGCAGGTGGAGGAGATGCTCCTGAAGCTCGACGACGTGCGGACCCGGAAGGAGAGCTTCGAGGCGAGGATTCTCTCGGTGGGAGAGGAACGGGAGAAGTTCATCACGGAGGTCGTCCAGGGTGGCGGAGAAGGGCCGACGCGGCTGCGAGACGAGAGGGAGTCCACGAAGATAAGGCTCGACCAGCTGAAGGCGGAGATGCAGAGGAGGGAGGAGAGCATCCGCCGCCTCGAGGCGGAGTCGATACCCACGCTCAGGGTGCTGCTCAACGAGAAGAAGAAGACGATAACGGCCTCCACGTCGACGGTGGAGACGCTGAGTTCGACCGAGGAGAAGCTCGGGGCCAGGCGCAAGGAAGTCACGTCGCAGCTTGAGGAGGTCAGGGAGGCTGAGGAGCTGCTCCGCGCCACCATGGACAGGAGGAGGAAGCAGAGCGACAGGACCACGGAGAAGCTGGCCGAGATCAGCCAGAGCATGTCCCCTCTGGAGTCAGAGGCCAACGTCGTGAACGCCAACCTGACCGTGGAGAAGAAGAGGCTCGACGAGCTGGACGTGAAGATGAAGGGCTTCGGAGAGCTGTTGGAGAGGCTCGACTCCAGCACGAGGGCGCTCTTCGATCTGCAGGCCAGGACGGCCCACGAACTGGGCGAGATAGACCAGGACCTGGGCCAGATCGAGAAGCGGCGGTCGGAGCTGGCGAAGCACGTCGAGGTGGCGGGTCGGGTCCTGGAGAAGGCCGCAGCGGAGGTGACTCTGACCGAGGTCAAGAAGGACCTCACGGACGAGATATCGGGGGACAGGGTGGGCCACTCGCGGCTCAAGAAGCTCTGCGAGGAGGGAGGGGTCGCCGGCTACATCGGGGTGCTCAACCAGCTGATCGGCTACCCGACCCAGTATTCTAGGGCCTGCGCTTCGGTGATGGACAGATGGATGAACGCCTTCCTCGTCGAGGACGTCAGGGCCATGACCGCTGTGATAAAGGCCGGCAAGCGGCTGAACATAAAGTCGTTCGCAGTAATCCCGCTTTCGGAGGTCTCATCGACACCCGCAACCGAAGTGGAGAGGTCGGCCGGGGTCATCGGACCGCTTGCGGGTGTGCTCAAGGCGGACAGGCAGTACCGCGGCCTCGTGAACTTCATCGCTGGGGACACGGTCCTCGTCGAGACCGAGGCCATCGCCTACGTCCTGGCCTCCGAGGGCTTCAGGACGGTCACACCAAACGGAGAGGTCTTCGAACTTGGGGGAAGGGCCTTCGCCTACGGTCTCCATGACTTCCTGGCCAACATCCTTGAGAGCCTCGAGGACATCGAGGACATAGGCGAGGTGGAGAGCGCGGTGGACGCGCTCAAGGTGGCCATAGACAAGCGGAAGCAGATTCTGAGCGCTCTGGAGGCCGACGGCAGGGCTCTCAGCAAGGACCGCGTCAAGAAGATCGCTTCGGTGGCGGCGACGGGCGCTGAGGCGGAGACGGTCTCGAGGCTCACGAAGAGGTACCGCACGATATTCAGGTCGCTGAAGCAGGACAGGGACAACCAGCAGAAGGTGGTTGACAGATTCGTCCGCCGCCAGCAGACCCTGGTGGCGAGGAAGGACGCGCTCCTGGCCGAGTCAAAGTCGCTCGACGCCACGCTGAAGGAATGGGATGCCCTGGAGCTGGACAGGATGCTGGTGGAGCTCGAGGGGTCAAGGAACGACCTGGCCCTGCAGCTCAACGAGGTCAGCTCCCGCGTCTCGGACGTCCATCTCTCGTACACCCGTGAGAGGTCGAACCTCGAGGAGATGCTCGAGCCGAGCTACCAGAGGGTCAGGGTCGATCTGGAGAACGCGGAGCTGAGGTACGAGGACGACCGGCTGTTCATCCAGAACGGGAGGAGGGAGCTGAACGACCTCAACAAGAGGTTCGCCGAGCTGGACGAGCAGCTCCAGAAGGTCCTCGCCTCGTCGGCCAACAGCCAGCCCGTCATAGCCGAGTTCAACACGAAGATCAAGAGACTGGAGGAGGAGCGCAACGCCGCCGACAGGTCGGCCCTCAACACCGAGAAGGAGATCTTCTCTCTCCAGCAGGCGGCCAAGTCGACGCAGGAGAGGATGGAGCAGTACCTGAGCCAGCTGCGCTTCTACGGATACGACGACGTGCTCGAGTCCTTCGAGGGCAGCGAGCGGATGCTGTCGCAGGTCGAGTTCGAGTTCGAGGCCCTCGGCAAGTTCGTCAACAAGAGCGCGGAGCGGGAGTACGCCGCCATCTACGACAACTACAGGCACCTCTCGGAACGCATCAACGAGCTCGAGCGGGAGAGGACCTCCATCGTGCGCTTCATCGAGAACATAGACGGGGAGAAGAAGAAGGTCTTCCTGGGCGCCTTCGAGTCGATCAACGCCGAGTTCGCCGCCACCTTCAGGCGACTTACGGCCGGCGAGGGTCGCCTGGAGTTGGAGAACAAGGAGGACGCCTTCGCGGGAGGGATCTTCCTGATGGGGAACTTCCGCGGCAAGGGCGACTGGGAGTCCTCCTCGATGTCGGGAGGCGAGAAGTCCGTCACGGCGGTCGCGCTGATACTGGCCATCCAGAAGGTCAACCCGCACCCGTTCTACCTCTTCGACGAGATCGACCAGAACCTGGACCAGACCAACTCCAAGAACCTCGCGGAGTTCTTGCGGGAGCGCTCGACCGGGGCCCAGATCATGGTGGTTTCGCTCAAGGACACCATGGTGGCACAGAGCAACGTCACCTACGGGGTCTACGCCGTCGGCGGCGTCTCGAGGATCGTCCGCTCCAAGCTGGAGGTCGAGGTCAAGAGTGGTTGAGGACGAGTCTCTGGCGAGGCCGCCGCTCAACCTGCTGATCGACCCGCGGGCGGCCAAGAGGAAGAGCCCTTGGGAGATACACATCACGGAGCTCCTGGACCTCTTCCTGCAGGCGATGATGAAGTCCGAGATCCTGGACCTCAGGGTGGCGGGCACGGCGGCGCTCACCTCGGCGACAATCTACCGTTTCAAGGTCGAGTCGCTCTTCCTCTTCGAGAGGCTCCAGAGGGAGAGGAGGCTCGTCGACTCGACGGAGCCGCCACAGATTGTGGTGATGCCCTTCAGGTACGAGATCTACTCGACGACGGTCGACGAGCTCTTCGACGCGCTCTCGAGGATACTCGAGGAGATAGTCGTTCAGGACAGGGAGGAGAGCACCGTCTCCACTTCGCTCCTGGACGAGACGCCCCCGCCCAACCCTGAAGAATACCTGATCACCATCCTGTCGAACCTCCAGGCCTTCAAGGCGATTCTCCGGGACAGGATCGGAGGGGTGGGGCGGATCAGGTTCTCCGAGCTCGTACGGGGCATGCCGCTCATGGAGGCCGCCCGCACGATAATCCTCCTGCTCTTCTCGGCCAGCGGCGGTGAGGTGGTCCTCGAGCAGGAAGGCGACGACGACTTCCAAGTGATACTGGTGGGCTAGCTTGAGCGAAACGGCGAAGGACGTCCGCGGGAGGATAGAGGCAGCCCTGTACTCGTCGGGGAGGGCCCTGGACACCGAGCAACTGGCGAAGGCGGCGGGGATAACGTCGAAGAAGCGCGTCACCGAGGAGGCCAAGGCGATCGCAGAGAGTCTCAAGGCCGCCATGTCGGCCCTGGAGATCGTGGAGTATCCTGGTCCCAGGTTCGCCATGCAGCTCAAGGCCGAGTACACGGGCGTGGCGCGGAAGTTCGCCACCAAGCCGCTCCTTTCGAAGGCAGCGCTCAGGACGCTCTCCTTCGTGGCCTACTTCCAGCCCATATCCGGTTCGGACCTGGCCGCAAGGAGAAGTTCGACGGTCTACGAGCACATCAGGGACCTGGAGGAGGTGGGGTTCCTGGTCTGGATCAGGAAGGGGCGCGCCAAGATCTACAGCACGACGCCCGAGTTCGCGGAGTACTTCGGGCTGAGCACCGACGTGCCTACCATGAAGCGCCAGCTCGAGAGAAGGACGATGATACTCCGATAGCGGTCGACCGTCCGATTGTGCTCCGCCTCAGGTCTGCCGCTGGACGCCCCGCACCTCTGGGATGTCGATCGACCCGCAGGGTCAGCGGACCCTGCGAGAGAAAACCTTAACACCCCCCTCTCAAGCGCGGGTGCAGGATTTCATAATGGTCAAGGCAGTGGAGAACCTCAGGAAGAAGAAGATGACCGGGGGGAAGCGGAGGCCGAACAGGTCGCGCAGGGCGTTCGAGGCCGACGACTACCCGTTCGAGCCCGTGGTCGGAGAGACCGTGAGGTCGCCCAAGAGGACGAGGGGTGGGACGCTCTCCTACGGGCTTCGCGCCGCTGCTGAGGCCAACGTCTATGACGCTGCGTCGGGCAAGACCGCGAAGAGCAAGATACTCCGCGTGACGGCCAACCGGGCCAACAGGGAGTACGAGCGAAGGGGCGTCATAACCAAGGGCGCGACCATCGAGACCGAGCTCGGAGAGGCCAAGGTGACTTCGAGGCCGAGCGACGACGGCGTGGTGAACGCCGTGCTCACCAAGTGAGCTCGCGGCAGCCTCGGCCGCCCATCGCAGGGACGTTCGTGGCGGCCCGCCTGCGAGCGTCGGCCTTCCCGACAGCCAATCAAGAGGCCCCCGAGGGACAGAACACTTAAGCGCAAAGACGCAGGGCGCGCCGACCAGGACCTTGAAATCCTACGACCGGCTCGTAGTCTGGCTGGACTATCTGGATTCTGAGCGCAAGCGGTCCGAAGGCAGACGCGTGCCGCTGAACTCCTGTTCGCGCTCCCCGACCTTGGAGGAGCTCACGCTGGCCTGCAACCGGCTGAACCTTCAGCCGGAGCCACAGTCCGCCCGGTTCCCCGCTGCTCCCTCACGTGCATCCGGCTATGTCTCCATTCGCAAGACGGCGAAGAAGCAGCCGATCATCATCCAGATCGCCCGCGAGGTTTCTAGAGTGAAGGGCGAGAAGGCCGCCTCTCAGGCAAAGCTTAAAGGCAAGCCGTAGCCTTTTCGCACAGTAAATGCGAGAGGTTGGGGAGGTTCTTCACACCGCCCGGAGCGGGCGCATAATTCTTCGCCTCGACAGCGAGCTTCCAGCCGGGACGGTCCTCCTTGACTCGAAGGGAAGGAACGCGGTCAAGGTGATGGAGCTGATGGGCCCCGTATCGAAGCCCTACGCTTCAGCGATACCGAGCTCCTCGAAGTTCGGGACCAAGGGACAGAAGGTCTTCCTCTCCGGGTAAGGTAGGCGCCCATGTGGGATTCACGAGCGGAGGAGGGTCTCTTCAGCATATACTGCCTGAACTGCGGAACGAAGCTCATAGGTGACGTGGAGAAGGGTGAGCAGGTCTGCCCGAGCTGCGGGTATGTGACGAGCGCTCCCTCGGACAACGGCCCAGAATGGAAGGCTCTCGACCTCGAGGAGAAGAGCAAGAGGGTCCGCGTCGGCTCCCCCACGACTCTGACACTGCACGACCTCGGCCTCTCCACGGACATCAGCATGGAGATGCGCGACTCGCACGGGAAGTACCTTGACCCGACGATGCGCGCGACGGTCGAGAAGATGAAGAAGTGGCAGAGCAGGATCAGGACCAGCAACAGCCAGGAGCGCGGCCTCTCGATAGTCCTGGCAAAGATAACCGAGGTCTGCGACAATCTGAGTCTGCCCAAGAATGTGGCCGAGACCGCAGCGCACATCTATCGCACGTCGGTGCGGCTCAAGGTCGCCAAGAGCAAGTCGATCATGGGCATGACCGCCGCAGTGGTCCTGCTCGCCTGCAGGAAGTGCGGGGTCAGCAGGACGCTGAAGGAGGTCGCCAGGGCAGCCGGCATAGAGAAGGGCGCCGCCGCCAAGTACTTCAGGCTGATTCTCAAGGATGTCGAGAAGGACTACGTCCCCCCGCCCTCGGTCGAGAAGCACATCTCGAAGCTCGTGAACCTCGCCAAGATAGACCCTAGGGTCGAGCACCTGGCGCTCTACCTCTCGCGCTCGACCAACGACTCCAAGATCTCGAGCGGGAAGGCACCTGCGGGCCTGGCCGCGGCCTACGTCTACATGTCCTGCGTGATGCGGGGTGAGCACCTGCCGCAGAGGGAGATAGCCGAGTTCGCCGAGGTCACAGAAGTCACGGTGCGGAACCGCTGCCGCGAGCTGCTCGATAACTACATAATCAGGCAAAAACTGGGGGCGGCAGAATAGATGGAAAAGAAGAAGGCTTCCGGCCAGCCCAGGGCCGACAAACCAGCCAAGGGTGAGAAGGAGGCACCTCCGAAGTCGCCACGCCCGGCAGGCCTGACCGAGAAGACGGAGGAGGAGCTGGTCGACCTGACCTCCAGGGTGTACAAGCTTGTGGTCGAGCGGGGCAAGGACGGCGTCCTGCAGAGCGAGATCTGGAAGGAACTGGGCCTCACTAGCAGGGACGGGTCCAGGCTTGCGATAAGGCTGGAGAAGCGCGGGATGATCAAGAGGATGAAGGTCCTCGACGACGGGAGGTGGACCTACAAGCTCACACCTCTCAGGCTTCCGGCCAACATCTCGTCGATGGAGTCGGCGCCCTGCATCGTCTGCCCCGTGGAGGGCAAGTGCTCGATGACCACCGAGATCAACCCGTTCACCTGCCCGCTGATAGGGCCCTGGGTCGTCAAGGAGCACAGGGACTCCCTTGTGATGGTCGCAGTGCCCCAAGTTGCGTAGTCCATCTTGAGGCTCTCCGAAGCGCGCAAGGACTTCTACAGGCGGAAGGCCAGAGAGGAGGGCTACAAGAGCAGGGCCGCCTACAAGCTGCTGGAAGCCGTGCAGAAGTACAAGCTGATCAAGCCGGGCGACAGGGTGATAGACCTGGGGGCCGCACCGGGAGGATGGCTTCAGGTCGCCTCTCAGGCAGTGGGCGGCCAGGGCCTGGCCGTCGGCGTCGACCTCTCCCCCATCAGGCTAGAGGCGGACAACATGCGGACCCTGAGGATGGACATCAACGACCCCGCGCTGCCCGAGACGGTGAAGGGGCTGCTCACGCGGCCGGCCGACGTCCTGCTATCCGACCTGTCGCCCAGAATTTCGGGGGTCTGGGACCTTGACCAGTACAGGCAGATTGAGCTGACGCTGAAGTCCATCACCCTGGGAGACGAGCTCCTGAAAGCCGGCGGGAACGCCATGCTCAAGGTCTTCCAGGGTGAGCGGTTCAAGGAGGCCGAGGGCGAGGCGAGGAAGCGCTACAACTTCGTGGCCATCATGAAACCCCGCGCCAGCAGGAACGAGAGTTCCGAGATGTACCTGCTGTGCCTAGGGCGCCTTCCCTGAGGCCGCCCGCAGCGCGACCACGAACTCGTCGTAGTCCGCATCGGTCTTGATGCCTATCTCCTCGAAGGGCTGCCTGGCTGCGACGAAGCCAGCGCCGGTCAGGGCGTCGATGGCTCTGCGCGTCGAGACCGACCGCATCTTCAGGCGGGAGCAGGCGCGCTCCGGGGAGTAGCCAAAGGGCGGATATCGGTCGATGCCCTGCAGGGGGGAGAGCGTTTCAGAGGCGTCCTTCCAGCCCTGCTTCTCGCAGAATCCCAGGGCGCCCGCCAGCACGCGCTCGTCCACCAGCCCTCCGGCCCAGAGTGGCCCCGCCGAACGGACCCTCGCGCCGCACCGGGGACAGCGCAGAAGGGGAACCTTCCCGCTGGACCTCGACCCGCAGCCGTTGCACTGGGTCACGAAGCCGAGGTTCCTGACCGACCGGTCCGCGCCGGCCGCCCCCCTCCTGACCCTGAAGATGACGCGCAGGTAGTGGAGCGTGCTGTGAGCCGCCATGGGTTCGATTCCCAGGTCGTTCACCCCGCCCATGCGGGCCGCGAATCCCAGGAGTATCCGCAGGCCCGTCTCGTGCACGAAGTCGCTCCTGACCGCCAGCGCCCCGTACCTCCTGAAGGAGACTTCGGGATAGACGCCGCAGAGCACCGCCGCGTCTGTAGCTGTCATCGAGACGACGCATCCATCGGCCGCCGCTGTCATGAGCGCTGACACGAAGGGGGCGGGGGTGCCGAAGGGGTCCAGGTCGATCGCATCGAACTTCTCCTGTCTTTCGAAGCGGGACGCGAGGTATCTGTTCGCCTCGGCGTGGACCACGGTGCACCGACCCTGAAGGCCGTTGCTTCTCACGTTCTTCCTGGCGACGGCGAGCGATACCGTGTTGAAGTCTGCGAGCGTGACCGAGGAGCCTCCCGATGACTCGTTTGCCACCCTGATGCCGCGCGCTCCGGTCCCGGCTAGGACGTCGAGGTAGGTCCCGGGACTGGTGGCCGCTGCCACGGCCACCGAGATGTCCCTGTTGGTCTTGGCTGCGGGATTGAAGAAGACCGGGTGCGTTGCGGGGTCGCGCCCTACGAGGCTCGCCGAAGGCACGTAGAGTTCCGTCAGCCCCTCCCTGACGAGCGCCAGCTTCGGAAGCACGGTGGATGGCCCCGCTGTGAAGCATTTAAGCCGAACCGGAAGGGGCTCGTGTGGCGTTGTCCACTCCAGTTCGCGCATGGCTCCTGACGGGTCCTCCCGGCATCGGCAAATCCACGGTGGTCTCCAAGGTCATCTACCTGGTCCGGTCGCGGGGATTCGGCGTGGGCGGCTGCCTCACCAAGGAGAGGAGGCGGGGCAGAGAGCGGACGGGCTTCACGATGATCGACCTCATGACCGGCCTGGAGGGACCCCTGGCCTCGTCAGAGGGGTCGTTGGGGCCTCGAGTGGGAAGGTACAGGGTGGACGTGAAGGGCCTGTCGGAGATAGGCGCGTCGGCGCTTGAAAGGGCGGCTTCGGGTGCCGAGGTGATAGTCATCGACGAGGTCGGGCCGATGGAGCTGACAAGTCCGGAGTTCAAGAGGGCCGCGGAGGCGTGCCTTGCGTCGGGCAAGCCGATGCTCGCGGTCGTCCACGACAAGATGAAGGACCCGCTGATTGACCAGATCAAGGCCATGCCCGGCAAGGAGATGATAGAGGTCTCACTCCAGAACAGGGACGGGCTGCCGGAGATGCTGGCAGGGAAGATCCTGGGCGTCCTTCCGCCGCAGCCGGTCTAGGCGAGGAGACCTGTCTTGGCCTCCAGCTACCCGGTCGGGGGGATAGACGAAGCGGGGCGCGGATCAATCCTGGGTCCGCTGGTCGTGGCGGGGGTGTCGGCCGATGCCGAGGCCCTGGAGCGTCTCGAAGAGATCGGCGTGAAGGACTCCAAGCTGCTGAGCTACGGGCGGAGGGTCTCCCTGTACCCGCAGGTCAGGCGCATCTGCCGCACCGTGGTGTCGTCGCCCATAGCGCCGGCCGAGATCGACCGCTATGTGAGATACGGCAGGAGGCGCCGGAAGCTCAACTATCTGGAGGCCGTCCACATGGCCCGCATCATCCCTCTGCTGGCGGTCGAGCGGGTCTTCATAGACGCGCCCGACACGAACCCCCGGAAGTTCGCGTCCGAGCTCGCCGGGTTGGTGCGCGACTGTCCCCCCGTGGTCGCCGAGCACAAGGCCGACAGGAACTACGCCATCGTCTCCGCCGCCTCGATAGTGGCCAAGGTCGAGCGTGACAGGGCGGTCGAGCTGCTGCGGTCGAAGCACGGCGAGTTCGGGTCTGGCTATCCGTCAGACGAGGAGACAATATCCTACCTGAGGCGGTGGGTGAAGAGGGAGGGGTCGGCGCCACCGTTTGCGAGGCGCAGCTGGAAGACCTGGGACCGGATTCTGAGCGCTTCGCTGGACCCCTAGCCGTTGAAGACCGCCGATATCAGGGCGTGGTCCTTGTCGAAGGGTGTCAGCTCGATGACCCTCTCGACCCTGAACCCTGCCTCGGTCAGCCTTTCGCCCTCCCGACGAAAGACCTCACGGGGCTCCTTCAGCACGTCTATGCTCCTGGACTTCACGATGAGGAGCAGCCTTCCGCCCTCCTTGAGGTTCTTCCTGCAGTTCTCTATCGCTATGGCCGTCTGGTCCTGCTGGGCGATGTCGCAGTAGACCACGTCGACCTTGCCGAAGGAGGCGAACCTCGCGGCCTCCCTGGCGTCGGCGATGTAGGGCACCACGTTTCCCCTGACCCTGGCGACGTTCTCGACAAATTCCCTCCCCACCCGGGGAGCGAACTCCACTCCGATGAGCAGCCCCTTGGGTCCGACGATGTCGGAGACGTGGGATGGGGTCGTACCCGTCGAGGTCCCAAGGTAGAGAACCTTGTCGGCGAGGCCTATCACGTCGGGCGACAGGCCCTTGAGGATGGCGCCGGCGAGCTTCGACCTGAAGGGGTCCCAGGCTCGGAACTCAGTCCCTTCTATCTTGATGAGGTCTTCGCCGTAGGTCCTGATGCCCGGAACCAGGTTCTTTGTAAAAACCTCTTCCCTTCCGCCCCTTCCCATAACGAGGACGTTTGTCATCTCTGAATGATCTTTTCGGCTCGACGGTCTCCCTTGGCTCCTTATACTTTACCCTGATCTCGTCCAGTCTCTTCTCCAGCGTGCCCGTGAGTGAATCCTCCTTCTCGCCCCTGTAGAAGTCTATCCGGGCCGCTATGGCGATCTTGTTGGCCAGGGCGCGGGCAATCTTCCCGCGCTGCCACTTCGGCGCGCTGTGGACGGCATCGTGCTGGAAGAGTATCCCGTGCTTCGGGGGCCTTGCACCGGTCCTGAGCGCCCTGAACAGGGCCTTCTCGGCACCGAGCACCTGGATGGTGCTTGCGGGCAGCCTAGCGAGGTTCTCAAGCCCCCCGGCCCTGGCGATGAGCCTCGCCCCAATCGTCGCGCCCGCCACGTTGGTCGTGTTCGGGGCGATCCGCTTCATGGTCGACTCGACGTACTCAGCCAACTTTTCCCTGTCCGACGAGACCGCGATGGCGATCTCGGCGAGCCCGACTATCCTGCCGAGATCCCTCTCCGTGATGGTCCCGCCCTTCGACCTCTCGGCCGCCAGCAGGATGGCCTCCACCTTCTTGTCGCTGAGACCTTTGCCTTCCAGTTTCTCCTCCGTGAACTGGTCCCTGGACCCGTTCTCGATGATCATTCTGCTCAGAGCCAGGTTGTCACCGATCATGGCCTGGAGCTCCGGGAAGTGCAGGCTGTACCACTCGGCGACGCGCTCCGACGAGATGTTGAGGAACCGGTCGAGCTCGTCGAGCCCCTGGATGGCGTGGACCAGCTGGAGGTCTGCCCGGGACGACTCCTCGCTGATCTTCTTCTCTGCGGCCTGAAGCGCCCCCTGCCTGACGATCTCCAGGGCCTCCTGGTCGTCGGCGGCGAGGCCGGCCCTGACCATGATTGCGATCTTCTGTGAGTTCAGCTCCTGTAGCTCGGACTCCGTGAGCGCGCTCACCGCGAAACCGAGCCGACCCAACTCCTGTGATGCCGATGGGTCGGCCACCTTCACGGACTCGACCCCGTCCGCCCGGGCCCTCTCCCCGATCTTCACGATGGCCTGGGCGCGGAACTGGCCCTTCCTTTCCGACCCAATCACCTTGGTTCCCCGCAGGAGCACGAAGCCAGCCTCGGTCTCAAACAGGACCGTCTCGTCTGACAATGGTCTTCGCCCCTTGGCGTTCCTTCATGGGCTTAAAGGTTATCTTGGTAGCGATTCCCCGCCAGGCCCTTGGTCGATTCGCCACTGCGGACCTCCTTCGCCGGACTCAGGCTGGAGAACCCGCTAGTTCTCGCGTCGGGCATAGCAGGCGTCACGGTGAAGTCGCTCACGCGCGCCATCGAGTCCGGAGCAGGGGCGGCCGTCTCGAAGTCCATTGGAATCGAGCCGAGAGAGGGTTACAGGAACCCCACCCTGGCAGCCACGGACAGCGGCCTGCTCAACGCCGTGGGGCTCGCCAATCCGGGCGCGCGCATCTTCTCCGAGGAACTCTCGGCTGTGAAGGGGCGGCGTCTCCCAATAATCGTCTCGATATTCGGAGGGGGCCCTCTGGAGTTCGCCCGGACCGCTGAGATTCTCGACGGCGGTGAGTTCATCGCCTACGAGCTGAACCTGAGCTGCCCGCACGTGGAGGGGGCGGGCACGGAGATAGGGCACGACCCCGAGCTCGTCGCCAGGGTCGTGAAGGCGGTGCGCGCAAAGACCCGGAAGCCCGTCTTCGCGAAACTCTCGGCGAACACCGACAAGATGGTCGAGGTCGCCAGGGCCGCGGTGGACTCCGGGGCAGACGGCCTCAGCGCCATCAACACAATGAGCGCCATGGCCATCGAGGTGGAGACCGGGAGACCCGTGCTCGAGCACAAGTTCGGCGGACTGTCGGGCGCAGGCATCAGGCCCATAGCCGTGGCGCGGATATACGAACTCCACGAGAACGTCAGGGTTCCCATAATCGGCTGCGGGGGGGTCTCAACCTGGGAGCACGCCGTCGAACTCATCCTGGCGGGGGCAAGCGCCGTCGAGATGGGAACCGCGCTCTACGGGGGATACGGGATCTTCCAGGATGTCAACCGAGGGATAGAGCAGTACATGAAGCGCAAGAAGTTCAGGAAGGTTCAGGAGATGGTTGGGCTTGGACATAGGTTCTGAAAAGATTCGCATAGGGCGCGTCATCAGGAACGTCAGGGAGACGCGCGGCATCAGCTCCATCTACTTCAAGGACGAGCGGTGCTCATCGGCGAAGCCCGGCCAGTTCGTGATGCTGTGGGAGCCGGGTCTCGACGAGTTCCCCATGAGCCTCTCAAGCTATGACGAAGAGGGCGTCTGCTCGGTCACCGCCAAGGCCTGGGGCCCGGGAAGCGAGCAGCTCGTGCGGTCAAAGCGCGGTGACACCATCGGCATCCGCGGCCCCTATGGGCATCCCTACACCGTGGAGAAGTGCAGCGCGCTCCTCGTGGGCGGGGGGACGGGGCTGGCTCCGATGCTCCCGCTCGCAAGGGCCCTGATGAGAGCGGGAGGTCGTGTCGCCGTCGTCACGGGCGGCAAGTCGAAGGCCGACCTCCTCTTCGAGGCGCCGATGCAGCGCATAGTGGGAAGAAAGAACGTGTACGCCACGACCGATGACGGGAGCTACGGCCACAAGGGCTTCGCCACCGACCTTGCCGAAGGACTCATCAAGGAGAGGAAGGTCACGAGGGTCTACACCTGCGGTCCTGAGATCATGATGAGGAAGCTCTATGACATCGTCCTCGGGACCGGGGCCGACTTCGAGGCTAGCCTTGAAAGGGGCATGAAGTGCGGAATCGGCATCTGCGGAAGCTGCGCCGTGGGGAAGTACCTCCTGTGCAGGGACGGCGCCGTCCTCGGCGCGGCCGCGCTGAAGGATTCGCTCGATGAGTTCGGCCTGCTCCGCAGGGACTCCACCGGCCGCTACAGCAGGCTCTAGCCGCCCCCACTGGAAAACTTTTAACGAGAAGCCGGCCGAAGTGGCACTCGAGTCACCTTGAGTCTTCCCTTCAAGAGGATCGTCGACCTTGCGGTACCGATGACGAACATGAACACGCCCGTCTACCCGGGATATCCGCAGCCGCTGAGGACGACCTTCACGACGCTCAGGGACAACGGCTACGCGTCCTATGTCTGGACCTTCGTGGAACACGTCTCGACCCACGTGGACGCGCCCGTGCACATGGTCCCCGGGGGGACAACCGTCGAGAAGATGCCTCTGTCGCACTACGTAGGCAACGGGGTGGTACTGGACTTCTCCAGGAAGCCCAAGCGGTTCCAGATCAAGAAGACAGACGTCGAGAAGGCCCTGGCCAAGACAGGCCACGCCAAGGAAGTGGGCAAGGGCTGGATCGTGCTCTTCCACCTCAACTATACCTCGAAGAACACCACTCCCGACTGGCTCGAGCACCCGGACATCACCAAGGAAGCGGCTGAGTACCTCATCGGCCTAGGGGTCGAGGCGGTGGGAATAGACGCGCCCGGACCGGACCATCCTCCCTTCGACGCCCACAAGACCCTGCTTCCCAAGAACGTCGTGATATTCGAGAACCTCAACAACCTCGACCAACTGGTCGGCAAGGATTTCCTGTTCGTCGGAACGCCCATCGCCCTTGCCGGAGGGACCGCAGGCATCTCAAGGCCCGTGGCACTGGTCAAGTGAAACCCTCTCCCTTCTCGGGCGCCAGGGAATTCCCATGGCTCCCTCCTTTATTCCTGAAAAGCCAATAGATTCATATATCCAGCACACGCGATATTTGCCCTTAGTTGCAGAATCCGACGAAGTATTTCGCTAGGGATGCGACTGGACTCGTACGGGAATTCGGCGCAATAGATACTCTTCTCTTCGCCTCGGCCATGGTCTTCGCACTGGTCTTCACGACCACGCAGTTCGCCTGGTTCTACGGTAACACCAGGGGCGCGAACCTGCCCGAGACGCTTCTGCTGGCTTCCATCCCGTTCATCTTCCTCATGCTGTCCTACTGGGCCATAGGCATCTCGATGCCCAGGTCTGGGAACGACTACGTCTTCGTGAGCAGGGTCTTTGCGCCCTCAATAGGGTTCGCCTGGTCGCTCTTCTACATGGTCATCGTCTTCCTGGTGGCCTACGTCGGCGAGGTCGGGCCGTTCTCGTACGCCTTCTCCGCCATGCTTACCATCCTTGGCCTCACCTCCAACTCCTCCGGGCTCGCAAGCCTGGGGACCTTCCTCGGGGGCCCCACAGGAACCCTCGAGCTGGCGGCTCTGTTCACGGTCGTCTTCGGCGTCTTCGCACTCTTCGGTTCTAGGTTCATCAAGGGCCTCCTGTACGTGACATGGATAGTCGCAATCCTTGGAATCGCCATGATGTGGTACATCCTGGGCTCGGTGAGCACGGCCACGTTCGCCGCCCACTGGAACAGCCTCCTGGCATCGGGCAACGCGAACTACACCTACTCGGCGCTCCAGAACGCGTCGGTGACGACGGGAGGGTTCCCCGGGATGTCAACGGGCATGGGTGCGGTGGTGACCGCGCTGCCGCTTGCCTTCCTCTTCCTGTTCGGTGGCAACTACGCCACGGGCATAGCCGGCGAGGTCAAGAACGTGAAGAAGGCCATCCCGATCGCGCTCTTCCTTTCGCTGATTCTGGGCGTCATCTACTGGGCCATCACTTCGACGCTTACGCTCAACGCAGTCGGAAGCAACTGGATGACCCAGATTGGCTACGCCTTCGACATGGGTGGCACCGGAAGCGCAGGCTATCCTCTGCCCTACGCCCCGTCCCAGCCCCTGCTGTTGGCGGTGGCGGCCTATCCCAACAACACGCTGATTTCGGTCATGTTCTTCACCTACCTAGTCGGGTCGCTGGGCGCGCTCTTCTCGTACTTCTGGATCCCCAGCAAGTACTTCTTCGCCTGGTCTTTCGACAGGGTCCTGCCCACCAAGTTCGCTGAAGTGAACGAGAGGTTCCACACCGCCTACATCTCGATAATCGCCATAGTCATACTCGGGATCGTCCTCTCCTACGTCTACAACTTCCTGGGCTACTCGACCTACTTCACTATGGGTAGCGTCCTCTGGGGCGTCGCCTACATCATCCCCGGGCTGGCACTGGCTGTGTTCCCATTCGCCAAGAAGGATCTCTTCGCGTCGGCCCCCGGGTGGGTAGCAAAGAAGGTGGGCGGGCTGCCCATAGTCTCCATCATCGGGATCATCACGGCCATCGGGTTCACCTATGTGGCGGCGATAGCCTACAACAACCCGGCCATCGGCACGGCCAACTCGTTCAGCATCGAGCTGGCGGTGAGCATCCTGGTGATAGGCTTCGTGGTCTACTTCGCCAGCGCGGCATACCACAAGGGCAAGGGCATGGACCTGGGCATGGCCATGAAGGAAATCCCGCCAGAGTAGGCAATAGACTCTCATATTGTGCAGGCACGGCACCGGAGGCCAGGAGAGCATGGAAGCCCAGGCGAAGCGCACGTCGGTGGGCAGGAGAGGCGTCGTGGCGACCGCACACCCTCTGGCCTCGGCGGCCGGACTGAGAATCCTCAAGCAAGGAGGCAACGCCGTCGACGCGGCGGTGGCTGCCAGCCTCGCCCTGGGCGTGGTCGCACCTGCCTTCTCGGGCATCGGGGGCGGAGGCTTCTTCATGGTCCGCCCGAAGGAGGGAGAGACCGTCTACCTCGACTACCGCGAAGTCGCCCCCCGTGGGTCCAGGCCTGAAATGTTCAGGCTCGATGAGGACGGGCAGGTCCAGGGATTCGCCAACAGCATGGGCTACCTTGCCGTGGGCGTGCCCGGCACCGTAGCGGGCCTGACCCAGGCTCTCGAGAGCTACGGGCGCCTCAAGTTCAGGGACGTGGCACTTCCTGCCATAGACTACGCCAGGAAGGGCTTCGCCGTCAGCAGGTTCCTAGGCCACATCCTGTCGAACAACGTGGACAACGCGTCCCTCAAGGTGAGGAGGTTCCCTGAGACGGGGAGGACATGGCTGAAGCAGGGCCGGCCCTACCGGGCGGGCGAGAGGAGGCAGGTCAGGGACCTGGCCGATTCTCTTGAGCTCATCAGTCGCGAAGGGAACGACGCCTTCTATCAGGGTTCCATCGCCAGGTCCCTGGCAGCAGACATGTCCAGGAACGGAGGCCTGCTGGACGTGTCTGACCTCGGGCGCTACTCCGTGAAGGTCAGGAAGCCCGTCGTCGGGACCTATCGAGGACTCGAGGTCCACGCCATGCCGCCGCCCAGCCTGGGCGGAATCGCGATCATCCAGCTCCTGAACATCTTCGAGGGCATGGACCTGGGCGGCACGGGCCTGAACACCGCGGAGACCATAGCGGCGATGGCCAGGGCGCTCTCGACGGTCCTGCCTCGCCTCAGGAGGGAGGTTGCCGACCCCGACTTCCAGCCCTGCGATCTCGGGAAGCTCTGCTCGAAGGACCATGCAGCCAAGCTCTGGTTTGGAAGGGGTGAGAGGGGGTCGTCGCCGGGAAGGGCTCCTGGGAGCCAGACGACCCACCTGAGCGTAATCGACGAGGAGGGGAATGTCGCGGCCGTCACCGAGTCGGTCGAGTGCTACTTCGGGTCGGGGGTCACCGTCCCCGGGACGGGGTTCCTCCTGAACGACACGATGCACGACTTCGACCCCTCCCGCGGTGCGGCGAACTCCATCGCCCCTGGCAAGAGGCCGGTCAGCAACATGACGCCGACGCTCCTGCTGAGGGACGGCGAGCCCTACCTGGTGGCGGGTAGCG
>Ga0326728_10009604_pt1 | contig 23177 bp, 19 predicted proteins | sample MB3enrmetagenome_FD_207602 | JGI IMG/M metagenome (GOLD analysis project Ga0326728, IMG submission 207602) | Lab enriched peat soil microbial communities from McLean, Ithaca, NY, United States - MB31MN | ecosystem: Environmental > Terrestrial > Soil > Wetlands > Peat | place: USA: New York... | reverse complement strand
GTCCTCGAGTATCATGCGCAACCCCCGCGCCCCCACCTTGCGCTCCATCGCCAGCTCGGCAATCGACTCCAGGGCGTCGTCGCTGAACCTCAGCCGCACGTTCTCAAACTCGAACAGTTTCTGATACTGCTTCACAATTGCGTTCTTCGGCCTGGTCAGAATCTGGATCAGGGCCGACCGGTCCAGGTCCTGTAGCACCGCCGTCACCGGAAGACGCCCGATGAACTCCGGGATAAAGCCGAACTTGATCAGGTCCACCGGCTGCACCTGCGCCAGCAGGTCGATGTCCCGCCGCGAACCCGTCAGCCTCACCGCCCCCTTCTCTTCTTCCGGAAGGAACCCCATCGATTTCTTGCCCGTGCGCCGCCCGATCACCTTCTCCAAACCCACGAATGCGCCGCCGCAGATGAACAGGATGTTGGTCGTGTCCACCGGCGTGAATTCCTGGTGCGGGTGCTTGCGTCCCCCTTGCGGCGGAACGTTGGCCACCGTGCCCTCCAGGATCTTCAGCAGCGCCTGCTGCACCCCTTCCCCGGATACATCCCGCGTAATCGACGGGTTTTCGTCCTTGCGGCAGATCTTGTCGATTTCGTCGATATATATGATTCCCTGCTGGCACTTCTGCACGTCCCCATCCGCCGCCTGGAGCAGCTTCAGGATGATGTTCTCGACGTCCTCGCCCACGTAGCCCGCTTCCGTCAGCGTGGTCGCGTCCACTATCGCAAACGGCACCTCGAGGATCTTGGCCAGTGTCTGCGCCATCAGCGTCTTGCCCGTCCCCGTCGGGCCGATCAGCAGGATATTCGACTTTTGCAGCTCCACCTCGGTGCTGCGCACGCGGTTCATGTGGACCCGCTTGCAGTGGTTGTATACCGCCACCGCCAGTTTCTTCTTGGTGGGCTCCTGCCCGATCACGTACTGATCCAGAAATTCCTTCACTTCCAATGGCTTGGGGATCTTGTTCGCGATTCCCGAGGGCGCCTCGACCTTGTCGTCTTCCAAAATCGAGTTGCAAACCGCGATGCACTCGTCGCAGATATAGGCGCGCGGATAATCGCTCGGGGAAGAAATGAGTTTCCCGACTACGTCCTGGCTCTTATGACAAAAAGAACACCGTAAAGCATCATCCGATCCGGCACGCTTCACGCAGATTCCTCCTCTTCCGCCGTCGGAGGGCGGTTGGGAACCTCAATGGCTTTCATCTCCATTATCGCCTGAACAGCGCTCGTAAGCAATGTGCACCAACAGTTAACTGGGTACTGTATGGTATGTTATCCCCCGCTTCAAGCGGTTTTCCGGGCATGTTCGAACAGGAAGCTGAGCGTTTTCTCGGTTTGAATATGCGATGCAATCCGCCCCATCGTGCCGTCTTTTTCGTACTTCATTTGCAGCGCCGCCACCGGCTCGCGCTGCTGCCGCGCCAGCCGCTCCACTTCCTTATCCACTTCCTCGCGCGTGGCCCCGATGGCTTCCCGCTCCGCGATCCTCGCGAGCAGCAGCGAAGCCTTCACCTCCCTCACCGCCTTGTCGCGCTGCGTCGCCTTCACTTTCTCCCAATCCAGCTTCATGGATTTCGGGTCCACTCCTTCCGCCGCCATGGCGCGCAGGCTCTGCTCCACGCGGTTGCGGATCTGGCGCTCCACGAACACTTCCGGAATCGGAAAATCGTGCGCATCCACCAGTTTGTCCACGATCTGGTTCTTGGCCTCCTGCTGCGCCTCGTACTCGCGCTGCGCCAGGATCGACTTGCGGATGGCTTCCCGCAGTTCCTCCAGGTTGCGGTAGTCGCCCACCTCCTGCGCGAATTCGTCGTTCAGCTCCGGCACTTCCTTCTTGCGCACGCCTTTCAGCGTGGCGTGGAATCGCACCGTCCTGCCCGCCAGCCGCTTGGCCCCGAAGTCCGCCGGATAGGTGACTTCGAATTCCTTGTCTTCGCCCGGAGTCACGCCGCGCAGGTTTTCCGTAAAAGCCTCGAAGGTGTCCGCCCCGCCGATCTCCAGCACCATCTCATCCTGCTTCACCGGCTCGCCTTCCACCCCCGCCAGGCTTTCCAGCGCCACCACTGCGTGATCCCCATCCACCAGCGGCCGCGGGTCGATGTTCACGTACTGCGCTTTCTGCTCCCGGATCTCATCCAGCCGCTTGGCCACGTCTTCGTCCGTTACTTCCGGATCGTGGTAGGGAACCTCGACCTCTTTGTACTCCTTCAGCTCGATGGGCGACACCACCTCGAACTCGGCCTTGAACGTCAGCGGCTCGCCGGCGTGATAGTGGACATCCTTAATGTCCGGCGTGCCCACCACGTTCAGGTTTTCCGCCTCGAACTGTTTTTGCAGGAACTTGGGGATCAGGGCTTCCATTACCCGTTTCCGTATATCCGCCGCGAACTGTTTCTTAACCAGCGAGACAGGCACCTTGCCCGGCCGGAAACCGGGTAGCTTGGCGCGCTTCATGACGTCGGCGACCACGCGCTCCGTCTCGCTCTCCACCTCGTGGACCGGGATGGAAATCTCCAGCGCGTGCCTGCAACCTTCGATTAAAGCCAAGTGGATTTGACCTCGGGAATGAAGTGTTGGCCGAAACTCTATGATACCACGTACAATAGATTATATCCGGTGGATGCTCGCAGTTTCGCTGGCGGCGGTGGTTGTGCTGCTCGGCCTCTGGGCGGCCATCGTGCGGCGGTCTTAACCATGCATTTTCAACTCCAGAACGCAATTCTAAACGTGCTGCTCCTGTGGATTCTCACCGCGCCCCACGAGTTCGCCCACGCCTGGGTGGCTACCCTCCTGGGCGACGATACCCCCCGCCGCGACGGCCGCGTTACCCTCTATCCCCTCGCCCACGTGGACTGGCTGGGCACCGCCATCCTGCCTTTCCTGACTTCCCTGCTCGGCGGCGGCTTCCTGGGATGGGGAAAGCCCGTCCGCACCGACCCCTCCCAGCTCAAGGGCGGCCTGAACGGCCTGGCCCTGGTGTCCCTCGCCGGTCCGTTCAGCAACGTCGTGTTCGCGGTCGTGCTCGGCGTGGTGGCCGTGGCCGCCGCTCGCCCGCTGCCGGCCTTCTCCCAATTCGCCGTGCGCGGCGTCTGGCTGAGCCTCTACCTGGCGATCTTCAACCTGCTCCCGGTGCCGCCCCTCGATGGCTCCAAGCTCCTGCTGGCGGCCCGCATTCCCATGGCCATCTACATCGAGATCTCCCGCTTCGGCTTCATGCTCCTGATCGTGGCCGTTTCCCTTTCCGATTTCGGCCGCTGGATGAGCCAGTGGAGCATCTGGGGCGCGCGCGCCATTCTGGGGGTGCTGCAATAGTCCCAAAAAGCTCCGGTTACTACCACTATTTCGCCTTCGGTTTGGAATCCTACATCGCCCGCTCTTTGGTAAGGGTCCGGGAAGAGATTTTGCAGATCTTCGTCGCTGCGTTTCACCCTTCACCCGCCGAAACTATCTTGGATATCGGTATATCGGCTGATGACCATCGCTCCTCCAATCACCTGGAGAAACGCTATCCCCACACCGCGCGCATCTGCGGGTTGAGCGTCGAACACCTCCCCGCGCTGCGCTCCCAGTTTCCCGGCTTGGCCCTGGTTCAGGCCGATGCCAGGGCCCTGCCCTTCTCCGCCGGCTCTTTTGATTTCGTTTACTCCCACGCCGTCATCGAGCACCTCGGCAGCCGCGCTCAGCAGGCTCGGTTCCTGGCGGAGGCGCTTCGCGTCGCGCGCCGCGGAATCTTGATCACCACGCCCAATCGCTGGCATCCCCTGGAGACCCACACCGGCCTGCCCTTGCTGCATTTTCTTCCCGCCCCGTTTTACCGCCGGCTCTACCGCCTTCTCGGCAAGGGCATGTACGCCACTGAGGAAACCCTGCACTTGATGGGAGCGCCCGCGCTTCTTTCGCTCGTCCGGCGGGTCAAACCGAGGGACGCATCCGTGCATCTGCACCGCGTCCGCTGGCTCGGCTGGCCCTCCAACCTGGTTCTCGTCGTTCGGAAACCGGCATGAATCTTTTGCGCGGCGTGAAGCGGTATTTGATCAGCGTCCACAGCGCTTCGAAACCATGTCGCGCGCGGATCTTCTTGCCCTCCGCGATGCCGCGGGCATTGTAGCTGATCGGCACCTCGTGAATCCTGTATCCCAGCCGCCGCATCTTGGCGGTCACCTCCGGGCAGAATTCAAAACCGCGGCAGCTCAGGGCGATTCCATCCAGCACCGTCGCGCGAAACGCCTTGTACCCCGTAGCCTCGTCCGTCAGCCGCGCGCCGTAAAGCAGGTTCGCCGCCGCCGTCAGAATTCGGTTCGCGATGCGATTGCGCAGCGCCATCCCCTTGGGCTGCCCCAAAAAACGGGAGCCGTAAACCACGTCCGCATCGCCCCGGACGATCGGCTCCACCATGCGCGCGTAATCGTTGGGATCGTATTCCAGGTCGCCGTCCTGGATCAGAATAATGTCGCCCGAGGCCATCGCGATCCCCGCCCGCACGGCTGTCCCTTTTCCGGAATTGATCGCCGATTGATGTCCGATCACCACCCCCTGGTGCTCGTAATCTCTCACCCTTCCGGCCGTTCCATCGGTGGAACCATCGTCCACCACCACGATCTCCTTGATGCAGGATTCCGGCAGGGGCGCGCGCCGCACCCGCTCCAGAACCTCATCGAAGGCTCGGAACTCGTTGTAAACCGGAATGATTACCGAGACCTTCACAGCGCCCCCAAGGATGCCGCGGGCCACCCGGCGGCAGCTCCGCCGCTTGCAGGCATCTGTGTGCTATTCTACCATCCGGTCTTCACTCGTGACCCCACGGATGCTTGCGGCTGAGGAGGTCGGCGGAGGCAGTTCGCGCGCCGCGTTCCTGTGCCTGTTCGCGTTTCTGGCGTTCGCGTTTCTGTTCCATTCCGCCTTCTACCGGCCGCTGGTGGGCATCGACGACGCCAATATCGCCCGCGTCTACGCCGCCAATCTCGCCGCCGGCCATGGCTGGGTGTATTTTCCGGGCACCGAGCGGGTTGAGGGCACCACCTCTCTGCTGCAAATTGGCATCTGGTATCTGGCTCTCCGCACCCCCTATCCGCTGCCCGTCATGCATCTGGTTCACTTCCTCTTCTGCCTCCTTTCCCTCTGGATGGCCCTGCGCATTCTCGCTGGTTTCCAGGGCCTGCCGGCCGGCCGCATACAATTCGGACTGCCGCTGTGTCTCTATTTTTGTTGGTTGGCTCTCAATCCGGGAGTGATTACCTGGTCGACCATGGCGCTGATGGATGTCTCCCTCTGGACGCTGCTGATCCTCTCCGCGCTCGCCGTCACCTGCGCTCTGCTGGTCGAAGGCCATACCCGGCGCTACGCCGCGCGCATGTCGGTGCTGGCCTTCATCCTGGTTCTCACCCGGCCGGAGGCCATGGCCCTGGTTCCGGTCTTGGTGCTCACCGGCGGCCTCTTGTTTTGGCTGAAAACCCGCGCCTTTCGCGCCACCCTGCGGGCTGTGGCCATTCCCCTAATCGTGCACGCCGCCTCGACCGCTGGTCTCGTCTGCTTCCGCCTGTCCTATTTCGGCTATCCCCTGCCCAACACCTATTACGCCAAGCTCTCGCCGCATGTCTGGTACAACATCACCAACGGCTTGAGCTATATCGCCGCGAATCTTCAGCTCTGCACGCTGGCCATACCCTTGCTCGTCGCTCTTCTCGCCCTTGGCATCCGCGCCGCCCGGCGCGTGGTTGGGAATCCGCCGCCCCGCCCGCCGGATCTACTTACGCTCGCCGTCGCTATTCCCGCTCTGGCGCTGCTCGGGATCGCCATACTGAACGGCGGGGATCATTTTGCGCAAGGCCGCTTTCTGGTCCAGTTCAACCTGCTGCTGCCCATCCCCGCTCTGGCGCTCATCCATCTCCCGGCGTGGCCCACTGCCGGCCCTCGTGGCATCCTGCTCGGATTCCTGGCCGTTGCCACCGCCATCGCCATGGACATCATGCAACTGCCCGCCACCGAGACCCTTGCCGGCCTCGGCTACGAATTCCGCATCGCCGAGCGTGGACTGGAAACCGGCAACCTTCTCAATCATGCCTTCCCCGGCAGTTCCAAGCCCACTATCGGAGTGGTTATGGCGGGCGGGATCGCCGTCACTTACGGCGGCTATGCGGTCGACCTCCTGGGCCTCAACAACACCCGCATCGCTCACGCCAACCAGGGCCTTTACGGATTGAAGAATCATGCGGCCTTCCACCGGCCCACCTTCTATGCCCTCTTGCCGGACCTGCTGTTCCCGCGGCCGCTCACCGATATTCGCCAGGCCGCGACGGCCGATTGCACCCGCATTTGGGCGTTTGAAGACCTCGTCACCCACAGCGTCATGTGGGAACCCGAGTTCGCCGCCGTTTATGCTCCCGTCAGCCTGGTGCTTCGCTCCCGCAGCCTGGTGCCTCTATCCCCGCTCCTGCGCGCCCAGCCTGCCTTCCTGGCGCCGCTCATGGAACCCCGGGAATTTCACTGGGTGGGAACCTATCTATTTATGAAGAAATCGCTTCTCGGGGCCGTTAACCGCGAAGCCTTCGACGTCCAGCCCATCGCTTGTGTAAGCCTTCCCGCTCCGCCTCTCGCTGAAGCCCCCAGCTACACCTCTCCCGAGCGAACCCGTTGACGAAGGTGACAAAGCTCGCGAAATGCTTCCCCTACCGCGGCCCCTTTCAGCCGCGGGCTGGGCGAGGAGTAATGGATCGGCGTCTCCATCCATTTCAGATTGCGGCAGAATGTCTTGATTTCGGTTTGGAAGAAGTGTGCCCGCGAGCGAATCCCGCACCCCAGCACGTGTTCCAGCGCGGCTCGGCTGAATAACTCAAACCCGCTCGTCATATCGGTTTGCCGCGTGCCCAGCAGCAGGTTGCTCAGCAGGGTGCCGCCGCGGCTCACGATGTAGCGCTTCAGGCTCTCGTCCCTCAGCCCGCTTCCCTTCATGAATCGGCTGCCGAAAATACAGTCGTAGCCGCCCGTCATGGCCTCGAAGAATCTCGGCAGGTCTTCCGGCTGATGGCTGAAACCGGCGTCGATTTCCAGTATCCAGTCGCAGCCCGCCGCCAGGGCTTCACGGTATCCCCTGATGTACGCGTCCACCACGCATCGGTTCTCCGGCGCCCAGACCACCTTCAGCCGCGGCTCGCCGGCGGCGTACCCGCGCAGCAGCTCGAGCGAATTATCCTTGCTGGCATTGTCCAGAACAGCGAAAAAAGTAGTCTCGCGAAAACCCGTGCATCGTTCCAGAACCGCCTTTGCGAACCGCACCGCGTCGTCTCCCTCGTTCGCCATCGGACAAGCGATCCCCAGGTGACTTTCCGCTCTGGCTTTGTGTGTCATTCTGAATCTCCTTAGTGTGGCTGTTGCCTCTCAAGGCCGATGATCCACAGGGAGGCGTCGCCCTGTAGATACTCCCTGCGATAACCCGATTCCAGCAGTATCTTTTCATAGGAGGCTGCGTCGAAGTCTTCATCCATCGATTCCTGGTTCCCCACCATCACCAGCCTTGGAATATGCGCCCGAATCTGCTCTCCAATCTGGCTCTGCGACACGATGTGATATCGCGACATCTGCTCGCCGCTGAGGCGGCCCATAAGTTCGCGCGCCGTGTTGTTCTCAAATCCCGGCAGCGGTTGGGCTTTCGATTGAACCAGGTATCCCGGCCAAAGGCTCATCACCGGCTCTCCCGGGGAGGCATACTCATCCAGTTTATGTGACATGGCAATCACCGAATCGAGCTTATAATTCACCGCCAGTTCAGGCCGCCACACTCCCACTACGTCTTCGCCGCTGCTCACAAAGCGTGTAACATCCGGGATCGCGGTGCCCACAAACGCCGCCAGCAGCACGCTGGCGCCTGCCAGCACCAGCCGCGTGCCGATGCCCTTTGGCGGTTTCTCCATCAAGCTGAAGACCGAACAAACGGTTGCCACGATTAGAAACGGGATAGTCACCGAAAAGTATTGTGTGTAAGATGGCGCCGGAAGCAGGGAAATCAGGATCATGGTCACGGCGATGTAAGTGGCCAGGCGCGCGGAGGCCGTGTATCGAAACACGAACCGCAGCACGCATACCAGGCACAGTATGCCGAACTGGACCCCGTTTTCACCTCCGTGAGCTGCGAAAAGCCAGTACAGCGTCTCCAGTTTGTCCCCCAGGTCTCCGATCAAACCCGCGCCCGTGCGCACCGCGTGATAGCCGAGATTATCGAAAACGTAAGCCCTCGGATCGAGCGCCAAAAAGTAAATGTTCGGAAGCACGGCCAGTGCGAATCCGGCGGCCAATCCCGCCGCCGCTCTCCGCCGCGCGCGAATTTCGGGCGCCGTCGCGATCCACAGAATCAGGACCGGGAGCAGCCCGGCGAAGTACAGCCGCACATCCGCGCTCAAGCCCAGCCACACGCCGGCCAGCCAGAATGTTCTGTGTGATCCCGTTGCGGAGTATCGGGCGATTGTAATATACGCCAGGAAAAGTAACAGCGTGGAAAGAGCGTATGTCTTCGCGATGGGCATCCATGCGAAAACCTGCGTGCTCGATGCAAAAAGCGCCGCCGCCACGCCCGCGGCCCGCCTGCCGGTCTCCTTCGATACATGCAGGTACATCGCCGTGCCCAGTGTTGTGGTGAAAAGCGCGGATAGCGCTCGCGCTGCCATCCAGCTAGTGCCCGCTATCTGAAACCAGAGTCCGTACACCGCCGGCAGCAGGGGCATCTGCGTGAAGAAGAAGTCGTGATAGGGCATTTTGCCCTCCCACATCAACTTCGATGCCATCAGGTAGAACCCCTCGTCGCCGTCTATCAGCCGGTGCCGGCCGATCGCGAGAAACCACCCAAGCTGAACCAGGATGACCGCCATCAGCGCCATCCGCCCCCTGCCGGCGGATCGTCCGGGTGAGTCGGGAGTTTCCATTTTGGCTTCCTCGATTGTAATCCCAACCACCGTCCGCGCCGGCCGTCCGCTAAGTTCGTGTTACATTTCTTTGGAGGGGGTTCCATGCGTCGCGCGCTGCTCACATTTGTCTTCCTGTCCTTGGCGGCCTCCGCCCAGGACGTCGATATTCCCTTCCGGAAGTTCGTTCTCGGAAATGGCCTCACCTTGATCGTTCATGAGGACCACAAGGCGCCCATCGTGGCCGTCAACGTCTGGTACCATGTCGGCTCCAAGAACGAACACCCCGGCAAGACCGGCTTCGCCCACCTGTTTGAGCACCTCATGTTCGGCGGCAGCGAGCATTTCCATGGCCGCTACGTCGAGGCCATGGAGCGTATCGGCGCTACCGACCTCAACGGCACCACCAACGAGGACCGCACCAACTATTTCGAGACCGTTCCCGTCTCCGCCCTGGATTACACCCTGTGGATGGAATCCGACCGCATGGGCTACATGGTGAACGCCATCGACCAGCAGACCCTCGATCTTCAGCGCGGCGTCGTCCAGAACGAAAAGCGTCAGGACGAAAACGAGCCCTATGCCCTGGCCGAGGAGCTCATGCAGCAGGACACCTACCCCAGCGGCCATCCCTATTCCTGGAACACCCTGGGGTCCATGGAGGACCTGAACGCCGCCTCCTTGAATGACGTCAAGGAGTGGTTCAAGACTTTCTACGGCCCTTCCAATGCCGTGCTGTCGGTGGCCGGCGACGTCGATCCCGAGACCGTCCGCAAGAAGGTCGAAACCTATTTCGGCGAGATCCCTCCCGGTCCGCCCGTGTCCCGCCAGCGCGTCTGGATCGCCAAAATGTCGGGCGCGCATCGGGCCGTCTACCAGGACCGCGTGGCCCAGCCGCGCGTCTACATGGTATGGAACATGCCCGAGTTCGGCAGCGAGGACGGCGACTACCTCGACATGGTCAGCGACGCGCTCTCCAATGGGAGAACCTCCCGCCTCTACAAGCGCCTGGTCTACGACGACCAGCTTGCCACTGATGTCGCGGCCTATACTAACCCCCGCGAAATCGGCGGCCAGTTCATCATTCAGGCCACCGCGCGTCCCGGCGTCGATCTCGCCCGCGTCGAAAAAGCCGTCGATGAGGAGCTGGCGCGCTTCCTCGGCCAGGGTCCCACCGCCCAGGAAGTGCAGCGCGTCCGCACCCAATACCTCGCCAACTTCGTCCGCGGCGTGGACCGCGTCGGCGGCTTCGGCGGAACCTCCGACGTGCTCGCCATGAGCCAGGTCTATCTCGGCGACCCCGCCGCCTACCAGGTCAAGCTCCGCCGCGAGCGCGAAGCCACCCCCGCCAAAGTTCAGGCCGCCGCCCAACGCTGGTTGTCCGACGGCGAGTATGTCGCCCAGGTTTTTCCTTTCGGCGACCCCCAGGCTTCCGCCACCGCTGTCGACCGCACTCACCCTCCCGCGACAGCCCAGCCTCCCGAGCTCCGCCTGCCCACCCTTGAGCGCGCCGCACTCGCCAACGGCCTCAAAATCGTCCTCGCCGAGCGCCACGAGATCCCCCTCGTCAGTTTTAGCCTCCTGCTCGATTCCGGTTATGCCGCCGATCAGTTCGCATCCCCCGGTGCCGCCGCGCTGGTTTCGAAACTCCTCGATCAGGGCACCAAAACCCGCACCTCGCTCGAGATCGGCGAGCAACTCGCCCAGCTTGGCGCCACCTTGAACGTGACTGCCAACGTCGACGCCATCGACGCCCGCCTTTCGGCTCTCAAGGCCAACCTCGATGCGTCGCTCGAAATCTTCGCCGACGTGGCCCTCCACCCGTCCTTCCCGCAGGCCGATTTCCTGCGCGAGCAGAAGCAGCAGTTGGCCGCCATCGAGCGCGAAAAGACCGAGCCCGCGCCCATGGCCCTGCGCGTTCTCCCCAGCCTCATCTACGGCCGCGGCCACGCCTATTCCGAACCCTGGACCGGCTCCGGCACCGCCGCCGGCGTGTCCCATCTCACGCGCGAAGATATGGCCAGCTTTCATGCCGCCTGGTTCAAGCCCAACCACGCCACCCTGATCGTGGTCGGAGACGCCACTCTCTCCGAAATCCGGCCCAAGCTCGAAAAGCTGTTCTCCGCCTGGGCGCCCGGCGACACGCCTCTGAAGAATATCGCCACCGTCCCTCTGCCGGAGCGGGTCGCCGTCTACCTGATCGATCGTCCCGGCGCTCAGCAGTCGCTCATTCTGGCGGGCAGTGTGGCCCCTCCCCGGAACAATCCCGACGAGGTGTCCATCGAGACCATGAACAACATTCTGGGTGGCGATTTCGGCGCCCGGCTCAACATGAACCTGCGTGAGGACAAACACTGGGCTTATGGCGCTTTGACCATGTTGCAGAGCGCGCGCGGCCAGCGCCCCTTCCTGGCCTACGCTCCCGTCCAGACCGATAAAACCACTGAGTCCATGGCCGAGATCAGCAAGGAGCTGCGCGGCATCCTGACGGACCGTCCCGCCACCGCCGCCGAGCTGGCCCGCGTCCAGGCCAGCGAGACCCTGCGCCTCCCCGGCTCCCGCGAAACCATGGATGACGTAATGCGCTCCGTCGAGAATCTCGTCGAGTACAATCTGCCCGAGGACTACTACCAGACCTACGCTGGAAAAGTCCGCGCGCTGACCCTGCCCGACATCCAGTCCTCCGCCCGCGAAGTCGTTCACCCCGACCATCTGGTCTGGGTGGTGGTGGGTGACCGCGCCCGCATCGAGGCCGGCATTCGCGCCCTGGCCCTCGGCGAAGTGCGCGTCCTTAATCCGGAGTAGCTTCCCGGCCATGTTATTCTAGGAATTCTTTACCCAACATGCCGCAGACCAGGTCGCTCCCGCGTATTTGCATCGCGCTGGGCCTGCCCGACGTTCCCACACTCCTGGACCACGCCCGGCGTGAAGCTGAGGCGGGCGAGACGTTCCTCGAGTTTCGCCTGGACTTTCTCGATGAACCCTGGAAGGGCGCCGACGCCATTCGAGGGTTTCTCGAGCAGTTTCCCGATTCCATCGTCCTCGCCACCTGCCGCCGCCACCAGAACCACGGCCGGTTCAACGGCAGCGTCGACGAGCAGTTTGCCGTGCTCGGCCGCGCCGTCGACAACGGCGCCCAGGCCGTCGATTTCGAAATCGAAACCGCCGAAGTCGCTCCCGAACGCCTGCACCAGTTTCGCGGCCGCGCGCATGTCATCGTTTCCTGCCACAATTACGAGTCCACCCCGCCCATGGACACCATCGTGAGCCGCGTCATGCAGGTGCCGGCCGACGCCTACAAGGTGGTCACCACGGCGCGCAAGCCTTCCGATAACTTGCGCGTCCTGTCCGCCGTCAAGGCCTTGCCCAAGCATCGGCTGGTGGTGCTGGCCATGGGGGAGCTCGGGTTTCCCACGCGCGTGCTTTCTCCCTTGTTCGGCGGCCTCTTCACCTACGCCGCCCCCATGTTCGCCGAGGGCACCGCCGCCGGGCAGGTCAGCGCCCGCCACCTGCGCCATCTGTACCGCGTCGAGAAGCTCGGCAAGGCCGCCAAGATCTACGGCGTCATCGCCGACCCCATCCGCCATTCCATTTCCCCCGCCGTCCATAACCGCGCCTTTCAATCGCGCCGCGTCGATGCCGTCTACCTCCCCTTCCTGGTTTCCCCCGCCTACTTGCGCGATTTCTTCACCGTCGCCGCCAAGCTGCCGCTGGCCGGCTTCAGCGTCACCATTCCCCACAAGCAGAAGATCATCCGCTACCTGGACGTCGTCGACCCCCTCGCCCGGCGCATCGGTGCCGTCAACACCGTCTGGCGCAAGGCCGGGAAGTGGCGCGGCGCCAACACCGACGCTGCCGGAATCACCGGCCCCCTTTCCCGTCTCTTGCGTCTCGGAAAATCGTCCGTCTTGATCGTGGGCAACGGCGGCGCCGCCCGCGGTGCGGCCTGCGCTCTGGCCGATGCCGGCGCCAGGGTTTCGCTTGTGGGCCGCAATCTCGACCGCGTGCGCGCCCTGGCCAAGGTTTGCGGGGTCGAGGCGCTTGATCGCCAGCAGCTCGATACGCGGCGTTTCGACGCCCTCGTCCACGCCACCCCCCTGGGCATGTACCCGCAGGTCGATGAGTGCTTCTTCAACGGCTCCATCCCCGCCGACGTGGTCTTCGACCTGGTCTACAACCCCCTCGAGACCCTGCTCATCAAGCGCGCCCGGGAACAGGGCAAAACCGTGCTTCCGGGCCTGGAAATGTTTATCGAGCAGGCCGTGCGCCAGTTCGAAATCTGGACCGGTGGATCGGCCCCCCGCCCGGCCATGGAGAAGGCCGCCACCGAAGCCCTGGAACACGATTACAGGTGATTATGAAGCTCACGCGACGCCAACTCGCAACCGCGCTCGCTTCCGCGGCAGCCCTGGCGCAAACCCCCTCCGGCCCTCCCGCCACTCCCCAGGATGAACTGAAGGCGGCCCAGGACCGGCTCACCGCCAACGGCGCCGCGCTCGCCAAACAGGAAGTGCCCATGGCTACCGAGCCCGCCTTCCAGTTCAAACCCTGAGGAGCTTCTATGGCCGGCATCGGCAACGATCTGTTCTTCGCCACCATTCCGGAGCTCAATGCTCGCCTCAAGTCCAGGGAGTTTTCCGCCCAGGAGCTGGCGCGCGCCTTCTCCGACCGCCTGGCGCAGTTCGGACCGGCCTTGAACGCCCTCGCCCTTCCCCTGCCCCAGCAGGCTCTCCGACAGGCCCGCGACGTGGATCGGGATCTCAAGCGCCAGCGCCTGCGCGGCCCCCTGCAAGGGATTCCCTACGCCGTCAAGGACCTCCTCAGCCTGGCCGGCCAGCCCACCACCTGGGGTGCCAAACCCTATGCCGAACAGGTCTTCGACTACACCGCCACCGTCATCGACAAACTGGCGGCCGTGGGCGCGCTGCTCGCGGGCAAGCTTTCCATGGTCGAGCTGGCCGGCGGAGGCGGATACCGCTACGCTTCGGCCTCTCTCACCGGCCCCGGGCTGAATCCCTGGGACCGCACCCGCTGGTCGGGCGGGTCTTCCAGCGGGCCCGCCGCCGCCGTAGCCGCCGGGCTGGTCCCTTTTGCCATCGGATCGGAAACCTCGGGCTCCATCGTGACTCCGGCATCCTACTGCGGCGTCACCGCGCTGCGGCCCACCTACGGCCTGGTCAGCCGCTACGGCGCCATGGCCCTTTCCTGGACCCTCGATAAACTCGGCCCCTTCGCCCGCAGCGCCGAAGATTGCGGCCTCGTCTTGCAGGTCATCGCCGGCAGTGACGCCCAAGATCCCGGTTCCGCTGGCAAGAGCTTCTACTACACCCCCCAATACGCGCGGCCTTTGCCGGATCTCAAGCTCGGTTACGCCCCCGCGGATTTCACCCAGTGGGCCGAGCCCGCGGCCCGTCCCGCTTTCCAGGCCGCCCTCGCCGTGCTCCGCCAGGCCGGTCTGAAGCTGATCGAGACCAAGCTGCCGTCGTTTCCTTACGGCACGGTGCTTTCCACCATCCTCGCCGCCGAGCAAGCCTCCGTTTTCGAGCCGCTCATCTCCAGCGGCAAGGTCGACCAACTGGCCGACGCCGCCCAGATCGCCGGCCTCAAAGCCAGCCTCGAAGTCCCCGCCCGGGATTACCTGAAGGCCATGCGCCTGCGCCGCCTCATCCAGCAGGCCTTTTCCACCCTCTTCCAGGATGTGGATCTGTTGCTGGCGCCCGGGCGTCCCGGTCCCGCCACCAGCGTCGATCAGCCGCTCGACCGCGCCGGCCCGGCTCCCGCCGCCGCCTCTCGCGATCCCGGGTTCCGCTCCATCATTCCGGCCGGCAACCTGGCTGGTCTGCCCGCCCTGGTCCTGCCCTGCGGCTTTGCGGCGAACCTGCCGCTGGCGCTGCAACTCGTGGGCGTGCCCTTTTCCGAGAACCTGCTGCTCGCCGTCGGCCAGGAGTTTCAGGCCCGCACCGACTGGCATAAGCGCCGCCCGCCGGGGCTTTAACCCATTCCAGCCGATAAGTTATGCAGAGTGTTCCCTGTGTCAGGCTCCGCTGTCGGCTCGGCCCTCGCGGCGGCAGCGCCACCGGCGGGCTTCACGCGTCCCCCCGCCGGTAGCTCTGCCGCCTCCTCCTACAAACTCTCTCCCGCGCAACAAGCCGCCGTGGCTCAATTGGCGGTTACCGACCGCCATGTTCGGGCCCACGAGGAAGCTCACCTCGCCGCTGCCGGCCCTTACGCCACCAGCGGCCCTTCCTACGGCTACACCGTGGGGCCGGACGGCCGCAGTTATGCCACCAGCGGAGACGTCACCCTGGATGTTTCCCCCGATCCGTCCGGCCCTCAGGCGACCATCGAGAAAGCGCGCGTGATCCAGGCCGCCGCCAATGCCCCCGTCGACCCCTCCACCCAGGATCGTATGGTGGCCGCCGCCGCCGCCGGCATGGAACAGCAGGCCGAGATGGCGCTCGATGCGCAGCATGCCAAGGCCGGTTCCGCCTACAGTCAGCCCGACCCGGTGGATACCGGCGCCCTGCTGTCGGAGTTGTTATAGGACGGCTCCGGCCGCCGTGTTATCCTCTCCAACGGAATGCCTGCCAAAGAAATTTCCGCGCGGCGGTGGGTCGTTCGCGGCCGCGTGCAGGGCGTCGGCTTCCGCTATTTCGCGCAACGCGCCGCCGCCGGGCTGGGCCTCACCGGCTACGTGCGCAACCTGGACGATGGCCGCGTCGAAGTCTACGCCGCCGGCCGCCCGGAGCAGCTCTCCCAACTGGCCGCCCTCCTCTATAGCGGCCCGCGCTGGGCCGACGTCCGCGGCGTCGACGAGCAGGACGCCGCCGTCCGCCACTACGGCGGCTTTCGCATCGAGTGACAACCTGTCCCAAAATATAACCCCTTCCCGCACCTCCCAAAATGGAAACCAATCCAGTTTCCCCCGAAATTCCCGCTCCCGCCCCGGTTCCGGAACCCCATCCACTTGAACCCGTCGCGCCCGGCGTGCAACAATACGGGTCGTTCGCCATGGGGCTGCCCAAAATAGCGGGAAACGCTCCGTCTGTCCCCGAGTTTTCTTATGGAATATCTTAAAAAGCTCATCCGCGAAGTGCCCGACTTTCCTAAACCCGGCATCCTCTTCTACGACATCACTACCCTCCTCAAGGACCCCTCCGGCCTGCGCGCCGTCATCGACGCGCTCCAGCAGCATTATCTCCACACACCCGTGGACCTGGTGCTGGGCATCGAGGCGCGCGGGTTCATCTTTGCTCCGGCGCTGGCCTATGCCCTCCATGCCGGCTTTGTGCCCGTGCGCAAGCCCGGCAAGCTGCCCGCCGAGGTGGCCCGCGTCACTTATGACCTGGAATACGGCGCCGACACGCTCGAGATGCACAAGGACGCCGTCGCGAACGGCAGCCGCGTGCTGATTGTGGATGACCTGCTGGCCACCGGCGGCACCGCCGCCGCCGCCGCGCGCATGGTGCGCGAGGCCGGCGGCACGGTGGTCGGCATCGCATTCGTGGTCGAGCTGACTTTTCTCCACGGCCGCCGGAAGCTCGCGGGGTACGATGTCTTTTCCCTGCTCCAATACGACAGGTAATCGCGGCTTCGTAACGAATTTGGTACATTGCATGGAGTGAGGCCCCGCACCCTTTATCAGGTTCTGGAAGAAGCCGCCCGCGCCTACGGTGATGCGCCGGCGCTCATTCAGCCTGGCTCGCCGCCCTGGTCGTGGAACCAGTACCGGCAGGCGGTCGGCGAAATCGCCGCCGGACTGCGCGCTCTGGGAATTGGAAAAGGCGATATCGTGGCGCTCAATTCCGAGACGCGCCTGGAGTTCTATCTGGCCGACCTGGGCATCATCGCCAATGGCTCCGTGGCCGCGGCTATGTACCCCAGTTATCCGTCCAGGGACCTGGTGCGCACCATGGAATCCGCGGGAGCCTGCGCCGCGTTCGTCGAGAATCCGGAGATGCTCGAACTGCTGCGGCCGGCCCCCGTTCGGCAGTGGATTCTGCTTACCGGACGGGCCGCCGGCGCACTCGCTTTGGACGATCTCCGCGAAATGGGCCGCCAGGCGCTTCAGCTCGATCCCGCCATGATCGAGCGCCTGTCCTCGGAGCTGAGCCCCTTCGACCCCGCCGTCTTGTATCTCACTTCCGGCGCCACCGGAGAGCCCAAGATGGCCCTCGTCACGCACCATGCCATCGTCTCCAACATCGACATGGGTCCGGCCGTGCTCCCCCTCGGGCCGGAAGATTCCACGGTGGTTTTTCTGCCCTCGGCGCACATCGCGCAGCGCGTGGTGATGGAATTCCTGCCCATACGCTGCGGCATGCCGGTCACCTTCGCCGAGAGCCTCCTGAAGCTGCCCCAGGAAATCCGCAACGTGCGGCCCACCATTCTGCTGGCGCCCCCGCGCATGTGGGAGCGTATTTACTCCACCATCTGCACCGAACTGCGCAAGCGCCCCGCGCCGGCGCGCAAGCTCTTCTATGGCGCGTTGGCGCTGGCGCTGGCCGCCTCGCGCTACCGCCGCGCGGGCAAGCCGGTTCCCGTCCGCATTCGCGCCCCTTTGAAATTGGCCGACCGGCTCCTCTTCCGCAAGATCCGCGCGCGCTTCGGCGGGCGCTTGAAGGTAGCTGCTTCGGGCGCCGCCCCGCTGGGCAAGAACCTGGCCGAGTTCTACGATGCCATCGGCATGCCGCTCATCGAAGGCTATGGATTGACCGAGGGCGGCGTGGCCACGCTGAATCCGCTCGACCGCCCCAAGCCCGGCAGCATCGGGAAGCCGCTGGCCGACAGCATCGAGTTGAAGTTCCTCGAGGACGGCGAGATGCTCCTCAAGAGCCCCTGTCTGTTCTCCGGCTACCTGAACGATCCTCAAACCACCGCCGAAGTGCTGCGCGACGGCTGGCTGCACACCGGCGACCTGGGCCACGCCGACAGCGAAGGCTACATCTTCATCACCGGCCGCAAGAAGGAGTTGATCGTCTCTTCCACCGGGAAAAAGATTTACCCCGCGCGCGTCGAGAACCTCTTCAAGATGGAGCCGCTGGTCAGCCAGGTGCTCCTCATCGGGGACCGCCTGCCCTTCCTCACCGCGCTCTTCACCGTCAATCCCGCCGCCGCCGATGCGCTGAAAGGGATGGAGCCGTGGAAGGGCCGCTCGGCTTCCGAAATCGCCCAGGCGCCTCCCGTGCTCGCCGAGATCCGCAAGGCCGTGGCGCGCGTCAACAAACTGCTGGCGCCGTTTGAGCAGGTGCGCAAGTACCGCGTGCTGCCGCGCGATTTTTCCATCGAGCTGGGCGAGCTGACCGCCACCATGAAGATCCGGCGGGCCCAGGCGCTGGCCAACTGCCAGGCCCACATCGACGAGCTCTACGCCGGCCGGGAATGAGGCCTCATGATCGACGGCGCGCATGTTGTCATCTACAGCAAGGACGCGGAGGCCGACCGCGCCTTCTTTCGAGACATCCTTGGATTCGCGTCCGTGGACGCCGGTCACGGATGGCTGATCTTCTCCCTGCCGGCGGCGGAGTCGGCCTTCCATCCCGCCGAGGAGAACGATCGGCATGAACTCTACCTGATGTGCGATGACCTGAGGGCCGAGATGGCAGCGCTACGCGCCAAAGGCGTCGAATGCGCGGAAGTGATGGAAGCGCGCTGGGGAACCGTCACGAAGATCTGGCTACCGGGCGGAGGCAAGATCGGACTGTATGAGCCCAAGCACCCCAGGCCCAAGAGGTAGGGCGATCCCGATGTCGAAGCCCCGTCGCGTCATGCCCTTTCTCCCTCTGGACGACGCCTTCGTCGCCGTCAAGCGGCGCAAGGCTGTTCCGCATCGGTTCGTGCTCGACGCCATCGCCGCGCTGTCGCCCACAACTTACCCCATGTTCGGCTGTCTCGCTGTCTACGTCGCGGACAAGATTGTTCTCATACTCCGCGACAAGCGCGACGAAACGGCGGACAACGGGGTGTGGCTGGCAACTACAAAAGATCACCACGACAGTCTGCGCCGCGAGTTCCCGAACATGCGATCGATTCAGGTACTGGGAAAAGGTGTAACGGGCTGGCAGGTCCTTCCCGCAGACGCTCCGGATTTCGAGGAGGCGGGCCTGCGAACGCATCCTCGCCGCGGATCCTCGCATCGGCAAGGCGCCGGGGTCGCGGCGGACCTCAGGATCGAGAGCAACGAAGGCGGCAAGATCCAGCGTCCCGTAATCCGGTGAAGAGCCGGACAAATCCTAACCACGATGAATGTATGCAATGGGCGATCAGCGATAGAATGGATTCATGGAACGGGATGCGGCAGAAGTGCTGAGAGACGCGCTAGCCCTATCGCCTGAAGCTCGCGCTGCGCTGATCGACTCTTTGATTACCAGTCTGGATCAAGCGGTCGACGCTGCCGCGGAGGAAGCCTGGCGGGAGGAAATCTACCGGCGTCTCCAGCAGATCGACAGCGGAGCTGTTCATCTCATCCCCTGGGGGGAAGCGCGCCGCCGTCTCCGGTAATCCGGCCAGATCGCGCGGAGCGACCCGGAGAATCAGGAGTTCCGCTCTTTCTGAGCATCACAACGGCGGAATGCGCGTGATACGCTCCGAAAAGCGCCGGCAACTTCTCAGAACTGGTATAGGTAGCTTCGCGGTCCAATTCCAGATTTGAACCGATCGTTCGGGAGAACCGGCGAGATCGGGCTCAAGAATGAGACTCGTACAGGTGCGCGGCGCGATCATCTCAAGGTAGGGGGCTGTTCGGGGCACCGCACAGGCAGTTGCGGTAGAATATCCGAAATGGTCTCAGCCCATCAAGTTCGCGGTGTATTGCTTGAAGAAGCAATTCTGATGCTGCTCCGCGCCTCGGGATACAGCACAGTGTCGAGATCGAGGGGTGATCCGACGTTATCGGAAGGTCCGGCCGGGTTGAACGTTTTGGGTCGCGGGGGAAAACATCAAATCGACGCGATCGCGGATCTTCGGATCGGTCAGCCATTCAGCAACCCGCAACGCTTGCTTGTAGAGGCAAAGGCATATTCAGAGGACCGAAAGGTCGCCTTGCCAATTGTTCGCGGAGCTGTCGGTGTTCTAAAAGATGTTTCGGAGTACTGGGTTACGAATGGACCAGACCAACCTGCGACTGCCCGTCGGCGTTACCATTACCAGTTTGCGATTTTCAGTACGTCGGAATTCACTGCCGACGCTCAGAGCTACGCTTTCGCCCAAGACGTTTATCTGCTTCCATTAAGAGGCTCGTCGTTTTTCAGTCCCGTCGTGAGAGCCATCGAGGACGCCACTGAGGCAATCCCGGCCGACAGGAACGGGAGGGTCGACGTCGTCCTTTCGGATGTTCGGTACACCCTGAGAAACCAGTTGCAGCCGAGCTTGGTAGTGAGACCCAACGGAGAGTTTCCATGGCTTCGCGGCGTTGTCAGTGCGACTAGTGGACTGTCGCAGAGTAACAATTACTAGGGCGTGTGCGTCAATACAAGTGTGGCGACCCGTACCGCTCTTCCCCTCACCAAGGAACAGTCTGCCGAACTGACCTCAATCGCGCAGTCACGATCCCTGCCCGCCGGCTACGTATTCCGCGCCAGGTTGATCCTGCTGCTGGCCGACGGCGCTTCCTTCAACACCATCAAGCAGCGACTCGATACCACCGCACCCACCATCATTCGCTGGAAGGCGCGCTTCTTGGCGGAGGGCGTTGACGGCCTCGATACCTACCATCCGGGCCAGAAGCCAACCGTCTTGACGCCCGCCCTGCGGGGGAAGATCCTCGCCGCCACCCGGAAGAAGCCAGCCGATCACTCTACGCACTGGAGTTGCCGGAAACTAGCCGCGACCCTCGGCGTCAGCAAGGATACGGTCCACCGAGTGTGGAAGGAAGCCGGATTGAAGCCGCACCGTCTGGAACGCTACATGGCGTCCAACGATCCCAACTTTGAAGCCAAGGCAGCGGACATCATCGGACTCTACCTGAACCCACCGCAGCACGCAGCCGTGTTCTGTGTCGATGAGAAGACCGCGATTCAGGCGCTGGACCGGCTCGACCCGGTGCTGCCGCTATCGCCCGGCCGCGCCGAGCGCCATGGTTTTGAGTACTACCGCCACGGCACGCTGTCGCTCTATGCGGCCCTGGACACCAAGACCGGCAGAGTCATGGGGAAGACCGCTGCGCGCCACACCAGCCAGGAGTTCGTCAGCTTCCTGGGGCAGGTCGTGGCGGACTGCCGGCCGCAGCAGGAGATCCACATCATTCTCGACAACCTCTCGGCCCACAAGACCCAGGCCGTTCGGGAATTCCTGGCCCTTCATCCCCACGTCCAACTCCACTTCACTCCGACCTATTCTTCGTGGCTGAACCAGGTCGAGATCTGGTTCGGCAAGATTGAACGCGACGTCATCGCCCGCGGCATCTTCACTTCGGTCCCGGATCTGGCTCGGAAACTGCGCCGCTACATCAATGCCTACTCCGCCAACGCGCGGCCCATTCAATGGAAGTACTCAGACCCCACCCGCCGCATTCGTACTAACGATCTCTCTGCGACAGGCCACTAGCACCCTGATGTGTTATCACGTTAGGTATGGACACCGATGTCCAACTCGCCCAGTACTTTGCTGGCATGTAGCCGCATCTGGACGAACACGCTCGCCGCTTGGTAGCCGCCAGCCGAGCCGTGGAACTGGGTTATGGCGGCATTTCGCGGGTCAGCCGCGCCTGCGGCTTGTCGCGCGTCACGTTGATCAAGGGCGTTGCAGACTTGCAGGCCGCGCCGCTGGCACCGGGCCGGGTTCGTCGCGAGGGCGGCGGACGACACGCGTTAACGTCCAACGATCCCGGCTTGGCGCGGGCCTTGGACGGCATGGTCGAGCCCACGGCGCGCGGCGACCCACAGTCGCCCCTGCGCTGGACCTGCAAGAGCGCCCGCGCGCTGGCGGCGGAACTGACGGCCCGGCGCCACCCGGTCAGCCACACCAAAGTCACCCAACTCCTGCGGGAGGACGGCTACAGCCTGCAAGGCAACCGCAAGACCGAGGAAGGGGGCGATGATCCCGATCGCGACGCGCAGTTCCGGCATATCAACCGCGCCGTCAAACACGCTTTGCGGACGGGCGAGCCCGTCATTTCCGTGGACACGAAGAAGAAGGAATTGATCGGCAACTATCAGAACCAGGGTCGCCAGTGGCGCCAAACGGGGACAGCGGACAAGGTCAATGGACATGATATTCCCGGTCCCGAGGTGCCTCGCGCCTATCCCTACGGGATCTACGACCTGGGGCGCAACGCCGGCTTCGTCAACGTGGGCACGGACCACGACACGGGCGCGTTCGCGGTGGCTTCGATCTGCGGCTGGTGGCGCGCCGAGGGCCACCGCTTGTATCCGCGCGTTCGGCAGTTGCTGATCACCGCCGATGGCGGCGGTAGCAACGGCTGGCGCCTACGGCTGTGGAAATGGGAGTTGCAGAGCCTCGCCGACCAGACGGGGCTGACACTGGCGGTCTGCCATTTCCCGCCGGGCACGAGCAAATGGAACAAGGTGGAGCACCGGTTGTTCTCTTTCATCTCGTCCAACTGGCGAGGCGAGCCGCTGCGCGATTACGAGACGGTAGTGCGGCTGATCGCAGGAACGACGACGGCCAAGGGCTTGAAAGTGACCTGCCGGCTGGATCACCGCAAGTACCCCGTCGGGAGAAAGATCACAGATGAAGAGTTCGCCCATGTCAATCTGAAGCCCAACAAATTCCACGGCGAATGGAACTACATGATCCATCCCCGCAACTAACCCCAGTTGTAAGGATTATTTATTTACGAACCCTAACCTCGTGTCGCGGACCGTGTTGCATGACAGCGCGCTCGACGGCGTCGCACATTGCATGTCCAGCTAAGATATGGACCTCTTGGATCCGCGGCGTCTCCTCGGAAGGCACGGCGACGAGCACATCGACGAGGCCGCGGAGTTGCCCGCCTGAGGAGCCTGTAAGACCCAACGTGAACACACCCATGCGCCGGGCGCATCGGACGGCCTCGATGACGTTGGGCGAGTTGCCGGAAGTGCTGATGGCAACGGCTACGTCCCCGGGGACGGCGAGGGCTTCGAGCTGACGCGCGAAAACTTCTTCAAAGCCGTAGTCGTTGCCGATGGCGGTGACGGCCGAACTGTTCGCGTTGAGCGCCAGCGCTGGGAGCGGAGCGCGCCGCTGTAAGTACCGTCCGAGGAACTCCGCAGCCAAATGCTGTGCGTCGGCGGCGCTTCCGCCGTTGCCGAAGAACAAGGCCTTATGCCCTCCCCGGTAGGCGGCA
>Ga0326728_10009603_pt1 | contig 23184 bp, 23 predicted proteins | sample MB3enrmetagenome_FD_207602 | JGI IMG/M metagenome (GOLD analysis project Ga0326728, IMG submission 207602) | Lab enriched peat soil microbial communities from McLean, Ithaca, NY, United States - MB31MN | ecosystem: Environmental > Terrestrial > Soil > Wetlands > Peat | place: USA: New York... | reverse complement strand
CCCCTTCCCCCGCCTTCAGCGCGCTCCCCCGAATCACCGGAATCTTGTCCCCGGGAAACTGGTACTTGGTCAGCAGCTCCCGTACCTCCACCTCCACCAGGTCCAGCAACTCCGGATCGTCCACCGCATCGCACTTGTTCATGTACACCACGATGTACGGCACGTTCACCTGCCGCGCCAGCAGCACGTGCTCCCGCGTCTGCGGCATCGGCCCGTCCGTCGCCGCTACCACCAGAATCGCCCCGTCCATCTGCGCCGCCCCCGTGATCATGTTCTTGATGTAGTCGGCATGCCCCGGGCAGTCTACGTGCGCGTAGTGGCGCTTCTTGGTCTCGTACTCGACGTGCGCTATGGCGATCGTAATCCCCCGCGCCTTCTCCTCCGGCGCGTTGTCAATCGAATCGAAGGGGCGGAACTTCACCTTCGGGTTCTCCTTCGCCAAAACCTTGGTGATCGCCGAGGTCAACATCGTCTTGCCATGATCGATGTGCCCAATCGTGCCAATGTTCATGTGCGGCTTCGAACGATCAAATTTTTCTTTGGCCATGATTCACTTTCCTCCCTAAGCATCGCACCCAGACCGAGGTCTTGATATGGAGTAACTCGCCCCGATCCGGCGGCTTCATCATGAAGGCTTGAAGCCAATGATCGTCCGTGGTGGTGGGGTCTCGACGCCAAGCTCGACCTCGATGGTCGCCAAGTACTCCCATTTCACAAGCATTACACGCACCAAAGACGATTGGGCAACTACTCCCCCTAGTGCGGACTCAATCCACAGCCCTTACCCCTCCGCGGAAACAATCAAGCCCTCAAAGGCGGATTGGTTCCCGACCAGAGCTCCCAACACTTCCTCACCGAGTGCTGAGAGGCGTAACAAGCCGATCTTCCCAGATAAATTCATTCGGTAGCGCCTAACGGTTCACCAAAACTTCATCCCTGCCCAGCGCCGTGAGTACGCGAACCCTCAGCTTTTCCTGCTGCCGGATGTCGAGCGAATCAATGAAATCGTCGGCATCTGAGGGCTCTATGAGGAATTCAACGACCCCCCCGGGCTTTCCAATCTAATCGTCCAGCCATCCTTATTCAGTTCGGCCAAGACTCCGACAAAGCGGTATCCTTCGCCGAGGCCGCTCAGAACTGCTTCCACCTTGCTGCCCAGGACTTGGCCGCGCGCTCGCATTCTTTGCTCCGCAAAGAGTCGAGCCTGCACTCCCCGCCGGTAATCTTCCTCGCTCACTCCGAAGCTCTTCGCCCTCGCCTTCTGCTCGTCGTTCAGCTGCGGCAGTTTATCCGTGGGACTCGAGAGGGCACGATGCCACTCTTCAGGGGTGCAAACGTAATTGTTGACGTATACGCCGAAATGCTGCTCTTCCATGCCCATCACCTTTCGACTTCCCTTCCTTGCACGCGGGCTATCACTTCCTCCGAAATCGCGGGCGGCGTCTGCTCGTACCGCAAGAAGTGCATCGTGTACGAGGCGCGGCCCTGTGTCCTGGAACGCAAGTCAGTTGCGTAGCCGAACATTTCCGCCAAGGGGACCTTGGCGCGAATGATCTGGGTCGAGCCACGCTTCTCCATACCTTCGATGTGGCCGCGGCGCGCGCTCAAGTCCCCCAGGACGTCGCCCATGTACTCGTCGGGAACTACCACTTCCACCTTCATCACCGGCTCCAACAGCACCGGCTTGGCCTTGCGAACAGCTTCTTTGAAGCCCAGTGAACCGGCAATCTTAAAGGCGATTTCAGAGGAGTCGACTTCATGATAGGAGCCGTCGAACAAGGCCACAGAAACACCGTTCATTTCGTAGCCGGCGAGGACGCCAGACTCCATGGCCTCGCGAACGCCTTGATACGTGGGCAAGATGAATTCCCTGGGAACAACTCCGCCCACGATCTGGTCAAGAAAGAGAAGTTTCAGCTCCGCATCAAACTTGTTAGTGGACTTTTTCCTGGTGAGTTCTGCGATGGCGTTGAGGTCCGGATGTGCGAGGGGATCGACGCGCAGGAAAACATGGCCATACTGGCCCCGCCCGCCGGTTTGCCGGACGTACTTCCCTTCGCCTTCCGCTGAAGCCATGATGGTCTCACGATAGGCCACCTGTGGACGTCCCACGTTGGCCGCTACGCTAAACTCGCGCACCATACGGTCCACCAGGATCTCCAGGTGTAATTCTCCCATGCCTGAGATCAATGTTTGTCCCGTATCCGGGTCGGTGTGAACCTTGAAGGTGGGGTCTTCTTGCGTCAATTTAGACAGGGCATTGCCCAGCTTTTCCTGGTCCGCCTTGGTCTTGGGCTCGATGGCCACAGAAATGACCGGAGCCGGAAAATCCATGGACTCGAGGACGATGGGATGAGCCTCATCACAAATCGTATCACCCGTGGAGACGGTCTTCAGCCCTACCGCAGCAGCGATATCACCCGCGAACACCTCCGAAAGCTCCTCCCGCTTGTTGGCGTGCATCTGCAACAATCGCGAGATGCGCTCCCGGCGGTCGCGGCGAGGATTGTAAACCGAGTCCCCTTGTTGCAAAGTGCCTGAATAAACTCGCAGAAAGGCAAGCTGACCAACATAGGGGTCAGTCATGATTTTAAACACCAGGGCGGCAAACGGATCTTCATCCGAGGCCTTCCGGGTCAGGATTTTCTCCTCATCGTCCGGCGCCGAACCCTCAATCGGAGGAATATCGACCGGTGAGGGCAAATAATCGACCACGGCATCCAGCAAGGGTTGAACCCCTTTGTTCTTGAAAGCCGCCCCGCAAAGCACGGGAAAGGCCTTCATAGCAATGGTGGCTCGCCTTAGGGCGGCGCCAGCTTCCTCTTCCCCAATGGCCTCGCCGTGGACGTACTTCTCCATGATCTGTTCGTCGACTTCGCCTAACGATTCGATCATCTGCTCGCGATAGAGGCGGGCCTTCTCCATATATTGGGCAGGAACTTCGACCTCGTCGAAGGCGGCGCCCAGCGTTTCTTCTTTCCACACAATAGCGCGCTGCCTGACCAGATCAATGACCCCCTCGAAATCGTCTTCCGCTCCCAGCGGCAACTGGACAACGACGGGATTAGCATGAAGTTTGGACCGAAGCTGGCTAACACACATTTCGTAGTCTGCCCCTACCCGGTCCATCTTATTCACGAAAACAATGCGGGGAACGCGATACTTGTCCGCCTGCCGCCACACGGTCTCCGTCTGCGGCTCCACGCCCTCGACCGCCCCTAAAATGGCAATCGCTCCGTCCAGTACCCGGAGCGACCGTTCGACTTCTGCCGTAAAATCCACATGACCCGGCGTGTCAATAATATTAATTCGAATATCGTTCCAAAAACAGGTGGTGGCTGCGGAGGTAATGGTAATGCCGCGCTCCTGCTCCTGCTCCATCCAGTCCATGACAGCGGTCCCCTCGTGCACCTCCCCCATCTTGTACGTCCTGCCGGTATAGTAGAGGATGCGCTCCGTGGTCGTCGTCTTTCCGGCATCAATGTGAGCCATAATGCCGATGTTCCGAGTTTTTTCGAGCGGCGTCTGACGCGGCATAGATTCCTGTGCGAACAAAACGAGCCCCGATCTTGATCTTCGGATCAAGATCCTGCCCCCCAGCAGCCTATTGATTGGTAAAGCCGCCAACGGCGGCCACAGGGCGGATCGTGGGCCAGGGTGGTCCCACCTCCCGCCTTGACCAAGGTTACCAGCGGTAATGGGCAAAAGCCTTATTGGCTTCGGCCATGCGGTGCGTGTCGTCCCGCTTCTTGATGGCGCCACCGCGGTTGTTGGCGGCATCCAGCAACTCCGCGGCTAGCTTCTCCACCATCGACTTCTCTCCCCGCTCCCGCGCATAGCCGATAATCCAGCGGAGACTCAACGAGGTTTGACGGTTCCGATTGACTTCTACCGGCACCTGGTAGTTTGCTCCACCCACGCGCCGGGTCTTCACTTCCAGGGTCGGCTTGACGTTCTCCACCGCCTTCTTGAAGACCTTGAGTGGGTCGTCGTTGGCGCGCTGTTGGATCAATTCGAAGGCGTCGTACACTACCTGCTGGGCGATACTCTTTTCGCCCCTCAGCATGACGCAGTTCACAAACTTCTGAACTAGCGGGCTGCCGTGAACCGGATCGGCGCTTACCTCTCGACGCTCAACTGTACCTTTCCGAGGCATAAATAGCTTTCAGTCGTCAGTTATTAGTTCAAGCTGTCAGCTCTGAGCACTCGGAAGGAAAGCTATATATCCTTATATCCGCCCGCTACTTGCCGCTTGTTGCCAACTGCCGCTAACCACTGCTTCCCATTAAGTGCTAGTGCTTTCTGCTTTCTGCTTTCTGCTTTCTGCTTTCTGCTTTCTGCTTTCTGCTTTCTGCTTTCTGCCTTCTTGCTAGCTTGCCTTGGGCCTCTTGGCCCCATACTTGGACCGGCCCTGCCGGCGGTCTCCCACTCCGGCAGAATCCAGCGTTCCCCGAATCACGTGGTAGCGAACTCCCGGCAGATCTTTGACGCGCCCGCCGCGGATGAGAACGATCGAATGTTCTTGCAAATTGTGGCCCACGCCCGGAATATACGTCGTCACTTCCATGGCGTTCGTCAACCTGACCCGCGCCACCTTGCGCAACGCGGAGTTCGGCTTCTTGGGCGTCTGGGTGTACACGCGAACGCACACCCCACGTTTCTGGGGACACCCCTGAAGCGCGGGGCTGGAAGTCTTGTATCTCGGCTGCTTCCGGCCAAGTCGAACCATCTGGCTAAAAGTTGGCATTCCGGGGTGTTTCTCCTACCCCTGCACGGGGTTTCCCATTGCTATGCGCTTCTACGGACCCGAATCAGGCTTACACCTAATCCTTTCAAATGTAGCAGACCTGCGCAAAAGGTGTCAAGCCTTAGCGCATCTCAAGGATTTCCCGCTCCTTGGCCTTCCCCACACTCTCCAGCTTCTCCATGGTCTCGTCGGTCAGCTTTTGAATTTCTTCCAGGCCGCGGTGCTCATCGTCTTCAGATATCTTCTTATCCTTCAGCAATCTCTTCAATTCCTCGTTCCCGTCGCGGCGAATATTCCTCACCGCTGTGCGGTGGTTTTCCAGCACCTTGTGAAGATGCTTCACCAGTTCCTTCCGCCGCTCCTCCGTGAGCGCCGGAATGGGGACTTTCAAAATCTTCCCGTCATTGACTGGATTCAATCCCAGGTCCGCAGATCGAATAATCTTTTCAATCGCCGGCAACAAACTCGGGTCCCAGGGCTGCACCGTCAGCAGGGAGGGATCGGGAACTCCCAAGGTGGCCACCTGGTTCAGGGGCGTCGGCGTGCCGTAGTACTCCACCTTAAGGTGCTCCAACAGGCCGGTCGAGGCGCGGCCTGTCCTTAATGAAGCGAGCTCGACGCGCAGATCATCCGCCGCCTTTCCCATGCGGGTTCTCGTTTGTCCTAATGTCTCCTTAATCATCTTTTGCCCGCCTTTCCGGGCGTGCACTCAACGGGCTACGAGTGAACCAACCTTTTCACCGAGAATGACGCGTTTGAGGTTGCCCGGCACATTAAGATTAAATACAATAATCGGCAAACTATTATCCATGCACATCGAGATAGCTGTAGTGTCCATCACTTTCAGCCCGCGCGAGAGCAGATCCAGATAATCGATCCGCGAGAACATCTTGGCGTGGGAGTCTTTTTGAGGATCCGCATCGTAGACGCCATCCACCTTGGTGGCTTTCAGGATTACGTCCGCCTTGATTTCAATGGCGCGCAGCGCCGCAGCCGTGTCCGTCGAGAAATAGGGACTTCCCGTTCCCGCCGCGAAAACCACCACCCGGCCTTTTTCCAAGTGACGAATCGCGCGGCGACGAATAAAGGGCTCCGCAACCTCGCGGATTTCTATCGCGGAAGTCACCCGCGTGTGGCAGCCGCGCTTCTCCAGCGCGTCTTGAAGAGCCAAACCGTTAATGACCGTGGCCAACATTCCCATCTGGTCGGCTACCACCCGGTCGATTCCTGACTCGGAAGCAACCACGCCGCGAATAAAGTTCCCGCCCCCCACCACGATGCCGACCTGGACCCCTAGCTTGCGGACCTCCTCCACCTCTTCGGCAATCCGAGCCACCGTTGCCGAGTCAACGCCGAATCCCTGAGATCCCATCAGGGCTTCTCCGCTCAGTTTCAAGAGAATGCGGCGGAAAACGGGCTCACTCATTTAAACCGCCTTTCGACACTCCAGCCGTAACTCCCGACGTCCGCCCCGCCTGCCCTTCCCCCACCTTGAAACGCGCGAATCGCCGGACCGTGATATTTTCGCCAAACTTGGCAATCTTGGAAGCGATTAACTCGCCAATGGTGACCGATCCCGTCGTATCCTTGATGAAGTGTTGTTCGTAAAGGCAGGTGTCTTCGTAGAATTTTCCCAGCCTGCCCTCCACTATTCGATCCAACACGGATTCCGGCTTGCCCGAAGCCGCCGCCTGTTCCTTCAGGATTTCCTTTTCCCGCTTCAGGACTTCATCCGTGACGTCTTCCTTGCGAATGAAACGAGGATCGGTGGCGCAGATTTGCATGGCGAGATCGTGTACGAATTGCTGGAATTCTTCGTTCCGGGCCACAAAATCAGATTCGCAATTAACCTCCACCATCACACCCATCTTCCCGCCTGCATGGATGTAACTCCCCACGACACCTTCGGAAGTCTCCCGGCCCGCCTTCCTGGCCGCGGCCGCCTGGCCTCGCTTTCTGAGCACCGTAAAAGCCCGCTCTAGATCGCCCTGTGCCTCTTCCAGGGCTTTCTTACACTCCATCAGCGGGGCGCCACTGATTTCGCGCAACTTCTTGACGAGTTCGGCGGGTACACTCATCCTTTTACGTCCTCCGCACAGCAGAAAAGCAGGTGTAGCCAGTCGGCTCACCTATTTCAAATTCTTGGTTTGAATTCACCGGCATTGAAGGGCCGCAGACCTTTATGGCAGGCCTGCGCTACCCGGGCATGTCAGACCTCGGGGGTGCTGTCGCCATCCTCTTCCTTTCGAGGGCGCCCCTTGGGCTCCAGGCCTTTCCGTCTGAGCTTGGGAACACGCACCCGGCCGTCAGCGCTCTCCTCCGCCTCCAGCACAGCGGGAGAAAGGTCAACCCCTTCCTTGCCCACAAAGAACTCCTCGGCAACCTGGCCCTCCGCGGGCAACGCCTCGCCAGCCGCTATGGCTGCGGCAAGGCGTTGAGCTTCCAGTTCCTCCGCAGCTTTCTCTGCCGCGATCTTTTCTTCTTCCAGTTGTTTATCCAAGGCGGCCTGGCGTCCCTCCAAAATGCAGTCGGCAATCCGTGAGGTAAACAGCCTGATAGCACGCAACGCGTCGTCGTTTCCCGCAATCACGTAATCGACCAGGTCGGGATCACAGTTCGTATCCACGATGCCCACCACAGGAATCCCGAGCTTCCGCGCTTCCCGGACTGCGATCTCCTCTTTATGGGAATCCACCACAAAAAGGGCGCCTGGAAGCTCCGCCATTTCCTTAATGCCGGAAAGGTTCTGCTCCAAATGGTGGCGCTCACGCTCCAGCCGTTGAACTTCCTTTTTGGTAAGCAGGTCGTACCGCCCATCCCGGCTCATTTCTTCAAGTTCCTTGAGGCGCTGAATCGACTTCTGGATGGTGGAATGATTGGTCAGCAAGCCGCCTAGCCAGCGATGGTTCACGAAGTACATCCCGCAGCGATTGGCTTCCTCGGCGATGGCCTCCTGCGCCTGTCGCTTGGTGCCGACAAACAACACGGTCTTGCCTTCCCGCGCAAGATCGGTAAGAAACTTGGCCGCCTCTTTGAACAGTTTCAAGGTCTTTTGCAAGTCGATGATGTAAATCCCGTTGCGTTCCCCGTAGATGTACTCCTTCATCTTCGGGTTCCACCGCCGCGTCTGGTGGCCGAAGTGAACTCCAGCCTCCAGGAATTCCTTCATCGTAATAGTCGCCAAAACTCCTCCTAGCTCTTGTAGAGGCAATCCGTCAGCTGACGGATGGTTGCCCGCGGGCGGCCACAGGAGCCGCCCTGCGCCTATCTCTTCGAGAATTGGAACCGCTTGCGCGCGCCCTTCTGCCCATACTTCTTTCGCTCCTTGGCGCGTGGGTCCCGAGTAAGGAAACCGCCCTGCCGCAAACGCGGGCGGAGTTCCGGATTGAAAACAATTAGGGCCCTGGCAATGCCCAGCTTGGTAGCCCCCGCCTGGCCGTGAACGCCTCCGCCCTGAGCATTGACGAAAATATCAAATTTTCCCGCCAATTCGGTACTGACCAACGGTTGTTGAATCTCAGCCCGCAGAGCCTCCGAGGGAAAGTAGCTTTGGAAGCCACGCCGATTGATTACCAACTTCCCCTCGCCAGGCCTAAGAATAACTCTCGCTACAGAAGTTTTCCGCCGTCCCGTCGCCTTGTACTCAGCAAGCTCTGCCACAGAAACTCCTATCCCTGTAAGGATTCCGAAGACTCCCAACTACCGCGCAAAGGAAAGCGGTTCTGGGGATTGTGCGGTGTGCGGATGCGTGGGTCCTACGTAGACTTTCAGCCGCCGCGCCAGCCGGCTGTGCTGGCGATTCTTGGGCAGCATGCCCAGAATCGCTTCCCGGATCAGAGCCTCCGGCCTCTTCTTGAACAGCTCCCGCGCCGTGATCTCTTTCAACCCGCCCGGATATCCTGTAGTGTGCCGATAGACCTTGTCGTCCAGCTTCTTGCCTGTAAGGCGAATCTTCTCGGCATTAATGATAATCAACCCGCTACGATGATCCTGGTGCGGGGTGAAGTCCGGGGAATCCTTCCCGGTCAGCACCCGAGCCGCGCGGGCAGCTAAGCGCCCCAGCACCCATCCTTCAGCATCAACCATACGCCAGTGAATCTTCCCCCGGCCCGCTTTAGCAAAGTAGGTTCCCACTCCACACTCCATTGCGCGCTGTCAACCGCAAAACTACTATTATATGCGCGCTGACGGCCTTTTTTCAACAGACTTCTTGCTTCAAAGAAATTGCATCCTGCCAGAAGGGTAGATATACTCGTTGGGGCGATTGACCCAAAAAAACTGACTCAGAGGAAACACTGTGACCAAAGCAGGCCCTATCAAGGGAGCCAAAGAGAGTGCCAAGACTGCTGCAAGCGCTGTTGACCTGAGGCAGGAGATCGAAGACCTCAGCCGCAAACTCCGCTTTTTGATGGAGGCCACCAAGGCCCTCGCTTCAACCCTGGATCTCGGCGAATTGCTGGGCCGCATCCTGGAAGTTGCAAAAACTCAGGCCGACGCTGAGCGCGGCACGCTCTTCCTGGTAGATGAAAAGGCAGAAGAAATCTGGTCGCTGATCGCTCACGGACTGGAGAAACGCGAAATTCGTTTGCCACTCGGCAGGGGCATAGCGGGCTACGTGGCCAAGAGCGGGGAAATTCTCAATATCCCTGACGCCTATGCCGACCCGCGATTCAACCGCGACGTGGACGCGCAAACGGGCTACCACACCCGCAACATTCTCTGCCTTCCGATCCGCAACAAAAGCGGAAAGATCATCGCCGCTCTCCAGCTCCTGAACAAAAGGCGTGGAGCGTTTACCCCTGAAGACGTTGACTTCCTGCTGACCCTTTCGGACCACATGGCCCTGGCACTGGAGAACGCACAGCTCCACCGCGCCTTGCTTGAGAAGGAGCGACTGGAACGCGAAATGGCGCTGGCCCGCGACATCCAACGGAGCCTACTTCCCGAGACGCCGCCTCGGCTGCCCGACCTTGACATCGCCGTGTCTAACGAGCCTTGTTATGAAGTGGGTGGGGACTATTACGACTTCCTGCCGCTCGATCCCAACACCCTCCTCGTGGTGATCGCCGACGTGGAGGGCAAAGGAATCAGCTCGGCCATGGTGATGTCGAACCTGCAGGCGACCCTTCGCGCCCTCGTACTGAATCTCCATTCCCTAGAGCAGCTTGCAGAATCCTTGAACCAGATGATCCTGGCGGGAACCCGAGGCGGCAAATACCTTACCATGTTCCTGGGGCTGATCGACATCCCGCGCAAAGCCATCAACTACGTCAACTGCGGACACGTTCCGCCGCTTATAGTCAGGGCTCAGGGAGTGCCTGTGGACCTGACGGAAGGCGGCACGGTGGTGGGCCTTCTCAATAACGTCCGATACAAAGGCGGACAATTCAACTTCCAGACCGGAGATGTGCTCGTTCTATGTACGGATGGCATCACGGAGTCGATGGATGAAGGGCAGGAGGAGTATGGGATGGGGCGCCTTGTTCATTGTGTTCGAGGCGTGATTTCCCAAAGCGCGGCGGAGATCGTAAATGCGGTCAACGCCGACGTGGCCGGATACTCCCGTATGGGCACCCACCTCGACGACAAGGTTATGATTGCGATTAAGGTCAGGTGAGGTCTGGTGTCAGGGGCTAGGAGCCAGCCCCCAGCCCTTTGGATTGAGTTCAGTCAGGGCCAAACTAACCTGCTGGCCTGCCCCAAACTTCCGCGTGAGCCAATCTTCAAGGTCTGCGCTCAATGCCTGGAGGTCAACGCGGAAGCCTACTTCGATCAAGCCATCAGATACAGGAATAGTCTCATCAAAAGCCGAGCGCCCCGTAAAACTCCGCATGAAGAAGCTATCCAGCCAGGCTATAGGGCAAGGCTCCGGCCCGTGTGGGCCTGCCAGCTGCACTTGGATTCTGCGTGCGAACACGGAAGTTCTCCGTCCGCTACTTACGCCTAAAGAAAGAGAACCAGCCACGCTTCCGTTCTTGTTTCCTGGGCGAGAGAGGCGGCGGCTGCAACGGCATCGGCATGTCGTTGATTACGGCCTCAGGGTTTTTCTTCAATAACCTCTCGGCTGTTTCCTCTCCCATCGAGTCCGCCACCTTGCGATAGCACTCCGAAAGCACAGGGCGGCGAAATCTGACATCATGGGCGTCTGTGGCGAAAAAGTGGACGAGGTTCTCCTCCAGCCACGCTTCGGCCAAGCGAAGCGCCGGCACTCCGAATCGACCGGTATAAGATTGGGCTGTAACCTGAGCCAGACATCCATTCGTTACCCAGTGGTGGAGCAGTGCGGATTTGCGCGCAAAAACAGGATTGCGCTCCGGATGCGTGATGATGGGGGTCAGCCCAGCCACCTGGATATCGTAAAAGACTCGATCCAGTTGCTCGGGAACGAACTGGTCAGGGAATTCAACCAGCAAGTAAGAGCTCTGGTTGATGGTGAAATCCATCGGCGCCTCGACAAGCTTCTGGAGGTTGTCGTAGGAGAGGTGAAAATCACACCCCAAGAGGAGCTTGGGCGCTTCTCCCACTGCCGACTGAAGTTCTGCAACCTTTTGGCGATTGACCTCGGGATCGAAGGGGTAAGTATAGTTACAATGTGGTGTGGCAACAATATGTGAAATACCATCCTCAGCCGCTATCTGGCACATGGCAACAGCATCCTCGAACGTCTCAGCGCCGTCGTCGACCTGCCACAAAGGGTGACAATGAATATCAATCATCGAATTGCTTGAAACCCTGCGAACCCGTTCAAATTATCAAACGCCAGATTTGGAGCAAAGTCTGAGCCGATAAATGGAATCGGGACAACATAAAGTTTAGCATGACTTCTAGCGAGTCCGGGATTCCCGAAATATGAATTTCAACTACTGAATATAAAAAATTGTATTAGCTGGAGCTCGCGTTTAGCCGAGTCTTCCCCCCCGCTCCCTGGGATTCGCTGAAAAGAAAGCAGTTAGTGCGAGAGCGGAGGGCCTTCAGTTAGCAAGCGCATTGGAATGCCACGTGCACAGAAGGAAAAACGGACGAATACCGGACTGCCAAAGATTGAGGACAAGAGTCCGGATAATAGACCCAAGACCCGACGCTTGGAGGGGGGAGGGGACTTCCCCCTCATTTCTTTTTTAGCCCACCAATTCCAGACAACTCCACATTCGCCTCCGGCCCGGCAGGGTTGTGCCGCGCGTCGACCCAGTCCAAGATTTGTTCAGACGGTGGAAGCCGGGGCAGGAAGCCAGGACAGAGGCGTCGAGCAGCAAATGGCAAACGGCAAATAGAAAACCATGTGAACTTGGTTCCCGCCTCGCGGGACTGTTTGCCCTTAGATGTGCTCTTTCGGCTTTGAGCCGCTTGACTTCCGACACTTGGCTGGCTACAGTGGACCGACGAACAGCGAGAATTCGTCTAACGGCAACGGCCTATGATGTTGAGCACCGTGACGGTCGGGTTTGTAAAGCATTGTGTGCTAGCGGTCCAGGATTTCACCCTTCTGTTGGTTAACTCCCTGCGCCGCGCCTTCACACCGCCGCGTTACATCATCGACACACTCCTCCAGATGGACGTCATCGGAGTCGGCTCCTTGCCAATCGTCTTGTTGACGGGGGTTTTCACCGGGGGCGTTCTAGCCCTGCAAACTTACAGGACCTTGAGCACCTTCGGCGAGGTCAGCCTCATGGGACAGGTGGTTGCGCTTTCGGTGGTCCGTGAACTCGGCCCCGTCCTGACCGCGCTTATGGTGGCCGGGCGGGTCAGCTCGGGGATTGCCTCGGAACTGGGATCAATGTTGGTCAGCGAGCAGATCGACGCCATGCGCGCCTTCGGCACCGATCCGATTCGAAAGCTGGTCGTGCCGCGCATGTTCGCCACCGTGGCGACATTGCCAATCCTGACTATACTCTCTGACTTTTGCGGCATTTCTGGTGGATTCTTCATAAGCTTCTACACCGTCCGGCTAACCAGCGCAGAATACTGGACCTCGGTATACCAGACGCTCACTTTCCAGGATGTTACCCAAGGCCTAATCAAGCCCTTCTTCTTCGCCATGGTAATCGCCATGGTCGGCTGCTACTGCGGATTGAACACCAAGGGGGGAACGGAAGGCGTGGGGCGTTCGACCACGCAGGCCATGGTCGCCGCCTCCGTCCTGATTCTTGTCCTGGACTTCTTTATCACCAAGTTCCTGATCGCCATCGGATTCTTCTGAAGGCACTCCTGACGATCATGCTAACATGAAGGCTTCAACGGTCGTCCCATATCGTCGCCGCGCCCGCCGGTGACTCGATCCGGATTCGAGACTGTCAACGTTGATTCCAAGCTATGGACTTGCCGCCGGTCATCGAACTTCGCGAGGTCTCGCTAGCCTTTGAGGAGAAGCAGGTTCTCTCCCGCATATCCTTTCGCGTCGAGCAGGGCGAGACCCTGTTCCTCCTCGGGGTCACTGGGACAGGAAAGTCCGTGCTCCTCAAGATGATCGTTGGCCTCATCAAGCCGGATTCAGGCCAAGTGCTGGTGCGAGGGCGCGACCTCACGGCCATGCAGGAGGACGAGCTCGATCAATTTCGCAGGCGGATGGGAATTGTCTTCCAGGAAGGAGCGCTCTTCGATTCGCTCTCGGTGTATGAGAATGTTGCCTATCGTCTCAGAGAGGCCGCGCTTACCCAGGAAGAAGAGATCGAGCGCAGAGTCCGGGAGGTGTTACGCTTCGTGGAGATGGAGGAGGCCATCGACAAGATGCCGTCCGAGCTTTCCGGCGGCATGCGCCGGCGGGTCGCGATCGCCCGAGCCATCATCAGCCAGCCTGAGATCATGCTTTATGATTCCCCCACGGCCGGACTTGATCCGGTCACCAGCCACACCATTACGATTCAGATTGCAAAGCTGCGCGACGTGCAGCATGTGACGTCACTGGTGGTCACGCATCATCTCCAGGATGCTTATTTCCTGGTTAACTACGTCTTCTTGGAGCCAAAACAGGCGCTTGTTCCCGTTCTCAGCGTGAACCATGGGGGCGCCAGGCCCCTGACTCGATTCCTGATGTTGCGCGATGGCGCGGTTTACTTCCAGGGAACCCCACAGGAATTGGCGGGCACCAACGATCCCTACCTGCTCAAGTATCTCGCCTGAGAATCGGTAGATCGGGAGAACAAGTCCTAGCCTTACTACTGCCACGCGATTCCGCGGGCTAATTGGTCTACAATAGATGGGTGACTGAAGCCGTGGCTAGCGGTTCGTGACTAGCGACCTGACTAAACTCCGCGGCTCGCTAGGGGTTAGTCAACTACAGGAGGAGACAAAGCATGTCTCAACGGCAACGAGTAACTTGGGCCCAACTTCGTGTCGGGACCATGGTAATCATTGGCCTGACTATTCTGGCTATCGGAATATTCTTCATTAGCGGTCGGGTGGGATTCTTCAGCAGGCGATATACACTGAAGACCTATCTCTCGGACGCCGGAGGGCTGCGCGAAGGCGCCCAAGTCCGCGTGACTGGAGTCGCCGCGGGCAACGTGAAGCGGATAGAAATCTCGCCTTACTCCAATCCCGCTCGCGCGGTTGAAGTCGTGATGACCGTGACGCGCGCCTACAAAAACCAGATCCGCACCGACTCGGTTGCCAGCATCGCAACCGTTGGACTGCTGGGCGAAAGCTACGTGAACATTTCGCGCGGGAGTCCTGGCCAGGAGGTTGTCCCTGATGGCGGCGTGCTGAATAGCTCCGAGGGCGCGGAAATCAGACAGGTCGTACAGAACGCCGATGACGTCATCATCAACCTGCGCGTGCTGAGCTCCAAACTCAACGACATCAGCGGCCAGTTACAGTCAGGGAAAGGCTCGATGGGAAAACTCATCTACGATCAAACCCTCTATAACCACCTGAACAGGACTGCCGGGGTCCTCGACCGGATGGTTACCGGCGTCGACGAGGGTAAAGGATCACTGGGCAAACTTATGGTCGATGAGACCCTGTACAACAAAACCTCTGCCGCTGTCGACCGCCTCAATAAGGTCCTCGATGATGTGGAACACGGCCCGGGAAGCCTGGCCAAATTCGTCTCCGACCCCGCGGTCTACAATAACGTCAACCACCTGGTGGCTCAGGCCAACTCCCTCTTCGATGGCATCAATCAGGGCCGCGGCACCCTGGGTAAACTCGCCACCGACCCTCAGCTTTACGACCGCGCCAACCAGACCTTTGATCGCCTCGACCAAATCTCCGGCCGAATGGCCGATGGCCAGGGCACGCTGGGCAAGTTTTCCACCGACCCTACACTGTACAACAATCTGAGCAACAGTTCAGAATCCTTGAGAGATTTCCTCACTGAATTCAAGAAGAATCCCAAGAAGTATATGACACTCAAACTGCACATCTTCTAGCGAGATGAAGTACCGACAAAGCGCCTTGCAGGGGGATTCGGCGCTATGCTAACCTGAGGGCTCGGCCCGCTGGAGTGGCGGAATTGGCAGACGCAGCAGACTCAAAATCTGTTGAGGAAAAGAAAGCTAGCTATAAGTTTTTCTCAGGATAGTTGTAAAAATCGCCCATTATCAGTTACATGCGGATACATGAGATACACTGTCTATACGCTCTCGACCATTGTCCATAGGGGCAAATGTCCAAAAGTTTAGCCCAGGTTCAGCCTAGGACGTATTGGTTGGGAGATTTTGCACGGCTAGCTTCTCCCGGATCTGCGCTTTCAGCTCGTCCGAATCCAGCTTAAACCTGCGTCTTATTCCGATGAGCTTTCCTCCTCTGTTATTTACCGCTCGATCAAACGCATCGCGGGCTCCCCTATAGATTCCGTTGCTGAGTTCGTCCGCTTTCTCCAGGGATGCGGGAGATGGTACGCTATGACCCTCAACCACCAATTCTCTAGTCACCTGGTTCGTCACGATGCCAATAGCGCCGTGACCCTCCAATAACCCGGCAGTATAACCAAGCCAGAAGTTGGATCTCGTTTCTGATTCCAAGGTTTCGATCTTCTTTTGTAGTTCAGTATTCTCGGATGCGATCTTTTCGGCCCACACAATGGTCTGAAGGGCTTTAGTGGCAAGAGCGGGATTCGGCTTCGCTGTGTCCGGCACGCTGCCAGTTTCCGGGAGGTAGACTGACTGGCGAGGTATACTGTCGATGATGGACTCTGCCAGCACCGACCCTGAGCTGCGACATTGGCTCCGCTGGGCATTGGAGCGGGGCAACACGCCGATGTTCGTCCGCACGGTCGCCGAGGCTGCGCTCATCGCCTGCTCGCCCGACTACGAACTCTTTGCCGCAGCGCTTTCAAGAGCACGCTGTTGCCGTTAAGCCCCTTCTTCAATTGCGCCAGTGTCCGCGGTCCACTCTCATGGAATGCCCTCCAGACCTCGCCAGCGGTTTCACCGACTTGCCCATTCAAGTCCATGGATCGTCAACCTCCCTTGGAACCGGTGGAGTGCGACACCACCCTCGCCGCCGTCCGCCTGCCCGTTTTATCACAACTCAATTGGAACGGTCGGGAATTCCATGACTACTTGCCTACGTGGCGCAGCTACGCATGGCCACTGCGAACCGCCATAGTGATTCTTGCCGGCCCGACCGCATGTGGCGTTTGTCGCCTCGGCAGACGACATTATCTGCCTTCCGATGCAAGACTTTCATGGCGGCTCTCTCGGGCACGTTCTGGCGCGGACCGCAAAATTGCGAGGTCGGGACGGTCGGCGGGAGCCGGAGGAGCCTCCATAAGACTTAGAAGGAATTGCAGGCGTGCGTCCTCCTTCGGGCTCGAGCGCGGACTCAAGGCGTATTACGCGACTACGGAAGCTAAGAATGTATGACAGCCGCAGCACAGCCTGAAATACAACCGGCACGGCCTTAGCTTGACTGGCTCGAGATCGGAATCACCTATCAGCTTCCGCCGCAGCAGTGCACAGTAAAGTCAACTTTGGTTCGGCAGCGGCAATAGGAAATTCGCACCCACGAAAGGATATTTCTGAAGCGTTTGATGATTCAGTCTGAGATTTTCGACAGTATTACCCCCTAGTTGGGATCGATTTGTGATTATGCTGCCGCAGTGTCTTGGGCTTCCAACTGACCGGCCCGAATTGCTTTCAACAAGTTGGCGTGATCGCGTTCGGCTTGGTCGGCATAAGCGGTGGCGAATTTCGCAAGGGAGGAATCGAACACGTCAGTCTTGCCGAGATATCCGCCAATTAGGGCAGCGTCCCCGGTCCGGGCGTGTGCTCGCGCCAGTGTCCATCCGCAGATCTCGACGTATTCGAGCCAGTCACCCTTGGTCATTTTTCCCAGATCAATTCTCATTTTCATGTCGCGGAGTTGGCGGAAATAATAGCTCCGACCTTCCTCATCGCGTGTCCACCCGAGAAATAAGTCGCTTGCCGATTGCAGCATGCGTTGTCCGGTCACTACTCGCTCGCCGTGATTGGAATAACGGCTCTTGCCTGCGTACGGCTCGAGCACTGAGGGGAGCGCTTCCTTGAATTGCAGCAGCAGGGGGTCGTGCTCGTCCGCCATCAGCAAGGCCACAGCGCAGCGCGTTCCTACGCTGCCCACTCCCACCACCTTACGTGCAACATCGAGAATGTGATAGCGATCCAAAATCACGCGCCGCTCCGCCGGAAGCGATTCGCGATATTGATGGAACATCTGGATCACGTGCTTGCGCATCACATCGCTCTGACGTGGATGGTAGACGAGTGGCGGATGATCCACGATGCGTATACGCCCGTTTATCGGTTTCGCAATTCGCGGAAAAATGTGCTCCGCGGTCTGCACCCGCGCTTTCTCCTCCACTTGTTCCCAGCGTTTTCTCGCCGCTGCCGTCCTCGCTTCTTCGACGAACACCTCGGCGTCCATGTGTGAGTACCAGACCTCCAACAGCCGCATGTGTGCATACTCGCGCATGTGCTCACGATACGACTGCGCCATCGTCAGCACGGCTTCTTCGCAGCGCCCGCCGCCCAAGCCGAGTTCACGTGATGCCAGGATGATACTCGCCGCCAGTCGCTTGATGTCCCATTCCCAGGGGGCCCGGAGGGTTTCGTCGAAATCGTTAATGTCAAACAGTAATCGGCGCTCAGGACTGGCAAAGCCGCCGAAATTCGATGCGTGGCAATCGCCGCACGCCTGCACGCGAATTCCAGTCGCAGGAGTCTTTGACAGGTCCCACGCCATCACCGCCGCCGAACCTCGGAAAAATGCGAAAGGAGATCGCCGCATCCGGCCATACCGGATAGGCAAGAGTTCGGGGAGACGCTCGCGGTCGGAGTCGCGTAGCACCTCGATGGGATTGGGGCGGTTGGGGGCAACAGCCCACTCGCTATGGGAACTCCGTGGAACTCTTTGCCGCAGCGCTTTTCCCGCGCTCATACGCTCCGCAGGACTCGGGCCAATGACACTGGCATCTCGATGTCGAATGCTGTAAGTCTTTCCTGCTTGCGCGCTCATCGTTTACGCCGAAATTGCTGTGTGTTACCACCTTAATGCGTGGTAAGGTGCAGTGCACCACAGACCTAACGCAATGTCAACTGTAACAGTAGGGTTCACGCAACTGGCAAATCTGGTATAAGAAGTGCCACGGCGCCCCCATTCCCCCGTCAGCGCGGGGCCAGAAAGCCGAGGGCCCCGGAAGGCCCCTCGGACCGCCTCCCGGCTCTTAAGATTGCGATCGAATTCTGCTAAAGACACACCTCTTACGCTTCTGCTATTCTTGCTAATCGCAGTCTTCCGAAAATCGCAGAACAAACCAAGCATAGAGGATTGGTTATGACCGAAGAAATTCGAGAACTGCACGAACATGCAGAAGAAGCCCATCGCGACCCAAGTCTTATTCCTGTTACTTTATCGATGGCAATCCTCGCCGTAGTGTTGGCCGCCATCTCGCTCCTCGGCCATCGCGCGCACGGCGAGGCATTACTGCTGCAAAACAAGGCCACCGATCAGTGGGCATATTTCCAGGCTAAGAACATCCGCCGCCACACCTACGAGCTATTTCTGGACCTTCTTTCAGTCACAAATCCCAAGGACGCCGGGGTGGCGGAGAAACTCAGAGAGAAATATAGCAGCGAAATTACACGCTCCAAGGACGAGCAGGACGACATCCAATCCGAGGCTCAGCAGCTTGAAAAGGAAGTGGCGACCCAACAACACAAAGCCAATCGATTTGACCTCGGAGAAGTCTGCCTGGAAGTAGGAATCATCTTGGCCTCACTTACCTTGCTGACCCGGCGGAGACTGTTCTGGCAACTGGGAGGCCTGGCGGGGCTTATCGGTTTGGCCATTGCCGTGTCTGGATTTTGGGCGAAGTAACTTGGGGGGTCAACCGACGGTTGTTTCAGGCTTGTTTCCGTTGCGCTGCATGCCAAATCGTACTGATCCTAACTGAACTGAGGAGGAGCCGTTATGGGAATCCAGAATCCTGCTGCGGGCGTCAGGAGCGCCCGGCAGCGCATCGAGTCCGGCAAGAGCCGCTGCAGCGCAGCTTGCCTATACTAGACAATCCATTCGTGCGCACCTGGCCGGTTTTGACCAGCCGGGCCCCAAACGGCTTCGATTTCGCCGCTGACCAGTGCAATAACTTTCTAGTCGGCCGTGTGGTTGCCGATGTTCCCTGCGATGTGCTTTGATATAGCCCGTCGCTCTCCCGACTCTGGTAGGGCTGTCGCCCCCCGCGCCGCTTGAGGGCGTGAGAGGGAGTGTACGTCGAGGGAATTCGGTTGTTGCTAAAGCTACTTCTTCTTGGGCGGCACTACGGCATCTTTGAATGCCTTCGCCAAGCGGAACTTTACGACCGTCTTAGCCGGGATGTTGATGGCTTCGCCGGTCTGCGGGTTGCGTCCCACACGGGCCTTGCGGTTCGCCTTGACGGACTTGCCAATTCCCGGAACTACGAACTGCCCGCCACTCTTAGTTTCCTTCGCAGCCAGGCTGGCGAGCTCCTCTATGACCGCCGTTGCAGCCTTCTTCTGGATCCCCGCCTTCTTCGCCAAATGCGCAACGACCTGGTGCTTTGTCATCATGTCTCCTGCTCCTCGCGTAAGTTGAGATTGCCGCAACTGTCGGCAGCGTCTTCGACCGACACTGTATGCAAAGAGTGGGTACGCGTCAAGTCATTTTCAGCGCGGCCTGGCACATGGCGGATACATTACCTCACATGTGTGCGCGCCGATTCAGCTGTGCGCCAACTCTCAGGATTCTATTCTTGTTTGAAAAGCAACGAATAAACAACTCCCGCGCTATAGCCGCACCAATGATCGGCGCAACCCAGAAGAGCCAGAGTTGCTGGAGCGCCCAGCCGTGCACGAAGAGCGCGGGTCCGGTGCTGCGAGCCGGGTTCACCGAAGTGTTGTCCACAGGTATGCCGATCAGGTGAATAAGGGTGAGGACGAGGCCGATCGGGATGCCTGCGAAGCCTGCTGGCGCACGACGATCCGTGGCGCCAAGAATGACAAACAGAAAGAAGAACGTGAGAACAATCTCCGCCAGCAGACATGCCCCAAGGGAGTATCCGCCCGGAGAATGCTCGGCATAACCGTTGCACGCGAATCCGCCCAGCTCAAACCCGGGTTTGCCACTGGCGATAAAGTAGAGCACCGCGGACGCGGCAGCCCCGCCCAGGACCTGCGCGATGATGTATGGAACCAGCTCCGAAACAGGAAACCGTCCGCCGGCCCATAACCCGACGGAAACCGCCGGATTGATATGGCAGCCCGAAATGTGGCCGATGGCGTAGCACATGGTGAGCAGGGTAAGGCCAAAGGCCAGCGCCACGCCGGCAAAGCCAATTCCAAGTTGAGGGAAAGCGGCGGCTAGAACAGCGCTTCCGCAGCCCCCGAACACCAGCCAGAACGTCCCAAAAAACTCCGCTCCACACCGTTTTCCTAGTGACATAAGCAGTCCCCCTTTGCGTGTATAGAGATTCTCGTCCTCCCGCTTCCCCCAGGTTGACTCCGTGGCCTGGGCGAGTTCGAAGTGGCTCAGTGTATCACCACCCGCCAATCCTTGCATCAATCCGCATCTCACAATCCACATCTCCGGATATCGGAACCTGAATGAGCCAAGCTGCAACCCAAGTCGCTTGCTCACCTTTGCTGAATCCCAGCTATCGCGGTAAGGACGGCCCGTCAATCCACTCAGCCACAGCCGCGGGACAAGTAAGCTCGTAAGCGCCAGAGCTTTGGTCCAAGTCTAGGGCACTCGCACCCCACGCCTTGCCAAAAAAGCAGCAAGTGGCGGTGGGGATTTGGTGCAATGCAACGGAGTGATCGCCATCGTTCCACGCCCGTTCAAAAGGCTTGACAGGACTGCGTTGGGTGTATAATCACCGGCACTGGGAGGCGAAACTTTCAGTTTCCCGGATAATTCAAGCCGCGTCTCGAGAGTCACTTGTCTACGCGGAGAAAGGGCCGACTATGAAAACTCTGCTCTCGTTTCTGCTATCTATTGCCGTTTGCGGAGTGGCGCTGGCTGCGGAGCAAGGCAAGGAAGTTGAGCGATTGCGGAATGCAGCCGAAGTCATTGACGAGATCATGAAGACGCCAGAGAAAGGAATTCCAAGGGATCTGCTGAACAAATCCGTTTGTGTGGGGGTAATTCCGTCGCAGAAGAAGTTGGCGTTGGGGTTGGGCGGCAGCTATGGCCGCGGGTGTCTGATATGTAGGCGGGGAGGAACCGGCCGGTGGGGGGCGCCTTGGATGTTTGCGATCGGCGGGGCTAGCGCGGGTTTCCAGATCGGCGGCCAGGAGACAGATTTTGTCTTATTGGTTCTGAATGGGAGCGGTGCGCAGAAGTTGGTAAAGGGCAAGACCAAGCTGGGAGCGGACGCCTCGGTGGCCGGGGGACCCGTGGGACGGACGGCTGAGGGTTCGACCGGGGCTTTGATGCAGACCGAAATCCTCAGCTATTCGCGCTCGCGTGGAGCCTTCGCTGGTGTGTCGCTAGAGGGTCAGGTGATCAAGGACGATGACACAGCCAATGAACACCTTTACGGGAAGAAGATCGAAGCGAAGGACATTCTGTTTGCCCACACGGCAGTGCCCAAGGCCGGAGAAGCTCTTGCCGCTACGCTCACAAAGTACTCGCCCCACGGGGGAGAGCCGTTCGAGAAGTAGGCAGGGTCCCTGGGCAGAGATACACCAATAATAGGCGGCGGGGGGACAGAACCCCGGCGCGAAGGTTATTTCGGCAGGAACCACTTCTCTCATGCACCGAACGCGACTTCATACCGCCTGGAGTGCGAAGAGTGGTCGGAACGACATTGAGGATCACCTCGCAATCTAGGCAAAGTCACACATCAGACCCGTCATCGGCTCGAAGGAGAAAACTATGCACATACTCTGGTGGATCATCGTGGGGCTTGTCGCAGGCTTCCTCACCGGGAAGATCATGAAGGGAGCCGGATATGGGGTTATCGGGGACATCATCCTCGGCATCCTGGGCGCCCTAATCGGGGGCTTCATCATGCGGAGCATTGGATTCGCCGGCCAAGGCGGCTTGATATACACGATCCTTGTCGCGCTTGGCGGCGCTGTGCTTCTCACGGTGGTCGTTCGAGCTTTGAAGCGGGCTTAACCTCCGGCCCTTCCGTCCTTCCTGAGGCGCGGTCACACACCGGCGGTGGAGTGTTCGCGTTGGCCTGTCGCCTACCAGAGGGAAAAGGACACATGTTTCTCCCCTGAGTCAGGAGAGAGCGCAGGTGCTTCCAAGCCGCTGAGGGTGAGCAAACTGGCCAGCGCGGAGATCCAGGTCGCCGACGCGCACGACCTTCTGCAGGCCGCTCGGTTCATTTTCGGCTCTCAGGCGATTAATTGCCACGAACTTGGCGGGAGCCCCTGCCAACCCCCGATTTGCGCGAAGGTGCAAAATGCGCGACAACCGCCCTCTCAGCGGGCGATTCTGAGAAGGTAAATCAACTCAAGGAGAACCGGAAATGCAAAGAGTCAATCTCGCTATATTCTCGATAGTCGTGTTGGCACCCACGGTTTTCGCTGACCAAATCACGATCAAAAACGGGGATAAGCTGAGCGGCACCATCATCTCCTCTGACGCGAAGACGCTGGTGATAAAGACGGAGTACGCTGACGTCGTGACCATCAAGTGGGATTTCGTCCAACAGATTGAGTCGGCTCAGCCTCTCTACGTAGGAACGAAAGGCGGGCAAGTTATTGTCGGACCCGTCACCACCAGCGACAGCAAGTTGGCGGTGGCCACCAAGGAATCCGGCAGCGTCGCTGTGGCCAAGACCGACGTCACTTCTCTGCGCAACGCAGAGGAAGAGAAGAAGGCGGAGGCGGCCTTGGACCGGCTGCAACACCCGCACCTGGTCGATTTGTGGGGCGGCAGCTTGGACACCGGGCTGGGCCTGGTCCGCGGCAACTCGGACAGCAGCAATTTCACCTTCGGGCTGAACGCGGTGCGCGCGGCCACGAGGGATAAGATTACCCTCTACACCA
>Ga0326728_10009602_pt1 | contig 23187 bp, 19 predicted proteins | sample MB3enrmetagenome_FD_207602 | JGI IMG/M metagenome (GOLD analysis project Ga0326728, IMG submission 207602) | Lab enriched peat soil microbial communities from McLean, Ithaca, NY, United States - MB31MN | ecosystem: Environmental > Terrestrial > Soil > Wetlands > Peat | place: USA: New York... | reverse complement strand
AAGAGTTTTCCGTTACACTCTGTAGTCATAAGGCTGTCTCCTTTTTCTGGCGCAAGTTTTTCTCAACAAAATGCTTATGCCAGAAGAGACAGCCTTTTTCAATTCTTTAATGAGAAATGCGGGTTAGGTGCAGACGTACGACTCCAAGCCGTCTCGGAGTTGCAGCCAGCCTTCCATGGGCGTTCTCAGCAGTGGAGCATGAAGATTGGCCCGTTCTCCCTCGCCAACGCACCTCGCAGGTTGCTGAACAAGCCTCTCGAAACCTCTCATTTTGGCCGAAGTCTTGCTTTTCGTCGAGGGAATGACCCGTGCCAGCCCAGAGCACAAGCCGCCCAGAGACTCCAAGATGTCAGGAAATAATTCTTGACATCATTGAAGAAATTCTACAAACTGTGCAACGGTAATCGAGAAGTGGAAGGGCCATTATGAGTAAAAGGACCTCACTGCAGGACATTGCTCGCGTTGCGGGTGTCAGTGAGTCGACAGTCTCCCGGGTTGCAACCGGCAGCGCGCGGGTGACCCCACAGGTTGCTAAGCTGGTAAGGGATGCCGCGCTGAGGCTCGGAGTGGACCTAGCCGGGCGAAGCAAAGCCAAAGTGATTGGGTTTCTTCTTGGCAACCGTCCTCTCCTGCACCCCTTTCATTCCCGAGTTCTGATGGCGGTTGACGCCTGCTGTGCCGCCCAACAGTACAACGTGATGTTCCTCTCCCTGCGCTACGAGGCGACCACACCTTGGCGGGACCTGCAAGTACCCGAGATACTGCGGCGCCGTGAACTGATAGCCGGATGCATTCTCGCGGGGGCGAACTCCCCAAACCTCTTGGAATTTCTGGCTCATCAGGGAATGCCGTTCGCCACTTTCGGCAACAATGTCGGGGGCGAGTGGCGCCACGACAAGTATGATGTCGTTTGGCTTGACGACATTCCTGGCGCGTACCAGATGACGCGCTTTCTGCGCTCGCTGGGACATCAAGACATCTGGTTCGTGGGCAATCTGCGCTTGCCCTGGTTTCGTCGCCGCTTCGAAGGTTACCGTAAAGCTATGCAGGACACAGGGCTGGAACCGCATCTGGGCAACATCGACTCCGACAATTACCCGGAGATTGGCTATCTGGCAACCCGCTCTATCCTGGGCCGGGGGGAGCGGGTGAGCGCGATCTTCGCCGGTTCCGACGAGGCGACACGCGGTGTTTACAAAGCCCTGGCTGACTGTGGGCGGAGCGTTCCCAGAGATTTATCTGTGGCGGGGTTCAATGACCTGGAGGCGGACGTCATGCATCCGCCTTTGACCACGGTACGCACTTTCCCGGACCAAATCGGAAGACAACTGGCGCAAATGCTTCTAAGCCGGATCGTACGTCCCGACATGCCCCTCCAGCAAGGAACGGTTCCAACCGAGATCGTCAAGCGGGAATCTCACCAACTGCTTTCCCTGCCCGTCGAGCTCGAGGACGAAACCCTGAAAGCAGGAGCCGGTAAGGGATCTAAGTAGCGCAATGAACCGCTTTCTTGCATTCGATTTCGGGGCTGAAAGTGGCCGTGCCCATGTGGGGACGCTGCTCGGAGACAAGGTATCGATTGAGGAGATTCATCGCTTCCCCAACGAACCAGTAGAAGTTTGCGGAACACTCCACTGGGATGTGCTGTCGCTTTATAGCAATCTCCTCAAAGGGATGAAAGAATACGTCGCCCGATTTGGTGACACGGTCGACGGTGTGGGCATCGACACGTGGGGGAACGACTTTGGCTTGCTGGACTCAGATGGAAAGCTTCTCCAAAACCCAGTTCACTATCGGGACAGGCGCGTGGAGGGGATGGTGGAACTGATGCGCCAGGAAATAGCGCCTGAGGACCTATTCCAGCACACGGGGATGCCGCTTTCGCCGGTCAATACCTCGGTTCAGTTGTTTGCCCTCCGTTCGCACCCGAGTCCGCTGTTAAAACATGCTGACACACTGCTGATGATGCCGGACCTCTTCAACTACTTCCTTACCGGGCGGAAGATTGGCGAACGTACCGATGCCAGTTCCTCGCAGCTCTACGATCCATGCCGGCGACGGTGGAGTGAGGAAGTTTTCTCAAGGCTTGATCTGCCCGTCAACATCATGCCGCCTCTAACCGACCCTGCTACGGTAGTAGGGGAACTCTGCACGTCAGTTCAGCGGTCGGTGGGAATCAAGAGGGGAATAGTGCTCGCCCCTTGCACGCATGACACGGCCTCAGCGGTTGCCGCGGCGCCAGGGCTAAACCAGGATTGGGCATTCATCAGCTCCGGAACCTGGTCCGTAGTTGGTGCGCTCTCGAGCGAAGTACTGACGTCCGCTGGCGCGTTTCGGGCTGGAGTCTGCAATGAACTGACCTTGGGGAATTTCTTTCTCTGCCACAACATCATGGGGCTCTGGCTCCTCCAACAGTTGCGGCGTGCCTGGCAACGGCACGGCGCGACCTATTCCAACGACTCCTTGATTCAGTTGGCGAAGAAGGTTTCTGTCCACGGCCCGCTCATCAATCCGAATGACCCCAGTTTCTACGCACCTGAAGACATACTCGCAGCCATTCGCGCCTTTTGTGTACGCACCCAGCAGACTCCCCCCCAGCAGCCCGGCGAAATCGCCCGCTGCATCCTGGAGAGCCTCGCGCTTTGCTACCGTCGTCAGCTGGATGATGTAGCCCACCTTCTCCAACGCCGGTTTCGTGTCTTGCACATCGTGGGTGGCGGAGCGCGCAACTCACTCCTCTGCCAGCTCACTGCCGACGCCACGGGTCTCCCTGTAGTGGCCGGTCCTGTCGAGGCGACGGTCATGGGCAACCTGCTCGCGCAAGCCATGGCACGCGGATACCTCACCTCCTGCGACCAGGTCCGACAGGTAGCTTGCGCTTCCTCCGATCTGGTAGGATACGAGCCCACAGGAAGTAATGTCTGGCCGGATCGCTATGCGAAGTACCTGCAGGTTGTTAACGCCAGCCAACAGGTTCGCGCGAACGAACAAAATGCAGACGGAGGTTGCACGAAGGAGAACTCGTGGCTGGGAGCATGGGCATGATTAAGGGGCGAATCGTTGATTTAAGCCATAAGCTGTACCCTGGCAAGGAGGAATACCACCTCGAGCTGGAAACTCATTTCACGGATCAGTTGTTACCACAGTACAAGCGGGACTCAGAGGTCTGGTACATCCTGCAAGACGTCCACATGTCTTCCCACTGTGGCACGCATATCGAGTTTCCGTATCATCACAATCGCCATGGGATGGATGCCGGGACCTTTCCCCTGGAAAGATTGATCGGTGATTGTCACTTGCTCGATTTCCGTCACAAGCAGGCTGGTGGCGTGGCGACATCGGAGCCGGTGACGCAAGAAGAACTCCGAAGGTACGCGGACCAAATCAAACCGGGGGACATGGTGCTGTTCAGCTTCAATTGTGCGCAGTTCTATCGCACCCCGCGTTCCCACGACCGCCCCTACCTCACTTATGAGGCGCTTGAGTGGTTGGCCCTGGAAAAGAAGATCGGCTTGATCGGCTCAGACGCTTCTGGGATCGAATTGAAAGGCGTGCCCAACCAGCCTGGTCACCAGTTGCTGATGGACCATGAAATCCCCATCATAGAGTCTGCAGCCAATTTGGACCAACTGAGCAAGTCCCGATTCGTGCTGTTCGCCCTCGCTTTGTGCATCGAAGGACTTGACGCGTGCCCGGTCCGCTTGACGGCTATTGAAGAAGAGTAACCGGGAAGCACACATGGATAAGGAAACCGCGCTCGGCCTTTACAGGCAGATGGTTCAGATTAGGAAGTTCGAGGAAGAGCTGTACCTGATTTTTCTGAAGAGGCCTATGCCGGGAAGCATGCACCAGTACATCGGTCAAGAAGCTGTCGCGGTCGGGGTCTGCGCCCATCTCACCCGAGAGGATTATGTAACCAGCACCCACCGCGGGCACGGTCACTGCATCGCAAAAGGTGCAAACATCAACGCCATCATGGCGGAGATGTTCGCGAAAAAGACGGGTTGCTGCAAGGGCATGGGCGGCTCCATGCACATTGCGGACTTCAGCGTGGGTATGCTGGGCGCGAACGGGATTGTGGGCGCGGGCATACCCATCGCTGCGGGAGCCGCATGGACCTGCAAACTCAAGTACCCAGGACGGGTATCGGTAGCGTTCTTCGGAGAGGGGGCGGCGAACGAAGGCGCATTCCACGAAGGAATCAACCTTGCTGCGGTTTGGAAGCTCCCTGTGCTTTTTGTGTGCGAGAACAATATGTACAACTTCTCCGTCCACTATCGGCGCACGATGCTCCTCGCGAACGTCGCTGATCGTGCTGCCGCTTATGGAATCCCTGGGGTCGTCGTGGACGGCATGGACCTGCTGGCGGTCTACTGCGCGGCCGGGAAAGCGCTCTCCAGCGTCCGCCGCGGTGACGGTCCCACGTTGCTGGAATGCAAGACTTACAGGTTCATGGGACACTCCCGATTCGAGCAGTCGGGCTATCGAACCGCGGAAGAAGTTGATGCCTGGAAGAAGAGGGACCCGATACCCGCCTTTCGGGACTGGATGCTGCGCTCCCTGCCGGTAAGCGGCTGCGAAGTGGAGGAACTCGAGCACAGCGTGGTTCAGGAAGTACAAGACGCGGTCTCCTTTGCCGAGCAAAGTCCTGAGCCGGGTCCTCTCGACTACAGGCAGTACATTTACGCGTGAACCATGGAACCGAACTTGGCGGAAGCTACTACTCTTGCGCAGGCGTTGCGACAGGCGCTGATCGAGGAGATGCAGCGCGACGCGACTGTGGTGCTTCTCGGCGAGGACATCGGTGTTTTGGGCGGTGCTTACGCCGTGACGTCGGGCTTACTCGAGATCTTCGGCGAGGACCGGGTGCGCGACACGCCCATCTCGGAATCAGCGATTGTCGGCGCCGCGATCGGCGCCGCCATGACCGGATTGCGTCCTGTCGCGGAGATTCAGTTCAACGATTTCCTTACCTGCGCTATGGACCAAATCTGCAATCAGGCAGCGAAACTGAGGTTCATGATGGGCGGGCAGGTCAGAATTCCCTTGGTCGTGAGGGCCCCCATAGGGGCGACGGGCAGGGCGGCTCAACACTCGCAGTCCCTGGAGGCCTGGTTTATGCACACACCGGGGCTTAAGGTGGTCTTGCCCTCGACTCCTTACGACGCGAAGGGACTTCTCAAGACGGCCATACGTGACGACAACCCCGTTTTATTCTTCGAGCATAAGTTGTTGTACGGTGCTAGATCGCCGGGAGGAAAGGCACAGACCGCCGTGGCCGGACCGACGAAGGACTTCCGGCCAGCGCCGCAGGAAGATTACACGATCCCCTTCGGTACCGCCGATATCAAGCGGGACGGCCGAGACGCAACCGTGGTAGCCACAGGCAATATGGTACTTCGTACCCTCAAGGCCGCCCACACCCTCGCAAACGAAGGGATCGAGATTGAGGTGATCGACCCTCGCACACTGGCCCCACTCGACACGGCAACTATTCTACGTTCGGTCGAGAAGACTTCACGTCTCGCCATTGTAAGCGAAGATGTAGTGACATGCGGTGTAGCCTCTGAGATATCCGCTTATGTCGCGGAGTATGGGCTGTTTTATCTGGATGCCCCGATCAAAAGAGTCTCCGTGCCAGACACTCCAATCCCTTTCGCTCCGGTCATGGAGAACACGGTCATCCCCCAGGAGGAGCAGATCGTCCAGGCCGTAAAGGAATTGCTTGTTTAGCTTGCGAGGCCGGGCGGACTCTCAAAGACTGAACTGGGACGGTCGATTAGAAGCGAGTCAGCTAAGTTGACACGACCCTCAGTGCATGCTGGCGCCCATTGAGGTGCTGGGTTGGCTGAGGGAAATCCTAAAACCGCGAGCTTGAATCAATGCGATACGCATACATCTTTGATCTCGACGGCGTCCTCTTCGACACCATGGGAGCTCAGTTTGAATGTTACGCACACGCCCTGGCGGAGGTAAATGTTCCAGTCGATAGAGATCAGTTCCTCAGACAAGCGGGGATGACAGGCCAAGAGCAGATCCGCTATTTTGCCGAGAAGGCCGGGATTATCGTCGACCCTGATCTTGTATATGCCCGGAAGCAAGAGCTTTACAAGGACCTTCGGGAGCGTGCGAGCGCCATTGAGTGCAATCTCGGTCTATTTAGGGCTCTTCGGTCGGCAGGAATTCCTGTCGCTGTCGCCAGCGGAAGTGCCAAGAGTTCCTGGCTCCCGTTGCTCGCGAGGTACGGACTGGAGGTCGATGCGGCTGTGGGGCCTGAGGATGTCGACCGGGGCAAACCGAGTCCTGACCTCTTCCTATGCGCTGCAGAGAAGCTCGGTGTAAGCCCGGAGAGGTGCGTGGTCATTGAGGACTCGGAGGCCGGCATTGAGGCAGCCGGGGCTGCAGGAATGAAGGCCCTGCGCTTCTACAACACTCTCCGACTCTATGAACCGGCAGCCCCTCCGCCGCACGCGAGCTTGTAGTTTGCACTTCTTCGAAGGAATACAGCCAAGGGTGACACGCTACCGGTCGACGTTCTTGGCGCGAGAATGCACTCCGCCGGCCGTGGGGGCTGGGCGTTCAGAAATGGCCGAAGACCGCGATCTACGATGTGGAGGATAATTCAATGATTGCGAATCATCCCTTTGGTGCGTGCCTGCCGACATTCGGAAACTGCGCCGACCGGTACTGTCTGGGCGGCTACGGTGGCGGCGGAAACACCATGCAGGAGATGCTCGACCTCTCCAAGCAAGTCGAGGGTCTGGACGGCCTGGAACTCGTGGGTAACTGGCACATCAACGACCAGAACATTCGAGACGTAGGGCAGATGTTCAAGGATCGCGGGCTGAAAGTACCCATGCTTGTTCCTGACCTCTGGACGCAGGCGAAATGGGGCCGCGGAAGCCTTGCCGCGCCTGACGCGCCAACGCGTCAAGCAGCCGTCGACGAAGTCAAGAAAGTGATGGACTGGGCTGCGGAACTCAACTGCCCTTATGTGGATGTATGGCCCGGCCAGGACGGATTTGACTACTCCTTCCAAGCCGACTACGTTGAAACTTGGAAATGGCTCCGCGAGGGACTGGTTGCCTGCTCGCAGCACAATGATAAGGTGCGCGTGCTGGTAGAGTACAAGCTCAAGGAGCCTCGCACGCATTGCTTCGTGAACCATGCCTCCACGGTTCTCCTGCTTCTTCAAGGTCTCGACAAGATAGGTGTCCTGCTGGACGTGGGCCATGCGCTGGCCGCAGGCGAAAATATGGCCCAGGCGGCGGCACTCCTTTCTTCCTATGGCAAGCTGGATTATCTGCACCTCAACGACAACTATCGAGGCTGGGATGACGACATGATGGTAGGAGCAGTGCACCTGGTCGAGTACCTGGAACTCGTCTATTGGCTGGAGCGGCTGCATTACAAGGGGTGGCTGACGCTCGACATCTTTCCCTACCGCGAGGACCACGTAGCCGCTGCCACACAGTGCTACCGGTGGATGACGGCCTTTTCGCGCGCAGTTGACCGTGTCGGGTTGGATGAGTTCACGAGGGCGATTCGTGCTGCGGACGCCTGCCAGGCGTCGGACCTGGTCCGCCGCGCCATGAATATTTAGGAGTTGCCTTATGTTGAAGATCGAGCCTTACCCGGGCCCACCTCACAAAGATCGTTTTCTCGCTGCTCTGCGCGGCGAGCGTACTGACCGCGTTCCACACTTCGAAGTCCTCATCGAGGACCAGCACGTCGAGAAGCTTCTGGGCCGCCCGGCGGGAAATACGCTGGGGGTCGGCGGCGATCCCGCCAAAGGCGCGGCAGCAGCCGAAGGCAGCCGGCCCATGCATCCGCGGGACTACATCGAACTCTGTGGGATGATCGGGCAAGACGTAATCGTTTTAGAGGCCATCTGGACGCCTATCAAGCATCGCCGGGAAGACGGCAGCGTTGGACCCATTGTGAACCGCAGCATCAAGACTAGCGCTGACCTCGGCCGCATTATCTGGCCGGGGAAGGCCGAAGTGGAGGAGCGGCTCCAATATGTGCGTGAGTACGTTGCCGCCGCAAAAGGAACGGGCATTGGTGTCGTATTCCTCTGCGCCTCGATCTTTCAGACGCTCTACGAATTCGTGATCGGCTTGCATGATTGCATGCTCATGATCATGGAGGATCGCGACCTACTTGAAGAAATGATGTCACGTTCCGCTGATTATTTTTCCGAGCTGTCTCGCGGCGTGGTTGCGGCAGGGATCGACGTTCTCTTCGCGGCCGACGATTTTGCATTCAAGACGGGATTGTTTGTACGGCCGAAGATCTTTGAACAGGTGTGGAAGCATCATTACGACCGTATCTTCGCTCCGGCACGCGAGGCCGGAATCCCCATCATGTTCCACTCCGATGGCAAAATCGACGACGGCATCGACATGCTTCTGGAAATGGGCGTGAAGGCAATCCATCCCATGGATCCTTCCGGCGTCGATTACCGCGACTACAAGAAGCGTTATGGCTCGCGTCTCACCTTGTTCGGGAACATCGACATCACCTGGCCGCTCGTGCAGGGGAGCGTTGGCGATGTCGAACGCGACGTCCGCGACCATATGGACGCTCTGAAGGCGGGCGGGCGTTGGGTCGCGGGCAGCAGCCATAGCATTGTGAACTACATCCCCCATGAGAATTTCATCGCCATGATCAATGCCGTTCACAAGTACGGTACTTATTGATTATAACCAGGCCGGAGCACTTCCCGCGAGAGACGTCGGAAGGGAGCCGAGCTAGCGATATTCTGTCGGAGCTTGCGAGATACGGCATCGAAGTCCTCGAAGAGCCAAGGGCCGAGCGCGACAAAGAGTTCTTTGACACCCGGGCGGTGCTAGAGAATGATCGTCGTTGGATGTAACAGCTGTATCTGCGCGAGGCACACTTGCAATTATGCGCAGACAGCGCCAACCCTCGCCGTGCACACCGCCACGCCGGTCACTGGCACTTGAGTTCCGGGCACAGAAAGTTCGAGCCGTATTTTCTCGCGCCGATGTTTGCAGGACCCGTTACCTGTGCTGCTGGCCGTTGCGGATCGTACCCGCAGTGGTTCTGACAGTCTCCTCCTCCCGTGCTTAGGATTTCAATTCGGGAATGGTTCAAGAGGAAGCAGGCCGGTTGGTAGAGTCTGTCGGTCCCTCCTGGGGCGTTCGCTACGAAAAGTAGATTCGGGAGGCTGCGGACTCGGCGCCGAAGTTTGGCGACCGCAAGGCCTACCAAATGGACCCCGCCAACCAACGCGAAGCCCTGCGAGAGATTGCCCTGGATGTGGAGGAGGGCGCGGACATTATCATGGTGAAACCCGCGCTTCCTTACCTCGATATCATCGCACTCGCCCGCCGCCGGTTCGATGTCCCCATCGCCGCCTACCAGGTGAGCGGTGAATTCTCCCTCATCGAGGCCGCTGCCAGGATGGGATGGATTGACCGCGAACGGACGATGATAGAAACCCTCACTTCGATCCGGAGGGCCGGTGCGGATATCATCCTGACTTACTACGCCAAAGAGATCGCCCGCTTGCTGGGTGGCTAGTGTGGTGCCCGCGCTGCCTGCTTCAAGCTCGAAAGAATAGCCGCTCTTCCAGTGTAAAAGAGCGCGGTCGAGGCGGGTAGTAATCTCACCCGAAATTCGTCCGTATTCCGCGCAATGGATTTACGTTCAAACAGGTCGTAGACTTCTTCCACGCCGCGAGGAAGGCTGAAGGTTCGATTACCGCCGGAGGCGGTGTGGACGGCCAGGAGTTCTCGCGTCGCATACAAAACATCGCCCTCCTGGTTGTACAAATGGACTCCCGCAAAGCGCGCCATCCCACGCAGCAGCGGGGCAGGCAGGTTGGGGGCAGCGACGTAGATCGAGGTCCATCCGGGAAAGGCTTTGACGCCCATGCCGGGCTTACAGTTTCCCTGCGAGAAGACCACTTGCCCCAGCACCCGGGCGTCAGGATCTTCGAGATAAAAGATCGGACTCAACTTGCTGTTCGTGCCCCATGCGAGGTCTTGCGGCAGGCCGGCGGTGATGGGGTGAGCGAAGTCTACAATGTGCATGAGCGGCCCCCAGGGTTGTTCGCCCATGCCAAACTTGAATCCCGTCAGTTCCTGCATGTGCTCGAGCGATGGCCCATCCTCGATATAGCCGGGCGCGTAGATCCATACCGCCACACGGCCATCCTTGCGCAGTTCTCGGTTCAAGGCTTCACGCCGGGTCTTGTCGAGTTGAAAGGCGTTGAGGAACAGGTAGAGCTTATAAGGCCTCAATCGCCCTTCAATGAAATCCTGCAAAAGGAACACATCGTAAGGCGCACCGGTTCGCGGCAGGCCCCAGAGTCGTTGTTGAAAAATCAGCGGCACATCCAGATTGATTCGGTCTGTCTCATAGAAGAAGCTCAGGTCGTCCAACAGCACGGCAATTTGCGCACTCGGGGTGCGGTCGGTTTGAAGGAGAAAGCCGCCGAGCTCGTGAAAGCTCTCGAGCAAAGGCCCAAATGCCGGTTCTCTGCCGGGGTTGATAGACTCAAACAACCACCACATGCCCTGCCCATGGGTGACCGCCTGGGCAAAGTTCCGCCGCAGGATAGTGACGCTGTCCGAAAGGGAATTGACGTGCCCGTAATTCAGATCTGGACTGATGTGAGTGCGCGTGTCGTCTTCAATGATGCATAGCTTCCCGTGCAGCCGGGCGGACTCCGTGGGTTGCATAGCGGGCGCGTCACCCCCGATGCCGCGGTAGCCGTAGCTATAGGGACATACCAGAAAGTCGACGTAAGGCGATTCCAGAACCCGCCTCAGGCCCAGATGGCCGCTCCGCTGATAAGTCGAGTAGTCGCTCTCCGCTCTTTCCCCGAAGAACCCTCCATTCCAAGCCAGGTCCATCAGATAACCGTAGAAAGCGCCCGCCAGTTTCTTTCCGCCCGTGGCCTCTTTCACGGTGCGACAGAAATCGATAACGAGGTCGCTGCTCAGGTCCGCAAAGCAACGGTAGTAATCAATGACGTTTCGTTCCCGCGCAGGATCGCGGAAGGTGTAGAGCTTGGTTTGAAGTTGTTCCTCAGCCGAAGGAACTTCTGCGGCGTCAAAGCTGATCTGCTGATTATTCCAGGCGGCTCGGAACGCGGCGAGATCGCTCGCGTAGTGCCGGCGGAGCCAGGAACGAAAGTGCCGGCGCATCGGCTCACTATAATCCCCGCACAGCGCGAACATGGAGGTTTCGCCCTTCACCCATTCTCCGGTGTGGCCTGCCCCCGGCTGAAAAGCTGTAATCCGATCGATCAGCCCTGTGCGATTGAGGTGGGCGATAAACGCCTTGAGGAAGTCGTTGACTTGCCGGCGCCACACTTCCGAGGCAAAAGACTGGCCGAACGGTTTCCCCTCGGAGGTGATCTCACATTCGCCAGGATAAGCCTTCATCCACCAATCGTCAGGCTGGACCTCGAAGTGCAGGCGCAGGTGAAATCTGGCCAGAGGGTCGACGTCGATGATCCGCCCGTAGCGGGCCTCTACGGCGGAAAAATCAAAGGGGTCCGACCGCCCCGCCTTGGGCTCGACCCACTCTAAATCCTTTCCTGCATCAAAGGAGTAGATGTGGATCCCTGCTTTCGCAACCGCCGCGGCGTTCTCCGCATCTCGCCAACCCTCTGTCGAGGGAGGGGTAACCCAGCACATTCCGGCATAGGTCGGCTCGCCGTCCAGGAAGAGTGCGGGTGTTCCGTTGAACAGCTTGACCTGGGCAACGAGAGGCTTGGATTCCGTGCCGACGGCAATCCTCGGAACTCCCGAGCCCATTCCGGGAAGCTCCGCCATCCCGGCCACCGAGAGGGGGATCATTTTCAGAACATCACGTCTTCGCATGAAACCTCCGCGTAGTCACAGCTCGGCCCGTCGCCGCAACCAGACTGTAGGGCCGGGGCCTGCCCCGGCCAAGGCCGACGGTCGCCGCGGCGGCTCGGCCCTGCAGACGCTAACATGCTGTGTTTTCAATGACATTCCCGCCTTCAACGATTAACTACCTTTTTTTCTATGACATAAAAGCTTCGCCCTTGGCTGCGGAAAACCGACCCTTTGTTTTCATAGACATTCCCGCTTCGTTCCTTCATTTTCGGAGAATTCTCTTTCTCTTTCGCTTCCGAGAACCGACTCGTTGTCCGCCTGGACGGACGAAGTTTTGCGGGCTTTTGGCTCCCCTTGCCGCACTTCCAAGAGCCGATTCAGGCTCGGGGTACCATTGCCGCATAGTATCCGCAGGCAACGGCCGTCCTGCCTCCTGCCTCCTGCCTCCTGCCTCCTGCCTCCCGACTCCCGACTCCCGACTCCTGACTCCTGACTCCTGACTCCTGACTCCTGACTCCTGACTCCTGACTCCTGACTCCTGACTCCTGACTCCTGACTCCTATCGTGTACCATCCTAGCCTATGTTTTTGCGCTTGTCAAGAGACATGGTGTCCGCTTCGGTCTCCCGGGGGAAGTAGAGACCCTGCGGCCTTTGAATGAGCAGGAAGGCCCGGGCGGTGAGCAGAAAGCAGATGCAGTCCCCGGCGCCGATTGCTCCGGTCAGAGGGGCGGGTTTTCCTTCCCCGCCTTGCAGGGCACGCTTTCAGCCCCCACGTATCAGCTTTGAGCATGCTCGCTGAAGGCTGATGGCCGAGAGATGACAGGTTCGAAGAGGTGATCGCGGAGAACGGCTTCATCCGTGAGCCGACGGACAGTTCATGTAGATAGGGGGCAGGAATGGAAGCCACGATCAAGATCACCGTGACCACCATCATCATCTCCAGAAGCGAGAAACCCTCGCTAAATTCTGGGTCCGCTCGACCTTCAGTTTCTGCCGCGGGTAGAATCCTTTCCCCATCGACCGCTGCTGCCCGCTTTGGAATGCGTGGACATATCATGAAAAGAAAAGCCCACGGCCAGGAGAAGAGTGACGTTGGAATGTGCTTCCCCCTGCCTCACTTGGCTGACCGCTCCAAGTATACTGCTCGGGGAAGGGGGTGTTTAGCGTGGATTCGAGCGTTGGCACGCGAATATCCACCGAGCGCACAGAGTCCTCAGAGTAAGATACCCTTGCACCTCTGTGCGAAAAGCCGAAACTCGAAACCGGAAAATCGAGACTCAGTCGGAAGCTGTCAGCCGTCAGCTGTCAGTAAGCGGCGACTATTCCCTTGGCTGACTGCGGACGGCTGGCACCTGACACCTGGCACCCAACACCTGACAGCTATTCATACCGCAAGGCCACCATGGGATCGATCCTCGTCGCCCGGCGGGCAGGGACATAACTCGCCAGCAGCGCTACCACAAACACGCCACAGAGTGCCGCCGCGAAGGTAATCGCGTCAGTGGGGCCAAGCCCGAAGAGGGTTGAGCGGAGCAGATGCGCAGCGCCCACGGCCAGCGGCAACCCGGCGAGTGCACCGAAAACGCTGATCACCATGCTCTCCTGCAGCACCATCCAAAGCACTTGGCGCCGCTGTGCGCCAAGTGCCATGCGTATACCCAGTTCTGCGGTGCGGCGGCTGACGCGGTAGGCAAGCGTTCCATAGAGCCCAGTGGCAACCAGCAGCATGGCCAGTAAGCCGAAGAAGGCTGAAAGCCGCGCGAAAATGCGCTCCTGCATGTAGCTCTGGTCGAACTGTGCTTCCTGAGTCATGGGTGCAAGAAGGGGAATGTCCGGACCTGACTCTTGGACAAGGCGACGAACTTCCGGCAGAAGGGCGGCGGGCTCGCCCTCCGTCCGCAATTCGAAGTGCATAGCTCTTATGCCTGCGGTCTGTTGGTAGGGGTAATACGCCATCGGGAAGTCCCGTTCGCGGACTCCGGTATACTTGCTGTCGGCGGCTACGCCAACAATCGTGAATTGCATGCATTTTTCGCATTGGGACACATGGTGGCCCAAAGGATTCGTGCCATGCAAGAAGCGGTCTGCGAATGTCTTGCTAACCACGACCGCTTTGGGTGCAGAGGAAATATCTGCGTCGGAGAAGTCTCGTCCCATCATCAGAGGCGTTCGGAGCGTGCGGAAATAGCCTGGTCCGACGGAATTCCAGATCATCATGGAGGATTCCGTGTCGCGAGGGGCAGCGCCGTCCACAAACGCTTCGCCAGTGTTCCGCCAGCCGGACCCGATGCGGTTCCACATCAACGTGACGGATTCCACCCCAGGAAGGACACGCAGGCGTTCAGTCAGCCGCTGGAAGAACTGATTCACTTCGCTTTGGGACTGAAGCGTGTCCGGTGAAGTGATTCCGAAGACCAGCAGGCCCTGGACGCGCATGCCGAGGTCCGCGGTCTCCAGATTCCGCAAGGTCCGCAGCAGCAGTCCGGCAGAAACCAACAGCACTAGGCATAGTGAAACCTGCAAGGCCACGGCAAGCCTTCCGGCTCGCAGGCGTCCCGTCGCCTGATAAGTCGTTGCTGCGGAGGCCCTGAGCACCAGACTGGCTCGGCCCCACAAGGCACAGCGCAGGGGAGCCAGGCCGAAGACTAAAGCGACGAGGGCGGAAATAATGAGTGTGAGGCCCAGCACGGTGCCATCGGGCGCAACACTGTAGTGAAGCCCAGCCCAGGAGGCAAGCGCTCGGGCGGTCCAGAGGGCAAAGAGCCAGCCCAACAGGGCGCCGCCCGCCACCAGGAGCACGCTCTCGGAAAGCAACTGGCGGAACAGATGCGTGCCGGAGGCGCCCAGCGCCAATCGTAGTGTGAATTCTCGCTGGCGCGCGGAATTGCGTGCCACTAGCAGCAAGGCAACGTTGATGCAGGCGATAACAAGGATCAGAATCACCATGGCCATGAGCGCGCTCAAATATTTCCTCAAACTTTCGTCCGTCCCTGCCGCACCGCGCATGGGCGTCAGAGAGAGCCGAGGCAATTCCTCCTTCGGGTTCCGGGCGCCGATCCCCGCGTAGGCGGACCTCTCGAAAATGGGTTTGAGTTGCGCGGCGGCCTGCTGTGGGGTCAATCGCGGCGCCAGCCGCCCTACCATCATCAGGAACCACCACCTGGGTGCGCCATACAGGCTGTGGCCACTCTCCGCACTTTGCCCCCACGGAGTCAGATCCCGCCGGCTCTGGAAGGGGATCCAAAGGTCGGTCACCGCCCCACGCCCCACGCCCACAAAGCCTTGTGCCGCAACCCCAATGACTGTGAAAGGAATTCCCTTCACGTACAAGGTCCGTCCTAGCACCGAAGGATCACGCCCAAACCTTCGAGACCAGTACCCATAGCTGAGCACCGCCACCATGTTGTGTTGAGATTCGTCCTCAATGGTGAAGTTGCGGCCACGCTCAAAGCGCACTCCCAAGCCCGAAAAATAGTTCCCGCTTACCATGTCGACAGATGCCTCTTCGGGCTCCTCCCCGTAGCGGACGGATACTTTTCCAATTCCAAGGGGCACGAAAGCCACTACATCGGAGAAGATGCCGCGTTGGTGCCGAAACAGCTCGAATGAGGCCTCATTGAAGGAAAAAAACTGACTTCCCGTTCCAGAGGTGTTGTTCGGACGACGCCCGACCTGCAAGTAGACCAATTGCTGTGGATTGGGCACCGGGAGATAACGCAAAAGGGCAGCATTCATAACGCTGAACACCGCTTCGTTGGCTCCGAACCCGAGGGCGAGGGTGAGAACGGCCACCGCTGTGAACCCGGAATTCTTGCCCAACTGACGCCCGGAGTACCGAACATCGCGCAGCAACGCTCCGAGCCAGCCCCGCCTCCACACGCCTCCGGCGGTCTCCGTCAACCGTGTGAGATTGCCTGATTGGCAGCGCACCGTTCACCTCACCTAACCGCAAGCTGTCAGCCCTCAGCTATCCGACCGCTGACAGCTGCACCCGACACCTACTCGGCAACCGGAAATAGCACGTCGGCCATCTCTGCCTCACAATACCAGCCGTGGCGGCGCGGGTCGCTTTCGTGCCTGGTGGGTGCCTCGCGTGCAGCGTCACGCGCGCCTGTACACGGCTTACGCCATACATCGCTTCATTCTACACCAGATCCCGGGGTTCTCGTTTATGCAGGGCTGCCGAAAATATACGCTAGAAGCGAAAGAGGCTTCGTACGCTGGGCAACAATTTTAGTAGCAGTCGTTCCGATCCTATTCGAACAGTGGCCTGCACTCTCATCCCCTCGTGGTACGACAGTTGCGATCCGCTGTCTCCGGACACGCTGTGCTCTGCAACCGGTCCGATAACGACGAGCGTTCCAGGCAACTCGTTGCCCGCATCGGCCGAACTCTCCTGGGCCGAAACAGATATTTCGTCGATGTAAGTCGTATCGCGTTTCTTAGGATCACCCGCGATCGTCAAGACGATGGGCATCTGCCTTCTTAAATGAGATGCATAAGTAGCTGAAAAGTGCGCAACCACTTCGAAGTTCGCGATCGAGCTTGCCACTCTCGTCGCCGAAGGACTGGACCCATCCGTCTTCTCGGAGGGGTGGATCACCGCCGCGGCCCCGCTGACCCTCCGAACCACCCCGGGAGCTGTAGCGGTGTCGTCTACCCGGATCGCGCCGACGCCGGCAAAGACCCCGAGGAACAGAGTGATTGTGATCCAGTGAGCCCATCTAAGCCAGACGGCGGTCGCTGGTAGCGGCTTCCCCGTTTCAATTCGAGTTCCGCTGCTATAGTCGAAGGCCTCTTTCCGAAATATTGAAGCACTTACGCGGGGACATTGGCCAAAACTCTGCGGTTCCTCGGACTGCGCTCTCGTCAGGTTGTTCAAAGCCGGGGCGCAGCAATCGGCGAGAAGTCGAAGTTTCGTGGCATCGGATTCGACAAACGGTGCGTCCTCGGCAGGTCGCCAGGCCAGTATGACTCCGGTTACCACCCCGCTGATACCGCGTACCGGCTCGATGAGAACTCGTCCCGGATGCACATCGGAACCCTCAGCCCGTCTATCGTAGCGAGGGTCCATTTCCACGTGGTTGCTCGAGGCACCTTCAGCGGTCCTCGCGACAAATGCTAGGAGTCCTGAGGATGCGCGAAGCATGCACTCTTGTTGACCTCGCGAGGCGAATGACCGGAGCACACTGGCTCTGAGGTCATAGGCAAAGTACCGAGCGGCCTTGACGCCGATCCAATCCTCGCAAAATTGCACAAGGGCAGAAGTGGCGCAGGACGGGTCTGTTTCCAGACACAAACCCGCGGAGAACCGTGCCAAACGAGTCAGCTGAATCTGCCCCAACGATGTAACCGCGGTTAACCGTGCGAGCCGCAGCCGAGACGCTGCTGCGGCGGTTATCGTTGCCAAATGTTCCGGCTTGACCTCGGCGGCACAAATAAAAAAGACAGAGCTGTGCTCGCGGAGCAACCTAATAGATGCCTCGTCGGCATCGCGATGAACGACGATGTAAAAGAGACCGGGAAATGCTAGCGCGTGATTCGCCACAATTTCTACCGCTGCCCTAGGGCGAATTCGCGGCCCAAGGAGAATGACTGCGACATCATTCCGGATAAAAGAAGAAGCTTCGGCAGGGCTAGCCTCCCTGAGCTCATACAACGGCGAGGATAAACCGCCCGCGTCATCGAAGCCGATTGCAAGGACTGCTGGACGCAGTGGAGACCCTTCCCCCCCGGGAAGTTTTCCGCTGAATTCGCAATGATCAGAAAAGTCGAGATCAGACACCCTTTGTCACCCCACGGCTCAACTGCCACTGACCCGCGCCACGAGTCAACGAAAAGCAACATCTTTCGGACTCGAATCTCCATCCGAGGCACTTGCGATTGCTCTTTGGCTGGTTAGCGTTCCAATGGTGGCTGCCCGATGCGTCTGTCCCCCCATCAGTCGGGCGAAGCAGCCAGCCCTCCCTCCAAGCTCTTCGTAAGTCCCGCTATCAACGATTACGCCATTGTCCAGGACAATAACCAAGTCTGCGTCCCGGATCGTAGTCAGGCGATGAGCTATGACGATTTGTGTGCATCTGAGCAGACGGAGATTGTAGTTAACCTGATTCTCGGTTGCGGCGTCGAGATCGCTGGTTGCCTCGTCCAGAACCAGAATCCGCGGTCTGTTTGCCAGCGCTCTGGCTAGGGCAACACGCTGTCGTTGTCCGCCTGAGAGCGTGAGACCACGGTCAGTCAGACGCGTTTCATACCCCATTGGCATGCGCATGATATCGTCGTGGATACAGGCACGCTTGGCGGCGTCAACAATCTCGGACAGCGGCATCTCAGGGTTCGCCAGCCCTATGTTCTCCCGGATAGTGGCAGTGAACAAGTGTACCTCCTGCGTAACCATGCCTAACTGGGCTCGAACGAAACGACGGTCCAGCTTGCTGAAGTCGACGCCATCCAACAGAAGCCTCCCGGAGGTTGGCTCGTATAGGCCGGTTATGAGTCGCGCCAGGGTCGATTTGCCCGTGCCGGATCGGCCGACTATGGCGATCCGGCTTCCAGATGAAACACTGAGCGAGATGTGCTCCAGGACGAAGCGTGACGAAGCGGTGTACCGGAAAGACACATCCTCCAACGCGACTGCGCCGCCCAAAGCTAACCTGCAAAGGCTCGGATCGCTGGATTGCTCAGGTAACGCCTCCAGCACATCGTCAATGCGCGACACGTACATTTCCAGAGTCTGCACCTGAAAGCCGGCCGAAACAAGATTCCGAAGGGGTCCCAAAAATCCTGCTGCTATAGCGTTGAAAGCGAGCATTCCGCCGAGGGTGAAACTCCCTCTCAGGACGTAGAACATGCCGCAGAACATCAAAGCCAAGGTAGAGACCGCGTCAAGCAGGTTGAGCACCGACTTGAAGGCCGCATCCAGACGTCCCATCTTGACCGACAGGTGCAGCGCATCGATGAAGAATGCCGACCAATTCTTCGCGACTCGGTGTTCGAGGCCTGCCGCCTTAAGGAACTCCATGCCGCTCAGCATTTCTATTTGCTGCGTTTGTGAGCGTGCCTGAATTTCTAGGTTCTCCGAAATGAGTTCTCGCTGTCGGCGTCCAACAACGAACATCAATGCTACTCTGATAGCTGCTAGCGCCACCACTATCAGTGTCAGCGACCACCTCGCCAACATCAACAAAACCAGATACAGAGTGACCAGGCTTCCGTCCAGAAACGCCGCCATCACCGTTGAGGTCAGGATCTCCCGGACTACATTGTTGCTTCCCAACCGTACCATCACATCGCCTGACGTGCGCTGCTGGAAGAATGAATACGGCAGGTCCATCAGATGAGCGACGAAGTTCAGAGTTAATTGACCGTCAAGGTGTACGTGCAAGTAGACCAGCATGTTGGCTCTAATGAATTCAAAGGCGACATTGAACACCTGAAAGCCCGCATATGCTGCTCCAAGACACAGAAGCATCGAGTAACTTCGTTGAGGAAGAACGCGGTCGACCAGGAGCCCGGTCAGCAGAGGCAACACAAGAGAGAGCACCTGGATTACCAAGGAAAGCCGCAGAATCTGTAGGAGTAGTCCTCGGTGTAGCCACAATCGAGACAGAAGAGGTCTCCACCTCGATCGTTTGACGCCCCCGGGCACAAAATCCCTCGTAAGCTCAAAGACGAGTACAACGCCAGTGAACGCCTTTCCGAACCGGCTGATCGGCACCCGCCGCCGCCCGAGAGCCGGATCTAGAACGTGAACATGACTTCCGACGGCCCGGTCGAAGACAACAAAATGATGGAAGTTCCAATATAGGATCGCGGCGCGTGGGAGCTTCCCCAGAGCGCTCAGGTCGGCCCTATACACACGTCCGCGGAGGCCGTACGTTGAACCAACTCGTAACAGTGCATCAGCGCTGATTCCGTCCCGCCCGCTTGTGAGCGCACTGCGGAGTTCCTCCAACGGTACCTTCCGCCCATGGTACCCCAACACCATGCAGAGCGCGGCCGGCCCGCAATCGGAAGCGCTGAGCTGCATGACGAGAGGTATTCGCGGTTTCCACCACCCAGAGCAAAATCTTTTCAACATTACCGCCTCATGATCGGCCCCCATCGACACCTGCATTATCAGGTCACTCCAGTACGGTTGGTCATCCTACGCCTCCGATGAAGGATCCCGAAGCGCACGCCCCTTGTCTCTCGCGGGAACCGTGCACCCCGATTGCCCACGCCTGGCCTTTGACTGAAGCATCCTTACTAAGACATTGCCTCGCAACCTTTCAAAGCTTAGGTATCGTCACCACCAGTTGCAGACATGCAGTGAAAGGCCCTGTTGCCATCACGGTGCAGCGGCAAACTGAGATATCGATCCCTGGAGTCACGGTATGCCCATTTCTGGGCCACAAGGCGGTCGAGAAAGGCTCGAACGGACATCGGGTCGATCCCGGCGTGAGTGCGGCATATGTCCTGAAAGGGCCGCGCACGGTCACAGTAACTGAAGATATCAGCTTGAGGCGCCTTAAGAATTGCACCTACCGGAACATTTCTCCGGAAGTCTGAAATGACGACTGACTCGTTGTCGCGCCAACAAACCAGCCGATTTCGCCTGAACGACGTCTGCCATTTGCCCACTCGTTCGAGGCACCTTGCAACTGCGCTCTTCAGCGGCGCCAAGGATTGGTCTGGGTGCGTGTAGCTAAATCGCCCAGCGAGTCGGGTCAGGTCGATGGTCGAATCCGGAAAAACATTGTGAAGCAAATTCAGCGGAGCGATATTACTAATTCCGTACGCTGATGCGTTCTCATAGTATGGGCTGAAACGGTCGAGAACCATTGGCGTCAGATAGGCTGGCGGTTGGAGATGTTCAATGTAATCAATCAACTCCGTGATTTTATCATAGTCGTCCGGCAACTCGCCCGGAATCCCGTAGATGATGCCGTACATTAAGACCATGTCAAGATCAGTACACCACTTGATGCATTGAACCTGCTGAATGGCCGTAGCCCCCTTTTTCATTAATTGGAGAATGTGGTCGCTCAGACTTTCAATACCCGGCTGCACCTCGGTCACGCCAGCCAGTTTCAACCGCGCAAGTTGCTCCCTGCTGAGACTGGACCGAATCTCGTAGAAGAGGGTCAGTTTGGCGTCGTCCGGCCTAACCTGGTTGACACGACCGAGTTCTGGCATCAGCGTATCGCAATACCTCACATCAAGAACGTTATCTGATGCGCTAAAATGTCTAACTCCATACCGTTTTTCCTGTTGCAAAATCTCGATCAGAACTCTTGCAGCCGATTTGCCGCGAAACTTCGTTGCCGTTCCATTCAGACCGCAGAATGAACAACGGTGAAGGCTCCCCCACCAGCAGCCTCTGGACGATTCGAACTGAGTACTCTCGCGAAATCCGCTAAGGCGAAGGCTCCGGAGCGCCTCTAGATATTCGTCGTAACATGGAATAGGCAGCCAGTCGAGATCAGTCAGCATTCTCGCGGGCGCTGTCTGACAGACGCCTTCCGGTGTTCGATAAACTAATCCAGGTACGGACTTCAGGGGGGACCTCGTCCGTAGCGCAACAACAAGCGGCACTATGGTGTTATCAGCCTCGCCCTGGACCACGATATCAATGCAGCCGAAGCAGCGCAACATCTCCACGCCCATCTCTCCCAGACAACTCGGGCCACCGAAGATGATTGCCTTCTCCGGGAACCGCTGCTTGATCCTTCGCGCGAGGCATAAGGACGGAACAGTCTGATCGAACAACAGGGAAAAACCAATGATATCGTATGCGTCCCAATCTTGGGAACTCATAAGGTTCTCAAGGTATTGGGGGATTGTCGTCCGGCACACCTCAACGCAGGTGTTCAAAAACTCCTCTTTCGCCCGCTCTGGCTCGAGGTCCTTGAACATGCCCTTTGAACCTTTAGGCCCGTTATCAACATAGGGCAGCATGTCACGATAATACGTGCGCAACGTCCCCGGGAGATCCTTGTCTTCAGGAATCCCAAAGTAGTCGGGCGTAAAGAGAATCTGTCCGCTGAAGTGATCGCCGCTCTTGGACACGATCCGATAGAATTCCGTGCCTGCCTGCTTCGCAAGCTCGATGTTAGGGTATGTGATGTCCGTTTCGATGCCTTCTCGAACCAGTATTGCCTTAAGCGTACTCACGCCCAACGTACAATCCCATATAGACGCCCAAGGCATCACCGCGAGGAGTACACGAGGGTTGGCGGGAGAACGGTGCTGAAGCAACATCTTAGGCTCCGCGTGTGACGCAGTGTCGCAGATGACTTATGACCTCACACCTCTTGGAACACTTACGGTGACCATCACTCGTTCACTCATTGCAGAGAACCCGCTCGGGATCAATGCTCGCTGCTTCTGAGTCGGGGCAATTAACGAGCATCATCGCTTCAGTACTTATCACGACTGAAGCCACGCGAGCCTAGCAGCATCCACCAGCGTCTTGAATAGCAGACTCGGTGAAACGACCGACGGCTAGGATCGCCGAAACGCCTGTGACTGATTACGGCCCCGATCTTTGGGTGGGCGAAGGGCAGTCTCAGAGCCGATACCAAGCCGCCCAGCAAGCCAGACACAATTGAAACAACGACCGTGCAGTCAAACGCGACGTCACCTATCATGATCTGCTCGATGTAGGCGTTCGGCAAGGGTTCTTCGCGACTTCCCATACCAGCGCCTCTATCCAGCGATGCTAGGAATGTCGGAGCCCCTTCGGAGTTACCCCCTCCACCAAGAGTTGCCATTCGACTCTCGAAGTGGCGACACCGCCTTCTTCTCCAGCAACTCCGATAATCAGCCGGAGCGATCAGGAAGCCGAACATGGAATTCGATGGCTCGCAGCTTCAAGCAGCCAGGGCCCCTGCATGGGAGCGGTTGAAGCAGCACCGTCTTAATAAAACTGAAGGCGACCCCTCTTCCTGCCGAAGCGGGATAGCAAGAGCAGTAACTGAGCATCGGGGAACTCCGAAGCAGTGATTGAGCCGCCCTTCACATTAACAAGCGTGTGGTACAATCACTTTTCTTCCGGAATATACCTACGTTAATTCCACAGACTAGAGGCTGCACTCGCGAAGCGGCAGGAGAGGAATCACACGACGTTCGCATGCTCTTGAGTGCAGCCTCATGCGCCTCCTAGTCAAAAAGGTTGGCCTATCAACGCCCCGCTGTTACTGGCCAACGACAGTAGGGGGCGACTTTCGCATCACAATACTAGTGTTGCGTTACACAATTACGTTGACTTATTCAAGCAGCCATGGGGTTGCCGGTATAAGTCCATTCAAAGGGCCGAGCCTCCTGGTTATAGGCTTTGATGAAACTCATGAGTCGATCCACTAG
>Ga0326728_10009601_pt1 | contig 23189 bp, 18 predicted proteins | sample MB3enrmetagenome_FD_207602 | JGI IMG/M metagenome (GOLD analysis project Ga0326728, IMG submission 207602) | Lab enriched peat soil microbial communities from McLean, Ithaca, NY, United States - MB31MN | ecosystem: Environmental > Terrestrial > Soil > Wetlands > Peat | place: USA: New York... | reverse complement strand
TCAGAACGATGGGAAATGGGCTATGTCTTGGCATGGCGTATGCAATCAAACATACGCTCAATTTGCCGCATTCATTCACAAATGCAATATAAATACGTCACATTATTTATGCCACTGGGTACTTAGCTGGCAACACGAAAAGCTACAAACCAGCAACATGTTGCTGGTTTTCGTCTCTCGCTGCCTCAGAAGCTGTATAAATTTAGCCATCTGAAAAGCGAACGGCTAAAGGAGTCTCTGATTGCCGCCGCGCTGGGCCAGTGCATCGAAATCCGATTTTTGCCGCCTGCCAATGCGGGTCGCGGCCGGCGGGCTGATACGGCGATTCTGGAGCCGGTTGGCTGAGCGTTTCGGCCGGGTGCTGGAATATGAAAGAAAATGCGCCGCCTGACCGGGTCGGCAAGAAGACAGCTAAACGCGCCTGAAGCTGGCCCCACGTTTCAAATCCATGCGAAGCCAACAGAACACACGAGAGTTAGAAAAGTGAGGACTGGCGCCTGCTCAAAATGTCCGCAAACCTTGTCCCAAGCGGGGAGGCCGATTTTGTGCTGGACACGTTTTTCCCAAAATGGGAACATTTTGCTTGCATCGGGGCGACTGCCACTGCCGTGGGAATGCGGAGGAGATTTAATGAAGACAAAACTGATTAAAACGGAGTCTGAATATGCGGCAGCGCTGGCTCGGGTTGACAAACTCATGGACGCCAGGCCCGGCACTCCACAAGGAGACGAGTTGGAGGTTCTTTCATTGTTGATTCACGATTACGAGGGCAGGGTTTTCCCAATCGACAAGCCGGACCCGGTGGCAGCGATACGTTTCCGGATGGCGCAACAGGGTCTCACCAACAAAGATTTGGTGCCATTCCTGGGCAGTCGAAGCCGTGTTTCCGAGGTTCTCTCGGGGCGCCGAAGCCTCAGCCTCAAAATGATCCGTGCCCTAGTCTGTGGTTTGCGCATTCCGGCTGATGTCCTGCTGGGTGAGATGCAAGGTGCCTGAAGTTGGCCCCACGTTTCAAACCGATGCGAAGCCAACAGAAAACATGAGAATTTAAAAAGTGAGGACTGGTGCCGCATGGCATCTTGAGGAGACGCAAAAAGGCTCTGAATTTGTTTTGAGTGCAGCCAGAAATTTGATTATTATGAGCAGTGAAGAAAATGTTCACCGAACAGCCAACTATGCCGGGCATGCCTCCTTTGGAGAAACGACCACATGGTTCTTTGGATCTCCGGCGTGGACCTGCCAGGGTGGAACGGGAAGACAACAAGCTTAAGCTGGGCGACCGTGCCGCGCACCAGTGGTATCGGTTTGTCCTTTCCTTTCCTCCTCATCTGGTTCGGGAATACGTTGCCAAATTCGGGCTGAATTCGCATCGTCGAGTGCTTGATCCGTTCTGCGGCACTGGAACAACAGTGGTCGAGTGCCAGAAGCTCGGCATTCCCGCCTTTGGGTTGGAAGCAAATCCGATGGCCTGTTTCGCCAGCCAAACGAAGCTCCAGTGGGACATCGCCCCGCAGAAGCTTTTACGCCATGCTCTGATGGTTGCTGAAAAGGCAAATCGGCGGCTGGAACAAGATGGCTTTTTCGATGATGACGCTTATCGCCTTTTCGAACGTGCGCCTGGAACAAACGGAAAATTGCGCTCACTGCCGGATGAAGCCTCTGATCTATTATTGACGAATTCAATCAGCCCAATCCCGCTGCACAAGACGCTCGTTCTGCTCGAAGCTTTGGCGGAACATCATGACGACCATTTCAGCAATCATGAGCGACTCGCCTTGGCGACTGCTCTCGTGAACGGGATTAGTAACCTGCATTTCGGCCCTGAAGTTGGGGTGGGACCCGCCAAATCCGACGCTCCCGTTGTTTCTCTTTGGCTGGACGGCGTCCGGGCAATGGCCCAAGACTTGGAAATCCTGGGCAAAAAGAAAACGGCGAAAGCAATGGTTTACCAGGCGGACGCAAGGGATGGCGCGCCCATGTTGCCTGCAAATTCAATCGATGGGGTTATCACTTCCCCGCCTTATCCCAATGAAAAGGATTACACTCGCACGACCCGCCTTGAATCGGTGCTGCTGGGATTCATCCAATCGAAGAAGGAGTTGCAATCTCTCAAAAAGCAGATGGTTCGTTCCAACACGAGGGGGGTTTACAAGGCGGATACGGACGATGTTCTTGTAGAGGGCCACCCGCAAATTGACGGCATCGCCGCTGCCATTGAAAAACGACGCATCGAACTGAACAAGGATTCAGGTTTTGAGCGGCTTTATGCGCGCGTGACCAAGCTCTACTTCGGCGGCATGGCGCGGCATCTTGCCGGGTTGCGCCGGGTGCTGCGCCCCGGAGCGCAACTGGCCTATGTAGTGGGCGATCAGGCGTCCTATTTACGGGTGATGATTCGCACGGGACAACTGCTGGCAGGCATCGCGGAGTCGCTCGGTTACGAAGTCGTCGGCTTGGACTTGTTCCGGACCCGACTGTCAACCGCCACCAAAGAACAGTTGCGAGAGGAAGTGGTGGTCATTCGTTGGAATGGCAGCAAGCGTGGCAAAAACTGAGGGATATGAAACGAAAGAAAGGAAAGAAAGAAAAGAACCGGTACTCCGCCATCATCGAAAGAATCTTTACCAGTAAATTCATACCCGGAATGAGGCTGGTGGACTTTGAACGCGATGAATTTGAAACCGTTGCGCGCCAGCTTCGAATCAAACTGCCGAAGAACCTTGGCGACTTGGTTTATAGTTTCCGATACCGGGCCGACCTGCCCAAAAGGATTCAAGAACAGGCGGGCGAAGGCGAAACGTGGATCATTCGACCCAGTGGAAAGGGACAGTATCGCTTGGCATTGGTGGCTGATCGTCCGATACAGCCGAACCCAAACCTCGCGACGACAAAAGTTCCTGACGCGACACCGGGCATTGTCACGAAATACGCCTTCGGCGATGAGCAGGCCTTGTTGGCGCGGCTCCGCTACAATCGCCTGATCGACATCTTTACCGGTGTGACCTGTTACTCGTTGCAAAACCATCTGCGAACCACTGTTCCAGGAATGGGGCAGGTGGAGACGGATGAACTCTATGTTGGGCTGGACAAAAAGGGCGCGCACTACATTTTCCCTGTTCAGGCGAAAGGCGGCAGCGATAAGTTGAACGTGGTCCAGATTGAACAGGATTTCGCGGTTTGCGCGAACAAATTCTCCGGGCTGATTTGTCGCCCCCTCGGAGCACAGTTCATGGGTGGCGGAATAATCGCACTGTTCGAGTTTGAGCAGGCCAATGACAGCGTCAGGATCAGTGCCGAAAGGCATTACAAACTCGTCCCACCCGAAGAAGTCACGAAGGAGGAACTCGAAAGCTATCGCCAGCGAATCGCTGATTGAAATTACTTGAAAGCTCCCTCCAATTGCGCTTCGCAGGCTTTGGGCAATTCGTACCGAAAAGGCCTTCGATGTTCTCCAGCTCCAAGCGCCGGGCCAGACGGCGCACGGCCTGGTCTGTCTGCTTTGGAAATGAAATTTGTTTATTTTGTCAAGCGGCGCAACAGATCGCGTGGAGTGATGATTTCAATGCCGAAAGGTTTCTTCATCGCCAGCAAATCGGCATCGCGTGAAACGATGACTTTCGCCCCGGCAGACAAGGCACAGGCCAGATAGGGGTCATCTTTCACATCGCGGCTCCGTTGTTTGCCCAACGGCGCAGGTTCAACGCGCTTAACGCTGTCCTGATACCAGGACAATGTGGTAGCCGGCGGATGCTTCGCCCTGTCGCCGCGATCAGCCAGCAGATTGCTCAATTCTTTGAGGGTTTCCCCGGTGGCATAGGCAATGACACGGCGATGAGCCATTGCCAGCAGACAACGATGCGCTTCGCCCCTCCATCCGGCGCCTGAAAACACCACCCCCGCGTCAAAGACGACCTTCATGCTTTTTCTTTCGACGGGCTTTGATGCCAGCGTAGATTTCGGCCATTTCCTCATCGGAAGGATCGCCCAGCGGCGCGCCCTCGATGGCTTTTTCCAAAAAGGCCACATCCGCCTCAATTTGCTCCTGGCGGCGGTGGCGGATCAAATCCCGCATGTATTCGCTCATGGAATCAAACGCGCGCGCTTCCGAATCAGACCGGGCAAATTCCGCCAGTTCGGGGTTCAATGAGATGTTGATGGTCACTGCTTTCATAAGGAGAGGATAGCATGTTGGCAAACCATGTCAAGGCTTGCCAATTAAACTTGCCCCTGGCGGATGCCTGAAAAGTGAGAGGCGCACCATGCCCGTTTCCATGCTAAAAACCGCTTGACCTTCGCATCCGGCTGAAGTATGCTTGCCTCCATGTTAATCGAAACGCTGCGAGTTCTGGTGGTAAACGGGGTCGTCGTCGCCGGCGGCCATGCCGTTGGGTCTTGTCGCGTTTAAGGTGAATTTCGACAAAACTCCCACGGCTGGAAACGGTCGTGGGTTTTTTATTCCCGCTCCGGCCAGTCCAATAATGATATGAAAACAGTCAAACTCGAAAAACGGAAGGCAACACCGCCCAAGGCGGAAATCGGCCAGCCCATGATGGGCCGCGACATCCTGGTCAGGGCCTTGGAACGGGAAGGGGTGGAATGCATTTTCGCCTATCCCGGCGGGGCCAGCATGGAAATCCACCAGGCCCTGACGCGCTCGACCATTCGCACGATATTGCCGCGCCACGAGCAGGGCGGGGGCTTCGCCGCCGGCGGTTACGCCCGCGCCACGGGCAGGGCCGGCGTTTGCATGGCCACGAGCGGGCCGGGCGCGACCAACCTGGTCACGGCCATCGCCGATGCCTATATGGATTCGGTGCCGGTGGTCGCCATCACCGGCCAGGTGCCCCAGGCCATGATCGGCAAGGGCGCCTTCCAGGAAACGGATTTCTTCGGCATGACCCTGCCCATCGTCAAGCATAGTTATTTGATCACCGACGTGAACGACATCCCGCGCATCGTCAAGGAGGCCCTTTACATCGCCACCACCGGCCGGCCGGGGCCGGTGGTGATCGATTTCCCCAAGAACCTGCAAACCAGCAAAACCCAGCCGGTCTGGCCCGCCGAGGTCCGCCTGCGGGGTTATAATCCCAACAAAAGGGCCGATGACCTCGCCCTCAATGAAATCATGGGTCTGATCGCCAAGGCGGAGCGCCCGGTGCTCTATTGCGGCGGCGGCATCATCACCGCCAATGCCGCCCCCGAACTCCTCCAATTTGCCGAGGCCACGGGCATCCCGGTGGCCACCACCATCATGGGTTGCGGCGCGTTTCCTGAAACCCACCCCCTGTCCCTGCGCTGGCTGGGGATGCACGGCTGCGCCACCGCCAATTGGGCCGTCAGCGGCGAATTCAAGCACCGCAAAAGTCCCGACGAGCCGCTGGTCAAAATCCATCCCGGCGCCGATCTGCTCCTGGCTTTTGGCGTCCGCTTCGACGACCGGGTGACAGGCAAAGTCGATGAGTTTTGCAAAACAGGCACCATTGTCCACGTCGATATCGACCAATCGGAGCACAACAAAAACCGCAAGGTCCATCTGGCCGTCGAAAGCGACATCAAATACGCCCTGGGCCGCTTGAACGAAATGATCCGCAAACGGCCCATGCCGAAAAAATTCCATGCCTGGCACGCCCAAATCGAGGAATGGAAACAACGCGCGCCGTTTCGTTACGGGGTGACGGAGGAGGTCATCCGTTCCGAACACATGCGCGAGCATCTGCAAGGGCGCGAATCGGAAGTCATCCTGCCCCAGATGGCCGTCGAGATGCTTTACGAACTGACCAAGGGCGAGGCGCTGATCACCACCGGCGTCGGCCAGCACCAAATGTGGGCTGGTCAATACTATAAATTCACCGCCCCCCGCCAGTTCATCACCAGCGCCGGCCTGGGCGCCATGGGCTTCGGCTACCCCGCCGCCCTCGGCGTCAAGGTCGCCTTCCCCGACAGGCAGGTGGTGGACATCGACGGCGACGGCTCCTTTCTCATGAACGTGCAGGAACTGGCCACCGCCCACATCGAAAGGATCGCCGCCAAGGCCATGATCCTGAACAACCAGCATTTGGGGATGGTGATGCAATGGGAGGACAGTTTTTACCAGGGCAACCGCGGCCACACCTACCTGGGCGACCCCGATCATCGGCGGGGGATTTACCCCGATTACGTCGCCATGGCCCGGAGCTTCAATGTCCCGGCCCAGCGCGTCATGTATAAAAAAGACCTGCGCGGCGCCATGCGGCAGATGCTGGATTCCGACCAGCCGTACCTGCTCGATGTCATCTGCCCCTACACCGAGCACGTCATTCCGTTCATCCCCGCGAACCGGACGGTGGCGGACATGATCTATTGAGCTTTTGGCGCCTCTCTGCCTTGGGAAAGGTATCAGCGGAAAAAACGATTGAAAATGGGTCATTGATAATCTGTCATCTGTCATGTAATCAGTGGCGGCATGATTCCACAGGAACTCTCTGATCGATTGTGGCAATTTGCCGCCCGCATTGCCAAAGTGGTGGACGCCCTGCCGGATACCCGTGTCGGCCGGCACGTCGCCAGTCAGGTCGTCCGCAGCGGGATTGCAGCGGCGCCCAATTACGACGAGGCTCGTTCCGGAGAGAGCCGCGCGGATTTCGTTCACAAGGTCAATATCGCCCTGAAGGAATTGGTCGAAACCCGCGGTTGGCTGAAATTCATCATTCTCGCCGGCTTGCTCCCAGCCAAGCGGGTGGCCGTATTGGTGGATGAATGCGAGCAACTTTGCCGCATCTTGGGAAAGTCCATTGCGACCGCCAAAGCCGCCAGAAAACCAAGGCCCGGCGACGAATTGGACAAACGTCTTCCGATGACCAATAACAGATTTTCAATGACCAATTCCCAATCGAAAAGTTCGAAGTCTTAAAGCATTACTTCGCCGACGGAGCTTACCCATGAAAGTGACATACGCCGCGCGGCAAACTTGTCCCAAGAGGGGCTTGCCGATGCCGGCCGTTTTGTTACGGTGGGTGTTCATGTTAAACCGCGTCCCTGCCATAATCATCGCCGGACTCGCCGGATTCGCCGTTGGCGTTCCCGCGGCGCAAATCGAGTTTGATTTCAGCCGGGATGCCGTGGACCAGCCGCCGCCGGGATTTCTGAGCCTGGTCACCGGCCGGGGCGAACCGGCGCAATGGAAGGTGGTGGACGTGCCGGTGCCGCCGATTCTCGCGCCCCTCGAACCCAACGCGCCGGGGAACACCGCCCAACGCGCCGTCCTTTCCGTCCAGTCCTTCAACCTGGACGAGGACCATTTTCCCGTGCTGCTCTACACCAATGAAATCTTCAGCGACTTTGCGCTGACCACCCGCTTCAAGCTGGCCGGGGGGATTGTTGAGCCGTCGGCCGGCGTGGTCTTCCGCGCGCAGGACCAGAGCAATTATTACGTCGTCCGGGCCAGCGCGGAGGGCAATCTGCTGTGGTACCGGGTGGTGGGCGGCCGGAGCTACACGGGGCTTGGCATCGGCGTAAAATTGCCGATGCCCAAAGACGTCTGGCGGGAATTGCGCATCGAATGCATGGGCAGCCGGATCCGCTGCTATTTGGATGGCCGGCTGGCCATTCCGCCGGCCCGGCCGGGGGCGCCCACCAACGAGCTGGCCATCAATGACACCACCTTTTCGCACGGCACAGTCGGCTTTTGGACCAAGGCCGACACCAAATGTTATTTTGTGGACGCGCGGGTCCAATACACCCCGCGTGTGCCGTATGCCCAAGTCGTCGTCAACAATATCGTCAAGGAATATCCGCGGCTGCTCGGCCTGAAAGTCTATGCCAGCAAGGGACCGGGCCTGCCGGTGATCGTCGGCGCCATGAACGAGCATGACTTTGGCGCGGCGGGAACGAGGACGGAGGCCGATGTGATCGAGCGCGGCTCGGTTTATTATCTCAAGGCGGGCCGGACGGTGGAAATCACGATGCCCCTGCGCGATCGCAACGGGGACATAGTGGCGGCGCTTGCAGTCAAGATGAAAACATTCCACGGTGAAACCCAGGCCACCGCGGTGGCCCGCGCCACCATTGTCAAGAGAGCCGTCGAGCTGCAAATCCAGACCCTGCAGGACATCAATGGTTGAGGGCGGAACAAGCCGCTCCTGCTCTTAATCGCAATCTTGATCTTAATCTCCGGCGCCCTCTTGACAGCCGCGCATGATTCTGCTACAACCATGCCCTGAGAGGAGGAAAGTTGGATTTCTTAAGGAGATTTCTTGAGCACCGTCATCTTCCCGCGGCTCTTGCGATCGGGGCGATACTGGTAATGTTGCCCGCCTTGAAGACCGGCCTGGCTTGGGACGATCTAGTTCAGCGGGCCGTCGAACTCAAGCCCAGCCAATTGCCGCCGCGAATGCACGAGACCGGCAACCCTGTGGATTCCGGCTCTTTCCCGACCGTTCTCCGCGACCTTTTCGGCTTCAGCCGGGATCCGCAAAGCATGGCGTTGATGAAAAACTACGGCACTCTGCCGTGGTGGACGCCGGACAATTTTAGATGGGCTCTTTGGCGGCCGGTCACCGCCTTCACCCACTGGCTTGATTACCGGCTCTTTCCCGACACGCCCATGCTGATGCACGCCCACAACATCGCCTGGTTCGCGGCCATCGTGTTTCTCGTCACCATCATTTATCGGAAATTGATGGGTGCGGGATGGGTCGCGGGATTGGCGGTGCTGTTGTTCCTGCTCGATGTCAACACCTACTTCCCGGTGGCGTTCGTCGCCAACCGCGGCTTCTTTCTGTCGCTTTTCTTCGGTCTGTTGTGTCTTTATGAACATCATCAATGGCGTTCCGCAAAATCCCGTTCCGCCCCGTTGCTGGCTGCGCTGTTCCTGGCGCTTTCCCTTTTCGCAGACGAAGGCGGAGTTTCCACGTTTGCCTTCATCCTCGCGTATGTCCTGGTGCTCGAACCTGGTTCCTTTCGCCGCCGGGCGCTGACGGTTTTGCCTTCGGTTCTGGTCATCATCGTATGGCGGACAATCTATGAGGCTCTCGGTTTTGGCCTGCACAACTTCGGATTTTACATTGATCCCGCCCACGAACCACTGTCGTTTGCGAGGGAAGTGGTCCCCAGAGCGATGAGCCTGCTCGGAGGCCAGCTTACCAGCCTGCCGCCCGATTTATTGCTCGCGATGAATCCGTCGTTGCAGTCGAAGGTCATCGCCTTTTATTGCGTCTCGGTTGTTGCGGCGTTGATCGTGTTTCTTCCACTCCTGCGCAGGAACAAAATCGCTGCCTTTTGGTTTGCCGTCATGGTTTTTGCAGCCATTCCTGCGGCAACCGTGGTGCCATTATCCAAAAACCTTGGCTTTGTGGCCGTTGGGGCTTTCGGACTGATCGCCTGTTTCATTGCCGGCCTCATCACCCGGCCAAGTCGGCTGCCGGAATTCTTGCCATACCGAATCCTGGCCTGGGTTGCCTGTGTCCTGCTGATTCTGGCGCATGTTCCGGGAGCAATCGCGGGAAGAGTCGCAGCAGTTAAAGCCACCCCTCTTCTTCTCAACCGGCTGAGCTGCATCAATGATCTCGGTGATTGGCCAAACATGGAGAACGAGAATGTGATCGTGGTCAACGCCCCCTTCTGGATCGTGTTGGCTTATGCACCTTCTTACAAGGCGTATCACCGCCAGCCACTGCCCAGGACCTTGCGGGCGCTGGTGCCGTGCAGCACGAGCTTCGACGTCCAGCGGACCGATGACAAAACGCTGGTGATTCAATCCAAAGCGCCGGACATATTCTCCTGCGACAAAGTTGGTCCGATCCATGGCGCTTACCTTCTCAGGACTTGCAACGTGCTCCTGGGCGAACCCAAATGCAAAAAAGGCGACCGGTATGACCTCGGCGGCCTCACGGTCGAAGTCCTGGAATCGGATGCATCGGATTTGCCGTCCCGGGTTGCATTCCGGTTCGACACCTCGCTGGATTCGCCCGATTTCCGCTGGCTCCGGTTCGACTGGCAAACGCGAGGCTACCAGCCCTACCACCTCTTCAAAATCCCGGCCATCGGCCAGAGCGTCACGCTGTCCGGTCCTCATCGCTGACGCTGGCGGAGTGAGGAGACTGATATGGGTCTTTGTGAGGATCCCTTCGCGTCCAGCGGATTGAGGCCGGGGAGATCAACATCCCGCCCCGGCGTGCTTGCCTTCCCGCCCGGTTTGGGTTTTGCTCGTGGCACGCTGATTCCATGAACCGATACGAATTTCACCTCAGCATCACGGCGGAACAATATCTGGACTATTATCGCGGGGCGGTGCGGCACGTTCTGGTTCGTTGCGCCACCGGACAAAACGTCCAGTTCCCGGCGTCGCTGCTCCGGCAATTTGTCACCCCGGAGGGAATTTGCGGGCATTTTGCGCTGACCTGTGACGAACACCACCGGCACTCCCGCTTGGAACGGCTGGAATGAATCCCACGCCCAGTCCAAAAGGGGCCGAAAACCGGGATGTGCCCGGCTTGCGCGCGCCCCGGCCATCCACTATTCTTTTTCGTTGTCTGGTGGTGTCATGCCTGTTTTTTACGATACACACGCGCATCTCGGTTTTCCCGATTTTGCCCCTGACTTGCCCGAGGTGATCGAGCGGGCCAACGCCGCCGGCATCGGCAAGATCATTGCCATCGGCACCGACCTGGAAAGCAGCGCCCAGGCCATCGGAATTGCCGAAAGGTTCCCCAACGTGTTCGCCGCCGTGGGCTGGCATCCGGCGCAGGCGCTGGAAGCGCCGCCCGACCTGCGGCCGGCGTTGCGCGAGCTGGCGGGACATCCCAAAGTGGTGGCCATCGGCGAAACGGGGCTGGATTATCACCGGCGTCCGAATGAGGCCAAAGGGCAGGCCGGATTCGAGCATTACAAGGAGCGGCAGAAGGAGATTTTCCGCCAGCAAATGGAAGTGGCGGCGGAACGGGGATTGAACTGCGTCATTCACCAGCGCGACTCGTTTGAGGATGTCCTGACGCAAATGCAGCCGTTCGCGGGACGGACGCGCGGGGTGTTCCACTGTTTTTCCGGGGACGCCGGGGCGTTGCGCCGGGTGCTGGACATGGGATCGCTGGTCAGTTTCACGGGCATTGTCACTTTTAAAAACGGCCGGAATGCGCGCGAGGCGCTGGCGGCGGCCGCGTTGGGCTGGTTTATGTTCGAGACCGATTGTCCGTTTCTGGCCCCGGCGCCGTTTCGAGGCAAGCGGTGCGAACCGGCGCACGTCAGGGAAATTTCCCGGCTGGCCGCGGAAATCAAGAACTGTTCGCTGGAGGAACTGAGCGAGGCGACCGTCGCCGCCGCGCACGGTTTTTTCCCCAAACTGGCCGGCAGTTGAAGGCGCAACTTGGTTGACCCCGCGGGGTTAATCCGTAAGATGGAAACATGAGCAATTTTGCAAAGGTGCTCCGGGTATCGGCGGTGCTGGCGATGGCCGCCGGGCTGGGAACTGTGATTGGCTGGCTGGCCAGCCGCCAGGGGGATGTCGCGCCCATCGCCGTGCCCCCCGCCGCCAATCCGCCTCTGGCGGCCGCGCCACCGGCGCCCCAGGCCGTTGCGCCGGAGCCTTTGGCCATCGTGCCCAAACCCGCGCGCGCAATGGCGGCCAGCCGTCTGGAGGAAGGCTCCGCCGATTGGGAACAAAAGCTCGATGACATCCTTCTCGGTGATGACGATGAGAACGGCAAGGCCGACAAAATCCTGGCCTTGATCCCGCGCGCTCCCGCCGAGGCCCGGCAGGAGCTGGCGCAGCATTTGGTCAACATGGTGCAGGACGACCATTACGACGGGACGGCCGAACTGCTGACCAATGCGGCCACGCCCGCTGAGGTGTCGGGCGTGCTGATGAACGATCTGCTCAATCGCAACAATGCCCTCAAGCTCCCCATGCTCCTGGCCATCGCCCGCAACGACGCTCATCCCCTGAAGGACCAGGCGCTGGATTTGCTGGGCCTTCTCACCCAGGAAGACAACGGCACCAATTGGGACCAATGGTCCGCGACCATTGACACCTGGCTGCAAGACAATCCGCAATGATTCCGCCGGTGACCGCGACAACAGAGAATAACATCCGTTTGGCCAGAGGGCACGGAAAAGCATGAGCGACAAGAGAAGTTACCTCTCATGCCTGGTGGTTGCCCATGACTTTGAAACGTTGTGGACATACTGCCACCAATGTGATGGAAACGCTTTCACGGATGAGTGTCACGAGACGGCGGCCGGTTTTTTCAAGGTTTTCGACCAGGAGCCGGAAATTCTGCAAAGCATCGCTGCGAGTTTCCGCAGAATGGGCTTGATCCACGAGATGGAAGAGTCACTGCGCATTCTTCGGTCGTGGGTCGATTGTCCTGAAAAGGCCCATGTTGCCGCGGAAGATACCGGGATGTTTGATCGTTTATACATTAATTTCTTCTTCCTGCTCCTGAGGACCACCCTGTACGAGTTTCTTGAGGCGGGCACCACTTCTGAACTGGCACCGAACACGGTTCGAATGTTTGAATGCTTCCTGGAGTGGAGGGGACATTTGCCCAAGCTCAGAAGCGGGTGTGATCCCGATCAGCTTATGGACAGCGCGGGCAAAAAGGCATCCGTGGCGGTCGTTGGCGACATCAGGCGTTCCCAGGAACTGATGACGCATGCTGAAACGGCGCTGGACTTTACGGAACGGATGGTGGAATTCATCGCCAATACACGCAGGATCGTAAACAAGCACGGTGGATTTTATGACAAGTTCACTGGCGACGGGTTTATCGCCTACTTCAACGAGGAGATTTGTTGTCAGCTTGGGGGAAGCCGGAACGACAATTTTGTGGCTTTTATTCGCGAGTGCCTGGATTTCTCCGGCCCCCATTTCCGGGAGTGGACGAGGCATTTGAAGAAACCTCCCAGCGAACGAATTGGTCTGGCAATTGGCGCTGACGTCGGCTTTGTCTCGTTCCAAAGCCTTCACTATCATGTTGTTGCCGTTGGCGAGCCAATTGTGTGGGCAACCCGAATGGAATCCGCCGCCAAGGCCGGGGAAGTTCTTGTCAATAACCGGCTCCGTGAAGAACTTCACCAAAGGAACGACCTCATTTTCAATGCGCGGCCCGAAAAAACGAAGTCGGGCGAAAACTTTCTGGCCTGGGCAATGTCGTTCAGCAAACAAGCACCAGAACAGTAGCCGCACGCGCATCCTCAACGGCATTTCTGTCGTGGAACGAAGGCGGCTGTGAGAGCATCAAAGGGGTTTGATCCCTTTGTCGGGCCGGCCGAATGTCCAAACTTGAAGAAATACTATAATGCGCGCCCCGATTCGAATATGATCAATGACGGGCCGGCGGACTGTTTACAAATTATGGAAGCATCATTGCCAACTGTTTTACTCAGACCGGGCACGGCGGATCGTGTCATCGCCGGGCATCCGTGGATTTATGCGGGGGCCGTGCTGCGCCTGACGGCGCCGGCTGCCGACGGCGCGCTGGTGCAAATCAAGGACCACCGGCAACGCTTTCTGGGCGTGGGTTTTTATAATTCAAAATCAAAAATCCAGGTCAGGGTGATTGCGCCGGAACGGGTGGAGGTCAACAGCGGTTTTTTCGCCGAACGCATCCGCGCCGCGCTGGCGGAGAGACAGCGCCACATGCCGCGGGCCGCTTCCTTTCGCGTGGTCAATGCGGAGGGCGATTTTTTGAGCGGATTGGTGGTGGATAAATATGGCGGGGTCCTCGTCGTGCAAATCTCCTCGCTCGGCATGGACCAGCGCAAAGGGATGATCGTCGAAGCGCTCCAGGGCATATTCTCCCCGCGCGCCATCGTGGAACGGAGCGAGGCGTCGTTCCGAAAATTCGAGGGGCTGGCCGAAAGCAACGGCCTGTTGAGCGGGGCGTTGGAGGGGCCGGTGCAAATCGACCTCAATGGGTTGAAGTTCGACGTGGATATTTTGGGCGGCCATAAAACGGGCCTCTACCTGGATCAGCAACAGAATTACCAAAAGGTGGCCGATCTCATCCGGGGCGGACAGGTGTTGGATTGTTTCAGTTTTACGGGGGGATTTGCCCTTCATTGCGCCCGGGCCGGCGCGGCGCACGTTCACGGCCTGGAACAGAGCGAAGAGGCGGTGGCCGCGGCGGGCCGCCAGGCGCTGGCCAACGGTTTGGCCGCCCAATGCTCCTTCGAAACGGCCAACGTCTTCGACCGGCTCAAAGCCCAGACCGCCGTCCGCCCGCACGAGAAGGTCGTGCCGAAATTCGACGCCATTATTCTTGACCCGCCCTCCTTTACTCGCACGCGCGCCGCCGTGGGGGACGCCATGCGGGGCTACAAGGAGATTCATTTGCGGGCGCTGAAGCTGTTGAAGGCCGGGGGAACGCTCGCCACTTTTTGTTGCTCGCACCATGTGGACGCCGCGATGTTTCAAAGCATCATTTTGGAAGCGGCCTTCGATGCCCGCCGCATCCTGCGCCGCGTGGCCGCTTTCAGCCAATCGCCCGACCACCCCATTTTACCGGCCATTCCGGAGACGGAGTATCTCAAGGGCTTTGCCTTTGAAGTGGCGCGGTAAAACGGCGGATGAATTGTCACACAATTGTCACACTACAGTCGTCGGCTTGTCACGCGGCTGTGGGTTAATGGCGGTGCGCTTTAAGACAATGCCAGCCCTTAATGATGCGACAATGAGATAAACCAGCTCGGAAGCCCCACCAGCAGGGCAGGCGAAAGCCCGCCCTGCTTCATCTTTTCACAGTGCGGGCCGCTTGCGGCAGGGCCGCGATTTCAGCTTTCACCGCGGCAAAATCCGTTTGGAAACCGGCGTTCTTTTTCATCTCCCGGACAATGGCTTGGGCCAGGACGCGTCCGGCGTAAATATCGGTGGGATAATGCCGGGCAATCTCGACACGATGCCAGCCGATGCGGCGCGCTTCCGCGATGATGGCATCATGCTTGTCAGGAAATAAATCAGCCAGCACCAGCGCCAGAACCATGGATTCGGTTGAATGGCCGCTGGGGTAACTGAAGCTTTTTTCAAGTTTGCCGGCGGCCAGGGTTGGATCAATGGCGTAGGGGCGCGGACGTTTCCATATCTCCTTCGCGTCATCGGTCGCACGCTCGGCGTCTTTCTGCACATGATGGAAAAACTCTTCGGCCTTGGGAAATTTGCCGGGCTGGAAAAAATCCCCGATGGCCGGCGCAAAGTTAAAGACGGTGAACTTCTTTTCGGCAAAGGCGGCGGCAATCTCGTTGCTGGGAGCGGCGCGGCAAACCGACCGGACTTCCGCCAGGTCGGCGGCTTCTTCCGGCGAACCGGGCAGCGGCGGCGGCGCGAGCAGGGCGATGGCGTCGGGTTCGCCGGCGGGCAGATACTGCGCAGCCCCGGCGTGCAACGGCGCGACGGCCGCGGCCAGCGCCAATAAAACGGGCGCGAAACGGCCCGTGAACTGCAAACGGAGATTCTTCATTTTCGGAGTGGAAGCGGCTTAAGGAGGCGATCCCACCGGGTTGCCCACCGCGTGGCCGTCAAAAGTCCAGTTGATGTCCCACAGTCCCGGATCGCGGGCGTTCTTGCCGCTGCCGGTGGGATCGTTGGTACATATATAGGCATATTTGTAGTATTTCGTGTGAAGATCGCTGAAGGCGAGGATGGATCCCGCATTATGCCGGGAAGAAACGCGGGTGGTGTAAACTTGCGGAGATGCGAGAATTTCATCGGTTGTACTGGTGCCGTAAAACGGGGTTTCGCTTGCGAGATCGCGCACTTCCGCAAACATGACGAAGGCGGACGGACGGATAATCATGCTGCTCTTGAGCACGTCATTCGTCGGCAGGCCGTCCAACGCCTTTGAATTCTGACCGTAATTGAAAAGGGGGCGTGTGCTTGGGTTAAGGTTCGGATCCACTATCCAATCAGTCCCGTCAGGACATTTGTAAATGGTTTTGGAAATGTTGAAGTTGGCTATGCCGCCGTTATCCACGGCGGCATACCACCAGAGGGGATGGCTGACGATATAAGGCGGCAATGCGTTAAACCAGGCGCTCTGGCCCTGGCCACACTGATAAAAATCGGCAAAATCAGCCCAAGTCGGAGCGTCTTCATTGTAACCGCCCGGCGCGCACGGCGTGCCGTCAGGGATCTTTGTGTCCGTATAGATTTGTTTGTTATCATCCACATACCCTGTTTCAGCCACAGCCCATTGCTTCAAGTTGCTTAGACAAATCGCCTGCCGGGAGGTTTCCTTTGCCCTGGCCAGGGCGGGCAGAAGCAGGGCCGCCAGAATCGCGATGACGGCAATGACCACCAGCAGCTCAATCAGCGTGAATCCGCAATGGCGTTGTGTCTTAATGTCAAACATAATTCATGATTTGTTCGTTTTCCTGCAACACGGAATTTCAGCACAACGCGCGAAAATGCCACAGCCATGTTACGAACAATTGAAGGGAAAGTGACAATCCTGTGACAAATAAAACGGGGGTAACTTGTCACATAAATGTCACGCCGCAGTCATTGGCTTGTCACGCAGATGCGTATAATGGCCGGGTGCTTTAAATGACTGAAAACGGAATTTAACAACTAAGGATCAACAAAATGAAAAACATGAGACACTTTATCATCACAACGGGTTTGGCCGCGCTGCTGGCCTTCAACAGCCGCGGTCAAACCAACACCAATTTGGTCTTTATTCCCGGAAAGCTGGTTGTATATCGGGGCGGGGACGGCATTCTAACCATTGCCAACGACCGGCAGCACCCCGCTTTTATAGATGAATATGACCCGTCCATCCCCAACCAGTCCAGTCCCATATTGTCCATAGAACTGCCGACCAATGCGGGCACGGGCATGTGTATGTGGTTTAACGCTCACGCCGGATCCGAAGGACAAGGCCTGACCCGCTCCGCCGACCGTTCCGTGCTCACGATGACTGGCTACTGTGACGATTTGGGCAGCCTGACTGGCAACACGACTGACACCCCGTCCAGCACCACCAACAGCTCGGGCCAGGGTTACAATCGCGGCTTCGGGATTATTGATGCCTACACGAATTTTAGCGTGCCCTATGCGAGTGCCGATTGGTTTGGGCTTCTCCCCGGCATTTCGCAATGCAATCCCCGGGGCATCGCGACGGATGGCAGCAACGATTTCTGGGGCTGCGGCACCATCGCCGGTTCGCAGACCGGGGGGGAGATTGAGGAAACCGGCACCCTGTTCTGGAACAGCGCAGTGTCGTCCACTCCGGAACAGGTGCAAAACGAAGTCGATTCCGGCTATTTCATGAGAATCATCAACAACGTCCTTTACATGGTTTGCCAAACTGATACGGGCGGCGCGCAAAACAACGGCGTTTATAACTTCGCGGAATACTCCTTTGCCGGCGGCGCTCCAGTCCCGTTGCCCTGGATACCCGGAGGTGTGCAAAAAACCATCACCACCAACCTGTTTCTCAATTTTGGCGACACTTACAACTCCATAAAAACGTTCGACATGGACCCGACCGGAACCATCGCCTATGCCGCCGACACTGTTTATGGCATTGTAAAATTTGTCAACAGCGGGGGAACGTGGCTGTCACCCTACATTTTCAACTCAACCAACATCGGCAGTGGCGATCAGCCGGCAGGCGGAACCGGCTGCTTCGGCATAGCCGTGGATTTTAGCGGGGCCAATCCGGTCATTTACGCCACCACCATGGACATCAACGGCGGCAACACCGGTTCAAACCGCTTGATTTCGATTACGGACACCGGCGTTGTTCCCGACCCCGGTTCGGTTCTTGCCGTAACGCTGGCCACGGCCAGCAACATCAACGAAGTTTTCCGTGGGGTTGATTTCACTCCCGACCTGCGGCCGCTCATCATCTCACAACCTGCGGCCATAGATGTGATTACAAATCAAGACGCGAGCATGACTGTGGCGGCCAATTCCATCTTTCCCTTGAGTTATCAATGGCAGGTCAATGGCACCAACGCCACGGCAAGCGCCAACTTGTCGGGAGTCACCAGCAGCACGCTGAACTTTATAAACACTTTGACCAATCAAGACGGGAATTACACGGTCATTGTCTCAAACCATTATGGCGCCGTCACCAGCCAGGTTGCGAATGCGTTCATCTCGCTGGTGCCCGTTCCCCCCTCGATTACCAACAGGGTTCAATATGTGACAGCTTACATTGGCAACAATCAGCAGTTTTCTGTCAGCCCCCAGGGAACCCCGCCCTTTGCCTACCAATGGTACTTTGGCGTCACTGAATTGGAGAACGGCGGCAAATATGCCGGATCAACCAATTCGTCCCTCACCATCAGCAATCTCCAACTGACTGACTCGGGAAGCTATTCCCTTACGATCTCCAACCAGGCCAGCGAGATTTCGAACCTTCTGGCGGTTCTCACGGTTGAGTATCAGCCGCCGGCAATACCCACCAACGAGCCTGCCTCTACGGGCGCTTTGCAGGGCCAAACCATCACCTTGTCGGTTCCCAACGTTATCGGAACCGCGCCTTTGAGTTATCAATGGTATCAAGGGAGCCTGGCAAACCCGTTGAACAACAATAGTGTTTTCAGCGGCGTCCAGACCAGCACCTTGACCCTCACGGATCCCCCCGTTGGCGTGGCCGGTTATTTTGTCGTCGTCACCAATGCGGGCGGAAGCGCCACCAGCAGCACGGCCTCGGTCACAGTGTTCGTTCCGTCGTCTGTGGCTTACACCGGCCAAAACTATACCCAGAATTTTGATTCGCTGCCGGATCCTGGAACCGTTTCCGTGAACACCGGCACCGCCACAGCGACGGTGATACCTTCGTCCGGCCCGAATGCCGTGACTTACAATGTCAGCAATCCGTTCGACTTTGCGGCGTCCACCGCTTTTGGCGGTCTTGGGTTGTCGAACACCATGGCGGGCTGGTTTACCTCCGACCTCGGCAACGAGCAAATCCAGGCCACGTCGGGCGACAACACCACCGGGCTGATTGTCAGCTTCGGTTGCACCAACGCGGTCAATACGGTCAACCCGCTCTACCCGACAAATAACCGCGCGCTGGGAATGCTGGCTTCTCCGGCCACCGGAAACACCGGCGCCACCGGCGGCACCGCCGACGCGATTTTTGCCCTGCGGCTCCGCAACGTCTCCGGGCAGACTTTGACCAACCTCAATTTGAGCTACGTCGGTGAACTGTGGCGAAACACCTCCGTCGCCCAGTCCATGACCAACTGGTATTACGTGGACCCTTACGGCACGAACATTACACCCACGAATAACTGGACGGGGGGGCTTGCCAGCCTGACGTTTTCCACCAGCTCGGCCAAAATTTATGGCACCAACCAACCCATCGCGACGGTCAATAAGTCGTTCGTCAATGTGCCGCTCGCCGTCAGTTGGCCCGAGGGCGGCATACTTTGGATTGTCTGGGAAGAAACGACCGCGGTGAGCGGAGGACAGGGCATCGGCATTGACAACCTGGTCTTCTCCTCGGGTTCGCCGAGCCTGTCCATTCAGCAAACCAATGTCTCGGGGACCAACTCGGTGGCCGTCTCCTGGCCCCAGATGTTCACCACCTACACGCTCCAAAACAACACCTCGGGTCTCAGCAATCCGGCCGCCTGGCAGAACGTGGCGCAGACGCCGACGGTGTACGAGGGGATGAACACCGTCACCCTGCCGGCCACCGGCACAGAGCAGTTCTTCCGGCTCTCAAACAATTAACGATGCAAGATTGACGCAAACCACACGGAGTCCCACCAGCAGGGCAGGCCAAAGCCTGCCCTGTTTCTTGTCATCTTTTATTTCTTTTCGGTGAGAACCGCCGGCTCCGGCTCTTTTCCCGCGGCGGCCGTTTCCGGCAATTGTTCGTCGAGAACCAGAACCCCGTGAGGGGGAAGATCGTAATTGCCGCTGAAGGTGCGCTCGGTCAGGAAGTCATGCATGGGCTTGAAGAAACTGATGCGCACCGGCGTGTTCTGGTGATTGAGGAGAAAGTACAGTTTGGTGCCGCCCTTTTGCCGCAGACTGACTTCGATGGTGTCGGGCACTTTGAGCAAGGGCTGCAGGGAGCAGATGGTGCGCAGCCAGGCAATGAGGTCGTAATAAAAAACCTGCTGTGAGAGTGTGCCAATATAAACGGCCTTGCCCGAACCAAAGGTGTTGAGGGTGATGGCGGGGCGTCCGGCATAAAAATCCCGCGTGAATGAGGCCAGCACCTGGCAGCCTTTGGGCTCGATCACGTCGCACCAGATGCGCGCGGTGTGCATCTGGCTGGTGTGGAAGTTGCCTTTGAAGGCCAAATGGTTTTCCTCCTCGCGCGGCAACGGGTCGAATTCCGTGACTTCCATGCCGAAGACATCGGTCAAATCGTGCGGGAAGCCGCTTCCGGCCGCCATGTGATGTTCATCGACCAGCCCCGAATTGCACGTGGCAACGAGCGTGCCCCCGTTATGCACGTAAAGTTTCAGGGCGTCGGCCTCCCCGCCCGCCAGGAGGCTCAGGGACGGGGCGATGACCAGTCTGTACTTGGAAAGGTCCTCGGTCGGCCGGGCAAAATCGACCGGGATGTTGCGGTCGTGGAAGGCGCTGTGAAAGAGTTGGACGTGCTCGCGCAAATTGAAATACTTGGTCGGCTGGCGGGGCAGGGAGAGAGTCCAGTCGTTCTCATGGCTGTAGAGGATGCAGACTTCGGAGATGACTTTGGTTCCTTTCAAGGCGGGCGCCAGATGCTTGAGTTCCTGGCCGATCTGGCTGATCTCCTTATAGACCCGGTTCTCGCCGCGTCCGTCATGCGTCAGTATGCCCCCGTAGAATTTCTCCGGCCCGATGCGCGGTTGCCGCCAAAAAAAGTACAGCACGCCGTTGGCGCCCCGGGAAATGGTCTGGTAGGTGAACAGGCGCACCACGCCCGGACGCACCAGCGAATTGACATCCTGCCAGTTCACGTGCCCGGCCTTCTGCTCAATGACCCAGAAGCCCTCCTCCCCTCCCGGCAGTTTGGCGCCGGCCTTTTTCAAGGAACGAAGCATGTCCAGCTCGCAGGCGTTTTCGGACGCTTTGGATTTAATGGTGGCGTTGCTGTTGAGCGACACGAAATCCAGCGTGTCACCCATGTCAAACAAATCCAAATTCTGGCCGAAGACGCGCAAGTTGGCCGTCACCGGTGCCTGGGGCGTCAGTTCCCGAAGCAAATCGGCCTGCATGCGGACGAATGCCACGATGGTGTCGCTGCTGAAGCGGCGCCAATCCAGCATTAACGCCGGGTTGTGCGGCGCCGGCGCGGTCTTGGGCATCGGCACATGCTCCCAGTCGGTCACCACCTGCCCCCAGAAGCGGGTTCCCATCATGTTATTGAGATGGTCCAGCGTTCCGTATTTGGCCTTCAGCCAGGCGTGCCAGTCGCGCCGCGTTTCCTCGTTGAAACACGGCAGCATCGAATGGGCCCCGACGTTGTTGTCGATTTGCCAGCCGATCAATTGGGGGTGCTTGCCCAGCGCCTCGGCCATCGCCCGGATGATCTTCTTGGAATAATCCCAATACAGATCGCTGTTCAAACAACAGGCGTGCCGCGTGCCCCACGACAGCGGCAACCCGCGTTCGTCCATGGGCAGAATCTCTGGATGGTTCCGGGTCAGCCAAATGGGCGGCGCCGCCGTGGGGGTTCCCAGAAAAACCTTGATGTCCTCCTCGCCCATCAAATCCATGACCCGCTCCAGCCACTTGAAATCGAATTCCCCCTCGCGCGGTTCGCACAGGCCCCAAACGAATTCCCCCATCCGCACCGTATTCATCCCGGCGGCCACCATCAATTCGATGTCCTGTTTCCAACGCGCCTCGGGTTCCTCGGCGGTGCCGGCATAGGGATAGACCCAATGCTCCGGATGATAATCAGCTCCGAAATACATAACCACTTCTGTTCTGACCGGTGCCTGGCCAAAAGACTAAATCGAATCGCCACTCGATGCAAGGAGAGAAAACGACAAAGAATCTAATGGGTTTGTTCGGAAATATGGAACGGGCGGCCTTTTTGATAGAGTTTCATTTCAATTTGAAGCTGACCCGCCAGCCTGGCGTTGGATTGCGCCTGGGCCAGATGCAAAGCCTTTTGCGCGGTTTCCAGCGCCTCGGGAAACCGCCCGGCTTCGGCCAGAGCGGCGGCCAGGGTGTGCAGTATCACCGGATTTTCCCCGCCGGTCAGCGCATTGGCCTGCCGGGCCAGTTCCACCGCCTTGTTGCCGTCGCGCAGCGGCGCTTCCGGACAAGTGGCCAGGAGCCAGGCCAGATTATTTTGGAATCCGGCATTGGCCGGTTCGAGTTGCAGCGCCTTCTGCAAATGGGCAATCGCTTCGCCCGCCCTTCCCGTTTGCGCAAGAAGAATGCCCAGGCTCACGTGGGCGGCCTCGTCGTCGGGTTTGATTTGCAGGGCCTCCTGGTATTGGGTGATGGCCTCGTCCATTTTTCCTTTTTGCACAAGAGCGTTGCCGAGGTTGACATGGGCCTCCGCGTAGTTTGGATTGATTTGCAGGGCCGCTTGGTATTGGGTGATCGCCTCGTCCGTTCCTCCTGTTTGCAAAAGAGCGAATCCGAGGTTGGCGCGGGCTTCCGCGTAGCCGGGCTTGATTTGCAGGGCCGCTTGGTATTGGGTGATCGCTTCCTCCATTCTTCCCTTTTTACGAAGGGCGTTGCCGAGATTGAAATGGGCCTCCGCGTAGTTTGGATTGATTTGCAGGGCCTCTTGATATTGGGTGATCGCGTCATCCACCGCACCCTTTTCCAGAAAAGTGGTTCCGAGGTTGAGGTGGGCAACGGCGTTGCCTGTGGTGCAGGCCAGCGAGCGGGTCCACAAGGTTTCGTTGTTTTGCCAGTGCGCCGTCTGCTTCCAGGCGCACACCATCAACACCGCGATGATTCCGGCCATCAGGCTCCCCAATGCCGCGCGGAACGGCCCGTGCTGCAACCATCTCACCCCCCACTCCGCCAGGAGCCACGTCACCGCCACATAAATCCCGATCTGCGGCAGGTAGGTGTAGCGGTCCACATGGGCCTGCGCGCCCACTTGGATGATTCCCACCACCGGCAACAGCATCACCACATACCAGGCCCATCCCACCAGCAGCCACGGCTGCGTCCGCCGCTCTTTCCACGCAACCACTGAAAAGCCGGCCAGCAGCGTCCCGGCCACTGCCACTTCCCATGCCGGCAGACCCTTCTGCGGATAGGGATGAAACATGGCCAGCCCCGCCGGCCAGAC
>Ga0326728_10009599_pt1 | contig 23193 bp, 14 predicted proteins | sample MB3enrmetagenome_FD_207602 | JGI IMG/M metagenome (GOLD analysis project Ga0326728, IMG submission 207602) | Lab enriched peat soil microbial communities from McLean, Ithaca, NY, United States - MB31MN | ecosystem: Environmental > Terrestrial > Soil > Wetlands > Peat | place: USA: New York... | reverse complement strand
GTATTAAAAACGACTTCGCCCGCGCATTCGCCCGGGTGCCCATAGCCGTGACCGCGAAAGATGCGCCCGTCTTCGAGCGCCAGAGTTGCCTGCATCGCCTCTCCGAGGGGTTAAATTCAACTGATTCTAACAGGATTTGCGGTGAATATGGTGGCAGAAATCGGACGGATTTGAGCGGCCTACCGCACCGTGCCCGCATCGCTGGCCGGCCACAGGACAAAAACCGCCTTCCCGTAAATGAAAGAGCGCGCGACGGGGCCGAATGTACGGCTATCGGAGGAGATGCATCGATGGTCGCCCATCACAAAGTAGCTGTCAGCGGGAATAACGGTCTCCGGATAAGAAACGCTGTCGCGGTACTCATCGGGGATATACGGCTCAGCCTGCGGCTGGCCGTTAAGCCAGACCGTGCCGTGGTCGATGCGTAGCCGGTCACCGGGCAGCGCAATAACGCGCTTGATGTAACTCTTCTCCGGGTCTCGCGGATAGTGAAAGACCACCACGTCGCCGCGTTCAATGGCCGTGAAACGGTAGACAAACTTGTTGATGAAGAGCCGGTCCTGGTCATCCAGCCGCGGCAACATGCTGGTGCCTTCCACGCGCACCGGCTGATAGAGGAAGACAATAATGAGAACAGCAATGGCTGTGGCGATGAGCAAATCGCGCAGCCAGAATATAAGACCACTGGTTCTGCGGGGCGGCACTGGCAATGGAGCCGGAGGCGCTGGACTCAACTCACTTCCAGGCGCAGAAGCCTGATCGGGGTCGAAAAAGTCCTGGGGAAAATCTTCCATCGTCTTGTTCTCTTGTAAAATCAACGCGTTACAAGTACATTCTAGCATATTCAGGGCTAGCAACACATCCCTCAATAGCCTGGCTCGAGTGTAACCGTTTTCCAAGCTTTGGGCAAAAGGCTGTAAGTTGAATATTTTCGAATGCAATCAACCGGCTTACCCGACTAGACTACCCCGCTGCCATCCTGCCGCGATACTCTTAAAGCCAGTGTGATCAAAGACGCTCAACAACCCGCTGCTGCTCAGCAGTCCCACCCCTTGGATAAGATTCCCGCCGATTTGACGCCTTTCATGCGTCAATGGACAGCGGCCAAGCGGGAGAATCCGGATGCGCTGCTGTTTTTCCGCATGGGCGATTTCTACGAGCTTTTCTACGACGATGCTGTGACGGTAAGCCGGGAGCTGCAACTGACGCTGACGGCGCGCGACCGGGAGCGGAACCAGCCAATGTGCGGGGTTCCGTATCATGCCGTGGAAAGCTATCTTATGCGCCTTTTGCGCAAGGGTTATCGCGTTGCCCTCTGCGACCAGATGGAGGACCCCAAGCTCACAAAAAAGATTGTGCGGCGCGAGGTGACTCGTGTGCTCTCGCCGGGAACCGCGCTCGATGCCGGGCTGAGCCAGGAGCAAAATAATTTTCTGGCAGCGTATTTCGAATCTGGAGGCGCTCATAAAACCAAAGCCCCGGCCGAGTTGGTCTGCGCCGTGGCCTTGCTGGACGTTTCCACGGGCGAGTTTCGCACCGCGGAGTTTCAAGGCGCCGAGGCGAGGCAGCAGGCGGCGGACGAGATTGTGAAGGCCGGTTCGAGCGAAGTGCTGGTGGCTGCAAGCACGGAGCTGCCGGCGCAACTGGAGCGGATTCCGGCGCGGACGCGCGTAGAGGATTGGGTCTGGACGCGCGAGTTTGCGGTGCCGCTGGTGGAGCGCCAATTGAATGTGCGCTCGCTGGAAGGATTTGGGCTCACCGGTCATCCGGCGGCGGCAATTGCGGCCGGGGCGGTGTTGCACTATGTGCGAACGACGCAAAAGAACGAGGCTCTGCACATCGACAGCCTGAAGTTCGAGGAGCACTCAACAGCGCTGGAGCTGGACCCGGTGACGGTGCGAAATCTCGAATTAGTGGAGCCGCTCTTTGCCGGGCAGGATGACCGTGCAACTCTGTTTCACACCCTGGATGCCTGCCAGACGCCGATGGGCAAGCGCCTCTTGCGGGCTACGATTCTGCGGCCTCTGGTGGATGCCGAGACTCTTTCCAGCCGTTACGAGGCGGTCGCAGAGGCGTATGGGGACTTGGTTAGGCGCGAGGAAATTCGGCGGGCTTTTTCAGGGCTTTTGGATTTGGAGCGGTTGCTGGCGCGGCTGAGTCTGGATTCGGCAGGAGCGCGTGACGTGCGTGCGCTGGCCGCGAGTTTAAGCCGCTTGCCGGGATTGAAGAGGGCGCTTGATGCGATGCAGGCTGCGCGTTGGCGGGAGCTTGCGGAGCGGCTGGACACGATGGAAGATGTAACGGCACGGATTCAGGCAACGCTGGTCGAAGAGCCTCCGCTGACGCTGGTCGATGGCGGCGCGATAGCCGCAGGTGTGGACGCGGAGCTGGATGAGCTGCGAATAATTTCAAAAACCGGCAAGCAGCAGATCGCGGCCATCGAGGAGCGTGAACGGCAACGGACGGGAATCGCTTCGCTGAAGGTGCGCTATAACTCGGTTTTCGGCTATTACATCGAAATTACCAAAGCCAACTTATCCATGGCGCCGGCTGATTATGAACGCAAACAAACTTTGGTGAATGCCGAACGGTTTACGACTCCCGAGTTAAAAGAATATGAGCGTAAGATTCTCTCCGCGCACGAACGGTGCATTGAAATTGAGAAGCGAATCTTTGCTGAGCTGCGAAAAACCGTACTGGAAGCGGCGGGGCGCATCAAGCGAACATCTGCTGTCGTGGCGGAGGCGGACCTGCTGGCCTGCTTTGCGCATCTGGCGGCGGGGCGCAAATATGTTCGGCCCACGATTTCTGATGAGCCGTTAATTGAAGCCAAGGCTGCGCGCCATCCGGTCATCGAGCAGTGGATGGAGGAGACGCGCGAGGGAAGATTTATTCCTAACGACATTTACCTGAATTCGACGGGAGATGGACCGAGCCTGCTTTTAATCACCGGCCCTAATATGGGTGGCAAGAGCACCTATTTGCGCCAGGCCGCGATGCTGGTTCTGCTTGCCCAGATGGGGAGCTTTGTGCCTGCCGAGAGTTTGCGCTTTGGCCTTGTGGACCGGATCTACACGCGTATCGGCGCCAGCGACAATGTGGCGCGGGGGCGCTCCACCTTCATGGTGGAGATGACGGAGACGGCGACGATCCTGAATACGGCGACCAGCAAGTCGCTGATCCTGCTGGACGAGATGGGGCGCGGAACCGCGACCTTTGACGGGCTTTCGCTGGCTTGGGCGACGGTGGAGTTCCTTCATGCGGAAACTCGTGCACGGACGCTCTTTGCCACCCACTACCACGAGCTCACCATGCTCGCCGAAAAGTTGCCGCGCGTCAGAAACCTGCGCGTGGGCGTGAAAGAGGGCGCGGACGGAATTGTCTTTCTGCATAACATCGAGCCGGGCGCGGCTAGCAAGAGTTATGGAATTGAGGTTGCTCGACTGGCGGGATTGCCGGCAGCAGTGATTGAACGGGCCAGGCATCTGCTCCGCCAGCATGAGAGGCAGGAGCGGCAGAGCGTGCAGGTTGAGACACAGGCAGATCCGGTGCAGTTAACAATCTTCACGCCGCTCTCGCAGCGAATTGTGGACCGGATCGAGGCGGCAGACGTTAATGCGCTGACGCCGTTGCAGGCGCTGAATCTGCTGGAAGAACTTCAGCAGGAGTTAAAAGAAACGAAGGAATAGGGAGCGCAGCCTGAAATGAATGCAAAGCCAATGACTGTGGCCGGCATTATGAGCGGAACTTCAGCTGATGGAATCGATGTGGCCGTGGTGCGGATTACGCCGGGGAAACTGCGGCCTGGGTTGAAGCTACTCGCGCATGAGGGGTTTCCATTCCCTTCCCCGCTGCGGCGCGCAGTGCTTGCATCGATGAACGCGTCTGCAATCTCGACGGCGGAGTTGGCGCGGCTCCATTGGCGTCTCGGCCTGGCCTACGCAGAGGCAGTCTGTGAAACAATGAAGCGGCATAAGGTGAAGCTCGACCTCATTGGCTGCCACGGACAGACGCTCTATCATCAGCCGCGCGCGGAGTATTACGCGGGACGGCGCTTCGGCTGCACATGGCAGTTGGGCGAGGCGGCGGTAATTGCAGCGTCCGCCAAAATTCCCGTCGCCTCGAACTTCCGACCGGCGGATATGATGGCCGGGGGCCAGGGAGCGCCGCTGGTTCCGCTGCTGGACTATGTATTGTTTGCCGATCGCAAGCGCGGGCGTGTGCTGCATAACATCGGCGGCATCGCCAACCTGACCGCGATTCCCGCAGGAGCCGCACAGAATGAAGTGGTGGCCTTCGACACCGGACCGGGAAACATGATCATCGATGCGCTGGCGCAACAGCTCTTCAACAAAAAATATGACCGCAATGGAGGCTTCGCCGCTCGGGGCAAGGTGCTCGGGCCGGTGCTGGCCGAAGCGCTCAGCAATCCTTACTTCAAGCTGAAGCCGCCACGCACTGCTGGGCGTGAGCAGTTTGGGCGCGAGTATGCGGCGCAGTTCCTGGCTGCCTGCAACAGGCTCAGCGATAAACCCGAGGACGCACTGGCCACGGCTACCGCGTTGACTGCAGAGACGATTGCGCGCAGCTACAAGTCGTATGCCCGGCGCGGGATGAGGGACTGCGGAGTGGATTACATCGTCTCCGGCGGGGGAGCGCGTAACGCCACGCTGATGGCCATGCTGGCCGCGAAGCTTGAGCCGATGGGCTGCGAGCTAGCCGCCAGCGAGGAGTTTGGCTTGCCCGCCGAAGCCAAGGAAGCCGCGGCCTTTGCGCTGCTGGCCTGGCAAACTTGGCATCACCTGCCGGGAAATGTGCCCAGGGCAACCGGAGCGGCTCGGCCGGCGATCCTGGGACAGGTGACCTACGTGTAGCATGATGTTGGTTTGATGCTTCGTGGCAATCCCCATATTATGAAGCGGTTTTTGAACCTTTTTGATGGCCTGGTTCGTCTACCAAAACAGGGATTAAGTATGCCATTCCAGACGATGTAAAGATTTAGCTGGAGGAATGTTGGATGATGAAGAGCACTATGAAGAAGCAGTTTTTATATTGGATGGCGCATACGTTTGCGGCTATGGCCCTGCTGGCTGTCGCGGTTGTGGCCGGTGCGCAGGCGCCCAAGCCGATTCAGGGCACAATCACTGCGATTGGCGACAACACGCTCACGGTGAAATCCGATGCAGACGGAGCAACCCAGATTGAAGTTCCTGCAACAGCGCTCATTCTGCGCATCGCGCCCGGAGCCAAGGATTTGAGCGCCGCGGTGAATATTCAATTTAGCGATCTGACTGTGGGAGACCGGCTACTGGTGACGCCTGATCCGAAGGCAACCGGCGTCACGGCGCAGGCGCTTCGGATTATCGCTATAAAGCAATCCGATTTGGCGCAGAAGCGGGCGAAGGATCTCCAGGACTGGCAACTGCGCGGCGTAGGCGGACTGGTCAAAAGCGTCGATACCGCCGCGGGCGTGATTGTATTGAGCAGCGGCACTGGGGTTACTGCCAGAACCATTACTGTGCACACCACCAAGGCGACGACACTCAAACGCTATGCGCCGGGTTCAGCGCGCGTCGATGCGGCACTACCGGCGCCGATTGATGCGATTCACGAGGGCGACCAGTTGCATGCGCGTGGCACTAAGAATGCGGATGGAACAGAGATTGTGGCCGAAGATGTAGTCTCCGGCAGCTTTCGCAACATCGCTGGAACCGTTGTGTCACTGGATGCGGCAAGCTTGACGTTGGTGGTCAAGGACCTAGCAACCAAGAAGCCGGTCACGGTACACATTGCTGCGGATGCGCAGATGAAGCGCCTGGAAGAACGCATGGCGCAATTTTTGGCGATGCGGTTCAAAGGAAGCACGGGCGCCGCGGCTGGAGCAAATGGAAACGGCATGGCAGGCGGACAACGTGTCAGCGGCCAGGGTGGCGGCCAATGGGCGGGCAGGAACGGCGGACAAGGCGGCGGTTTTTCTGACCTGCAGCAGGTGCTCAACCGGGCTCCAGCCATTCAACTCAGCGATTTGAAAAAAGGCGACCCGGTCATGTTGGTAGCAACCGACGGCACAACCGGGGTCACGGTCATCACGCTGCTGGCTGGCGTAGAGCCTCTGCTTCAGGCTCCCGCGGCCGCACAAAATCTGCTCTCCAATTGGAGCATGAACTCCGGCGCAGGCGCGGCGGATGCGGCTGCACAGTAGGTGTTCGCGTTTCTTCACGGGTAACCATAGGCGGCGTGACGCATCTTTTTGCAGGCAATTATTTCGTTCTGAGGCCGAGCCGAGTTGTGTAAACCCTTGCCTCGAATATTCGTCTATCGATTTGATACTTGTCATCTATGGAAGGCCGGCGCGTTCGTTCCGGCCTTCTTCTTTTTCAAGAGACTTTCTGTATTCTTGCGCCGTCAATAAAACAGGCCTGCAAGATGCGTTCAGTGAGTTGGTGCGAACCTGGTAATACTTGGCAGGATAAATGAATAAGCCAGAACAAGCGAGGTCATAATGCTTTCTAAATCGCTATGCTTTACTCGTTTATGGGTTGCCACGGCGTTGTGCGCCGCCGGAGTGATTTCGGCGCAAACTCAAGTTCCCGTCGCGCCTCCCGCTGCCTCGGCAGTTGCTGCCGCTCCGGCAGCTCCGGCAACAACAGCCACGTTGCGCGGACACGTCGCCGACCCGTCAGGAGCTTTAATTCCCGGCGCAGCAATCACGATCACTACGCCGGCTGGGAAAACCGTTACAACAACGACGGCGGATGCGAGTGGCTCCTATGCGGCGAGCGGCCTGGCTCCCGGCAGTTACATCGTGCAGAGCTACGTTGAAGGTTTTGCTCCCTTTTCATCACCATCCTTACAGCTTGCGGCCGGACAAGTGAAACGTGTGGACATCTCCATGGCCTTGCAGGTTGAGCAACAGAGCGTGGTGGTGACCGACGAGACGCCCTCGGTCAACGTGGAGGCTGGCGGCAACAGCAACTCCATCGTTCTTAAGGACAAGGATCTGGAAGCACTCTCCGATGACCCCGATGAGCTTTCCAACGAGTTGACGGCGCTGGCCGGGCCTTCGGCGGGACCGAATGGCGGGCAAATTTACATTGACGGTTTCACCGGCGGAACGCTGCCGCCCAAATCTGCGATCCGCGAGATTCGTATCAACCGCAATCCATTCTCGGCTGAATTCGACCGCATCGGGTATGGGCGCATTGAGATTCTCACCAAGCCCGGCACCGACAAGCTGCACGGGCGGGCCTTCATGATGGGGAACGACAATCTCTTCAATACCGGCAATCCTTTTGTATCATCGATTCCCGATTATCACAGCATTCAGTACAACGGCACCGTCGGCGGAGCGCTCAACAAGAATGCGTCGTTTGCCTTCACCGTGGAGGGGCGCAACATTCAGGACGCGAATATTTACACCGCCAGTACCGCTGTCCTGAATACAACCACCGGCCTCTACACCATTCCCACGGACTCAAGCGGCAATATTATTCCGGTGACTGGCTCCATCTTCAGCCCCTCAACTCGCATTGAGGTTTCGCCGCGAATCGATTTGCAGTTGGGGAAAAATAACACACTGACGCTGCGCTATCAGTATGAGAGAAGCACCTCGATCGGTAATCTTGGCTCGACGATATCACTGCCCACGCAGGCTACCTCCGGCGACTCCTCGGAAAACTCAGTCCAACTGACGGATTCGCAGATCATCAACGAACACATGGTCAACGAAACACATTTCCAATACCGGCGCGCGCTTTCGACCAACACGCCGGTTAGTACAATGCCAACTGTAAGTGTTTCGGGAGACTTCACGGGCGGCGGCTCCAGCGGGCAATTCAATAACGATCACACCGATCATCTGGAATTGCAGAACATGACCACCATGTCGGCTGGCGCTCATGCCATCAAGTTCGGCACGTGGATTCGCGACAATCGCGACGCCAACTCTACCAACGCAAATTTCAACGGCAGCTTCACCTTCCCCTCGCTGCAAGCCTACGTAGATACGCTGAACGGGCTCATTAATAATGAATCTTTTGCAACCATTCAAGCCAATTGCCCGGCGGCTCAAACCGGCGGGTGCATTCCCAACAATCTGACCTATGCCACCGGACGAACGGCTTTTGCGGGCAATGTCTTCGATGCGGCGCTTTATTTCCAGGACGACTGGACCTACAACCGCTTTCTGACTCTATCCGGCGGCCTTCGCTGGGAGACGCAAAATCACACCGCCGATCACGACGATTGGGCTCCCCGCGTCGCTTTTGCTTATGCGCTGGATGGTCACAAGGATAAGAAGCAGGCCAAGACAGTGGTGCGCGGCGGCTATGGTTTCTTTTATGACCGCTTCCAGGTTTCCAGCTTGATGTCGCTCGAACGCTTCAACAGCAGCGGCAACAGCCAGACGCAGGTCAGCATCACCAATCCAACCTGTTTCAATGCCACCAGCCTCAACAACATCAGCGGCGGCCTGGCCTCGTGCGGCACGGGAACCGCAACCACTCCGGAAATCTATCTGATTGATCCCAGCTACCACGCGCCCTATACGGAGCAGTTGGGAACCAGCCTGGAGCGCCAGGTGACCAAAACCATAACGCTCACCACCACCTACCTGCACTCGTATGGTGTGCACCAGATGGCCACGCGCGACTCGAATGCATTTGAGCCGGGAACCTTCCAGTTCGGCAGCGCAACACTGACCGGCACGCGGCCCAATCCGAACCTGGGAATCGTAAGAGAATTCTATCCCGAGGCGGTCTTCAAGCAAAACCAGATGATCGTAAACATCAATGCGCGCTTTACTCCAAAGTTCAGCGTGATGGGGTTCTATAACTTGACTTACGCCAATGCGGACACAGGAATCGCTTCGAACTCCTACAACCTGAAGCAGGATTACGGACGCGCTGGTTTTGTTTCGCGCAACATGGTCTTTTTGATGGGCAATTACACGGCTCCGTGGAATATCGTATTCAACCCCTTCCTGATAGCCCAATCCGGAAAGCCCTTCAACATCACGACCATCAACGATTTGACCGGAGACGCTTTTTTCAACGACCGGCCGTCCTCTGCTAGCTCGTCGTCGATTGCCAGCGATGTAGTCCAGACCAGTTTTGGCGCGTTTGACACCGTCCCACAAGCAGGGGAGACCCTTATTCCGATCAACCTGGGGAACGGGCCGGCAGCGGTGGCTGTGAACCTGCGCGTCAGCCGCTCCATTGGCCTCGGACCAAAGTTGGCCTCATCGGCTGGCCAGAATAATGCCGGCGGGCCGCCTCCGGGTGGACCACCCCCAGGTGGCGGTCCTGGCGGACCCGGCGGCGGTGGGCGCGGTGGTCCCGGTGGCGGACCACCGGGCGGTGGTTTTGGCCCCGGTGGCTTTGGCGGTGGTGGAGGAGGCCGAGGTGGCCCAGGAGGAATGTTCGGCGGCGCCAATACCGGCCGCAGATACTCGCTCACCTTCAGTGTGCAGGCTCTCAACCTCTTCAACGACATCGACTATGGGCAACCGAATGGAACCCTGATTCCGACCTTCGATTCCACTACAGGGTTGTACGGTCCGGGCAGCCGATTCGATAAATCCACCAGCTTGGCGCGCGGCATTTTCTCGTCGCCTACAAGTTCCGCGGCACGGCGCATTTTCTTCCAGGCTGCATTCTCCTTCTGATCCGCGAAGATCAGTCTAAATACACAAGGCCGGAGCTTGAAACTCCGGCCTTTGTTATTACCTATGAATGTCCCTACGGCTTTGCTGCCGTCACGGTTGCGGGCTGATCATCAGTAGCAAAAGCATCGGTAAGCGAGATGACCTTCAAATGCGCCTTCAGCACATCGAGTGCGACCGTGCCGGAGGCTTTGATCTCCGCCGTCTCGCCCGGCAGCAGATCAAAATAATTGTCGGAAACCTGCACGTCGAAATCGCCGAAGGAGAGATAAACGCTGCGCGCCAGGACCGGTGATGAAATGCGAATCCGATAATTGTTTTTCGTGCCGGTGGTTTCGATCTTCAGTTGAGCCGGCTTCAGATGCACGCCCTTGGTCGGCGCCAGGTAAACAATGTTGCGCGAAATCTGCGCGCCTGCCGCGTTCAAATCCGCCACTACAAAGACGCGCGATGTGTCGGAAGCGCCCGCGTCGGTTAGTTTTTTCAGCGGCCAGTCGAGATAGACTTTGCTGGCTAGCGGCGCAATCTGCACCTTTTGCGTTTCCTCCAGCAGCACCTTGCCGTCAAAGTCCATCAGGCGGACGCGCAGCGTGGCCGGCTCGGAATTCACCTTGTCGCTGACGATGTAGACCTTCAACGAACCATCCTCGACATGTGGCGAAATAAGAATGGGTGCATAGAAACGCCGCGCATAGTATTGCAACGCCTTCCAGCGGCCGTAGTAGTCAATCGACGACCATGAGGCCACCGGCCAGCAATCATTCAACTGCCAGAAGATGGAGCCCATGGTCTCCGGACGTGATCGGCGCCAATGCTCCGCGCCTATCTTGATGCCCTCGGCCTGCACCACCTGGCTTACGTAGAGGAAGCTCGAAAAATCCTTGGGCGCGGGATAATCCTTGGCCGTGTAGTCCTGAATCAGGGAGTTGCCTTCGTTGTTTTTCTGGTGAGCCAGCATCACCGGCGTAAAAATGCCGGTGCGGTCTTCGGGCTGGGTAAAGCTCTCTACGGTGCGCATCTCCGGGAATGACTGGAAGCCGAACTCGGTGACAAAACGCCAGTGGTGCTTCTCGTACTCGGAGAAAGGCACGCGGCCGTGCCAGACGCTCCAGTCGTGCTGATCGCCACTCTGGTAGTGATCGCTGAGCGCTTCGTAGTCGGCGCTGGGTGAGCTGGGCCAGTAGGGCGTCTCCGGATTCAGCCGCGCCACCACGCTGGGCAGAATGCCGCTGAATTCGGTCAGGTAATCCTGCCAAATCTGAAGCTTCACATCCGCGGGCAAGCCCGGTCGCGGAGCCCAGCCGAAGGCGCTTTCGGTCTCATTGTTGCCGCACCAAATCACGATGCTGGGATGATTGCGCAGCCGCCGCACCTGGTCCTCGGCCTCGGCCTCGATATTCAGCTTGAAGGCGTAGGAGCCCGGCTGCCAGTCGTTGCCGAACATGAAGTCCTGCCAGACCATGATTCCCAGCTCGTCGCAGATCGCGTAAAACTCGTCGCTTTCGTAATAACCACCGCCCCAATGGCGAATCATGTTCATGTTGGCGTCGCGCACCGATTGCAGGATGCGGCGATAGTTGGCCGTGGTCACGCGATTGGGAAAGCTGTCGAAGGGAATCACGTCCGCTCCCTTGGCGAAGACGGGAATGCCGTTGACGACAAATTCAAAACTACGTCCCCACTTATCCAGTTCGCGATGCAGCACAATAAAGCGCAGGCCGGTCTTGACTTTACGTTCATCGAAGTCCTGTTCGCTCGTAGCCACCTGCGCGGTGAATTCATAAAGCGGCTGCTCGCCATAGCCAGCCGGGTACCAGAGCTTTGGCTGACGAATCTCAATAGGCAGATCGATGATGTTGCGGCCGGCATGGAGATTTGCCACGGTAGAAACAACGGGAGCCTTGCCTGCCAAAGGATCGCTGCTGCTCCAGTAGCTGACCTTAACTGATGTTGTTCCTGCGCTTGCCGCATCAATCTCGACCTCCGCGTCCAGGTGCGCCACTTCCCTGCTCACATCGCGTTGGCGAATCACGAAGTCGGCAATGCGCATCTTGTCCCATGCCTCCAGCCGCACCGGCTTCCAGATGCCGCTGGTTACAAACCGCGGACCCCAATCCCAGCCATACTCATAGGCCGGCTTGCGGAGATAGGTCTTGGCCTCAACTTTGGACTTCGGCTGCCAGGGGTCCCCAGCGGCAATTTCGGCGGCTGCCTTGATGGGCGACGGAAAAACAACGCTCAGCAGATTCTTTCCGGCGTGCAAATGGCTCTTGACGGGCACTCTCCACACGCGAAAGCTGTTGCCGGCGCTGAGCAGCTTTGCGCCGTTCACGGAAACTTCGGCAGCTCCATCCAGGCCTTCGAAGACCAAATCCACGTTCGACCGGGCAAGCAGCACCGGCGTGACCTCGAAGTTCAACCGGTACTCCCAGCTCTCTTTTTCGATCCATTGCAGCTTGGCCTCGTTGTCGCGAAAGAAGGGGTCGGAAATCTTCTTGTTGGCCAGCAGGTCCAGATGCACATCTCCGGGCACGGAAGCAGGAAGCCAGACGCTCTCGCTTTGACCGGCTGCGGCCGTCATCTGCCGGAACTGCCAGCCGTGATCGAGAGCCAGAACAACATTCCGCGCCGTCTTGTCCTGCGCTTGCGCCATCACGCCTCCCATGCCAACAACTACGCCCAACAGGGCGCAGCACACACTACGGCCGGCAATTGCTGCTTTCATCAATCTCCTCCAGACCTTCCGCTGAACGGGTTGATCGGTCAGGACAGGCACACATCAAACGCAAATAAGGGTATCATCTGAAGCGGTTTTGCAACCCAAAGCGATTTACTTCAACAACTCGCCACAAAAATTCACTCAATTGTCTTCAGTAACTTCCGGTACAGCGCATCCCACTCATCGGCTTTGGCGTCCATGCTGAATTGGGCCACAATACGCGCCCGCGCCGCCATTCCCAGTCCGCGGCGCTCTTCACCCGTCTTCCGCATCATCTCCAGCATTGCCTTGGCCAGGTTTTCCGGGCTTTTGGCGGGAACGAGCACGCCCTTCTCACCCACCAACTCGCGTACGCCGCCCACATCGGTGGCGACCACCGGCTTCTCCATGGCCATCGCCTCGCCAACGGCCAGCGGCATTCCCTCCCAGGCCGAGGCCATTACAAATCCGTCGGCTGCGTCCAGAAGCACGGGCATATCGCGGCGCAATCCCATCCAGCGGACGGATGCTCCCAACTCAGCCGCCAGAGCCTGAACTCCCGCGGAACTGGCGCCATCAGCTTCCCCGGCAACCCATAGGCACGCCGAGGGTTCGGCGGAATGAACGCGGGCAAAGGCGCCGAGCAGGTTGGGATAATCCTTGGCGGGAGCAATGCGTCCCGCCGTCAACCAGACAAACCCGTCGCCGACGCCCATTTCTTCTCTTATGCGCGCGCGTCGCGCGGTGCTGGGCTCAAACTCGGCTGTGTCAATCCCATTGGAGAGGACCGAGGATTTTCGGGCTGGCACAGCCCTGAGGCGCACATAACGGTCAGCGGCGGCCTGGCTCACGGCGGTGGTGTGGCAGCTCAACCCATCGGTCAGCCGGTAGGCCAGCATGCGCGGCCATGAACCTTCATAAACATTGTGAATTGTTGAGAGTACGGCCGCTTTCTGAATCAACAACTTGAGCATTCGGGCCGCCATGTTGGCAGGGTAAGTATGGCTGTGGATCAGATCCGGCCGGAATTCGCGCAAAAATCGGCGGGCTTTGGCCATGCCTGCCAGGATGCTCACAGGATTCCCGCGCATGTCGAGGCGAAACCCATCAAGCGTAGTGGGCCACTCTTGAGGATGGCGGCCTCGAAGCACAATCAGCGCAACCGCATGGCCGCGCGCTGTCATGCGCTCTGCCAGCGACAACGCCTGCCGTTCCGCTCCGCCGATGCCCAGCGAGGTGAGTACGTACGCGATCCGCATTGCCCTCACACCCTGCAAAATCAGGTGGAACGATAATAACGCGCGCGGTCGGGCTTTGGCAGCATCCCGATTTGAACCCCTCGCAGCCCGTGTACCATTATGTTCATCTGAAGCAGGAAGTGGAAATCCAGTCCTGAATTTTTGTTGCTGATCTGGTAAACTACGAAGTACCTTCAATGAAATGAGGAATCTTATGGAACTGGGCGAGTGGGTAAAATCAAACGTCGATTATGGCCGGCGGCTGGTTGGCTCCGGTATCGAGGGGGCGCGTTCCGGCCAGGAAGAATTCCTCAACGGTGAACCACTTGCACCTTTTCTTGGCGAGTCGGTCAAAGGTGCGTTATTGCCCGCCGCTGTGGGCGCATGTGTCGGCATGATGGTCGGTTATCCCATCTGCCGGCGGAAATCCCCGGCTGTCACATGGGCATACGGCCTGCTGGGTTGCGCCATCGGGCTCACCACCGGCTTTGCCTGGAAAAGCCGCCATCTTGGAGCCAGTGTCGCCGGCGGTGCTATGAAGAACATCAGCAAGGTGCGCGATGAGCAGTGGCTGACCAGGCATCCCATCAACTACGCATAATTCTGGCTTCGTATTTAGGAATATGAAACCCGCCGTCAGATTTGTTCTCTGATGGCGGGTTTTTTCATAACGTCTGTTCCGTCCCCGGCCTATTTGGCAATCTCCCAACCCAGGTCACAGCTCAATTGAGGACCCGATGCCTCGGAGAGACGATTACGGTAAGTTTCCAAGGGCAGCGTTGAAATCCGATCGGCGGACGAGAGCTCATCGGATAAGTTCTTCATATGCGGCGATCTGGGCCATCGTCTCCTGCCGCATATCCGCGCCTTGTTGCCAGGCGCGATACCACGCCATAGTCCATTCCAGGGCCGATTCGATTCTTAGCTTCGGCTGCCATCCAAGTTCAGCGCGGGCTTTGCTGGCATCGAGCCTCAGATAGTGGGCCTCGTGCATACTTGGAGCGGCATCGCGCACCCAGGACGCACCCTCACCCCACATCGTCGCAACCGCATTCGCAATGCGTTCGACTGGCCACGCATCTTCGTCGCACGGACCAAAGTTGAACGACGAAGCAAACTGCGCCCGTTTCGCAAGCAGTTGTTCCGCCAGCAACATGTATCCATACAACGGCTCAAGCACATGCTGCCATGGGCGTATCGCCTTCGGCTGGCGAATCAGTACTGGTTGTTTGGCTTGAAACCCGCGGATCAGGTCGGGAATAAGCCGATCTTCCGACCAGTCGCCGCCTCCGATCACATTCCCGGCGCGCGCCGTAGCCAATGCAATGTGATGGTCACGCAGCCTGTCTACGGGAAAGAATGAGCTACGGTACGCCGCACTCACGATTTCGGCGCAGGCTTTACTGGAAGCGTACGGATCATGACCGCCAAGTTGATCGATCTCGCGATATGGCCAGACCCATTCCTGATTCTGGTAACACTTATCGGTAGTGATGCACAAAACCGCGCGTACGCTGGAAGTCTTCCGGATGGCTTCCAACACATGCGCCGTACCCATGACATTTGTGGCATATGTGCCCAACGGGTCTGCATAGGAGCGGCGCACCAGCGGCTGTGCAGCTAAATGAAAGACCACCTCCGGACAAAACTCAGTCATCGAGACTTCCAGCTTGGCGTAATCTCGAATATCGCCGCGAACGTCATCGAGAGCAGCTGCTATGGATGCCGCGGTGAATAAATTGGGTTCGCTTGCCGGGTCTAGCGCATATCCCCGGATCTGCGCTCCTCGGCTGGCAAGCCAGAGGCTGAGCCAGCCGCCCTTAAAGCCGGTATGACCAGTCAGAAAAACTCGTCGCCCCTGCCACGGGTTCACCATGTCTTCCATGGCGCGCTCCCGCTGGCCCAGAGTTCATCCAGCCTTTGCTTGTCCCGCAGTGTATCCATCGGCTGCCAGAAACCGCGATGAAAAAACGCTTGTACCTGCTTCTTTGAGGTCAGGCTTTGCATGGGCTCTCTTTCAAACATCATGCTATCGTTCTGGATTTCGCTTATGACTGCCGGCGAAAGAACAAAGAATCCTCCATTGATCCATCCACCTTCGCCATTCGGTTTTTCCTGGAATTCGCAAATGGATGTACCGTTGATGCGCAAGCCGCCGAAGCGGGCCGGCGGCTGCACCGCGGTCACCGTCGCCAGTTTACCGTGACTTTTATGGAAGGCAATCACCGCGGAAATATCGAGGTCGCTCACGCCGTCTCCATAGGTCATGCAGAAGGCCTCTTCACCCTCCAAATACTTAGCGACCATTTTCAATCGTCCGCCCGTGCCGGTGTTTTCCCCGGTATCCACAAGAGTGACACGCCAAGGCTCCGCGACACTCTGGTGCACCTGCATCCGATTCTCCTTCATGTCAAAGGTCACGTCGGACATATGCAAAAAATAATTGGCGAAGTACTCCTTGATGAGGTAACCCTTGTACCCACAACAGATAACGAAGTCGCTGATTCCGTGCTGCAGATAGATTTTCAGGATGTGCCAAAGAATCGGCCGCCCGCCAATCTCCACCATCGGCTTGGGGCGCGTGCCCGTTTCTTCGCTCAGACGTGTCCCAAGCCCGCCTGCTAGAATTACTGCTTTCATTTCAGTCTCTTAGCACCTGTAATACGAACGCTTTCTGTGTCTGGTTTACCGCAGGTTCGTTCGTGGATGGTTTATCCTAATCAATAGTACACTGCGGACATTTGATTGTGTATGCTTAACTTACGGATATCACATGACAGAATCAGCGACTCAGCTTCGGCAGCATATTCTCGACCTCTCCGCTCAGTATTTTGCACAGGCTTTTCCTGTGGCGGAATTTAAATCCGGGCAGTCGCCTGTTCCAGTATCCGGCAAGGTAATCGATGGCGATGACCTGAGTTCCATAGTGGATTCGGCTCTTGATTGCTGGTTCACCACCGGCCGCTTTGCCGAGGATTTCGAGCGCAAGCTGGCTGGTTTTGTCGGCGTCCGCTGTGCCTCGCTGGTCAACTCCGGCTCCTCCGCCAACCTCCTCGCCGTCAGCGCGCTCACATCACCAAAGCTCGGTGATCGCCGGCTTAAACCGGGTGACGAGGTAATCACCGTGGCCTCGGGTTTCCCGACCACCGTCAATCCGATTCTTCAAAACCGCCTTGTACCCGTCTTCGTGGATGTCACGTTGCCCACTTACGAGATCGATGCTGGCCAGCTCGAAGCGGCCCGTAGCGAGAAGACCAGGGCTGTCGTTATCGCCCACACGCTGGGTAATGTCTTTGACCTCGATGCCGTCACCGCTTTTGTGAGGAAATACAACCTCTGGCTGATCGAGGATTGCTGCGATGCACTCGGTTCTACCTGGAAGGGACGCAAGGTGGGCACTTTTGGCGACATTTCAACTGTCAGCTTTTACCCCGCGCACCATATCACCATGGGCGAGGGCGGGGCGGTGCTCACTGACAAGCCGAATCTGCAGGTTCTTATCGATTCGTTCCGCGACTGGGGCCGTGACTGCTGGTGCCATCCGGGCAAGGACAACACATGTGGCAAGCGCTTCGACTGGCAGCTTGGCAGTCTGCCATGCGGGTACGACCACAAATACACCTACTCCCATATCGGCTACAACCTGAAAGCCACCGACATGCAGGCCGCTCTTGGGGCCTCCCAGATCGCAAAGCTGCCCCGATTCATCGAGCGCCGCAAGGAGAATTTCCGTTATCTGCTCGCTGCGCTCAAGCCGGTGGAAAAGTATCTTCTGCTGCCCGAAGCAACACCGGGTTCCGATCCCTCATGGTTCGGCTTTCCAATTGGAGTTCGTGAAAACGCGCCTTTTAAGCGGGAGGACCTTATCCGCGCGCTTGACGCAAAGAAGATTGGCACCCGGCTTCTCTTCGCAGGCAATCTCCTCCGGCAGCCTGCCTATGAAGGCTGCGAATATCGTGTCGTTGGCGACTTGCCAAACACGGACTTCGTTATGAACAACGTGTTTTGGATCGGCGTGTATCCGGCATTGACCCGGCCGATGCTCGATTATGTCGCGGAGACCATCCATGCATTCATCTCGCGGTAAATCGATATACAAAGGCGTCGACTCTGTCTGCATCCATCGCACCTATAGACGTTCGGCGGGAGTCAGGTATAAACTCCTGTTATTCTCTGAAAATGATAGGCGAAATCGAACTGACTTCAACACAAGGAGCAACAATGCGCGAAGAACTTAGGACCGTAAAAATAGGTGATCGGCTTGTCGGGGAAGGCCAACCCTGTCTGGTGGTAGCCGAAATCGGCATCAATCACAACGGCAGTATTGATCTGGCAAAGCGACTGATCAGCGTCGCAGTGGCTGCCGGTTGCGATGCGGTGAAGTTCCAGAAGCGCACCGTAGATGTGGTCTACACGGCTGCGGAATTGGACAAGCCCCGCGAGAATCCCTTCGGTCCTACCAACCGAGACCTTAAATACGGCCTGGAATTCGGGCATGAGGAATACAAGGAGATCGACGCCTTCTGTAAATCGGTGAAGATGCCCTGGTTCGCCTCGCCATGGGATGAAGCATCGGTGGATTTCCTGGAACAGTTCGCAATACCCGTCTACAAGATTGCCTCTGCCTCGCTTACTGACGACAACCTCCTGCGGCACGTTCGCAAGACCGGTAAGCCTGTCATCGCCTCCACCGGCATGAGCACATACGAAGAAATTGACCATGCGGTGGAAGTGTTGGGCAAGAAAGATCTCATCCTGGCGCATGCCACCAGCACCTACCCGGCGAATTACGACGAGTTGAATCTTCGCGCAATTCCGGCCATGGCGGAGCGCTACGGCGTCCCGGTTGGCTACTCCGGTCACGAGACAGGCATCCCCACCAGTGTCTGCGCCGTTGCTCTGGGCGCCTGCATTGTCGAGCGCCACATCTCCATGGACCGTGCCAGTTGGGGCTCCGATCAGGCGGCTTCGCTGGAGCCAAACGGCATTTCCCGGCTGGTGCGCGATATCCGCTTATGGGAGCAATCCAAGGGCGATGGCATCAAGCGGGTCTACGAGCGTGAGGTGCCGATCCTTAAGAAATTGCGTCGTGTTGGCGCTGCGGTGTAGTCCGGCATGACTGAGACCAATTCAGCAATTAGCGCTTTGGAGCGCATCCGGGCCGTCGCACTGGATGTAGATGGGGTGCTCACCGATGGCGGACTGTGGTGGGGGCCCGGCGGTGAAGAGTGGAAGCGATTTTGCTTCGCCGACATCATGGGCGTCTCGCTGGCGCGGCGCGCAGGACTGAAGTTGGCTTTGATCTCCGGCGAGGATAGCCCGCTCGTTGACCGATATGCGAAGAAGATGCACATCCAGCACGTTATAAAGGGCTGCCGCAACAAGGCAGCCGCGCTGCGGGAGTTTGCGGCCGCGGCCGGCATCGAACTGGCAGAGATTTGCTATATGGGAGACGATGTAAACGATCTGCCCGCAATGCAGATTGCCGGTTTCTCCGCTGCTCCGGCTAACGCCGCGCAGGACATTCTGGCCAGGGCGGATTTCATTGCAAAATGCGCCGGAGGCAACGGCGCGGTTCGTGAGCTGGTAGAGGCGCTGCTGGCGGCAAGTGGATTGTCTGTGCAGGAAGTCTTTACCAGGACTTAAATTTCACAATGGGTTTCTGGACGCGGATACGATTAAACCGATGAAACTTTCCGACTACGTTGTACACTTCATTGCCGAACAGGGCGTGAAGCATGTGTTTCTGGTTGTTGGCGGCGGTGCGATGCATCTGAACCAGTCGCTCAGCACCGAGACTGCAATTGAGTCTGTTTGCAACTCGCACGAGCAGGCAAGCGCCATGTGCGCTGAAGGATATTCCAAAGCCACCAATCACCTGGGCGTATGCATGGTTACTACCGGGCCAGGGGGAACCAACGCCGTGACCGGTGTTGCCGGCGCTTGGCTGGACTCGACCCCCACGTTATTTGTCTCCGGCCAGGTGAAGCGCCCCGACCGCATGTTCGACAACGAGGGGCGGCCGCTGGGCATGCGCCAGCTCGGCGTTCAGGAAGTGGACATCGTCTCCATCGTCAAGCCGATTACCAAGTACGCCGTCACGGTTCTCGAGCCAATGGACATTCGATACCACATGGAGAAGGCTGTCTATCTGGCGCTGCACGGCCGGCCCGGCCCGGTATGGATCGACATTCCCCTCGATGTTCAGGCCTCTCCGATTGAAGATCCCTCCACCCTGCGCGGTTTCGATCCGGCGGAATTGGAAGAGCGTCCCGGCAATGCGAACCTGGAACATGAGGTCGCCCGTCTGATTGAGAAGCTGAACCAAGCTGAGCGGCCGCTGCTGTTTGCCGGTAATGGCATCCGTCTTGCGCATGCGGAAAAGGAGTTCGAACAACTCCGGAAGATGCTGGGAATCCCCTCAGTCGCCACCTGGTGCGCGGCGGATCTGGTGCCGAGCGACGAGCCCACATTCGTTGGCAGGCCGGGGTCCGTTGCGGCGCGGGGCGCAAATTTTGCACTCCAGAACTGCGACTTCCTGCTGGCTATCGGCGTGCGTCTCGATTTCGCCATCACCGGCTACGCTCCGCAGAATCTTGCCCGCGAGGCATGGAAGGTGGCCATCGACATCGATCCGGCGGAGTTGGGCAAGCTGCACCCCTATCTCCAGCAGCCCATTGTTGCCGACGCACACGCGTTTCTCGCAAATCTGCTAAAACATAAGAACAAAATCGTGCTGAAAGATCAAGGCGCGTGGGATGCCCGCTGCGCCGACTGGAAGACGCGCTATCCGGTGGTGACCGAAGAGCATCGCAAGCCGGAGGGTCTGGTCAGCATTTACAACCTGGCGGAGGTGATCGGCACGGAGTGCACCCCGCAGCATCAGCTCATCTCAGGCAGCTCCGGCAGCGGCATCGAGATATTCCTGCTTGCCTGTCCCACTCGTCCCGGACAGCGCATCTATCACACCGCTGGATTAGGGGCAATGGGCTATGGCCTGCCCATGTCGGTCGCGGTCTGCCTCGGCGGTGGCCGTCGAGAAACCGTGCTGGTGGATGGCGATGGTGGATTCCAGTTCAACATTCAGGAACTGGAGACTGTTTCGCGCCTGAAGCTGCCCATCAAGTACTTCATCCTGAATAACGATGGGTATGCTTCGATTCGGGCCTCCCAAGCAGCCTACTTTAGCAAGGCTAGCATCGGATGCGACAAGACCACTGGCCTCACAGTACCCGACCTGAGCAGAATCGGCGCATCGTATGGGTTGAAGACAGCCATCATCGCGGACCAAACCAACCTGCGCGAAGAGATCCGCCGCGTCCTCGCCATGGATGGCCCCGTGCTCTGCGATGTGCGCGTCATCCCCGATGAGATTCGCGCGCCCCGGCTCTCCTCGCAACAGAAGGCGGACGGCAGCTTCGTCTCCAAACCGCTCGAAGACCTCTTTCCCTTCCTGCCACGCGAAGAATTCCTGGCCAATATGATTGTGAAGCCGTTACCTGAATAGGAACCTGGAATGTCGCGAACCGGATTTGGGATTATGCAGGGTCGCCTTGTTCCACCAGAGGATGGGCGATCCCAATCCCATCCGCGCAACTCATGGCCGCGGGAGATTACGCGCATGAGAGGCGGCGAAGTCTTGCAATCTAGCGCAGGAGAGGGTACCATCGCAGAGATTCGGATACAAAAAGGAGATTCCAGATAACGCATGAGTTGGGCAAAGAAAGCACTGGAAATGCAGAGTATCGCAGGCTGGCTTAAGCAAAACAAGTTGGGGATCATTCTCTTGCCGTGGCTGGCGGCTGCGGTCAGCGTTCTTCTTATGAAGAAATCTTTGCTCCTGCACCCGCCATCCCCGCTCTACGTCCAGATTGCCCTCGGTCTTCGAACCCCTCCGATGCTTCACTTTTGGGAGAAGGTCGCTCTGTTCCGGTCGGATCTCCTGTGCTACTTTTTCCTCGTACCATTGCTGTTTTGTCTGCTGACAATCCGGCTCTCAGTGCGCTGGCAGATGCTTATAGTTATTCTAAGCGCGTTTTTTGTTGAAGCCGTTGTGTATGCTGAAGCGATTGTGTTTTTAATTACGGGCGCGTTTTCATCACTGACAATGATGTGGGTCTCGGTAGCGTGGGCCCTCAAGAGTCATTCTGCGCTTTTTTCTCTCCCCGCCGAGACCCTGTACAAGATTGCGGCGATGATCGTTTTTGTTGGGCTGTTCACGCTCATTGCGCTGGTCGCTTTACACAAGAACGCTCGCTGGTTGAATCATGCCAGTCTGGCGGTATTCGGTCTTGGTTCCGCAATTGCGGCCATTGCATGGATTCCCAGTGTTCCGGCAATGCCGTGGACGCAGACTCTCCTGCAAATGACCGCGTATCCGGCATTTCTCGATAACAATTTATTCTTGCTGCATTCTGGCAGCGTTCCGAATCTGCTCGAAGCATACCGTGAATCCTCGCATGTTCCCGCGCGGGAGCCGTCGGCCTTCTCTGGAAAGGCAAAAAACTACAATGTCCTTTTAATCGTCATGGAGGCCTTGACCGCGCAGGCTTTCGACCCTGCACGCGATTCGCTGTCCGACATGCCGAACGTAAGGCGCCTAAGGGAGCAGTCTTTCCTTATGGGAAGGCATTATACGAGTTATCCACTTACTAACGCGGCGGCATTCTCGATTTTTACGTCGCTTTATGAGAAGTCTGCCACCGGCAAACTCATTGGCAATCGAATCGAACTTCCTGGACTTATCCACAATCTGCGGGATGCCGGATATGAGACCGGCTACTATGGCTATATCTGGAAGAGTCCATCGGAGCGCGATGACCGGATGCTGGCGAGTTTCGGCTTTGACAAGATTGTCGAGCCTAAGATAGACCCGGTCCTCGACAGTGACGGGCTTACAACATTCTATGGCCCTGTAGAATACGCCGACGGCCACGACCGTCAGGTCCTCCTTTCGCTGCGGGAGCAAATCCGCGACTGGACGGCCCGCCGGCAACGATTCGCCGCGGCCTTCTTCCCTGAGATTGGGCACGATCCATACAGGGAACTGAGCGGGCACACATCGAAGTCGGAAATTGAACGCGGACATGCATTAGCGGTTTATCAGGATGCATGGCTGGGTGAGTTGTTGGATGAGTTGCAGCGGGACGGAGCGCTGGATAACACCATTATTGTATTGACCGCCGATCACGGAATGCGGTTCTTGACTGTGCAGGATAGTACTAGAGTTTCGTTCCTTTCGCATGGGAAGGTCAAGGACGTTACAATGCGTGTGCCAATGCTCATTTATGTGCCCGGAGTACTGAAGTATTCGATTTTGATAAATTATCCGACTTCGCATATCGACATAGCCCCAACGCTGCTCGACTTGCTGGGAATCTCGGCAGGCCGGGAACTTGAGCAAGGTTCCTCTATCATGAGCCGTGGGATTGAAAAGCGACGCCTGTTCCTATCGATGGATTTCTTTGGCGCGTCGGGTTTTTACTACAACGGCAACTACTATTCGTGCAGCCCCGGGGGTGTCGTATATAAGAACTCAGTCCTGAACTTCGGCGATAATAACATTCTACGGTACGACAGCAAGGAGGCGGAGGATA